>JGI24025J20009_10002701_pt1 | contig 12493 bp, 10 predicted proteins | sample Cruoilmetagenom3_FD_20009 | JGI IMG/M metagenome (IMG submission 20009)
AATGTTTTGAGTAAAAGCCAAATCATCCATAATATCGCTTAAAGAACGACGTATATAACCACTTTCATCAATACTACCTACTAGAAATTCGGCAATATCAAATTCATAATCAGTTAATCTAAAGGTGTTTAACTGATTTATTAAATGTTGTGTAAACGATATTCCAGCTGCATAAGGCATGGTCTTTTCTTCATCGTCACTACTGTAATTGTTGACTTGGGTTCTATAATCTGGTACATCATCATCGCTTAGATAATCGTCCACGTTAATATCGTCTGCATTTATAGAATCGTTATCATCTTCAAAATCGTTTGAATTATCAAAATCATCATCTAAATCTTCTAACTGTTCTTTACCACTTTCTAGTGCAGGATTTTCTTCTAATTCTTGCTTTAAACGCTGTTCAAATGCTTGCGTAGGCAATTGTATCAACTTCATCAATTGGATTTGTTGAGGCGATAACTTTTGAGATAATTTAAACTGTAAAAATTGTTTAAGCATTATTCTGAGTTGGATTCATCTGTTAATATTTATTGTTTTTCAGTGGTCAGATGCAATGCGCTTTTAACATAACAATTGGCTTGTAACTTTATGTTAATGGCATTTCAGATAAAAATAAAAAAAACAATCTATATAATCATGGTTATAGATTGTTTTGTTAAATTATTATTCTTTGTTAGAGATTCATTCAATTTAAAACGAATAACTAAAGAGCTTAGGTTCTTCGTTTCACTCTGAATGACAAAGAGTTCTATCTAATTGACAATTTTTTAGAATTCAGCATTTTGCGGTGTTCTAGGAAATGGAATCACGTCGCGAATATTACCCATTCCAGTAGCAAACATAACTAATCGTTCGAAACCAAGTCCAAAACCAGAATGTACAGCAGTTCCGTATTTTCTTAAATCTAAATACCACCATAATTCTTCTTCGTCGATATCTAAGGCCTTCATTTTTTCTTTTAAAACATCTAGTCTTTCTTCACGTTGAGAGCCTCCAACCATTTCACCAATACCAGGAAATAAGATATCCATAGCACGAACGGTTTTACCATCATCGTTTAAGCGCATGTAAAACGCTTTAATGTTTGCAGGATAGTCGAATAAAATAACAGGACAGTTAAAGTGTTTTTCAACTAAATAACGTTCATGTTCACTTTGTAAATCGGCTCCCCATTCATTAATAACATATTTGAATTTCTTCTTCTTATTTGGTTTACTATTTTTAAGAATATCAATGGCTTCTGTATAGCTTACTCGTTTAAAGTTGTTGTCTACAACAAATTTAATTTTCTCAATCAAACTCATGTCGCTACGTTCGGCTTGTGGTTTGGTTTTTTCTTCGTCAAGTAATCTCTTTTCTAGAAACTCTAAATCTTCACGATTATGTTCAAGAATGTAACTTAAAACCGATTTCATAAAATCTTCAGCTAAGTCCATATTCCCTGCTAAATCCATAAAAGCCACTTCTGGTTCAATCATCCAGAATTCAGATAAATGTCTAGATGTATTTGAGTTTTCTGCTCTAAAAGTTGGTCCAAAGGTGTATACTTTACCAAGAGACATAGCATAAGTTTCAGCTTCTAATTGTCCAGAAACAGTTAAGTTAGTTTCCTTTCCAAAAAAATCTTCTTTAAAATTGACGTGTCCATCGTCATCTAAAGGAGGATTTTTAGCATCTAAATTGCTCACTCGAAACATTTCTCCAGCTCCTTCAGCATCACTTCCAGTAATGATTGGTGTGTGCATGTAATAGAATCCATTGTCATTAAAATATTTATGAATGGCAAAAGATAACGTAGAGCGTAAACGCATAACAGCACTAAAGGTGTTTGTTCTGGTTCTTAAGTGCGCATTTTCACGAAGAAATTCGAAAGAATGTTTCTTAGGTTGTATAGGATATGTTTCGGGATCTGAATCTCCTAAAATTTCGATTGAAGACACCTTAATCTCTACACTCTGTCCTTTTCCTTGACTTTCTGCTAACACACCTTTAATAGCTACTGAAGCACCTGTAGTAATGCGTTTTAAAATGGCCTCATCTGTATTTTCAAAATCAACAACACATTGTATATTATTTATGGTAGAACCATCGTTTAAAGCTATAAAACGGTTGGCTCTAAATGTTCTAACCCATCCTTTTATTTCTATGTCCTGTAAGTTGTTCTCCTTAGAAAGTAAGTTTGCTATTGTGCTCGATGTCATTTTAAAATATTTTGAGTGCAAAGATAAATCTTTGCTATAATTTTTAATTTAAGTTTTTTATATCGTTTTCAGTTTCTTCCTCTATACCATCTTCTTCTGGAATGATATTTATGGAAGGTTCTTTTAATACTTGTTTGTTAGCTATGCTTCTTTCTAACGATAATAATAAAGATGGTAACAATAATAAGTTAGACAGCATAGCAAACAATAACGTGGCAGAAACTAATGCGCCAAGGGCAACAGTGCCTCCAAAACTTGACACAGTAAAAACCGAAAAACCAAAGAATAATACTATAGATGTATAGAACATACTCACTCCNGTTTCACGAAGTGCAGCATATACAGATTTTCTTATTTTCCAATGGTTTGCTTGTAGTTCTTGTCTGTATTTTGCCAGAAAATGAATGGTGTCATCCACAGAAATTCCAAAAGCAATACTAAAAACTAGAATCGTTGANGGTTTTATTGGAACACCTAAATATCCCATTAAGCCTGCTGTAATAACTAATGGCAATAAGTTAGGGACTAATGAAACTACAATCATTCTAAAAGACCTAAACATGTAAGCCATAAATAAAGAGATTAAAAAGATAGCTAGAGATAAAGAAATAGCTAGATTTTTAACCAGATATTTTGTGCCTTTTTGAAACACAAGTGCTTTTCCAGTAATGGTTACATGATACTTATCTTCAGGAAAAACTTTATTTATTTTGTTCTGAAGATTATCTTCAATACGTTCCATTTTATCTGTACCAATATCTTTCATGAACGTAGTAATACGTGCGTATTGACCAGTACTATCAACAAAATTGTTTAGTAAGTTTATGTTTGAAGTTGAATTTTTCGCATAGCTTAAAATAAAGCTGTTTTCTTGAGATGTTGGTAATTGATAGTATTTAGGATTTCCATTATAATAAGCCTGCTTAGAATACTTAACCAAGCTCACAACTGAAATTGGTCTAGATAATTCTGGAGTTTCTATAATAACTTCTTCCAACTCATTCATGCGTTTTAAAGTTGCTAATTTCATAACACNTTTTTTACGCTTGGTATCGACCAAAATTTCAACAGGCATGATGCCATTAAACTCCTCTTCAAAAAAACGAATATCTTGAAAAAATTCTGATTCTTTAGACATGTCTTCAATTAGACTACCAGAAATTTTTATCTGATAAATACCAATCATACTAACTATTAGCAGAACAATAGAAGTGATGTAAATAGTAATACGTCTTTGTTTTACCATACGTTCCATCCAATCTACAAAACCACCAATCCAACGCTTATTTAAGTGTTCTAAATGTCTTTCTTTTGGATAAGGTAAAAACGTGTAAAGAATAGGAATAATCAGTAAACATAAAATAAAAATTGCTAAAATGCTTAACGAAGCTACTAAACCAAATTCTTTTAAAAGCTGACTTTCAGTTAGTATAAATGTCGCAAAACCGGATGCTGTAGTTACATTAGTCATTAAAGTTGCATTACCAATTTTGGTAATAACACGTTGTAATGATTTTACTTTGTTACCATGCAACTTAACTTCGTGTTGGTATTTATTAATTAAGAAAATACAGTTAGGAATACCAATAACTATTATAAGAGGTGGAATTAAAGCCGTTAAAACTGTTATCTCGTAATTTAATAAACCTATAATGCCAAATGTCCACATGACACCTATACACACAACTAATAGCGAAATAAAAGTAGCTCTAAAAGATCTAAAAAAGAAAAAGAAAATTAAAGATGTAACACCTAATGCTAAGGCAATAAATTTACCAATTTCATCAACAATGTTTTGTGCATTTAACGTTCTAACATAAGGCATGCCAGAAATTCTAACATCTAAATTGGTGGCTGTTTCAAACGCTTCAATTTTTGGTAATAATTCATTAAATACAAAATCTTTTCGTGCAGAAGTATTAACTATATCTTTTCTAAGATAGATAGCTGTTCGAATGGTTTTTGTGTTTTTATTAAAAAGGAAGTTGTCGTAAAACGGATATTTTTTAAAGAGATCTTGTTGAAGTGTATCTAATTGCGTTTTACTTTGAATTGAATCCCGAATAAAAGGTTCTAGTTTAAATTTTTCGTTTTCTGAGTCTTTTACTAATTTCTGAAGATCTTTAATGGATACTACAGCTTCAACTTCTTCTAACTTTTTAAATGATTCAGAGAGTTTATTCCAAGCGTTCATTTTTTCAACCGAAAAAAGAGTCGTGTCTTTAACTCCAAGCACAATTAGATTGCCTTCTTCACCAAAAATTTTCAAAAAATCGTTGTAGACTACATTAACTTCGTGGTCGTCTGGTAATAGGTTCGCCTCAGTATATGTAAAACGCATGTTATCCCACTGCGTGCTAAATAAACCAGTAACTATAATAACAGCAAGAAGTATGGCGATTTTATTTCTTAAAATCACTCGAGCTATAACATCCCAGAATCCTTTTGTAAATAGTTTAAACATACATTAATAAAACAGGCGCAAAGTTAGGGAAAACCAATGTATTAGCTGAAAGATTTTACTATAATGTTGCGCAAAAATATTTCTTTATATGAATTATGAAATATTAAACAGGAAGAAGTTGGGCTTTAATGAATTGAAGAAGCAAAAAAAAGCGACTTTAATAAGTCGCTTTTAAATTTATACTGTCATGATTTCTTTTTCTTTGTTATCTAAAATAGTGTCTATTTTAGTAACATAAGTATCTGTCATTTTTTGAACATCTATTTCTGCATTCTTTTGAAGGTCTTCAGAAACATCAGCTTTTTTTATCTCATCATTCGCATCTTTCCTTGCAGAACGAACACCAATTTTTGCATCTTCTGCTTCGGTTTTTGCCTGTTTAGCTAAATCGCGTCTACGTTCTTCAGTTAAAGGAGGAACATTAATAATTATGGTATCTCCATTATTCATTGGATTAAAGCCTAAGTTGGCATACATAATTCCTCGCTCTATTTCTTGAAGCATGTTTTTTTCCCAAGGTTGTACTGTAATCGTTCTACCATCAGGTGTATTTACGTTAGCAACTTGACTTAATGGTGTTTGTGATCCGTAATAATCAACCATAACACTACCTAACATTGATGGACTTGCTTTTCCTGCTCTAATATTAACTAATTGTTTCTCAAGATGCTTTAAGGCTGCATCCATAGATTCTTTTGTTGTGTCTAGTATAAATTGAATGTCTTCGTTCATCTTATAAAATTTAATTTTTTATAAAGTTATTTCAAAAAATAAGCCAAAAGCTAAAAATAAGAATTATAAATTAACTTTTGTTCCAATATTTTCACCAGAAACAACCTTTAAAAGGTTTCCTTTTTTATTCATATCGAAAACAATAATTGGCAATTCGTTTTCTTGACTAAGAGTAAAAGCTGTGGTGTCCATAACTTTCAATCCTTTACTTAACACATCTTCAAAAGAAATATGGTCGAATTTTATGGCTTTTTTATCTTTTTCTGGGTCTGCATTATAAATTCCATCAACACGTGTGCCTTTTAAAATAACATCTGCTTCAATTTCTATGGCTCTTAAAACTGCAGCAGAGTCTGTTGTGAAATAAGGATTTCCAGTTCCACCTCCAAAAATAACGACACGTCCTTTTTCAAGATGTCTCATGGCTTTTCTGCGAATAAATGGTTCTGCAACTTCGTTGATTTTAATGGCAGTTTGTAGACGTGTAGGGACTTCAGCATCTTCAAGTGCACCTTGTAAAGCTAAGCCGTTTATAACTGTTGCTAGCATTCCCATATAATCACCTTGAACACGATCCATACCTTTACTAGCGCCAGAAACACCTCTAAAGATATTTCCACCTCCAATGACGATGGCTACTTCTACGCCTTTATCAGTAATAGATCTAATATCTGATGCGTATTCTGCTAAGCGATTTGGGTCAATACCATATTGACGATTACCCATTAATGCTTCACCAGATAATTTTAAGAGAATTCTTTTGTATTTCATTTGTTTTTATCTATTGTTTTTAATAGTCAAATGTAATTCGCTATTCAAAATCTATCCACAAATAGATTCATTAAATTTAGCTCATTTCATGAGTTGTGTCTAAACGATTAAGAGATTCCCACATTCGTGGAAACTTTGGGTTTTGCAAATATAATGATTAAACTCATTTACAAAAGTAGAATTTCACAAATAAAAAAACCACTACATCTTAAAAAAGAATAGTGGTTTGTTATTGTATTTGTTAGAGACTCTAAAAGAGAACTCAAGAAGGACAAAATGTTTAAATTATCCTACAGAAACACGTTTAAATCCTGTAATAGAAACATCTCCATAAGATGCTACATATTTAGCAACGCTTAATTTCTCGTCTTTAATAAAGTTTTGATCTAATAAACATTGCTCTTGGTCAAGAGTCGTATTATCAGAAATAAAACGATCCATTTTTCCTGGAAGAATTTTATCCCAAATTTGTTCAGGTTTTCCTTCAGCTTTTAATTCTGCTTTAGCATCATCTTCAGCTTTAGCTAATACTTCTGGAGTTAATTGTGCCATAGAAATGTAACTTGGTACATTTTTTAAGGTCTTACCTAAACGTCCTAATTCGATATTGTCTTTTTCAATAACAGCAATTCTAGCTTCAGTTTCTGAAGCAATAAAAGCTGGATCAAAATCTTTGTAAGAAAGTGTTGTAGCTCCCATAGATGCTACTTGCATAGAAACATCTTTTACTAAAGCTTCTGCATTATCAACTTTCGAAGATAATCCTACTAGAGCAGCAATTTTATTGATATGTACATAAAATCCAACATAAGCAGCTTCTAATTTTTCAAAAGCTGTGATGTCTAATTTCTCACCAATAACACCAGTTTGTTCTATTAATTTTTCTGCAACCGTCATGCCGCCAAAATCAGAAGCTAAAAAGTCTTCTTTAGTGTTGAAATTGATTGCTTTTTCAGCAAGGTCGTTTGCTAATGCAACAAATTTTTCGTTTTTACCAACAAAATCAGTTTCACATCCTAAAACAATAGCAACACCTACTGTGTTATTATCGTTTAGTTTAGCGACAGCAGCACCTTCAGAAGAATCTCTGTCAGCTCTTTTTTCTGCTACTTTTTGTCCTTTTTTACGTAATACTTCAATGGCTTTGTCAAAATTTCCTTCAGCCTCAACTAAAGCTTTTTTGCAATCCATCATTCCTGCACCTGTTGCTTGTCTTAATTTATTTACTTCTGCTGCTGTTACTTTTACCATAGCTTCCATATAATTTTAATATTAAAAAAAGTCGTTTAAACAAATTTCTATTTAGAAAAGAATAAACGACTTAATTAAAGGTTGTTTTAAATTTATTCTTCCTCTTCTTTAACTGCTACTTTCTTTTTAGGAGCAGATTTCTTCTCAGCTTTAGGAGTAGCATCTTTAGTTGCTTCTTTTTCAGCTTTAGGAGTAGATTTCTTTTCAGTTTTAGGAGCAGCTTCTTTAGTAGTTGCTTCTTTTTCTGCTTTACGTTCTGCTAATCCATTTGCGATTGCATCAGTAACGTGAGTTAAAATTTTGCTTATTGATTTTGAAGCATCATCGTTTGAAGGTATAACGTAATCAACCTGACGAGGGTCAGAGTTGGTGTCTACCATAGCAAAGATTGGAATGTTTAATTTTTGAGCTTCTGCAATTGCAATGTGTTCACGTTTAATATCTACAATAAATAATGCTGCAGGTAAACGAGTCATGTCGCTAATTGAACCTAAGTTCTTTTCTAATTTAGCACGTTGACGGTCTACTTGTAAACGTTCTTTTTTAGAAAGAGACATGAAAGTACCATCTTTCTTCATTCTATCGATAGTAGCCATTTTTTTAACGGCTTTTCTAATAGTTACGAAGTTAGTTAACATTCCACCTGGCCATCTTTCTGTGATGTAAGGCATGTTGATGTTACCAGCTTTTTCAGCTACAATATCTTTAGCTTGTTTTTTTGTAGCAACAAATAAAATTTTACGTCCAGAAGCTGCAATTTTAGCAAGTGCTGCTCCAGCTTCGTCCATTTTAGCTGCTGTTTTGTAAAGGTTAATAATATGGATGCCATTGCGCTCCATATATACGTAAGGAGCCATATTTGGATCCCATTTACGTGTTAGGTGACCAAAGTGTACACCTGCTTCAAGTAAGTCTTTTACTTCTACTGCCATTTTTTAATAGTTTACGTTCTGTTGAATTAGCAATGATTAAGTGGTCGTTTTTCAATTCGCCTTAACCATTTAGATGCTAAACTAAATCCTGTCTTTTGGACTAGGACAACAATAACTAGTTTAATTTTTTATTTTAATTTTCAACAAGATTGAGATTCTATTCATAAGATTCTCAATCAAGCTGAGGATATTAACGTTTAGAGAATTGAAATTTCTTACGAGCTTTCTTCTGACCGAATTTCTTACGTTCAACCATTCTTGGATCTCTTGTTAATAAACCTTCTGGTTTAAGAATTAATCTGTTTTCAGGGTCTAACTCACACATAACGCGTGATAAACCTAAACGGATTGCTTCTGCTTGACCTGTAATACCTCCTCCAAATACATTTACTGTAATATCAAAGTTGCCATCATTGTTAGTCATAACTAAAGGTTGGTTTACTTTGTACTGCAATGTAGCAGTAGGAAAATAATCCGTCATGTCTTTTTTATTAATCGTGATGTTACCTTTTCCTTTTGCAACATACACACGAGCAACAGCCGTCTTTCTACGACCAATTTTGTGAATTACTTCCATGTTATTTGAATTCTTCTAGGTTAATTGTTTTTGGTTTTTGAGCTTCATGCGTATGAGCTGAACCAACAACAACATTTAAATTACGGAATAAATCTGCACCTAATTTGTTTTTAGGTAACATTCCTTTTACTGATTTTTCTACTAATCTTGCTGGATCTTTTCCAAACAATTCTGTAGCAGTTAAACTTCTTTGACCACCTGGGTAACCTGTGTGACGAATGTAAGTTTTATCGTTCCACTTGTTTCCTGTTAAGTTGATTTTTTCTGCATTGATAACAATTACGTTATCTCCACAATCAACGTGTGGTGTGAAGTTAGGCTTATGTTTACCTCTTAAAAGTTTTGCAACTTTAGAGCATAAACGACCTAGGCTTTGACCTTCAGCGTCAACTAAAACCCACTCTTTATTAACAGTAGCTTTGTTGGCTGAAATTGTTTTGTAGCTTAATGTGTCCACACTTATTATTTTTTCTAATTAAACATTCCTCTCTTAAAAAGAGTTTGCAAATTTACGATTATATATTTGATTACCAAATAGTGCAGTGAGATATTTTTGATAACTTTGTTTATATCTTTTTAACTAATTATTTGATTTAAAAAAGAGCGTGTTTTTTAGAGAAGACCTATAGTATATATTGTGTTATATTTTCTTTCCAATTAACAAAAGAGAATCGTTATCCTTAAACTCTTTATAATTTTCAATTGAAAGCATTTCGAAATAGGAGTTATATGCCTTTTTTAGGTAATCTTTATTATGATAATTCAAGAAAAGACCTTTAAAAATTTCAGAACCTTCTCCTTTTCAAAATGAGTGGCAAATAATGCCATTAGAATTTAAAATCTTGTATTGTCTTTTAATGGATTCTGTTAATTCGATATCTGTTAAATGATGAAGCACCTTGTTGGAGTATATGCCATCAAATTTTTTATCTGTTTTTAAAGTGCTTGCATCTAACTTGAGAAATTTACCCTTTGGATTTTCTTTTTTTAAATGGTTTAAAAAGGCAATCGAATTGTCTGAACCTATAGTATGATAAGTATCGTTTAAAATCTTCCAATCGGTTCCAGGGCCAGAACCAATTTCAAGTAAAACTGAATCAGGTGGTAAAACTTGTTTTAGTTTTTCAATGAGCTGTTTGCCAGAAACATCTTTTGCTAAACGAATGTACTCTTCAGCAGTTTCTTTGGTTTTATAATATGCTCCTTCCATGATTCTTTATTATTACGCCTCCAACAAATTATCACCAATATCTAAATTATCATCTAAAGGGATTTTTAATATAAAAGCTTTTATTAATATTTAAAACCATCGATGATTTCTTAGAGAGGAATCGTGTTGAGAGTTTAAAGGCGATTGATTTGTAGAGTGCTTTCGCGCATAACCGGTTTTTTTTTAAGTATTTTTGCAAAGTTATGCAAGAAGAGTTAAGACTTTCAAATTGGTTACCTACCACAAATAAAGAGGTTAAAATACGTGGTTGGGACGAACTAGATGTGATACTATTTAGTGGTGATGCTTATGTAGATCATCCGTCGTTTGGTCCTGCAGTCATTGGTCGTATTTTAGAAAGTTATGGCTTGCGAGTTGCTATTGTTCCGCAACCAAACGTGAATGATAATCTTCAGGATTTTGTAAAACTTGGCTCACCAAAATTATTTTTTGGCGTTACAGGAGGTTGTATGGATCCAATGATTAGCAATTATAATGCAAATAAGAAACGTCGTGATAAAGATGCATACACACCAAATGGAGATATTGGGTTTCGACCCGATTATGCAACATCAGTATATTCTAAAATTTTAAAAGACAAATGGCCAGATGTTCCAGTTTTAATTGGAGGAATTGAAGCTTCCCTACGTCGTGTTACGCATTACGATTATTGGAGCGATAAACTAATGCCATCTATTTTAGAGACCTCTAAAGCAGATTTGTTGGTGTATGGCATGGGAGAGCAACCACTTCGTGAAATTGTACGCTTGTTACAAAAAGGTGTTCCGTTTTCTAGTATAACAACCATAAAGCAAACTGCAGTGTTATTAAATAACGATGCGAAAGTTCCTAAAAACAGTAATTGGGAAGATGTAGAAATCGTGTCACATGAAGTCTGTTTAAGCGATAAAAAGAAATTTGCTTCTAATTTTAAAGTCATAGAGCAGGAATCTAATAAATTAGCTGCTCGACGCATTTTTCAGAAAATAGGCGATAAGACCTTGATGATTAATCCGCCTTATCCAACCATGACCGAAGATGAAATTGATGCGTCTTTCGAGTTGCCTTACACACGTTTACCACATCCAAAATATAATAAGCGTGGACCAATTTCTGCGTTTGAAATGATAAAGTTTTCTATTAACATTCATAGAGGATGTTTTGGTGGTTGTAGTTTTTGTACGATTTCTGCACACCAAGGAAAATTTATAGCCTCTCGTAGTCAGGAATCTGTATTGCGTGAAGTCGATACTGTGGCGAATATGCCAGATTTTAAAGGCTATTTGTCTGATATTGGAGGGCCAAGTGCCAACATGTATAAAATGAAAGGGAAAATACAATCCATCTGCGATAAGTGTGTTGCGCCTAGTTGTATTTCGCCAGTGATTTGTAGTAATCTGGATACCTCTCACAAACCATTAACCGAATTATACCAAGCAGTAGATAGCCATCCAAAAGTGAAGAAATCGTTTATAGGAAGTGGAATTCGTCACGATATGTTGGTTCCCGAATTTAACAAAAATGCAAACCCGAAAGAGTTAGACGATTATACAGAAGAGGTAATGACCAAACACGTTTCTGGACGACTTAAAGTTGCACCAGAACACACAAGTGATCCTGTGTTAAAGTTGATGCGTAAGCCTTCGTTTAAATACTTCCATAAGTTTAAAGAGCGTTTTGATAAAATCAATATTAAGAAAAGCTTGAAGCTTCAATTGATTCCTTATTTTATATCAAATCATCCAGCTTGCGAAGTGGAAGATATGGCAAATCTTGCTGCCGAAACCAAAGATATGGGTTTCCAGTTAGAGCAAGTACAAGGGTTTACACCAACACCAATGACAGTGGCTACCGTAATTTATTACAGTGGTTACCATCCGTATACGCTTAAAAAAGTAAATACACCTATTACACGAAAAGAGAAAGATGAGCAGCATCGTTTTTTCTTTTGGTATAAAGATGAAAATAAAGCGTGGATTAAAAAGACCTTGAATAAACTAGGACGAGAAGATTTATTAAAAGTATTACTTCCCGAAAAAGACGAAAAGTGGCGTAAAAACAAACCTAAAGGTGGTGCTAAACATACCTTTGATGATGCTATTCCTTTTAATCAGCGAAAGAATAAAGCTAAGTTTAAGGGTAAGAAGAAGAGGCGATAATTCTTTAATGCGCTTCTAGCCAATTATCACCAATATCCATTTCAACATCTAAAGGAACTTCCATTTTAAATGCATTTTCCATTTCGGTTTTGATGAGGTTTTTCATCGCATCGAGTTCTGGTTTGTACACATCAAATACCAATTCATCATGCACTTGTAAGAGCATCTTCGATTTATAATCTCCAGATTGCAA
>JGI24025J20009_10002704_pt1 | contig 12480 bp, 8 predicted proteins | sample Cruoilmetagenom3_FD_20009 | JGI IMG/M metagenome (IMG submission 20009)
AGCAATGGGAATAAGAGCGGTGATGATAACGCCGCCAGTTTTAATCAAATTGGCGCTTTTATTTGACCGATAAGCCAAAAGCGCTGTTCTGGTCGAGTAATACCAATACTCTTTCAACCGAAATAGATATTTCTTTATTTGTTTTACGGTCACAGTGAAATTATTTTAACATAAGTCGATTTTGCCCCTTGACTTTTCTTGGCAATTTTTGTATAAATAAGCAAATGAAAGTTTTCCTGATTGCCACTACTGCAACTACCGGCTTTTAATTGGCTGGATTGCGGTGGCAAAACAGGAGCAAACCAGCCAACCGGCTGGTTTTTTGTTGGTTAAATGTTATTATTTTAAGAGAGGGGCAGAATGAAGCAACCAAAAAACGATCTTTGGGCCTTGCGCCACACAGCCGAGCATGTTTTAACTCAAGCAATGGAGAATCTTTGGCCGGGCAAGGTAATTAGAGCCATGGGACCGGCAACTGATGAGGGTTTTTATTTTGATTTTGATGTTCGAGGCGATTTGAAAGTTTCCGAAGCCGATTTCCCCAAAATTGAAAAAGAGATGAAAAAAATCGTTAATCAAAATTTGCCTTTAATTAGAAAAGAAATTTCTCTTGAAGAGGCCAGAAAACTTTTCGCCGACAATCTTTACAAACAAGAATGGTTGGATGGTATAGAGAAAAAGGGAGAAAAGGCGACAGTTTATTATATGGGCAGCCCTGAGCTTGTCGAAGGATTTGTCGATCTCTGCGCCGGACCCCATGCAAAGTCGACAGGGGAAATCAAGGCGTTTAAATTGTTAAAAATTGCCGGCGCTTATTGGCGCGGCGATGAGAAAAATAAAATGCTGACCCGAATTTACGGCACGGCTTTCTTCAGCCAAAAAGAATTGGCTGATTATTTAACCAAAATAGAAGAAGCTAAAAAGCGTGATCACAGAAAAATAGGCAAAGAATTAGATCTGTTTTCTTTCCATCCCGAAGCTCCGGGTGACGTTTTTTGGCACGACAAGGGATATATAGTTTTTAAGCAATTAGTGGAGTATTGGCGGGAAATTCATGAGAGAGAGGGGTATCAGGAAGTCAGAACACCGGAAATTTTAATCAAAAGAATTTGGAAACAAAGTGGCCATTTAGATAATTATATTCAGAAGATATATAAAGTGACCACCCCGGATGAGAAAAAGTGGGATATGGCCGTTAAGCCGATGAACTGTAATGGAGGCATGCTGATTTATAAAACAAAACAACATTCTTATCGTGACTTGCCGTTGCGAATAGGCGAGTTGGGGGTGGTTCATCGTTATGAAAGTTCGGGTGAATTGCACGGAATTATCCGCCCTCGGGAATTTACTCAAGACGACGCCCATATTTATTGCCGGCCTGATCAGATTAAACAGGAATTAAAGAAAATCATGGATTTATGCTTCGAAGTTTATGAAAAATTTGGTCTCGAATTGGACCATTTGGAACTTTCAACCCGTCCGGAAAACTCCATCGGTTCAGATGAGGCCTGGGAGCGAGCCGAGAGCATCATGAGACAGGTTTTGAAGGAGAAAAATGTTGAGCACCAGATTAACGAGGGCGACGGCGCTTTTTACGGGCCAAAATTTGATTTCCACTTGAAAGACAGTATCGGTCGGACTTGGCAGTGTTCCACAATTCAGCTTGATTTTGCCCAGCCGGAGAATTTTGATCTGGAATATATTACCGAAAAAGGGACTAAAGAGCGGCCGGTGATGATTCACCGCGTCCTTTATGGTTCAATAGAAAGATTTTTGGGGATTTTGATCGAAAACTGCGCCGGCGCTTTTCCGGTTTGGCTTTCTCCGGTCCAGACAGTAATTTTGCCAATTACCGAAAAACATGTTGAATATGCTCAAAAAGTGGCGGCTGAACTTAAAAAAGCGGAAATTAGAGCTGAATTGGACGATTCTAATCAAACGCTTTCTTATCGTATTCGTCAGGCGGAATTGCAAAAAGTGCCTTATATTTTAGTAGTCGGTGATAAAGAAGAGAAAAACAAGTCAATTAATATTCGTAGGCGAGGGAAAAAAAAGCAAGAAGAACAAAAATTAGCGGAATTTATGAGAGAGATTAAAAAGAAAATTTCCTCTCGTGATCTTTTGCTATAATTTGTTGATGCGATTAAAAAAAGAATTAGGATTAATTTTTCTTCACTACTTGCGCATTCTTTCTAAAATTCAGCTGGTTAAGATTAACTTATGGCGGCGGTTAAGTGGTAAAAGGAAAATAATTGTTGTTGGCATTACCGGATCAGCGGGAAAAACTTCGACGATGTATGCTACAGCGGCGGCGTTAAAAGACGATTTCAAAGTAAAGTACTCCGAAAAAGCCAATTCAGAAAGCGGCGTTCCTTTGAATATTTTGGGTTTGAAAATGAAGAGTTATTCTTTAGCGGATTGGCTAAGAGTAGCGGTTTTTTCACCAATGATGCTTTTGGTTAATTGGCGTGATTATGACATTTATATTGTGGAAATGGGCGTCGATGAACCAACAGAGCCGAAAAACATGAGTTATTTGCTGAAAATTATTCAGCCGCAAATTGGTGTTTTTATTGGTGTTGGCTCAGTTCATAGTATGCAGTTTGGCAGCTTAAAGGCGATTGCTGATGAAAAAGCCAAATTGATTGCTTCTTTGCCTGAGGATGGCTATGCGGTTTTAAATCCTGGCGATAAATTTGTTGGAGAACGAAAAAATTTAGCTAAAGCGAAAATAATTAAAGCCAAAAGAGTTAAAGTTAATTTTGATAATTATGTTTTGCCCGAGGTTTATGAGATTAATTTTGGTTTAGCCGTGGCAGTGGCTTCAGTTCTGGGAATACGTCTTAAAAAGGCGATCGCCATGATAAAACGTAACTTTAGGTTGCCGCCGGGGAGATCAAGTTTAATTAAGGGAATAAAAAATACTTTAATAATCGATTCTTCTTATAACGCTTCACCGAAAGCAATGCTGGCGATGTTGGATTTGCTGCAAAAGCAGAGTAGAAAGTTGGAACAAAAAAAAATTGCCGTTTTGGGTGATATGAGAGAACTGGGAAAACTTGCAGCTGAGAAGCACAGACAAATTGCCCGCAGAGCCGCGGCGACAGCAGACGAAATTATTTTGGTCGGCCCGTTGATGAAAAAGTTTGCCTTGCCGATTTTGCAAAAACTAAAAAGGCCGGTTTTTTGGTATCTGACTGCCGGTCAGGCGGCCAAATTTTTAAAGAAACATTTGCAGGGAGGGGAATTGATTTTAGTTAAGGGTTCGCAAAATACGATATTTTTGGAAATAATAGTTGAGACATTGATGATTGATAAAAATCAGGCCGGTAGTTTATTGTGCCGCCGTGGCAGGTTTTGGGAAGAGAAAAGAAAGTTATATTTGAATTGGCGAGAATGAAAAAAAAGTTGAAAATTGCCGTTTTTATGGGGGGCAGAACACCAGAGCGTGATGTCTCTTTAGTTACTGGAAAACAAGTAGTGACGCACTTAGATAAAAGTAAATATAAAGTAATTCCAGTGGTCATTTCTTCTGATGGAACAAGCTGGGAAATTAAGAGTTTAAGCTGGGTAGAGAGATTTTTTCCTCAAATTAAATCTCAATCACCAAAGCTGGATTTTTCTCCGCCGAAAAAAGTTTCTTTGGGAGCGTTTTTTAACCTGAAGCCCTTGCCGGATGTTATTTTTATTGCTATACATGGACCCTTTGGAGAAGATGGGACAATTCAGGGCATGTTTGAATTTTTGGGAATTTCTTATACTGGTTCTGGTGTTTTGGCCTCGGCTCTGGGGATGAACAAAATTGCCTTTCACCGAATCATGGAAAATGTTGGTATTCAAACACCGCAATGGTTGGTTGCCGATAGAGAATTTTTTCTCGGCAATCAACAATTGTCAATTCCTGGACCACCCTGGGTAGTTAAGCCAGCTAACCAAGGATCCAGCGTTGGCGTTTCTTTGGTGAAAAATAAAAAAAATTTATGTTTGGCAACGGAACGAGCCTTGGTTTATTCACCAGAAATTATTGTGGAAGAGTATCTTACTGGTACAGAAATAGCTTGTGGGGTTTTAGGCAACAGAGAGCCAAAAGCCTTGCCCGTGATTGAAATTTGTCCTAAAAACGAGTTTTTTGATTACGAGGCCAAATATACTGCAGAAAAATGTGAAGAGATTGTTCCGGCGCGGATTTCCAAAAAATTGACTAAAGAAATTCAGGAAATAGCAATAGCTGTTTATCAAACGATTGGTTGCCGTGGTTTTGCCAGAGTAGATATGATTATAAAAAGAAATACTCCCTTTGTTTTGGAAATTAATACTATTCCTGGTTTAACCCCCGCCTCGCTTTTTCCTAAGGAAGCAGCTGCCGCGGGAATTTCTTATCCTCAACTTTTAGATCTAATTATTGATTTTGCCTTGGAAAATAGGTGAACGGGAAACTTATCAGCAGCTCTTTGCATTTTATAGACTATGACGCCTCTTTTTGCGAAACACTTCTTAAAATTCTTGAAAGTAACTTGGGTATAGTTTTGCTTGTTTGGGTAATATCCCGATGGATTGTGAATGTAGATTATTTGATTCTCTCGATCGTACCCAACCACTAACACTAAATGGCCACCCCTTTTTATATTTTCGGTCGTGTTGTCTCTTATATATCTGCTAACTGACGCGATTACGTAATTATTTTTTGAAACCTCATTAAAAATTTTTCTTAATGAGAGTCTTTTGTAAACTTTTGCCTGAAGATCGAATTCTTTTGATAGAAAGCGGACAAATTCTTTATAATATAGACCATTTACATTGTTTTCGTTTTCAATTTTATACCCTCTGTACTCGAGGCACTTTTTGGCCAGGGTAATAGTTTCTAATTTAATCCCTAACTCCTTTTCCAAAATCATTTTAAGACAGGCCATGCCGCATATGTTATTTGCCCAGAATTTATACTCTTTCTTGTTTTTTGCGCCAGATGTTTTCCATTTAGGATCTTTTGTTTCGTCCATTGATTTATCCAAGAATTTATTGACTAAATTCTTGGATTCCCATTGTGAGTAATATGGAATCCTGAGGATTATTTTTCTATTCATTGATCATTAGTTGCTGTATTTTTCGAGGGCCAAACTGACAATTTTTTCCCAAAGATCGATTTCTTTCCAGCCACCGCGTATTCCACTTCATAGCCATTTACGCCTCCTTCCGCGATAGTTCTGTCGCAGAAATAGGGCAAATGAATTCCGTTTAGATAATTTTTCCTTTTTTTGGTGCCTCTGGCCATTTGGAAATAACCAGCGCTTTTGCTTTTAAGAGTGGGTGATCAGGCAAAACTTTTTTGAATTCTTGATAAATTGCTTCAGTAACGAAAGGAGCGAATGGGTGGATGAGTTTCAAACTGGTGGTTAAAACTTTAATTAATGTTGGCAAGGCCTCTTGTTTTCTATTTTTAGTTTGCTCTAAGTAAACGTCGCAAAATTCATGCCAGAAAAATTGGTAAATTTCCTCTAAGGCCTGCCCAAAACGATATTTTTCCAGATGTTGATTAACCGTCTTAACAGTCTTTTTGAGTTCTTCTAAAATCTCTCGATCTTCTTTCGGTAATTTTGCATTTTGATTTGTCATTTTGATTTTTGCATTTTGATTTTTGATATTAAGGCTAATGAACCTGGCCGCGTTCCAAATTTTGTTGCAAAAATTTCTCATCGCCTTAATTTTTTCTTCGCTGGCCACGATATCGCCGGCGGGCGCGGTGCCGAAAACCAAAGACATTCGTAAAGCATCGGCGCCGTATTTTTGCGAAATAGTTAGGGGATTGATGACATTACCTTTGCTTTTGCTCATTTTTTGGCCTTGTTTATCGACTACTCGAGCGTGAAGGTGGACCATTCTAAAAGGCACTTTTTTAGTTAAATAAAGTCCAAATATCATCATCCGGGCAACCCAGAAAAATAAAATGTCCCACAATGTGTCTAATACTGAAGTAGGGTAGAAATATTTGAAATCTTTAGAGTTGGGGAAATCCAAGGTGCTTAGCGGCCACTGGCCTGAGAGAAACCAAGTGTCAAAAGTATCAGTTTCCTGAAGAATGTGATTGCCGCCGCACCGAGAGCATTTTTTTATTTTTTTGATATTATATTTTGTTTTTACCGGTGCCTGGAGCGATTGCAGGCCGGATTTTATTTCGGAAAAGGAATATTTATTTTTAAGCTGGTTATAAGAGCCGGAGATCATTTTTTTGTTTTTATCAAGGAAATTAATTTTAATTTCCGGGTTGCAATCAAGGCAGTACCAGGCGGGAATTCTTGGTCCCCAGACAACCTGTCGGCTGATATTCCAGTCGCGAATATTTTCCACCCAGTCGAGAAAAGTCTTTTTAAACCGGGTTGGGAAAAACTTGGTCTCGCCTTTTTTAACCGCTTTGATAACTGGCTGAGCCAAGGACTTGGTTTTAATAAACCATTGGGGTGAAAGCAGCGGCTCGATGGTATTTCCGCATCGGTAGCAAACACCGACAGTGTGGCGCAAGGGTTCGATTTTAATTAATTTTCCGGTCTCCTTGAGCCAGGCAATAGTTTCCTTTTTAGCTTGTTTAACGTTGAGGTTTTTGATTCGGTCGGGAGTATCGGTCATTTTCCCGTCAGTATTAATACAGGATATAATTGGTAATTTATGCCGTTGGCCAATTTCAAAATCGGTAGCGTCATGAGCAGGAGTAATTTTTAAAGCGCCGGTGCCAAAATTGATATCTACCAATTTATCAGTGATAATGGGGACTTCTTTATCGATTAAAGGAACTGTAGCTTTTTGGCCAATCAACTTTTGATATCTTTTGTCTTTAGGATTGACAGCAACAGCTGAGTCGGCAAAGATTGTTTCGGGCCGGGTGGTCGCAATTTGAATGGAGCCGTAGTCAAGATAATAGAGAGATTCGTCTTTTTCTGGGTGTTCGACCTCTAAATTAGAAAAAGCAGTGCCGCAATGGCAGCAGTAATTAACTATTCTGTTTCCTCGATAAATCAGACTGTCTTGATAAAGTTTTCTAAAAGTAGCTAAACATTTTTTAACAATTCCCGGCTCCAAACTGTAATGGTATCTTGACCAATCAAGGGAGAAGCCAAGTTTTTTCATTTCATACTTGTTTAGTTTTCGGTTTTTTTCCACAAATTGCCAAATTTTTCGGTAAAGGGTTTTCCGGTCAAAGTCAAACCGACTCTGGCCTTTTTTGGCTAGTTTTTTTTCAAAAACAAATTGTGTTTCAACACCGGCGTGGTCGGCGCCTGGAAGCCAAAGGGTGGGTTCACCCAACATTCTGTGCCAGCGGCACATAATATCTTCAACCGTAAAAAGGGCGTGGCCCATGTGCATTGGATCGCTAGCATTAGGCAGGGGAAGAATGATAGTGAAGGGTTTTTTATTTTTATCAATCTTGGGAGTAAAGTATTTCCCTTTTTCCCATAATTGATAAATTTTTTCTTCGTACTTTTTCGGCTGCCAGCGTTTGTCCATATTTAGTCATTTTAACATAAGAGGCATAAACTGGGTTGACAGAATATTTAATTAAACCTAAACTGAATTTGTGAAAAAGAGATTTTTGTTAATTTTAAGTTTTATTTTCTTTTTTTTGGTAACTCCGGCTGGTGTTCAGGCCCAAACGAGTCGGTTTGGAGAAATGTTGGGTAAACAACCAGTTAGTAAGTTTGGTTTATTGTTGGCAGAGGAATTAATACCAACCCCAACGCCGGATTTAAAAGCTTTAGTTCAAGAGCGAGTTTTAGGAGTAAAGGCCAAATTGGATTCTCAGCCAAAAAAGTTAACCGTAGCTGTTTTGGGCGATTCAATGGTTGATGTTTTGCAGCCCGATTTGCCCCAACTACGAGCCGCTTTGAGAAGAGATTTCCCCGATACTGACTTGCGGCTTTATAATTTTGGCGTTGGCGCCAGCAATTTAGAATATGCTTCTTATCGATTAGCTAATGACTACGATTATTTGGGCAAATCTTACCCCTCAGTTTTGTCAATAAAAGCGGATATTTTAGTTCTTGAATCTTTTGCTTATAATAATTTTGGCGATTCTCAAGAAGGTTTAGATAAACAATGGCTGCTTTTGGGAGAAATTATTACCAAAACCGAAAAACTGAGTCCCAACACTAAAATTATTCTAGCGGCCGCTATTGCGCCTAATTCGACTGTTTACGGTGACGGCATTGATGGGGTTGATTGGCCCTTGGATCAAAAGGCGGCCAGAACTACCACAGTTAAGAAATATTTAGAAAACTTGACTAATTTTGCTAATTCCCAGGGTTATCCATTGGCCGATGCTTATCACTCCTCCCTGCCCGCCATTCGGCTTGAGCCGTCAGGCGATTGGCAGGCGGGAATGGATGCGGGTGGAGAGGGAAAATTGATTTATATTAATGCCGGCGATCATCTGCACCCTTCTGGCCCGGGCGGAGAACTTTTTTGCCAAGAAGTAGCGGAGGAAATAAACAAGATGTATTAATACATCTTGTTTTAGTGTATCAAAACATGTCAGATTTTTTGAATTTTGAAACTTCTCCCTTTTTTAATTTCTACAGCGCCTGTTCGGGCGAGAACTTCTTTTTCCCATTTTTTCGGCCAGCCGGGGGCAAAAATAGTTATTTTGTCAGTTAAATTTAATCTTGCTTTTCGGCGGAGGATTTGAACCTGATGGATTAACTCGCGCGCTGCGCCTTCGGTTTTTAATTCCGGCGTGATTTTAGTGTCTAATTCGACTTTTAGCTTCTCAGCCCCAGTTTTAATTTCGACCTCTTTAACGTTTAATTCTTGTTTGATTAGTTCAGCCAATTCTTTATCAATTTGAAATTTGAAATTTGAAATTTGAAATTTGTTGAGCGGTTGTCTTACTTTAATTTGCTTTTCTTTTCTGGTGGCGTGGCCTAAACTAACTACTTCCCGAATGGCTGCCATTTGTTTTTCTAATTTTTTATTTGTCAGCTTTTTGTTAACCTTGGGCCAATCCTGAAGATGAACTGAATTTTTAGAATTAGTTATTTCCTGCCAAATCGTTTCGGTTAAAAAGGGGATAAAGGGCGCTAGAATTAGACATAGATTTTTTAAAACATAGTGAAGTGTTGGTAGGCAAGATTTTCTACCTCGGGAACGGCGAATGTACCAAGTTGATAAATCTTTCAAGAGCTTTTCTATTTCCCAAAGAACCTCGTGGTGGTGGTAATCGTCGAGTTTTTCGGTGGCAATTTTCTTGGTTGATTCCAGTCGCGATAAGATCCACTGATCGAGTTTGGTTTCTGGTTTCTGGTTTCTGGTTTCTGGTTGACTAGAACCTAAAACCTGGTACCTAAAACCGTTTAAGTTGGCATAAGTGACAAAGAATCGATAGCTGTTCCAAAACAAAAATAGATATTGGCGGCGAACTTCGTTGGCAATATTATAACCAAAGTTGAGATTAAACTCCGGATTTTGGCGGCAGTACATCCAGCGTATGGTGTCCACGCCCATTTTTTCGGCCGCTTCATCAAACCAGATGGCGTTACCTTTTGACTTGTGCATTTCCTCACCTTTTTCATCGCGGACCAAAGCGTGGCCAAGAGTTGTTTTAAAAGGATTATTATTTTCTAAAACTGTGGCTATGGCGATTAAAGAATAAAACCAGTTTCTGAATTGGCCAGGAAAGCATTCAGTGATAAAATCGGCCGGGTACCACTTTTGCCAGTACTTTTTGTCGGTCAAATAACTCACCTTATTGGTTTTGGGATCGACGAGAGTGGAGAAGCTGACGATACCCGCATCCAGCCAAGGATTGCCCACATCCGGCACCCGATTCATTAGCCGGCCGCACTTGGGGCATTTTATTTTGATTTTATCAATCCAGGGACGGTGAGGGGCGTGTCCGCCAGCTGGCGAAGCAAATTTTCCCCAGCCCTCAACAGCTTTTTCTTTTAGTTCCTCTCTTGATCCAATTGTTTCAAAATGACCGCATTGACATTCCCAAATTGGCAAGGCAAGTCCCCAGTAGCGTTTTTTGCTGATCATCCAATCATGCATGTTTTTCAGCCAATCAAGCTCTCGCTTCGAACCAAATTCCGGCAACCAATGAATTTTTTTGGCAACTTCAATCATCCGTTCTCGTAGAGTTTTTCCATCAGTTTTTCGGGGGTTATCCATGTTGATGTACCATTCGTTGACCAATCGCCAAATTAGTTCTGTGCCACAACGCCAGCAAACGGGGTAGGGATGAGTATATGGTTTGACCTTGAAAAGATAATAACCGTTATTTTTTTCTTGAAGATATTCAATTATTATTTGGGGATTATTTTTGGCATTTTTACCGGTTAAAAAGCCATAATTTTTGACATAAGCGCCGGCCCCGTCAACTACGGGGAAAATTATATCTTTCCAACCCAGCTCTTGCTTGACCAGTTGGTGGTCTTCAGTGCCGGCGCCGGGAACAATATGAACAATGCCGGTTCCTTCTTGTTCGTTAACCAGATTTTTTGACAAAACAATTCTATGAAAATGGTTTGAACCATTTTCTGCCACTTTTTTAATAATCGGCAAATCGTCAAAAGGGCCCTGGTAATACCTGATATTCTCTTTTCTGATTAAATCTTGGCCGTTAACTATTTTAATCGGCCTTAATTCTTGGTTGAAAACGTCTTTGATTAAATTTTTAGCCAGCCAGTATTTTTTGCCCTCAAATTCTACTTGAGCATAGTCAATTTTCGGGCTAACGGCCAAAATGGTGTCTGCGGGAATTGTCCAGGGAGTGGTAGTCCAGACCAAGAGAAATTCATTGGTTTCGGGTTTCGGCCCGCCTGCAACGCTTGCGCTAGCATTGCGGGCAGGGTTTTGGGTTTTTGAATTTTTGATTACCGGGAAGCGCATGTAAACCGAATCGTGAGTTAGTTGCTTGTATTCCTCTGTTGAGATTTCATGTTGGGAAATGGCCGTGCCGCAACGAGGGCACCAAGGCACTGCGTCATTACCCTTATATAAGTTACCTTCCTGCNAACATTTCTTTAAAAATGACCAAATCATATAATTGTTTTTGTCGCTCATCGTGTAATAAGAATTATCCCAATCCATAAAATAGCCGAGTCGGATTGATTGTTGGTTTGAATTTTAGAATATTTTTTAACTCGGTCTTTGCAATCTTTGACGAATTTGGCAATACCATATTTTTCAATATCTTTTTTATTTTTAAAACCCTTTTCTTTTTCCACTTCGACTTCAATCCAAAGTCCTTGGCAATCAAAGCCATTTTGAAATCGTTGTTTGAAGCCCTGCATATTTTTATAGCGCTGATAGAGGTCTTTTAGGGTGCGGCCCCAAGCGTGATGAACGCCCATAGGATTATTAGCAGTAATTGGGCCGTCCATGAAAGAAAAGCGCTTTTTAGCGTTCTTATTCTTGTTTAAATACTTTTTGACTACACCGCTTTTGTACCACCACTTAAGGATTTCTCTTTCGTTGGCGATAAAATCAAATTTAGCTGGAACCTGTTTGAAATATTTCTTTCTTGGCATCTTGTTTATTATACGAAAAAAATCCTTCTTCCGAAGGATTTTTGCGGGGCCATTTCTCCGATCTAAAATCGGAACGCCCCTTAGGTAATGATAATTATCTTTTTACAATTGCCCGTTTTCACCATTGATTATATTTATAGCAATTTTTTTAGGAGTTTGCAAGCGGCAATGGTGAATTTAGTTTAGAACATTAGTTCGCTTAGGATCTGAAATTTCCTTTTGGCAAAAGGATCGTCGGGATTTAAATCAGGATGAACCTCTCTCGCTAATTGTCTTCGAATTTGCCCTGTATGTTTCCCCTTTGTTTTCATTTCTGCTATTCGTACTTTTAGGCCAGCTCTAAAAGAGCCTTCATCAAGTCCTTTTTTTGTTTGCTGTTCTTGAGCTGGGTGAGCCCTTATTGGCTTTTTTGGTAGCTCGGTGCTAATTTTAAGTGTTTTATTGCCGAGATTAATTATATACAAGTTTCCATCTTTGATAAATAATCTAATTTCTTCTGCAGAGAGGGTGGCGTCTCTTAAAAATAGCCGTTCCCCGATTAGGTGTTCGAGCGTTGGAGCTTTGTTGCCCCCAATAGTTAGCGCTTCATTGTTATCCAAAGTAAACAATTTTTGAACTTGGCCCCTTCTTGATGGTGTCGAATCTGTTGTAACTAAACCTAAATCCGGAATGTTTCTAGCACTTATTTCATTGTTGCCAAGTTTTATTTTGATAGACAGTCCCTTGGTTTCAAGCGGGATCGCAAGTATTCTGCCCCTATATTCTTTTTCGGCGGATTTTGTTTTAATAGGGACGGGTTTAATCACATCTGTTCCATTTGCCGAATTTAGGTCTTCTATTTGGTAAACACCTTGCGCCGATAATGAAATTTTGGCATGTCGCCTCGAAACTGCTGCTCCGCCAATTTCATCTCTGTTCCTTGACAGTACAACGCCTTGTGTTGGAACAGAGATTTCTCTTAAAGTCT
>JGI24025J20009_10002706_pt1 | contig 12472 bp, 10 predicted proteins | sample Cruoilmetagenom3_FD_20009 | JGI IMG/M metagenome (IMG submission 20009)
AATAGTCTCCTCTCCAGAAACCACCGTTCCCGCATTAAAATCGATATTCTCGCTCATACTCTCATATAATCTGTTGTTAGAAGAGACTTTAATTACAGAAGCAATAGCTGTACCGCAGGTATTACCTCTTCCAGTTGTAAATACTATAATCTGAGCACCAGAAGCTAACAGTCCACATAGTGAATGAGGGTCGTAAGCAGTGCCATCCATAAGTATTACTCCTTTTTTGTTTGGTCTTTCACCATATTCAATGACCTGTTCAATTGGACTACTACCAGCTTTAAGAATAGTTCCTAAAGACTTCTCTTCAATGGTGGTTAGCCCTCCCTCTATATTGCCCGGCGAAGGCTGTGTTCCTCGGATATCTACTCCATAACTGATAGCTTTTCTCTCAAAACGACTGACAACTTCTAAAATACGTCTCCTCACTATCTCATTAGTAGCTCTTTTTGCCAGAATATGTTCTGCTCCAATCATTTCTGGAGTTTCCGTAAAAATAGCCCTTCCCCCCTGATTAATTAAGGAATCTACTGCAAAACCAAGAGTAGGATTAGCTGAGATTCCTGAAGATGAATCTGAACCTCCACATTTAAGCCCCAGAGTTATTTCAGAGATATCAACAGGTTCTCTTCTTACCTCGGAAGACTCTTCAACCATTCTCAGAGCTATCCTCCTGCCCTTTTCAATAGTCTTTAAACTCCCCCCTTCTTTTTGGATAACCACTGTTTTTAGGGGTTTCTTAAATTTTGAAATTTTATCTCTTAAAAGATCAGTAGGTATTCCTTCACAGCCCAATCCAACCAGTAATACTGCCGCCACATTAGGGTTAGCAGCAACATTAACGAGAACTCTTATACTCTGTTTAAGGTCTTCTCCCACCTGACCACAGCCGCATTGATGAGGTACTGCTACTGCACCTTCAATTCTATTCGCAATTTCCTCTGCTACTTTGTTAGCGCAGCTTACTGAAGGGAGAACTAACACATAATTTCTAAATCCCACTGAATCGTCTTCTCTTTTGTAACCTAAAGTATTCATCTACGTTCTCCTATATATTATATATTTTGCCTCAAACTTGAGCAAGACCTTAAAAAGATAGCTTAGTTCAGCAAATATAGGATTAATATTTTAAGGCCCCAGATGTTAATCCTTTGACGATGTATTTCTGCGCCAACAAGAAGAACAATAGGCTGGGTATCACTGCATATATTCCTGCCGCACACATACGATTCCAGTAGGCGTACTCATCACCAACAAAATAGTAAATTCCAACTGTTATGGGCTTAAGTTCATCATAACTGATGAACAGGAAGGGGGCAAAGAATTCATTCCATGCCCACAGGAAACCTATTACAGCAATTGCACCTATACTGGTAGCAGCTACAGGGAAAACTATCCTGATAATTGCACCTGTCCTGGAACAGCCATCTGCGATCGCGGCATCTGTCAAATCACGGGGAAACGAATCAAAGAATCCTTTGAGCAGCCATACAATAAGTGGATAGTTGAGATAAATGAGGTACAATACCACAGAAATCCGGGTGTTTAATAGATGTAGTTTCATCAACATTAAATAGTACGGAAGCAGCAAAGAAAGTGGAGGTATGATGCGGGTAAAGAGAAACAGCCCAAGCGCTATGTTACTCCCTTTATAACGATATTGGCTGAGAGCATAAGCAGTAAATGAACCTGCAATTATTATAATGAAGGTTGAGCCAAGACACACAATCAAAGAATTTATAATGTAAGTGGGGATAGGTGCTTTAAACCAGGCCTCGGACATAGTTTTTAGGGTAGGATTCTCTGGAAAATAGGTAGGAGGACATCTGAACGTTTCGGAAAGCGTCTTAAATGCTGATAGTCCCATCCAAATAAACGGTGTTATCATGAAAAAACTAATCACACTCAAAACTACATAAGGAGTAGCCCGATGATTCACAATTTTGAGTAAAGCCTTTCTAATCTTCACTTTGTCACCTCTTTTTTAGCGTGTAGTAGATAAAGAAAGAGCCAATTGTAAGGGTGAAAATGCTTAATATCACACTGGTGCTGGCTGCTAAACCAAAATTCAGGAATTCGTACATATAATCGAAAAGGTAGGTTCCGAGAACATAGGTACCTTTTGCATAACCTCCTCCAGGCGTCATAGAGTATATAACATCAATGCTTCTGAAGGAGAACATAAGAGTTATCAGTGTTCCTATGAGCACAGGTCGACTGGCAAGAGGCATGGAGACATACCTGAATATATGGAAAGAATCGGCTCCATCTACCTTAGCTGCATCATATAATTCCTCCGGGATAGCCTGGAATCCTGCCAGGGTGATGATGGCCAAAAAAGGAATACGTCTCCAGGCATCAGCAATAATTACTCCTGCCATGGACATCTTTGGATTTTTATAAATGTTTAAAGGTTCACTTATTAGTTTTAATTTTATCAATATATCGCTTATTGGTCCAAAGGATGGATGAAACATCCAGGCCCACAGGAAGCCCGAGAGAATTAAAGGTACTGCCCATGGCATTATGACCAGCGATCTAAAAAAAGTTGAGCCCTTAACAATCTTATTTAAGCAAAGCGCTAAAATTAAGCTGGTAAGAAATGTTAAACCCGTGGAACCGAAAGAGAATATAAAGGTATGTGCTAAAATTGAGGGAAAAGCAGAATCTTGAAAAACTCTTTTATAGTTAGCGAATCCATGAAAAACCACAGGACTCATATTGTCATATCGAAGAAAACTTAGATAAATAAGGTAAAAAAAGGGTATCAAAACCCAAATAAGCAAAAGTACTAATCCAGGAACGGATAATATCGCACCGTACTTAGAATTAGATATTTTCATCTACACTACCTTCCCCTCTTTGTTAAAGATTCTCCAGACCCAGCTTTCAAAAAGCTTACTTTTGAGTCTCTTCCAAAAAACTTTTGCAAACCATTCATCCCTTCTAAACGTTTCTGGACGCCTATCCTCTCTTTTGGGGGAGATTAGCTTTATGTCCAACCTCCCCCATTTTCATCTATCAGTGTTAGTACGTATACTCTTTAATTTTAGATAGAGCTTCTGATAGCGCTTTATCCGAATCCATTTCCTCTACGACAGCTTTCCCCAGATATTCTGAAAGAACATCTGAAACATAGGCTGCTCCAGGCGGAAGTGCTTCCATACGAGCGGTCCTGGCTGATGCTGTTCTAACTTCAGGTATAGTTGTTCCTGCTTTCTTCGGTTCAGGACACTTGTACTTTTCTGCTACCTCTTTGGCAAAATCCCAGTCCACTTTATCTACTATATTTGGGTCTTCGTACACAGCAGGCAAGAACGAATCGTTTCCTTCCACTAAGAGTTCATACATGCAAGCTTCCTTACTTCTATAGAAGTCCAGGAAAAGCATTGCTGCTGCTTTATGTTTGTCATCTGCGAAGTTGTTTATCATGTACTCATCATAGTTTATGTAGCCGATACGGTTTGAATCCGGCTGAGCCGCATCCCATTTAGGTGGGGGCACCGTAGCCCAATCATTAGNNACTTCTGGGAAATTGGCGAACTTCACAGCATAAACTGAATATCCAAGCATCATAGCTGCCTTACCCATCCCGAATACTTGTTGATAATCTGACCAGGAATACCCCAGACATGCCACATCAGCTATATCTTCCTTCATAAACNNAANTAAGTAGTTCCAGGAGTTTCTAAACTCTGGTGTGTCCAAATTGAATTTTCCNCCTTTCAACGTCCGTCCACCTTGAGAATATGTGAGGGCNCTCAGCATAGCTATGTGGATATGACCTGCTCTGGTGGCACCNAATGTGATACCGTAGTAGTCTGGTCCAAGATTTTCTTTTGCCCATTCTCTGCATTTTTTAGCTGCAGCGTAAACTTCTTCCCAGGTCTCTGGNANNNTTTTAACACCNGCTGCTTTTAACCANGATGGTCTATAGTAGAAGACATACCATTGNACNATGTTTACCGAGCCATAAAAATGATTATCCCATCTTATGCAATCCACCAGGCCGGGAGAGTACAGCGCTTGCACTTCCGGGGTCCACAGCTCATCGATAGGATGAGCCCAACCAGCGGAGGCAACATGTGCATATTCCACCTCAGCCCGAATAAAACCAAAATGCACACTTGGGTCTTTTGAGGTAACTACAGACAGGAACTTGGGGAACGTGTACGCAGCTCCCACCTCAAGTGCTTTCACATGGATTCCGGTCTTTTGCTCGAATAGCTCCATGCCGATGGCTGTAGCAATATCATGCGACAAGCCACCACTGTTAAAGAAAACCAATTCCTTGACGCCCTGGGTAGCTTCCTTCCATCCTTCCGGAAGTATGTATTTATCTGCCAGTAGCCGTTCGGTCATAGGCACAGGTTTGTTCCAATCTATGAGCTCATACGCTTTTTCCCCCTGTGCTGTCAAGGTAAACCCTACTACCAGCAAAGCTGTTAGGGCTATGCACACAGTTACTTTACTCTTACTTTTCATTTTTAACCCCCTTGGGTATGGTTTAATTTTCTACTAACTGGCCTATCTAATTCTTCACCTCCTCCTGACCTTATTTTTTAACCTTCCCTTTAAAAAATTAATATACATTCTGCTTTTTGTCAAACTTCCTCTTTTTTTTATTATCTCTGCACAAAGTAAGTTAAAAGATGGTTTCTTCGGTCTCTTTATCAAATACGTGAGCAAGATCCATACGGACTATTAACTCAGCTGTATCTCCAGCCTGAAGTCTTACATGAGGATCAATGCGGGCTACCAGAGTATCGTCTTCATTTTTGATATGAATAAGTTTTTCTGAACCCAAAAGTTCAACTACCCAGACTGAGGCTTTAAAAGTAGTTCCCGGCTCATAATGTTTAACAGTTTGAGTGTCAGAGATATGCTCAGGTCTTACTCCCAGGATAGCCTCCCTATCAATGTAACTTTCCACCAGTTTTGCTTTATTCGGGGGTATTCTAAGATTCATCCCTTTGGTGTGGGCGTAAAGGTCTCCATCTCTTCTGGTTATGACACAATCCACAAAGTTCATAGTAGGTGAACCAATAAAACCAGCCACATACTTATTGATTGGGTGATTATACACATTTTGAGGGGTATCTACTTGCTGGATAAGACCCTCATTCATCACCACAATCCTATCCCCCATGGTCATAGCTTCCAGTTGGTCGTGAGTTACATAGATGGTGGTAGTTTTCAGTCTCTGGTGTAGATCTAGAAGTTCAGCTCTCATACCAATTCTCAGTTTTGCATCAAGATTGGACAAAGGCTCATCAAAAAGGAAAACCTTGGGATCTCGGACAATGGCTCTTCCCAGAGCAACTCTCTGACGCTGTCCACCGGATAGCTCCTTCGGTTTTCTATTCAGTAACTCCCCAATACCAAGAAGATTCGCTGTTCTTTTAACTATTTTATCAATCTCTTTTTTGGGAACTTTTCTCAGCTTTAATCCAAAAGACATATTCCGGTAAATATCCATATGGGGATACAAAGCGTAGTTCTGAAAAACCATAGCAATATCTCTGTTTTTGGGAGGGACATCGTTAACCATACGATCGCCTATGTAGATTTCTCCTGCAGTTACCTCTTCAAGTCCAGCAATAGTTCGAAGAGTAGTGGTTTTTCCACATCCAGACGGACCAACCAAAATAACGAACTCTCCATCTTTTATTTCCAGAGTGAAGTTCTTTACCGCGACTACCTTACCGAAGTGCTTGGTAATATTTTTTAATTTTACCTCAGCCATTTATTCTGCTCCATGTTTAAATTCTGTTTATATTATTACACCTATGATACTACTCTAAACATAGCTATAATCTTCTTCTCAACAAGATAAGCTTAAAACTCAACTTAGAGCTCCCATAATTTATTTTCATTTGCATTATACCGATATGAGAGGACAATTGTCAAGCAAAAAGTGTATAATAACTATAAGAAAGAATTCATTCCAGAGAAAAGACTAACTTTGCGCCGTACATTCAGTGATAATATCCATTTGAGCTCTTTTTGTAGAGCTTACGCAGAAATGATTCTTAAATTAGCTCTTGAGTATTTCTTAATTATTTCTTCATTTAACTCGATCCCAAGTCCGGGCTTTTCTGGAACTTTAACAAAGCCTTCCTTGCTTATGCTAAACGGCTCCACAATTAAATTCTTTCTAAGAGGTTTATTGGTGACACAGAATTCCAGGAGAGATTCTTGGGGAATAGCTGCAAGCAATTGCAGAGTGGCAGCGACTAAAATATCTGTACTCCAACAATGAGGTATAAACATCACCCCTCGATCATGAGCCATCCAGGCTATTTTTTGGGCTTCTGAAATTCCTCCAACTCTGGTTACATCTGGTTGAATTACATCTACATTTCCTTTTTCTATCAAATCTCTATAAGGAAACCTTGTGGTTTCTGCCTCTCCTGCAGCAATCCTTAAAGATGTAGCTCTGGTCAGTTTAGCGTAGCCATTGAGATCATCGGGGGATAAAACGTCTTCCAGGAAAAATGGATTGTATTCTTCCAGTTTTCTTGCTCTCTCAATAGCAGTGGAAGCGTCCCATTGTTCTCCTGCATCTACCATTAACTTTATATCTTTCCCTACTGCCTCTCTAGCAGCTTTAACTAGCTGAATATCTTTGCTTGTTTCAAGGCCGAAAGCTCCCCAGCCAAATTTTACTCCCTTAAACCCTATTTCTACATAATTTGCTATTTGTTTAACTATTTCCCGTGGATCTTCTGGAAAAAGAGCGCTCGCATATGCCTGCACTTTGTTCCTAAAACATCCCCCTAACAATTTGTAGATTGGTTTACCACAGGCTTTACCTACAATATCCCATAGTGCGATATCAATCCCTCCTATGACTTGGATTGCAATCCCTCTTCGTCCATAGTGTGCAGTTTTCTTGTATACTTTCTGCCACAAAACTTCTCTATCAAAAGGGTCCTCGCCAACCAGAAGTTCTGCTACCCCATGCGAGTCACGGTGAGACATAGGCGCCTCAACAACCGCTTTAACTATGGAAGGATGAGAATCAATTTCCCCTACGCCGATAATACCCTCATCCGTATGAACTTTAACCACCACAGCATCTTGAGAACTATCCGCTATCTCTTTTTTCTCAGGTAGATTAAGACAAATGAGTTCCACTTCTGTAATTTTCATACCAACCTCCTGGTATAATTTTCTCTTCACTAAAGGATACAAAGTTATTGTTTTCAATCCCTATCAAACGAGAAAATATCACTAAGTGCTTTCTAAAAAAGCAAAGACCGATAAGGTTGATTCACTGGTAATAGCGGGACTTCTTCGCTCAAAAGAAGTCTTATCTTCTCATCTTCCTGAAGATGAGGCTCAAGTTATCCGGGAACTGGTAAGACTGCGCCATTACCTTCAGATCGCGAGGTAAAGAGAAAACTAACCGTAAAATTCCTCTTCTGATTATTTTTCTTGCATTCGGTACTTTTCTAAAGCATCTTTGTTTAACTCGATGCCCAGCCCAGGTTTTTCGGGAAGGAAGAGATAGCTGTCTCTGTACCGCAGTGGCTCAACTAACAGTTCATCACGTAAAGGGTTAGGGACCCGATCAAATTCACAAATCAAAAAATTTGGCAAAGAAGCCGCTAAGTGCAATGTTGCTGCAATGCACACTGCTCCTCCCCATGCATGAGGAGCATAGGGAATGTTGAACGCTTGAGCAAGAGCTGCAATCTTTTTACACTCAGTAATCCCACCAGCTCGTGCGACATCTGGCTGGATGATGTCTACCGCATGTTGCAAAAAGATTTCCCGAAAACCATATTTTGTATATTCACATTCACCCGCTGCTATTGGTATATCCAAAATTCGGGCAACTTCCGCACTCCCCCTGATATTCTCGGGTCTCACTGGTTCCTCAAACCACGTAATTTGATAGGGAGACATCATTTGACCTAACTGAATCGCCGTTGAAGGATCGTAACCCCCATTAGCATCCACCATTAGTTTTACACTATCTCCAAGGACTTCTCGTAGAGTCGCGATATTCTCTATATCCTTTTTGACACTTTCTCCAATTTTTAATTTCATAGCTCTAAATCCATCAGCGAGATATTTCTTAGCCAACGCTGCAAGTTCATCTTTCTCTCTCAGCATCAAACCCGTTGTATATACTGGTATCGGGTTGCTGCAAGCTCCACCCAAAAGCCGGTAAATAGGTTGATTTAAAATCTTTCCCTTGAGATCCCATAAAGCAATATCTACTGCACTAATAGCTACCATTTGGAACCCTCGAGAATATCCCCTACTGCTCATTGTTCCATACAACTTTTCCCAGATAGTTTCTGTGTTCAGTGGATTTTGACCAAGCAAAAACGGAGTGAAAACATCTCGGACAATAGTAGCTGCTACTCTTGGCGCCACGGGGGACAACCCTTCACCAACTCCATACAGTCCATTGTCTGTGGTAATTTTTACCAGCATTGCTCGTCGGGCAGTGATAGGAACAGTTTGTCGTGCTCGAAGAACAGGTTCTCCAATGGGTGCTTCCAATACTATAGGTTCAACCGATATAATCTTCGCCATTTAATCACCTCTAACTAAATAAAATATGGTATTGAACCTTTTCCGAAGAAACGAAGAAAAAACATAACAGAAGTTACGGGTTTAGGAAAATAAAAGAAGTCTATCCACTCAGCAGAAAAGGTTCTAAAATTATAAGGAATCTACCCTCATAGTCCTTTATGTTCTGCAGCTAACAATAGCCTCTTCTTTGAAGCCGTCCTTAAATCTCCTTTATTTTTTTGAGAAAATCTATGTTAGCTATATATTCAGGTTTATCCCCTCGAAGAACATCAAGCACACCTTTAGCTACACTGGTAGCTATTCTAATTGCACACTCTTTGGTAAGACTGGCCATATGTGGGGAGAGAATAGTGTTTTCTACTTTAAGTAATGGATTATCTGGCTCTGGAGGTTCCTGAGAAAAAACATCAGTGGCGACACCAGCAATCCACTTCTCTTTAAGAGCCTTGACCAAAGCTTTCTCATTTACTATTCCACCCCGAGCTACATTTATAAGAAAAGCGGTGGACTTCATAAGTTTTAATTCTCTCTCTCCAATTAAGCCCTTTGTCTCTTTCGTAAGGGGAGTATGAATGGATACAAAATCTGATTCTTTTAATAACTCTGGTAAATTATTGCATAAACTAATTCCTATTTCCTTAGCTTTCTCTGAAGATAGATAAGGATCGTAAGCCAAAGCTTTCATGCTAAAAGCAGATTTACACTTTTTAGCTAAAGTAGAGCCAACTCTTCCTGCACCAACAATTCCTAAAGTTTTCCCGTCTAAATCTAACGCTGCAAACTCTTCCCTTACGGTAAAATTTCCCTCTCGTGTTGCTTTGTCAGAAAAAAATATTCTCTTAGCCAAGGCAAGAATGAAACTCATTGTATGCTCTGCTACTGAGACCGTAAGAGCGTTGGGTGTATATACAACAGGAATTCCTCTCTCGGAGGCAGCTTCAATATCTATATTATCAATCCCTACTCCATGTCTACCAATTACCTTTAACTTATTAGCAGATTCAATAATTTTTCTGGTAAAAGGAGCTGTTCTCACTATAACTCCATCAATCCCCTTAATCTCCCTGCATACTGTTTCTGCAGAGGAATCTGAGGCAAAAACAACCTCAACTTCTTTTTCTAAAAGTTCCACTCCACTCTTATGGATCGGTTGGACAATTAACACTCTCTTCCTCATTACTCACCTTCCTTTTTTATTTTTTTCATTCTTCTAAATTATCTATTTTTTCAGAAACTCTCTTAATTCTATAACTAACTTTGTTCCAGTATCTACAATCATACTAATATCATTGGAGACAACGATAAGTCTCATTCCTTCCTTAATCCACTTTTTAAGAGCCTCAATACTACCAAGGTGTATGCCTGAGGCTACATTATGCCTCTCGCATATTTTAACCATCTTGCTAATATATTCAATTTCCCTGGGATGGTTAGTTTGACCAGGCACTCTTAAAGTTTGCGAAAGATCGTTTGGCCCAATGAGAGCAGCATCTACACCCTCTACAGAGAGTAAGTCATCAAGATTATCTATCGCTTTTTTGCTTTCAATTTGAGTTATAATTAAAGTTTCCTCATTAGCGCTTTTGATAATTTCAGAAGCATCTTTTTTAACAAAGTCACTGTGAGCTCTTCTTAAAGCCATTCCTCTTTGTCCTAAGGGATAATACTTTGTAGCTTTAATAATCTTAACCACTTCCTCTTTTGTCTCCACCTGGGGAACTAAAAGTCCCTGTGCTCCTGCATCTAAAGGTCGAGAGAGAAGATGATGACCTTTCTTATTAGGAACCCTGACAATACAGGTAATATCTGCTGCCTTAGCTGCCAGGATAAGATCTGCTACACTTTCAATACTAAAGCTCGAATGCTCTGAATCAATAATCATAAAATCAAATCCAGCGGTAGCTAACATTTGGGCTATTCCAGGAGACCTAACCTCTGAAACCATGGTCCCAATTACTACTTTCCCTTCCTTAAGTGCTTTTTTAACTTTATTTTCTCTCATTTTTACCTTCTCCTTATCTTTACCCGCAATATTTGCCCTAACTCAATCTTTTTTAAGTATGCCTTTCCAGTACTCCCATCTGCTGGAGTATATTCTTTAGTTCCTCTTGCTTTACCTTACCCAATGATTTTACAGGACCTCTGGCCGACCCAACATCTATCCCCATAAGTTTTAAGGCATCCTTTATTACTGCAGGAAAACTACCCAAGCTAAAAGCTAACCTTAAGGGGACTAAATTAGCTTGAGCTTCTTTAGCTTGTTGTATATCTCCTTTTATATATGCCTCATAGACTTCTACTACTAATTTTGGAACCACATTTGCTGTGGCAGCAATCGCTCCTTTACCCCCATATAAAAGCGTTCCATAGATAAGGGTATCTCTTCCAGCCAGAACAGAGAAATCATCATCTGTTCTTCTAATATATTCTGAGATTAAAGTCATATCTCCACTGCTGTCCTTAATACCTACTATATTATCAATTTTAGAAAGACGAACTACTAAATCAACTGAAAGATTAACCCCGGTTCTTCCTGGATTATTGTAAAGAAGCACTGGTAAGTGGGTAGACTTAGCAATAGAAAAGTAATGCTCATAAAGCTCATCCTGGGTAGGAGAGATAAAAAAGGGGGTAATCACTGATACAGCATCTACACCTATATCCTCGGCCATCTTAGTTAAGATGATAGTTTCTTTTGTAGTGATAGCTCCTGTTCCTGCATATATGGGAACTTTTTTATTTGCCTCATCTACCACAATCTCTATAATTTTCTTCTTTTCTTCTTTTTCCAGAGCATAAAACTCTCCCTGGCTTCCTACAGGGAATAAGCCATGGACTCCACCTTCAATTAGATAATCAATAAGCTTTCGTAAAGCAGCTTCATTTATCTTTCCTTGCTCATCAAAAGGCGTAACCATAGCGGGAATAATTCCTTTTGGCGTAAATGACATTTAAGCTACCCTTTCTTATTTACCTTATTCTTCCAGTAAATCCTCTTCTACCTCGGTTAAGTGACTGTGCATTGTCCTGCGGGCAGATTCTTTATCACCTTTTTTAATAGCCTTAAGAAGTTTTGTGTGTTCCTCAAGGTATTTTTGAGGACGACCGGGAAGAGCCCAGCTCTTTTCCTTTATATTTACCCAGAGGCTTTCCTTTAATCCATCGGCTAAGTAATTCATCATCTGAAAAAGAATAGAATTATGAGCTGCCCTGGCTACGGCAACGTGGAACTGTCTATCAAATTCCATAGCCCGGGGAGTATCGCTGAGGGCTTCTCTCATTCTATCAAGAGCCTCCTCTATCTCCTCTATATCCTCTGGAGTTGCTTTTTCGGCAGCAAGACCAGCAATTTCTGTTTCCACTGCTTTTCTTGCTTCCAAAAGCTCAAAGGGGCTCTCTTCTTTTTCCAATTCTTTAAGTTGCTGAGCGTAGGAAGTTGGATTAAATGTATTCTTTATAAAGTTTCCCTTGCCACCTCTACTCTCAATTATCCCTAATATCTCTAAGGCAGATATAGCTTCTCTTAAAGGAGGACGGGATACCCCTAATTTTTCAGCTAAAATGCGCTCCGGAGGAAGCTTATCGCCAGGTTTTAGTTTTCCTTCCTTAATTAAATTTTGGATTTGCTCCACTATTTTCATGTAGACTTTTTTAGTTTGAACTTTCTTAAACATCAAATTTTTCCCCTTTTTCTACTATCATCGGTAGAGTGGTAAGACCAGTTATATTTATTATATATATCAAATAAAAATTTTGTCAACCAAATTTTGCAGGAAAATCCTTTTATAAAGTAGGGAACGGTCGCGACCGTTCCCTACCTCAATAAATGTGGAATTTGTGATTCAAAATCAATCCTTTCGGTATATAGGACAGATCGCTGTCAACCTAAGGATTATGAGATTTAAAAAATATTTAGAAT
>JGI24025J20009_10002707_pt1 | contig 12471 bp, 11 predicted proteins | sample Cruoilmetagenom3_FD_20009 | JGI IMG/M metagenome (IMG submission 20009)
ATAAGCAACCCTGGAGAGATGAGGATGTTGTTGGCCACCATAGCCGACACAGATACGGAAGGAAGACCTACCCGCCATGCAGCCCGTGGTGGTCCAGGAGCAGTTATGGGTTCTAAAAGGATAAAGGCAATTGTAATTGATGACTCCGGGACGAAGCCAGTGAAAGCAAAAGATGGCGAGGCCTTTCGGAACCTCGTTAAGGAATACGCCAATTTTGTAACTGAAAGCAAGGGGGCTCAGGCATACAAGGTACAAGGTACTATGGGTGGGCTGACTTTTCTCAGTGAGCGTACCACTAGTTTGCCAACTCGAAACTTTACCGCCGGCTCATTTGAGGGAGCCAGGGCAATAGGTCACAGGAAAAAAGTGGAGGAAATGAAGACCCAGGGCAGCAGGTGGGGTGTAGCATGCATGCCTGGATGTTTAGTGTGCTGTAGCAATATCATTTGCGATGAAAATGGAAATTATATTACCTCAGGACTGGAATACGAATCAGTAGCCATGCTGGGTGCTAACCTGGGCATCGATGATATTTATGCCATTGCTAATATGGATGCGCTCGCTGACAATTACGGGATTGATAACATAGAGCTGGGCGTAACATTAGGAATAGCTGTGGATGCCGGACTGCTGGAGTTCGGAGATAGCGCCAGAGCTATAGAATTGATACATGAGATTGGCAAGGGAACCACCCTTGGCAGGATTCTTGGTCAAGGTACAGCTATTACCGCAAAGGTTTTTGGTATAAGCAGAGTTCCAGTAGTAAAGGGGCAAGGTGTGCCTGCCCATGAGCCAAGGGCTGAGAATGTCACCGGAGTTACTTATTGCACCAGTGCGATGGGTGCTGACCATACCGCTGGCCTTAATCTGGAGAGGAAAGCAAGCTCAACTGAGGCAATAGAGGCTTCAAGGCAAGCCCAGATCAATGTAGCCATTGTTGATAGCCTTGGACTCTGTGTAAATTCTTTCATAGATCCAGGCTTCCCCATGGAAAGGATAACTGCGCTTGTAAATGCTGTGTGTGGCTTGAATTTAAGTTATGCAGATTTGCAAGACATGGGCAAGGCAATGTTAAAAGAAGAGAGAGCCTTTAACCTTAAAGCGGGGTTCGCTCCAGGTGCTGACCGCCTGCCAGAATTCTTTAAGGAAGAACCTTTACCACCAAATAATTTTGTTTTCGACGTGCCAGATGGTGAAATTGATTCCTTTTGGGATTTCTAGGGGATTGCCTGAAATGAATGCCTTACCTGTATAAGCTGTGCTGCACTATATACTGCTCTACCTCATCAGGCACCAGGTAACGAATAGATAGTCCCTCAGCCACACGTTGCCGCATTTGTGAAGAGCTAATCTCAATTATAGGCAATTCAAGCTGAATAACGCTGTCACTTATCCCGGGAATGGAAGCCTCCAGAGACTTCAAGTCTGGTACGTCTATGCCTAGTCTAGGAACAACCACTAATTTACATAGTTCAACTAATTTAGCTGGTTCTTTCCACAATGTCAGTTCAACCAGGTTATCACTGCCCAGGATAAAGAAAATTTTCACCTCGGCACCCAGTTGCCCTCTGAGTGCCATTAATGTATCCACAGTATAAGAGGGACCAGGACGCTCCACCTCGATGCGGCTGAGCTCAAAATAGGGATTACCCGCAATAGCTAAGCGCACCATTTCCACCCTGGAATCCTGTGGAGCAATTGTGTGGTCTGCTTTAAGCCATGGCTGCCCAGCAGGCACAAAAAGAACTCTGCCCAGCCTTAGCTTCAGCCTTGTTTGCTCCGCTATAATAAGATGACCAAGATGGATAGGGTCAAACGTACCGCCAAGAATGCCTATGTTTTTCAAATTTATTTTTTAGCCCTCGGACGAAATATTGCTACTTGCTCTTGCGTTACAACCTCACTTCTCTGGTTTGCCAGCCCAACCATTTCAGTAGCCTCCTTGGTAAATTCTAACACGCCCTCACCACTAAGGGCCGAAATGTAGAAAACGGGCACTTCCAACTTGCTAAGCGCTTTACGGGCATCAGGCAACCGGGTCTGAACTTGTGGCAAATCCACCTTATTTACTGCTACAACTTTTGGCTTTCGACGTAAATCACTTTTGTATCGAGTCATCTCCTGTTCCAGCTTATCCAGGTCATCAGCAAGCGTCGCTGAAGTGCCATCCAATAAGTAAATCAACAGCTTGGTTCTTTCTACATGCCGCAAAAACTCATAGCCTAATCCTTTGCCAGTATGAGCACCTTCAACAAGTCCGGGAATCTCAGCAATAATGAAGTCCCTTCTACTTCCCTGGATAACTCCTAACATTGGCTGGCGAGTAGTAAATGGATACTCAGCTACTTCAGGCTTCGCTTGCGAGACGTGAGATAATAAGGTGGACTTTCCTGAATTTGGATAGCCAATAATACACATATCAGTAATAAGTTTCAGCTCCAAGATAACACGGCGCTCCTCACCCGGCTCACCTCTGCTAGCCGCTTCAGGAGCTTGATTTGCTGTTGTAACAAAACGGACATTACCCAATCCACCTTTACCACCCTTCACTGCCAAGACCTTCTGCCCGGCAGTCGTGAGATTGCCTAAAAGCATCTCTTCTCCTGCAACTTCAGTAAAAACTACACTACCAACAGGTACTAAAATGATTAAGTCCTCTCCCTTTTTGCCATGCTTTCTCTGCTTGCCACCTTGATCACCAGACTCAGCTATAAATTTCTTCCTCTGCTTAAGTGTGCTCAGGTCATTCACAGAAGGGCTAGCCATAAAATACACACTTCCTCCATTCCCACCATCTCCTCCATCTGGTCCCCCAAAAGGAACATATTTCTCATGGCGGAACCCAACCAGCCCATCTCCTCCATTACCCCCGGTTACCGTAATTCTTATCTTGTCTACCATAAATTACAGAGTATTTAATATTTTTAGTAATATTAATAATAGGTAGTAGTATATAACATGTTGTCAGGCTAATTGTTAAACTAAACTCGGTTTCTGGTGAAAGTACAACAATGCAACAGGTTATCTACACATCCAATTGGGATTTTCTTACCACAGATCAATCCTTTTCTAAGAAAGGATTGCACGAATTGATTTCTTCGTGGAGTCGTAAAAGTTGCCGGCACAGCTCTGGATTGGTTTTTATTTCATCGGCTATTTTTCGGTAACCATACATGATTGTGACGTGGTTTCTATCACCTAAACGTTTGCCGATCTCTGTGAAAGAATAGTTAGTTTCCTGGCGCAGGATATACATTAGTATCTGGCGCGCTAATACAATATTCTTAGTTCGCTTCTTGCCTAGTAATTCTTCAGGGGAGACATTGAAGTGGTCGGCCACCACATGTACCATAAGATCTTCGCCCTTTTTGTCACCCAAGCTTGTTAATAACTTGTTAACCAGTGGTGGAGTAATTTCAGTACCAGCTAACTTAGCTTGGGCAATTAGACAGGTGATAACACCTTCGAGCTGACGGATATTTCCCTGTATTCGTTCTGCTATGAGTCGTAATATTTCATCGGAGCTTGGCAGTGCCATTTCTTTGGCTTTGGCTTGTAGAATAGACAGTCGCGTTTCAAAATCAGGCGCTTGAATTTGCACCACGAGGCCCCATTCGAAGCGCGATCTTAGTTTGTCACCAAGTGCGACCATGTCTTTGGGAGAGCGATCGGCGGTAATAATAATTTGACAGTTGTTATTGTGCAGTTCATTGAAGATGTGCAGGAAGTAGCGTAGGGTCTGTTTTTTGTCGCTCAGGAATTGTACATCGTCAAATAGAAGGAGGTGAACAAAATTGAATTTGTTGCGGAAATCTTCGACTCGATTTTGCCTGATTGAAAATATAAATTCATTGGTGAATTGTTCGCCAGTAATATAGATTACTCTCAGGTTATTGGCCGTTGAAGTATGGCCAATGGCGTGGAGCAGATGTGTTTTACCTTGCCCAGCATCGCCATAGATGAACAGAGGGTTATAGGTGTGCTCCAAGTTTTCAGCTACTTCCATAGCAGCGGCATAAGCCAGGCGGTTGGAATCGCCCACCATGAAATTATCAAACGTATATCTGGGATTAAATTTTTCTACCTTCGCTTTGGTAGCTGTTCCGCCATCAGTTTGCTTGGCGTAGGCTAGAGAAGTACCTTGTAATTGCTCCTGGCTGTGGACTACAAACTGTACGTCGATGACTCTGCCGATAATATTGGCTAAAGTTCTTCTTATCACTGAATGAAGGCGCTTAGCTAACCATTCAGCGATAAAGGTGTTAGGAACGCCAACTACAAAAACGTCATCCTGACAGCTTATTCCCCAACTGTTTCTAAGCCAGGTATCGTAATTTGCCTTACTGACCTGGATTTGAAGCTCGCCTAATGCCCTTTCCCAAATCTCTTTTGCTGACCCCAACTCCTTCACTCCATGTACGTTGTATTGGCTGGCTAGAGGATTGCCGAGGAAATAAATAAGGCAACCCTTTGAAAGTGTATATCGGGGTCTGGGCCTTTTCTAGGTAACTTTTGACATAAGAAAAGAAATTCTTGAAAATGTATGCTGCATGGGCACGCGCGTTATTTTTATGGGCACGCCTGCATTTGCTGTGCCCTCTTTGCAGTGTTTAATTGATAACTCATATGAGGTGGTGGGGGTGTACACCCAGCCCGACAAACCATCCGGTCGGAGCCGACACCTCGCTTCTCCTCCGGTCAAACAACTGGCTGTAGAAAAGCAAATCCCGGTCAAGCAGCCGGATACTCTTAAGTCAGTTGAAGCAGTGGAGGAATTGGCTAGTTTTGAGCCGGACTTAATTGTGGTGGCTGCCTTTGGTCGTATTCTTCCCCGAGAGCTGCTCTCTTTGCCCAGATTTGGCTGTCTTAATGTCCATCCCTCGCTGTTACCCCGGCATCGTGGTCCTTCTCCAATGGCTAACGCCATTCTTTGTGGAGACCAATTTACTGGCGTTACCATCATGCTGGTGGAACAGGTCCTGGACAGTGGCCCGATTTTATCCCGGCGGGAGCTGATTATCTCCCCCGAAGATACTACCGGGTCGCTTAGCTCCAGGCTAGCTCAGATGGGAGCTCAGCTTTTGATGGAGACCCTGCCTGGCTGGATTAGAGGTGAGATTGAACCGAAAGCTCAAGAAGAAGCGCTGGTTACACATAGCAGGAAGATCACCAGCGAGGAGGGCAGAATAGATTGGCAGCTCTCGGCAGAGGAAATTTGGCGACAAATAAGAGCTTATAATCCCTGGCCTGGCAGTTATGCTTATTGGCAAGGCAAACGGCTCAAAGTCCACCAGGCTACTCCTCTCGCTGAGGCGGCTCAGGGTGAGCTGGGTAAGGTAGTAACTTTACCAGGGTCAGCGCCAGTTGAGCTTGGGGTGGTGACGGGAAGAGGCGTTCTGGGGCTCTATCAGGTCCAGTTGGAAGGGAAACGCCAAATGCCTCTAACTGACTTTGTGCGAGGGCACAGAGATTTTATCGGCTCTATTCTAGTTTGACCTACTTTGGTGGCTTGCCTATAATTAAGCCTGTTCTAAAATGGAGGACTAGAGATGTTTTTAATTACTACAGGGTGGTTCCTTTGGTTTCTGTTTATGATTCCGCCCTTTATATTCATGATTTATGCTCAAGCCAGGGTAAATTCTGCCTTTAAGAAATATTCTCGGATGGCCAATATGCATGGGGTGACCGGGGCTCAAGCGGCGGAAAGTCTTCTGCGAGCTAATGGACTGGACAATATTAGATTGGAGCAGACCAGGAAGAAGCTAGGCGACCACTATGACCCCAGAAATAAGGTGCTGCGCCTTTCACCTGAAGTGTATTCCACTCCCTCTGTAGCGGCACTGGGGATTGTGGCTCATGAGATTGGCCACGCCGTTCAAGACAAGACGGGTTATGCCTTTTTAAGGTTGCGCAGCGCTCTGGTTCCAGCGGCTAACCTGGGAAGTCAATTGGGATGGGTCTGTGTCATTGTGGGATTGTTTATTGTCCTTCTCTTCCAGGCCACCAGTCTAGGTCTAACTGTTCTCTGGATAGGGATATTCTTATTCGCTCTAGCGGTTCTTTTTTCCTTAATTACCCTTCCTGTAGAGTTTGACGCCAGTAATCGGGCGCGCCAGATGTTGCGTAACACCGGGTTGGTTTCTGTGGAGGAATACAATGGTGCCAGCGCTGTCCTCTCGGCAGCGGCTTTAACTTATGTGGCCTCTTTCTTCCAGGCAGCAGCCCAGCTCATGTACTTCATATTGATTGCTGTAGGTCTGGGCCGAAGGTAGTCCTTCTTGTTTGCTAAGAAGTGCCAGCATTGTGCCAAGGAATCCCCTCTTATTTCCCGGATATTAGGGGTATGCGTGGATTGTATTCGGGAAGACTTCCCCGCAGTGCTTCCTAACATAGAACAAGCTCATAATAAGGCCAGGAGCATGTTTGGCCTTCCCCTTCATCCTCCTCACCATGAAACGGGACCATGGTGCCGCATTTGTGTCAACCAATGCCGCATGTCCCCTGGTAGCAGGAGCTATTGTGGATTGCGCTTCAATGAGGGTGGTAAGCTCCGCGGCGCTACGGCGGACAAGGCCAATGTCACCTGGTATTACGACCCTCTTCCCACCAATTGTGTGGCAGACTGGGTCTGTCCCGCTGGAACTGGAGCTGGCTACCCCGAATTTGCCTATCGTAATGGCCCTGAGTATGGTTATAAGAACCTGGCTGTTTTCTACCAGGCTTGCTCTTTCGACTGCTTATTTTGCCAGAACTGGCATTATCGTGATTTAGCGTTGCAGGAAAGCAAGGTCACCGCCGCAACGCTGGCTGATGCCGTTGATGAGCAAACCTCCTGCATATGCTACTTTGGTGGCGACCCAACGCCCCAGCTACCCCATTCGATTCGCAGCTCTCGACTTGCCTTGCACAAGAATCAAGGCAGAATCCTGCGCATCTGCTGGGAGACCAATGGCTCCATGCACCCTGCCTTATTAAAGCAAGCTGCTGAAATCGCCTTGAACTCCGGGGGTTGCATCAAGTTCGACCTTAAAGCCTGGGATGAAGGGTTACACATTGCACTGTGCGGCCTGAGCAACAAGAGGACCTTGGAGAACTTTCAGCTTCTGGCCGAATATTCCCACAAAAGGCCTTCGCCTCCTTTCCTGGTCGCCAGCACCTTGTTAGTGCCGGGCTATGTGGATAAGCAAGAGGTTTCCCAGATTGCCGAATTTATCTCCTCGCTTAATCCAGACATCCCTTATTCGCTACTCGCTTTTTCCCCCCAGTTTATGATGAGGGACTTGCCTACTACCTCGAGACGCCACGCCGAGGAATGCCTGGCAGCGGCAAAAGCACAGGGACTAACGAGGGTAAGAGTGGGCAATGTTCACCTTTTAGGAGATAAGTACTAATCTAGTCCTAAAGCCCTATTTTGTCAGCCACTTCACGCATTCCCATGATGCAGTCGGTGATTAGGTCTCTTAGCTCCACTCCCATCATCTCAGCTCCGTTTTCAATCACCGAGCGGTTCACACCAGCAGCAAATGACTTATCTTTCCATTTCTTCATTACCGACTTTGCCTCCAGGTCTGACACGCTCTTTGATGGCCGGACTAGCGCTGCCGCCGAGATAAGTCCTGTTAGTTCATCAATGGTATACAGGGTCTTCTCCATGTTGCTTTGTGGCTCAACGTCGCTGCATATACCCCAGCCATGAGAGACAATTGCGCGTATGTATTCCTCTGGCCAAGCTCGTTCCTCCAGTATCTCCCGTGTTTTTTGGCAATGCTGCTCCGGGAAACGTTCATAGTCCAGGTCATGCAGCAGTCCAACGATGCCCCACTTTTCCTCGTCCTCGTCCATCTTCCGTGCCATATAGCGCATCACTCCCTCGACGCAATAGGCGTGCTTCAGCAGGCTGTCAGTCTGGTTAAATTCCTTCAAAAGTGCCACTGCTTCATCATATGTCGGTGTACGTCCTTGCATTTTACTTCCTCCTTACTTGTGTTTTTCATGCTTGTGTCTATACATCATCATCAGGCGCTGGTTGCGCTCTGGGTGGCAAGCAACCAGGATTCGGCCACTTTATTGATTCAAGACTATAAACCCTTGGGTTCCCGATGACAAGGGGGTAGCCAGGAGTAGATACTTGCCCGCCACCCCCGGGCGGCACGCCGAGGAACACTTGGCTCGATTTTCCTCTCCCTTGATGGGAGAGGGTTAGGGTGAGGGTGATTTACTTAAAACAGGACATAACTCTTACACTACTCCTCAGGCTGCTATGAGGTAAATGACTACTGCCGCTGCTTGTATTGCTATGAGAGGGGGCACGAGGTACCTGTACACCGTTGCCAGACTGGCCTTGAAGTACTCTGCGGAAAATGTGAGGCAGAGATGGACGGGAGAGAGCAGGACTCCCACCTCTCCACTTGTGTAGGCTAGTAATAGGGCACAGCCATTGAGTTCCAAACCCGGAGCCAGAAAAGGAAGCAACAGTGGAAAGGCAACGCCCACAAATGCCATGCCAATCCCTGTAGCAAGACCCATCAGAAAGGGCAGTGCTGCAAGTATGACCAGGGCTGGCATCCTGATACTTTCCATATCTGAAAGAAGCGCGTAGGCAGTATTGGAACCTTCTATTGTTGCCTTGTAGAACATTACGGCATACAGCAGGAGCAAGAACTTGGGGTCCAACCCATATTTGAACGCCTTTTTCAATTCCGGCCATTTAGCTCTTTGTTGCACAGCGAGAAGGGCTAACGTAAGGGGAAAGGCTATCACCGCATCCAGCCCCAGCAACACCAGCGAGATAAGTAACAAGAGTGGCCAGGAAGCTCTGAGAAGATTGCGCGTTATGCTGCCCGAACTTTCCTCCCTCGCTTCCGGGGTCTTCTTCAGCTTCAGAATCCTGTAACTGGAGATGGCTCCAAACGCAATGGACAAAGCTGTCATAGGCACAAGTGTTATCATCACGGAAGAAAGTTGCACTGAGAGCACTATGCTTGCTGTGATAACGGCGGGATATACCGGCAAAAAGTACTCCCATATATGTCGGAACCAGTAATTTATGAATGTGGCCTGTTCCGGGGTCAGTCCCATTCTTCCAACCAGGTCCCGTAAAGCGGCAGCCGAAACTAAGGCGCCAGCCGGCATAGGAACAAGCCCTATTGCAGCAGGGGTCAGGTGCATAGCGAGTTTGGGGCCTATTCTCTCCATTGTGGCTGCCAGCTTTGTAAGCAGGCCTTTCACCTCCAGCAGTTGGCTTAAGGTCAACGCACATACAATTATCGCCAGCAGTCTAAGGGTCTGGTAGTCCAGCAAGCTCTGCAGCATGAGCCCTGGTATGGACTGCAGTGGCAAGACCAGCAGTGCAACGATGAGGCTTCCTGCGAAGATGGCCAAGCCTGGGTGTACTTTCAGCCTCAGGAGAATCAAGATTCCAGCGATGGATGCCAGCAAAGCTAAGGAAGGGTTCAACATTTCAATAAACTGTGATTACACTCCGCACAGGCACGGGGTTCATGGGTACATGCTTCGTAGTTCCTCTACGATTCTCCTCACTTGCATAAGTTTCTCTCTTTGCTCCGGATTTAAGCGAGCTTCATATTTAGTCAGAGTATTATGCAATAGCCTTTCCATCTCGTCAGGGGTCTTTGCCTCCTCTTCAGCAGCGGCCTCGGCCTCGGCGGGTTCCTCGGCTTCTCTGACCTTGGCGGTTTTAGCAGGAATACCTGGATACCCCAATTGCCTGAAAAGGCTCGCAGTTAACAAGTCCCCAAACAGCGCTATCAGAGCGTCAACGGGCGCCATAAATGCAAAGGACCAACGCACAGCCCCGCCTCTCTGACCTGCCACAGCGCTCAACAGGGTGCCTCCTCCGGCGTACCAGAAGCACAGCGTGAACAGAAGGCACAGCAGCAATAAGATGACCAGGACCAGACTCGATAAGGGCCCAGCAGCAATTGCAGCAAAGACGAAGCTCAAGACCAGGCCAACTATAGACCATAGAGAGGCCAATACCAGGTAAGCAGTGCCCCTGTGCTCGGTTGGCTCCAGTGTGCTCAGTTTGCTGCCGCTTACCTGTGCTTGAGCGGCGCCACGTTTGCCTGCAACAAATAATAGAGCAGCAGCCACCAATGACAGGCCAGCAAGAATAGCAAAAAAGGATGGAGAAAGTAAGCTACCCAGTCTTACTAAGATTTCCATGACCACCTTCCTTTAGACCAGTTCTGGCCAACAACTCAATATAGCATAACAGTTTTAAATGCGATGGGACTAGTCATAATGCAGTATGAGCTTGGTGGCCTCCCTGAAGACTGACCACCGAGGAAGACCCGAAGCGTAAGCGTGTCGAGTCTGAAGTGTATATCAAGCAGCGGAGCCTACATGCTAAACAGAACGATGTAATGTGTCCTAAGTATCTCATCGACAAAGACACACAGTCGCCAAGAAATTAGGGTAAAATAATGGAAGCTAGATAGTCTAGTGGCAGTGCTATGGACAGAGAAGAATTTGAGACTCTTGTAATGCGAGCTGTTGATAATCTACCTCTTGAGTTTCGCGATAAGCTTGAAAACGTCGATATCATTGTAGAAGACTGGCCAACGTCAAGACAGCTTAAGAAAGTGAAAGTTAGCCATCCCAGCCGATTATTGGGTCTTTACGAGGGCGTGCCTCAAACTAAGCGTGGCGGAGGATATGGGATGGTTCCACCTGACAAAATAAGCATCTTTCAGAAGCCTATAGAGGCTCATTGTCACTCTGATGAGGAGATCAACGTGAAAATAACGGAAGTAGTATGCCACGAGATAGCTCACCACTTTGGCATTGATGAGAAGACTTTGCGTAGAATAGAAGGTGAGAGGCGCAGGAAAAACAGGCGTTGGATGAAACCGTAACACATTGGCTTATCGTTCAGTCTTGCGGGGCCAAGCTGATGGTGAAAGGCAAATACCGGATTTAGGCCAAGACGTTTTCTAAAGAGTTTTGCCTAGTATGTTGAAAGAATGTGCTCACACTTATCATTCACCAATTTCCAAAACAGGGTTAGTTCCCCAATTGCTGGTTTGTATGAACCTTCTTTCTCTTGTCTATCTCTAGGGTCGAGAAATAGACTACATGGCGGTTCCGACCCTCGCCGAAAATGGAATGGATTGCGACCGTGGTGACATACCCAGTTCCTTAAAAGTATTATCCTGAAGTGTGATCCTTCTTCGGAGTATGGATCTCGAGGCAGTTGTTTATGACGAGTTTGGGGATAAAGCTGACTAAGTATGGTTCTTAGAGGATCGTCATTCTCCAGTTTTTGGCACGCTTTGCTTGGGTCACTGCTTCTTCGTCTCTAATCAATTTTCTAGCATCATTAATTGCTTGTGCTAAGAATTCTATCGCACCCACTAGGTGAAAAAGGAATTCTTGTAGCGGTTGCTGTCTTTCTATCTCAGGAACTATCCCGAAATCTCCTCCCATTCTACTTAGCTCATCCAACCGCCGTTTGGCAAATAGGAGACGATTTCTCACACCCCTAGTGTCATTCATCTTCTTGACTCCTCTCTGCTTGTCACCCCCATAATATCTTCTCAAGCATCGATGTTACCTCCTCAATATACGGTAGTCAGCTAGGTTAGGCAAAATTGTGCCTATCCCATTTGCGAATCACAAGAAGTCAACATTCTGACGTTTTGGGTAGCGTGTGAATTAGGGTATCAATTCGGTATTTCAGCCATTTTAACGATAAGCCCTAGTCTATTACTTCACACTTCGCCTGGAAGAAGAGATGTCCCTCAATCGTTGTCCTTGGGTGAGTAACTTTTTCCTCAGCCTGATATTCTCAGGAGTTACCTCAACCAGTTCATCATTATTTACAAAATCAATGGCTTGCTCCAGGCTCAACTGCATAGGAGGAGTCAGCTTTATGGCAATATCGGACGTAGACGAACGTACATTAGTCTTCTTCTTTTCTTTGCACACGTTGATGGCTATGTCCCTCGGCTGTGAATTCAGCCCTACTATCATACCCTCATAGACTAGCGTACCGGGTTTAATAAAGGTGAAGCCCCGCCCCTGGGCATTATTTAAACCATAGGTAACAGCTATACCCTGTTCCGATGCTACCAGTACTCCATTACGAGTCGAAATTATATCTCCATGATAAGGTTCATAGCCAAGAAAAATGGTATTCATGAGGCTCTCACCACGTGTGGCGGTAGCGAAAGCATTACGGAAGCCAATGAGCCCTTTTGTAGGCACATGGAATACTAAGCGCACATTATCATGACCATCGTTGCGCATATCCGTAAGCTGAGCTTGCCGCTTGCTCAGCATCTCGGTTAAAACTCCAAGATATTCATCTTTGGTATCAATGGCAAGGACCTCCACAGGCTCTACAAGATTACCGTCAACTATTTTGGTGATAGCTTCTGGCTTGGAGACCTCAAATTCATAGCCCTCCCGGCGCATGGTCTCAATCAGGATAGCCAGATGCAGTTCTCC
>JGI24025J20009_10002708_pt1 | contig 12468 bp, 13 predicted proteins | sample Cruoilmetagenom3_FD_20009 | JGI IMG/M metagenome (IMG submission 20009)
GACAGCGCCGTTGATGCTGAATGGGATGCTGCAATCAGACCCAACACCAAGGTGTTCTTTTTCGAAACTCCGGCCAATCCAACGCTGGATATCGTTGATCTAAAATATGTCTGCGACCTGGCGAAGGCGCATGGCATCACCACCATTGTCGACAATGCGTTTGCAACAGCTGCGTTGCAACGGCCGATGGAATTTGGGGCAGATATTGTTGCCTATTCAGCGACTAAGCTGATGGATGGACAAGGGCGCGTTCTGGCAGGCGCGGTCTGCGCAAGCGAAGAGTTTATCGAAGAAACGTTGATGCCATTTCAGCGCAACACCGGGCCCAATATCGCTCCGTTTAATGCGTGGGTGGTTTTGAAAGGGCTGGAGACTTTGTCTTTACGCGCACATCGCCAAAGCGAGATTGCGTTGCAGATTGGCCATTATCTTGAACCGCGTGTCTCTCGCATGATGCACCCGGGATTGACCAGCCATCCTCGCCACGCTTTGGCCGCGAGCCAGATGGATGCGTTCGGTCCGATCTTTGCTTTTGAACTGGACAGCCAGGCACAAGCTTTCGCCGTATTGGATGCACTGCAATTGATCGATATTTCCAACAATATTGGCGATGCACGCTCGCTTATGTGTCATCCAGCCAGCACCACCCATGCCAATATGGGTGAGGAGGCGAGGGCGGAGATGGGTATCAGTGACGGCCTGTTGCGTCTCAATGTAGGTTTGGAAGATCCGCAAGATTTAATCGAAGATTTGGACCAGGCACTGCGTGAAGCCAGTCTTTGACTAATATAGCTCTTTGGAGAGTTTGAGCATGCCCAAACGCGTTGAAGTGCTGTTCGATTTTGTCAGCCCGAATGCCTATATGATTTGGTGGCCGCTGCGTGATCTGGTCAAACGGACGGGGGCGGAACTGGATGTTTTCCCTATTTTCTTGGCCGGAATGCACAAATTGACGGGAAATGCGCCGCCCTTTATTCGCGACAGCGAGATCAAGGGTAAAAACGAATATGCGATGCTGGAAATGCAGCGATTTATTGCCCGCCACAACCTCGACAAATATGCGATGAATCTCAGATTTCCGTTCAATTCCGTGGTGCTGCAGCGGATGCTTATTGCTGCGGATCAAGATGGGCGCGGCGTGCAATTTGCCGAGGCAATGTTGCCCGCGATCTGGGAGAAGGGACTGGATGTTAGCGATCCCGAGGCGATAGGAGCAGCGGTTGCCGCGGCAGGCTTTGATGCTCGGGATCTGTTTGCTCGCGCGCAATCTGAAGAGGTAAAGCAAGCCTTATTCGCCAATACGGAAAAGGCAGTGGAACGCGGAGCCTTTGGCATTCCAACCGTGTTTGTCGGACCTAAAGGCGGACCGACAGAGATGTTCTTTGGTAAGGAACGGCTCGATCAGATTGAAGATGCGATCACTGGCTGATTGCTGCCAATCTACTACCAAAGCATGGAAATGTTGGCTGTGAAAAGTGGATTAATGGTTCTCGCCACTTGTGAGCGTCAAACTAATCGTTACCTTGATTAGCGCTATGAAAGAGCTGTTTCAACATGTTGCCATAACCGAAGGCGTCACCGTGCGGGTCGCAGTGAACTTCTTGCCTGAACAATCAGAGCCAGAATCTGGTAAGTGGTTTTGGGTGTATCATGTGCGGATTGAAAACCACGGTCACGAAGAAATCCGGCTGCGCACGCGCCATTGGCGGATTACCGATTCGCGTGGAATGGTGAACCATGTGGACGGTGAAGGCGTTGTAGGTGAGCAACCTTTGTTAAAGCCTGGACAAAGCCACGATTACGTGTCGGGTTGTCCGTTGACTACTCCGCATGGATCGATGGAAGGGTTCTATACCTTCCACAAGGAAGATGGCTCGCCCATGGAAGTACGAATTCCCTTCTTCCCATTGTCTGCCCCCGTGACCGCTGATTAATCCAACCGGTTAAAGCGATGTGCCTAGCTACTTGAGCGTATTTGCCCCCGCAATCGCGTTGCTACTTGAGTGGGAGGTATCTCACGCCTAATGCATCGCAGCAATGAAACGCACACATCTGCCTTTGAACGCCCTGCGCGTATATGATGCCGCCGCCCGGCATTTGTCCTTTACGCGCGCAGCAGACGAGCTGGCCGTGACCCCAGCGGCGGTTGGTCAGCAAATCCGGGCTTTGGAAGATCACTTGGGCGTGGTGCTGTTTCGCCGCACCAGCAAGGGATTGGAGCTAACGCCTGAAGGTATCGCCGGGTTGGACCCATTGCGCGAAGGTTTCCTTAGATTTGAGGAAAGCGTTGAGGCCATGCAAGCTGGGCAAGCGAGCGATCGCTACACTATTGCCGCCCCTCGCGAGTTTTATGCGCAGTGGTTGGCTCCGCGATTGGCCGCGTTTCAAGCTGAAAACTCTGGTGTGCGTTACCATTTCGTCGCTGACGAAAATGCTGACTTCACCGAATCGAACCTCGATTGCGCCATTCGCTTGGTCGATGGGCCAGGTGATTTGGAAGGCGCCAAACTTGCGCCAGCGTGCCGAGTGACCGTTGCAGCCAAGAGCGCACCTGATCAGTGGATCGGATGGGAGAGCGCGACGCTGCCCGAGGGTGTGGACCCGGCTATTATGGTCAGCAATCCGGGCCAAGCATTGTCCAGCGCCATTGCTGGAATGGGCAAAACAGTCTTGCCCCAATTGCTGGTGCAAGAGGCGCTCGACAATGGTCGGTTAGAGGTATTGGAAGGCCCTGACGATGCACGGCGGTCTTATTGGCTGGTTGCGCCGCGCCCACAATGGCGCACATCCAAGATCAAAGCGCTGGTTGCGCATCTAACCAACTAAACAATCCTGCACACTAATACGGTTGTTGGGGCGGCCACCCGTGAGAGGGGGACGACCGCCCGCACTGCTAGCATAATGTTTGGGGAGTATGCCCACAGTCAAACCGAAGCATTTGGCTTATGCGAGGATCGCAGGACCATATTGAGTGATGGTGGCACCCACCGTAAACAGTCCGAGCACACTGATGCTGGTGCATTCGGAAAATTCACGTGTGATCACCATCGGATTAGCCGCTTTGCGGAATTCCGCTTTGTAATCGGGGTGTTCGGTTCCCATCCAGCGATCCCAAAAGGTAAAGTAAAAGCCGAAATTATAGGTCCCAGCTGAGTGGTGCAGATCGTGGTGGGTGGTGGTGCTGATCCAATCAGTCCACTTGCTGTCGACCCAACCGGCCGGATGCAATTCAACCCCAGCGTGCTGCATCACATTGCGCACGATTTGGATCCAGATGAAGAATAATACGGCCATGCCGGCATAGGCGATGCCCATCAGACTGGTAGCCAGCAGGAACAAGGGCACAAAGGCCGCTTCCAAAATCGCTTCCCAAACCGAGAAACTGTACGCAGTCCATGGTGTTGGGGTGCGTGATTTGTGGTGATGCAAATGCATCGGGCGGAACAGACGAGGGTGATGCATTGCGCGGTGCAGCCAGTAGAAATAGGCATCATGCACGATGATCATGGCCGCTGCTTGCACAATCAGCAGTCCCATGGAAAATTCTTCCAGGCGCAGTTCGATGATCCCGGCTTCGCGCAGCATAAGCGTGCTCAGCGTGGTCGCAGCAAAAAAGAACACCGTTCGAAAAGAACTTAGCAGTTCGCGTTGGTAATCCTTGCCCGTCGCCTTGCGCGTTTGGATGCGGCGATTGTCCGCCCAGCGTTTGAACACCAGCAACATGACGAACAACACACCGGCTGCGGTAACATAGCGGAACAGGTCAAAATATATTCCGAACATCATGTGCTCGATAACTTTGTCCCAGATCGTTGGTTCGCTTGGCAGTGTCATCGCGTTGCTCCTTGCTGCGTGATACCCTGATCATCGGGCAATCGTTCAACAAATGCTTCGCACAACCAAAAAATGTCGCTCAATTTCGCAAATGAGCAGCGTTTTTCAGTTTTGACCATGCGGGCTGGCCAGACAATCCCGCCGGTAATCGCTTGGAGTTGTTCCGGTTTCTGCTCGAAAAGCGCGATTGAAGGTTGGTAACGAATTGTAGCCCAAATCCATCGCAATCGTCAGAACGGGCAGATCAACACTGTCCCGATCCGCCAGAATCATGCGTACGAGTGCAATCCGATGCTGGTTTAGAAACGCCGAGAAGTTGCGGTGACCCAGCCGCTGATTGATCAAGGCGCGCAGCCTGTGTTCTGGCGTTTCCAGGTGGTCGGCCAAACTCTTGATGGTCAAACCTGAGGTACAGTAGTGTTGCGTGCGCATCGCTTCATCGAGCTTTTCTTTCAGAACCTGTTCTGATGCTGACAATTGGTTGGCAGGTGTAGGTTGCATGGTCCTGTCTTCGGACGTGTTGAACAGTTCGGGGTCGGTTCTGAGTAGGGCAAGCCCTGAGAACAAGGTCAAAGAGAAGATAAGAACTGCATTGGCCAATTGGACTACATCGTGGCGGAATACATCGGTTGAAATAATCTCGAAAAGCAAGACGCCGCCAGATTGCAAAGCAACCAATATCGGGAACCACAGTCGGATCATTCTCCGTTTTTCAATCAAATCGTCATCTCGGCCAATGATAGCGGTGCGCAATATGTCAAAGACTAGCAGCAGACCGATAATGTGAACCGTGTAAAACCCAATGAGTTTGGCCCATGGCTGGAAATTGCCGAAATACCAGCATGCCAACATTGCTGCAGCGATGATCCACAAGATAGCCGGCCAAGGCTCTTTCTCGAACAATCTACGTGCGAACAGCCAAACCCAAAAAGGCACGAATATGGAAAACAGATCCAGCAAACTGATCGGGGATCATACCGATCTGAACGCAAAGGACGAATTGATCAGATAGGCCATTGCACCCAACAATAGCCCGACCAGCGTCACCGTGATCCCGGGACTGGCTTGACCGGCAAGCAAAAGCAGGAGCAGCAGCAGGCTCGCTCCGATTGAGACCAATCGTACTACGGTGTCGGCTGTTTCGAGCATTGTGGAGCTAGCATAAACAATGCGCCAGCGATCACCAGCGGCAGCATGTCAGGAAACTGTAGAGAGCGTGACCTGGTCAGTGATCGGATCATAGGCCACATCAATCCCTGCACCGCGCAGCTCGTAGAATGGAATGAATCCGGTGCTCTTGGCCAATGCGCTGGAAATGCGGCGCGGCAATGCTTCTGTGCGATCACCCAATGCGCGGGCGACCGACGTGGTGGAGATCAGGATTTGTGCGCCACTTTCAATGCGAATGGTTGCCTCGCCAGTGCTGACGCCATCGACGATCAATTGCTTCTCGACCGTTAAACTGCCGTCGTCGCCGTCGAATTTTTCTGGTGCGGCTTTCAGGCCTACCAAATCATAGTCGATCGCCAGCACTTCACCCGGCTTTAGGTCAACCATGGTCAATTGCTCAGCATCATTGGTAGGGGTGTTGATTTCGGTTTGCTCTTCCAAAGGCGGCAGCGGGCCTGCGGTTTCCTCGGCCTCGGCAATTTGTGCCAAAGTTGGCGAGGCACCTGCTTCGTGCTCGCGGATTAACTCGGCCAATTCTTCTGTTGGCAACGGCGCTGCTTGAGGGAGGGCCACGCGTAGCGGGTATTGCGGTGTCGCGATCTGGTCCGAAGCCAATTGAGGCATCAGATCTGCCGGGGGAGGGGGCCAGGCCAGCGTGGTCGCCCAAGCCAGTGTGAGCAAAGCAAGAACCGCCAGTTTGGGCAAACGGTCTTGCAAATGTGCATAACGGTCAAGCGTGACAGAGAGTTCATAGACCCTGATCATGCCAGGAGCTTCCTCCTCACATATGCCCTATCCCGTTGTGTTGCACGCTTGGTCATGCATCAACTCGAAATCGGCGCGAACCAGGCCAGAGCTGCGCTACCTGCAGCGATGGCAACGCCATAGGGAAACTTAGCTTTTAGGCTGTTGGCCACGGGTTTCTTCGTTGGAAGAACCCGCCGGCCAATCATCCAGCCAATAATCGCAAAGAAGCCAAAGATAGAGACCCACAGCAGCAGATCTAACCCTTCGGACAGGGCGAAATAGGCTGCTAGTCCAGCATAAAACTTGGCATCACCGCCGCCAAAGATACCGCCGGCAAACAATGCCGCACCAACCATTAAGGCAATCAGGGCGTGCAGCGCATGCCATCCAATGGTCGACAGCCAGCCCAGGTCTTCAAATCCGCCCAGCGCAACCGCATGGGCCAATCCATAGACGAGCAGCAACAGCGATAACCAGTTGGGCAATCGGCGATCTTTGATATCGCTGAGGGCTCCAACAGCCAGCAGCAAGCTGAGCCCGGCTGGCCAAAGATATTCCCAATACATGACCCAGTCAGCCGCTTATTCGGATTTGTCGCGGCGCGTCAGCGCGATGCGAACAGGATATTGGCCACCACGCGGAGACATCGCCCGGCTGCCAGACGGTTTCGAAACCTTGATCCGAACAGGATAGCGCTTGCCAGTTGAAGTTGACGTCGGGCGCAGCAGGCTGATGCGACCCGAGCGAACGGCCCGGAATTTAGGTCGAGGAGCCGGTTCAGCTTTCTCAGCCTTGTCTTGGCTGCGGACAACCACTTCAGGCATGATGGGCATATCAGCAACGGCATTTTCCGTTGTGGTTGCGATGCGCAATTCGCGCGGCGCAGAGCCGCGAGCAACCGCAACTGGTGCCTTCACTAGTGTAATTGCGCCACGGCGTTCGTTTACCTGTGGCTGATCAAGCATACCTTGTTGCTGGGCAGAGGCAGCTGCACTGGCCAGAGTGGCTGCAGCTTCTTTTTCACGCATGGCCAAGGCTCTGGAAGAATTGCCCAATGACGAATTGTAGAACCGAGTCAGATTGGCTGCATAGCGCTGGTTAGTGGCGTCCAAGTTAACCGCCATTTTGAAATAACGCTCTGCCAAGTCTGCCCGACCAAGCTTGGCATAGGCTACGCCCAAACCATTGAAAGCGTCAGGCGCGGTTTCTTGATTCATCGCAGCCATGCGGAATTGGGCGATCGCATTTGCAAGATAGCCTGCTTTCATCGCGGCGCGGCCTTTTTCCAGCTCATCACTACCGAAGATCGGCGCGCCGGCTTCAGCCCGCATGGTCTGATCCTTGGGCCCAAATCCCAACTTATTGATGAAGCTCTGACAGCCCGTAAGGGCAATCGAAGCAGTGACAATAGTCGCAATCTTGATCGCTTTATTCATTGGATTGGTTCCCCCACCATTGCTGGTACAACTTGCCGGATCGTCAAGACGGCTGCCGGCAAAATCAGCACTCCGATCATGGTTGGCAGCATGAATACCACCAGCGGAATTGAAAGCAGCACCGGCAGGCGGTGCGCTTTTTCTTCAGCACGCAAACGACGTGCCTCACGCATTTCAGCCGAATAGACACGCAGCGTAGTTGCCAAGCTGGTGCCCAATTTGTCTGACTGGATAAGAAGGGTAGAGAATGATCGAATTTCGTCAACGGACGATTCGGTTCCCATGCGCCGCAAGGCGTCTTCGCGGCTTGCGCCAGCGCGCATCAACAAGGTCGTTTCGGTCAGCATAGCGGCGACGCGCGGGTGCGTTGTCACCATCTCGCGACCAACGCGGTCCAGCGTGGCCTCTAGGCCTAGGCCGGCTTCCACACAGACCAGCATCAAATCCAGGCAGTCTGGAAAGCCATTGATGATTTCGGTCCGCCGACGATCCGCTTTGGCCCGTATAAACAGGTTGGGGATGTACAGCCCCAAAACCGCAAGCAATGCGCAGGTCAGATACAATTGGCCAAGGCCTGGAGGCTCTGCCTGGAAATAAGCGTTGAGCAGGAATAGGCCCGGCAAAGCGAAGACCAACAATAGGCGGACAAGCGTATAAACGCGCGGAGCTGAGGCCGATTCATACCCTGCTGATTTGAGCTGCTGTTCCAGCTTGCTATCGTTGCTGTCACCCAGGCTAAGGCCTGCATCTTCGATCCGCTTGACCATCTTTGCCCAAGCACCGTCTGTACGTTGACGTGTCAGTGTCTCGCTGGTGGCTGACTCGGTGTCACCACTCAGTGTCGCCAAATCGCGAGATAGCCGCATCCTGCGCGATGTTACGGCGCTAAAGCTGAATACAACCAGAGCAACCAAGCCAAAAATCGCGATCAGGATCAGCGCCCGAATAATCGGGTTTGTGGAGATGAGTTCAAGCATATCAGACCTTCAAATCCACTAAACGGCGAATGATATAGACACCCAAGGCATACATGATGACCAGGCTGATCGCGCCGTAGATGAAGATTGGATCATCAGCGATCGCCAGATAATATTGCGGTGTCACCAGAAAAATCGAGACGAATGCGAACACGGGCAAAACGGTTAGCATCCAGCCAGTCATCCGGCCTTCAGAGCTAAGCGCCTTAACCTTCATAAACATCTGGTGCCGATCACGGATAACTTTTGAAATATTGTCCAGGATCTCTGCCAGATTGCCACCTGTTTGGCTTTGCACAGAGAGCGAAACCACGAACATCTTCATGTCCTCTAGCTCCCACCGCTCAGCCATATTCTCCAGAGCGCCAACCAAATCGGCACCGTAAGAAACTTCATCGCTGATCAAGCCAAATTCAGACCCGATTGGATCTTCCATTTCCTTGGTGAGCAGATCAATCGCCGAGGCAATTGGGTGGCCTGAACGCAGGGCGCGGACAAAAATATCTAGCGCGATGGGGAATTGATGCTCCATCTTTTTACGCTGAGATTCAGCCATCCTGCTGATAACCAGCAGAGGAATAACAATGGCTAAACAAATGCTGACCAGCCCGACGATGAATACAGTACCAAAACCTAATCCAGTTCCGAATGCGGCAACCGGCAACAACAAGATCAAGAAAACAGCAACCAGGCCCAGGCCCATCGCGATGGTCAATTGACCAACCGTGAAGGGTACCCGCGAGGCAAACACCATCTTCTCGAAGTCTTCTTCCATTCCGGCAAGAAACGGAGGTAAATTGTGGCCGGATCCCGGGCGGTTCTTCATCAGTTTCCCGATGACGGCCTCTCGGTCTTGACCTGAGCTGATCAACCGCAAGCGCTCGTTTACCGCGCCTTGGTAAGTCCGGCTCTTCGCATAGCTTGTAGCGGATGTCTGAATGAGCAGAAACACCGCCGCAAACACGGCAAGCAAGATAAAGATGCGGATGATCTCTGCAGCCATGCTATCAGCCTATCTTCAATTCGGGACGGAACAGGTTTGCGGGCAGTTTAATGCCATAGGCTTCTGCCTCGAGCAGGAATTTGGGACGTATGCCAGTGGCTTCGAAGTGTCCGATTACATTATGGTTCTCGTCGACGCCTTCCTTCTTGAAGCGGAAAATTTCCTGCATCGTGATCGTATCACCTTCCATGCCCGTCAATTCTGACAGGCTGGTGACCTTGCGTCGGCCGTCCGACAGACGAGACACCTGCAGCACAACGTTCAGGGCAGAGGAAATTTGCGCGCGTGCTGCGCGCTGAGGCATGTCGATGCCGCTCATTCCGATCATTTGTTCGACACGGCTGAGCGAGTCACGAGGGTTGTTGGCGTGAACTGTGGTCATTGATCCATCGTGGCCCGTGTTCATCGCCTGAAGCATGTCAAAGGCTTCGCCGGCACGCACCTCACCCACGATAATGCGGTCAGGTCGCATACGCAGAGCGTTCTTCACCAGATCGCGCTGACTTACTTCGCCGCGACCTTCAATATTGGGCGGACGCGTTTCCAAGCGAGCAACGTGCGTCTGCTGCAATTGAAGCTCGGCAGAGTCCTCAATCGTTACGATGCGCTCTTTCTCGTCAATAAATGATGAGAGTGCGTTCAGCAACGTCGTTTTACCCGAGCCGGTACCCCCCGAAATCAGCACATTCCGGCGTGATTGGACGATTGCCTGGAGAACTTCTGCCATCGCTTCGGGCATGGAACCAAGATCGATCAGTTTTTGAATGCTGATCGGCACCTTGGCAAATTTACGAATGGAAAGCAGTGAACCATCCAAAGCGAGCGGCGCAACAATCGCATTGACACGCGAGCCGTCCGCAAGGCGCGCATCCACAAAGGGAGAGCTTTCGTCAACGCGGCGGCCAACGGCGCTAACAATCTTCTGAATGATCCGCATCAAATGCTTTTCATCTTGGAAATGCGTCGGGACGCGTTGCAGCAAACCTTGTTTTTCAACGAAGACCACATTGGCGCCATTCACGAGAATGTCGGTGATTGATTCATCTTTCAGAAGTGGTTCGAGCGGGCCAAGGCCCAACAACTCGTCCATCACTTCATCCAGCAAATTCGCGCGTTCTTCGCGGTTCAATGGTTGGTCAAATGTGACTAACAGTTCTGGAATGATGCCAGCGATTTCAGATTTGATCTGTTCTTCCGGCAATTTGTCCAGCATCGACAGATTCATCTTGTCGAGCAAGGATTGGTGAATCGCCATCCGGATTTGCAAGAGGCTTTCCTCCCGCTCAGAATTGGCCGGGTGCAGGTCGACAACTTCCGCTGAATCAGAGGCAGTCGTCTGAAGTTCTGCGTGTTCTAGCGATTCTTCATTTTCATCCAGTTCGGGCCGCTTAATCTTCCACATGCTATTCTACCTCGTCCAAACGGTCTGCAAGCAGATCCGCCAAATGTTTGATCTCTTTCGAGAACTTGGATCGTTTTTGAATTGCATCGACAAGCTCGCCCTGGTCTTGAGCGGTTCGAAGCAGGTTGGAATCCTCGCTGACCAAGGCCAGCACAGGATGCTTGAGAGCCATCTCGGCATCATCGGCGCCAATGTTTGCAAACAGGCGTTTTTCGACACGGTTGAGAACGACTTCAATCGAAGAGCGTTGAATGCCCATCGATGTCAGGAAATCCAGTTGGCGTTTTGCATGACGCAAGCTGGGAATGGTGAGCGTGCCGACCATCAAGGTCAGATCGGCAGCAAAGACGGTCGATAAAGACCAATTGGTGAATGAAGCGGGCAAATCCACGATGACCAGATCATAATGTTTGCGAGCGGTGGTCACTACGCGCATCAATTGGTCAAATTCGATCGATTCAATCGGAATAATGTCTGACGGGGCAGCGATTACATCCACCTGTTCGTTGCCCTGGGTGACAACCGACTTTAGCAACTCGCCGTCAAGACGGCCTTCGGACTCAAGCAAGTCGGCCAAATTGCTGCGATGGTCGCAACCCATATAGGATGCCACGTCGCCCGACTGTACATCCAAGTCGATAACGCAAGCGCGATAATCCTCGCCCATGTCCGCCGCCATTTGCGATGCCAAATGGGTCGCAATGGTGGTGGAGCCGATGCCGCCTATGGTTTTCAAGACAGCCATAAATGGTGCCAGTCGCACTTCGCCTTCCTTCGCCGTTTTCAGCGCTGCAGAGGCATCAACGATGGCGGTTACCAGCTCGTCCATAGCAAAGGGCAGGGCGACGATGTCTGTTACGCCGCGGCGCAACAATTGACGCGAAGTTGCTATGTCTACGGTTGAAAGACCAGCAATGACTGGCGTTTCAGGAGCTTCGTTGCGCAGTTGCTCGATACGATCAAGCGAATTTCGTGATGACGGGTCTACTTCAATGACAACGATGGAGGCTACCAAGATCTTACCCACGGGAAGCGGGGCATCGATCGGGCATTGAACCGCAGTGACCTGCTCGGCAATTGCGTCCATGCTTTCCAGCATGCTCGCTTGCGCAACAATGTGCACGCCTTGGGGCAATTCACCTGCGCTTGTCATCTGCGCCTCGTAAAGTTCTTCTACTCGTCCCATCATACATCTCAGTTCGAAATTGATCCGCTGCTATCCTCAGCAGTTAAAGAATAAGCGAAATCAGGTAGGTCTGTGCTAACTCCCAAAGGTGAAAGAACCACTGACTGGTGCGCCATATCTTGCAAACGCACTGTAATCAGGGGAGAAATATCCGCCCCAGTTGGATTTCCAGCGAAGCCAAGTCCTGATCCGCGGTATTCAACCACGATATTATCGTCCTTAATCGCTGGTAGAATGCGTTTCATCCGATCGCTCAAAAGTTTGAATGCCCCACTGTCAAATGTAGTGCCCGGACATGGCGCAGTGGTGCATGTGCAACTGGTATTGGTGCATGTCAGCAGCCCCAGGGCACCAGCAGGAATGCGTTCTCCCTGAATGATTTGCACACCGTCAACGGTCACATTGGTATAGGTTGTTGTTAGAATTTCTTCTGCCAAAGGATCGGTTACCGTCGCCCATCGCGCACCAATCTGCGTCGCTTTTTCCGCCTGATTAATCCGATAGGCGTATAGCCCCACATCGATTGTACCGAGCACAAACAGCAGCAACAAAGGTACCACCAATGCAAACTCAGCAGCTAGCCCTCGCTCGTCATCAATGAATTGAGAGAAAAGATCATGCATGGTCAAATCCCCATCGCCGAAGCTTGTTGATTGGCATTCAAACTATAATTGTCTGAGATAATCCCAAGGCCGTTGAACAAGGAATCATAG
>JGI24025J20009_10002712_pt1 | contig 12461 bp, 10 predicted proteins | sample Cruoilmetagenom3_FD_20009 | JGI IMG/M metagenome (IMG submission 20009)
GTGCCGTCTGGAGGGCGATCACGCCCGACAACCTCCAGGCCCCCCATGGGATCGGTATAGAGGCCGGGATCGACGGCGGCGAGCTCCGCATCTCCGTCGCATGCGAGAGGGGGCTGGGGAGCCTGATCGCGACCCTCGATGACCTGCTCTCCTGCGTGCAGGCGGCGGAGAGGGCAATAAGCGGGGCATTGGGTTAGGCCAACGCGGGAAGCCGAATTGGATTATCGCAAGAAGGTGTAGCGCGGATCACAGGCCTTAACCGGGCGTCCCCGGTACGGCGTCCATCGGCCGACTGCGGCCCAGGTCCGTGCGCCCCGGCTCCTTGGGTCGCGGGTGCCTTACCTGCGCACATACCCAGAGCTTGACCCAGGCTAACCCGAGTCCCGCATCACGCCTCCGACTCCAAGCGGAGACATCGACATGATGCCGCTCCAGCTCATGCTTTTATCCGCGCTACGGTATATACGGAATCCCTTCAATCTATAATATGTTTCCGTTGCATCAAATCTTAAAGAGAAACGCCCCCCAACCGGCCCCTTCCCCCCGTTTTTGATACAGTTCTGTTAAGAACGTCCCAACTCTTTGAGACGGATGTTAAATTGAGGAGAGGAGTGAAAAACCTGCAATCCTATGAATCGCATTTTAAAACGGAACGATATGGACCGGAGTGCCAGACAGGGACGGAGAAGTCGCAAATTCGATGTCGAAAGGTATAAATGGACGGCTCCCCTTCTCAGGACATCGACATCGGGAGAGTATGCCCAAAATTGTCGAGGGCCGTTCGGGACAAGTGGAGAAGGAAGGAGTGGTACGACATCTACCTCCCCAGCTACTTCGGCGAATCGAAGATGGGGGAGACGCCAGCCGAGGACCCCTCCAAGGTGGTGGGCAGGGTGCTGGAGACGACGCTCGCCCAGATCACGGGCGACTTCTCCCAGGAGTACCTTAAGCTCTACTTCCAGGTCACCGACATCGAGGAGCACAACTGCAAGACGGTCTTCAAGGGGCACGAGTACCTCCGAGACTACCTCCGGAGCCTGGTGAGGAGGAGGAGCACCAAGGTTGACGGCCTCTTCAGGGTGACCACAACCGACGGCTACGGGCTCAAGGTCGTCGTCGTCGCCCTCACGCAGAAGAGGATCAAGACCTCACAGGAGAGGGGCATCCGCCGGATCATGAGGGAGATCGTGGAGTCGAAGGCCCAGACGCTCACATTCGACCAGATTGCCCACGAGATCGTCCTCGGGAAGCTCGCCTCGGATATATACAACGAGGCGAAGAAGGTCGCTGAGCTGAGGCACGTCGGCGTCAGGAAGTCCGAGCTCCTATCCATGCCCGTCCAGCCTCAGTCCACTCCTTTAAATCAGAGCTGATGCCCTTTCTAGATCCGGGGATGACGCCCTTGGATCCTCGGCGGAGGGTGGCCAGGGAGGCGGCTCGCCTCCTCTACACGGGCGCAGCCGAAGAGTATAAACAGGCGAAGGAGATGGCGGCCCGTAGCCTCGGCTTCGAGGCGATGCCGAGCAACTTCGATGTCGCCTTGGAACTCGACCTCCTCGCGGGGGAGATGGAGGGGGAGGGACGGAGGCACCTCCTCATCATGATGAGGGGGGACGCCCTCAGGGTGATGAAGGCCCTAAAGGGATCCGATCCCCGCCTCACGGGGAGCGTCTGGCGTGGGACCGCGAGGAGGGGGAGCGACATCGACATCGTCGTACACGCACCCCGGCCCGGAGAGATCGCGGAGAGGCTGTCGGCGTCCGGCTTTGCCATCGAGGGCGTTGAGGAGGTCGGCGTCTCCAAGCGGGGCATGCCGAGGCGGTCCCACCATATCGCAGTAGGGCTCGACGGTTACGAGGCCGAGGTCGTCGTCCGCCCCCCTGGGGAGGAGGTGGGGCGATGCGAGATCTACGGCGACCTGAAGCGCGGGCTAAGCCTGCCCGAGCTCGAAAGGCTCATGAGAAGAGATCCCCTCCGAAGGTTCGTCCCCAGGAGGCGGTACCGGTGAACCCCCGGCTATTCGGGACCTCGGGCATCCGAGGCGTCGCGAACGTCGAGGTGACGCCCCTCCTCACCCTCAAGGTCGGCGCGGCCCTGGCATCGGAGTTCGAGGGCGGGGCGGTCGTCGTAGGCAGGGACACGAGGCTCACGGGCGAGATGCTGGAGGCCGCCCTCTGCGCGGGCATCGCCTCCTGCGGCGCCGACGCAAAGACCCTCGGCGTAGTCCCAACGCCGACCATCGCGTACCTGACGAGGGAGCTGGAGGCGGATACCGGCGTCTCCATAACCGCGTCACACAACCCACCCCAGTACAACGGCCTCAAGCTCTTCGACTCAACGAGCATGGCGTACACCGAGGAGCGGGAGCGGCAGCTCGAGGAGCAGATGGAGCGGGGAGGGCTCGCTTTCTCGACGTGGGAAACCGTCGGCGCCGTCGAGGTGACAGAGGCGAGGTGGATCTACGTGGACGCCCTCGCCGAGAGCGTCGATCTGGACCGGAGATGGAGGGTCGCTTGCGACCTGTTCAACGGCGCCACCTGCACCGTCGTCCCCGAGGTATTCGAGGAGGTCGGCTGTGAGGCGACCCTCCTCAACGCCCAGCCCGACGGCTGCTTCCCTGCCGGAGATCCCGAGCCCACGTCGGAATCCCTGCGGAGGCTAGGGCGGATGGTAGAGGCGTACGGCGCCGAGATCGGCTTCGGATTCGATGGGGACGGCGATAGGATGATGCCGGTCGATGAGAGGGGACGGGTGCCGAGCCCGGACCGCGTCCTCGCGGCCTACGCGGGGCACGTAGTCACCGAGAAAGGGAGCGGGGTGGTCGTCACCCACGTCGGCGCGTCCATGTGCGTCGAGGAGGCAGTCCGGAAGGCAGGCGGCTCCGTGGTGCGGACCCCTGTGGGGGACGTGAGCATCGCCGAGGCGGTTAGGCGGCATGGGGCCGTGTTTGGGGGAGAGCCGGTGGGCGCGTGGATCCATCCCGATGTCCACCTCTGTCCTGATGGTGTCCTCTCCGCGCTCAAGCTGATGGAGGCACTGGAAGGGGAGGAGAAGACGCTGGCGGAGTTCGTCGCCGATGTCCCCGAGTACCCCATCCTCAGAGCGAAGTTGGAGTGCCCAAATCGGAGGAAGCCGGTGGTGATGGACGCGGTCGCAGCCCGGTGCGGCGACGCCTTCGATATCCACTCGGTCTCCAAGGTCGACGGGGTCCGCCTAGACCTGGGCGACGGATGGGCCCTCATCAGGCCGTCCGGGACCGAGCCCGTAATCAGGCTCACCGTCGAGGCGAGGGATCGGCGGCGGGCAGAGGGGTTGATGGCGCTGAGCCGGGGATTCGTCATGGATCTGTTGGAGGGAGAGACTTGAAGGCGGTGGTTTTGGCTGCGGGGAGGGGGGTGAGGCTGAAGCCCTTCACCCTGACGAGGCCGAAGCACATGCTCCCCATCGGGGGCACCCCGCTCCTGGGATGGATGCTCAGGGGACTTAGGGAAGCGGGGGTTGACCAGGTGCTGGTCGTCACCCACTACATGGAGGAGAGGATCAGGGAGCACTTCGGAGATGGCTCCGAGCTGGGCCTGCGGATCAGCTACGCAAGGCAGGAGGAGATGCGGGGCACCGCCGACGCCTTCGGGATGGCGGAGGCCTTCGCAGGCGGCGACGAGTTCATCGGGGTCTACGGCGACCTCTACCTCTCGCCGGGAGGCCTGGAGGCTGTCGTGAGGGCTCACAGGGAGGGGGAGACGACGATGGCCGTCGTCCCCGTCGAGAATCCCTCCCGCTACGGCGTCGTGGAGCTGGACGGCGACATGGTGACGGGGATCGTGGAGAAGCCCGCGGTGGGGGAGGAGCCGAGCCGATTCGCCAACGCCGGCATCTACGCCTTCACCCCGGAGGTCTTCCGCTGGATCGGGGAGACGGGGCCCTCCGAGCGGGGCGAATACGAGGTCACGGACTCCATCAGGATGATGATCGAGACGGGCGCGCCCGTCAGGGCGGTGACGCTGCCCTCCGACGCCTGGCTGGACGTCGGGCTCCCGTGGAGCCTCCTCGAAGCGAACCGGAGGGCCCTGGCGACGCTTGAGCCGTCCGTCGAGGGAGAGGTGGAGGAGGGCGCCCACATCAGCGGTCCGGTCCGGGTCGGCAGGGGGGCCAGGATCAGGTCCGGCGCCTACATCGAGGGCCCCGTCATCATCGGCGAGGGGAGCGACATCGGTCCCAACTGCTACATCAGGCCCGCGACCAGCATCGGAGCCGGCGTCAGGATCGGCAACTCGTGCGAGGTGAAGAACAGCGTCATCATGGACGGGACCCACATCGCCCACCTCTCCTACGTCGGCGACAGCGTCATCGGCGAGGACTGCAACTTCGGCGCCGGCACCATCACCGCCAACCTCCGGTTCGACAAAAAGACCATCAGGGTCAACGTCGAGGGAAGCCCCATCGACTCGGGCAGGAGGAAACTGGGGGCCCTCATAGGCGACGATGTCCAGACGGGTATCACCGTGAACCTCATGCCCGGGATCAAGATCGGACCGGGGGCGTGGGTCGCTCCGGGGGTGACGGCCTACGACGATGTCCCAGCCGGCGCCTTTCTCTCAGCCCCTAGGACGGAGCCGAGGATGGGGAGGGCGGGTTAGCCCCTGCCGCCAGATTTATTATTCCCCCAAGAGCCGGATCTACTCGTGGTGTCTATCGACAGGAAGCGCTTCAGGAAGCTCTTTCCCCACCTCGCGGAGGAGGTGGAGGGGGGCAAGTCGAAGGCCCATATCGATCAGTTAGGGGTCAGCGCCGAGAACGAGGACAGCCTGACGGAGAGGAGGTGGGCGGGGTACGACCCCGGTGTCATCGACTTCATACGCCGATGCAACACGGAGGAGCAGGCTGAGGAGATCATCGACTACCTGGAGAAGCGGGGCGAGGTCATGCCGGAGAGGGTAGCCGAGCTACGCAGGCAGCTTCGGGAGGAGGGGCTGAGGAGCTTCGGCGACAAGAAGGAGCCCGACTTCTATCATCGAGAACGCTGACGCCCTGAGAAAGGGTTTAAGACCCGCAGCCCACATCTTAAGCGGTGCTGTTTTGGCTCGCCTCGTCGGTCTCGTGGGCAAGGCGAACGTCGGCAAGAGCACCTTCTTTGCGGCGGCGACGATGAAGCCCGTCGAGATCGCCGGCTTCCCCTTCACCACGATCAAGGCGAACAGGGGGATCGCCTACCTCCGAGCCCCCTGCGTCTGCCGGGAGTTCGGTGTCGAGGACAACCCCGTCAACTCCGCCTGCGTTGACGGCGTCCGCCTCATCCCAGTCGAGCTGATCGACTGCCCCGGCCTCATCAGGGGCGCCCACCAGGGAAAGGGGCTGGGCAACCGGTTCCTGGACGAGGTGAGGAGGGCTGACGCCCTCATCGTCGTCTGCGACGCAGCCGGCTCGACGGACGAGAACGGCCAGCCCGTTCCCCCTGGCAGCCACGACCCCATCGACGATGTCCGCATGTTCGAGTCCGAGTTCGACCTCTGGCTCCTAGGCCTCGTCCGGAAGGACTGGGACAGGATCGCGAGGACCGCGCAGGCCGCCAGGGAGGAGATAGGGCGCCACCTGGAGGAGAAGGTCACGGGTCTGGGGATGGGCCGGGGCCACATCGCGGCTGCCGTGGAGGCCGCGGGGCTGGACGCCTATCGTGCACGGAGCTGGAGCCGCGAGGACCTCGCCCGGTTCGTCACCGAGCTGAGGAGGGCCTCGAAGCCGCTCATCGTCGCGGCGAACAAGGCTGACAGGGAGCATTCGTTGGAGAACGTCGAGCGGCTGAGGGAGACGGGCTACAGGGTGGTCCCGACCTGCGCCGAGGCGGAGCTCGCCCTGAGGAGGGCGGCAGCCGGCGGCCTCATCCGCTACACCCCCGGCGACGCCGATTTCGAGGTCCTCACCCCCTCAGCCCTCACTGGGAGGCAGCGGAGGGCACTTGAGGCGATAAGGGAGCGGAGCCTAGATCGGTGGGGCTCGACGGGGGTGCAGGAGACCCTCAACGACGCCTTCTTCCGGCTCCTCGACTCGATACTGGTATACCCTGTGGAGGACGCGGAGAGGCTGACCGACCACGAGGGGAGGGTCCTCCCAGACTGCCACCTTGTGCCGAGGGGGACGACGGCGAGGCAGTTCGCCGCCCTCATCCACACAGAGCTAGGGGAGAGCTTCATCTACGCTGTCGACGCGAGGACGAGGAAACGGCTCGGGGAGGGCTACACCCTTAAGAACAACGACGTAATCCAGATCGTGGCGGCGAAGGCCCGGAGATGAGGTCGAGCCGGGAGTGTCTTAATTGAGCGGGGAAAAGGTGCTAGTGTGCGATCCGGTCCACGGCGACGGGGTAGAGGCGCTCAGGGAGGCCGGGCTACAGGTCGACCTGAGGACNGATATCAAGGGTGACGAGNTCATNGAGGTCATCGGGGGCTACGACGCCGTCGTGGTGCGCAGCCGGACAAAGGTGACGAGGGAGGTCCTGGCCGCGGCGAAGGGGCTGAGGGCGGTGGCGCGGGGCTGGCGTCGGCCTCGACAACATCGANGTCGGNGAGGCGAGGAGGCGAGGCATNGAGGTGATCAGCTCCCCAGAGGGGCCGTCGAANGCCGTCGCAGAGCTCGTCATCGGCCTAATGCTNTCCCTCGCCCNCNGGATACCNGAGGCGGACGCCAGTATGAAGCGGGGCGAGTGGATCAAGAAGANGCTGACCGGCTTCGAGCTCAGGGGCAGGACCCTCGGCGTCATCGGCTTCGGTCGCATCGGNTACCTGGTGGCGAAGAAGGCGAGGGGNCTCGGCATGAGGGTGCTCACCTACGANGTCGCCATCGAGCGGCTGATGAGCCATGTGGAGGAGGTCGGCGCNGAGGCCGTCACCATGGAGGATCTACTCACCTCATCCGACTTCGTCACCGTCCAAGTCCCGCTCCTCCCCCAGACGAGGCACATGATCGGCAGAGAGGAGATCGGGATGATGAAGAGGGGCGCCTACCTCATCAACGCCGCCCGCGGCGCCATCGTCGATGGGGATGCCCTCGGGGAGGCGCTGCGGGAGGGGAGGCTCGCCGGCGCCGCCCTCGATGTCTATGAGGAGGAGCCGCCCCCGGACAGGTCGCTGACGGGGCTGGGGAACGCCGTCTGCACGCCCCACATCGGCTCGGCGACCGTCGAGGCGCAGCGCGCGAACTCCATGATCGTCGCAGAGAAGCTCATCAAGGTCCTGGCCCGGGCCTAGAGGTCATCGTAGTAGTCAGTGATTCGGTTCATCATGTAGTACTGGGAGAGGTACCTGACGTACCTGAGCAGGTAGCCGTGGTAGGACCACTTCCTCAGCCTCCTCGGCGACGTCCAGAGGGTCGTCCTCGGTGTGACGATGTAGCGGCCCAGGTGCCTGGCCCTCAGGGAAAGGTCGAGGTCCTCGCAGGCGAGGAGGTCCTCCCTGAAGCCGCCCACCTTCTCGAAGCAGTCCTTCCGGTACGAGTGGCATGAGAAATAGCTGAACTCGTGAACGCCGACCCGATTCGCCAGCCTGGCGAGGACGTTGTTGCACCGGTACATGACGCTCTCAAGACCGTTCCCATCTAGGGGGAGGACCCTACAGGAGATGCCGACGACATCCGGCTCCCGGTATCCCTCCTCCATCACCTCGAAGCAGTTGGGCTCCAACGCCATGTCGGCGTCCATGAAGAAGAGGACATCGCCGCGGGCGTGCCTGGCCCCCTCGTTCTTCGCGGCGCTCACGTCGTGGGGCCTCGTCTTCTCCACCTGAAGGATGTCGAAGCCGTAAGACTCGGCCATATCGATGGTAAGGTCCTTGCTCCCGCCATCGACGATGATCACCTCGAACTCCCCGTAGGTCTGCCCCATCAGCGACTTGAAGCAGGCGCCGAGGCTTTTTTCCTCGTTGAGGGTGGGTATGATGACGGAGAACGTCGTCCTATCCCTCATCGCCCCTCCCAGCTCCGGTGTTCATCATCGTCCTCAGCTGACCCGCTCGCCTGCATCCCGATCGAATCCCGTCGATTTACGGCTCGACGTGATTATGATTGCACAACAACTCAAAGCCTCGATATTTATGGCTTACCTCGGAAATGCCTCGAAACGCCGACTCCACCACCCAAAGAAACCGGAAATGAAGGTCTCTCCCGCATCACTACCGGTTGTCGCCGCTGATCCAGCCCACATCCTTGTCCGACCTGACTGAGGGACTGTGGGGATCGACGAAGATGACCTCGAACCACTTCGATGTGCCATCCTCCCAGACCCAGTACGAGTTGAGCACCTCAAGGTTGGGGTACTTCCTCGCCGCCCGCTCCTCTGCTATGAGCTTCAGCCCCTTGGCAGGCGTGTACTTGGAGACGCCCATCCGCTTCTGCCGGCGCCCCATCCCAGGCCGGGGCTTCCTCCTGCCTCCACGGCGGATCCTCACCCTGACGACGACGAACCCCTTCTTGGCCTTGTAGCCGAGGCGCCTGGCCCGGTCGAGGCGGGTCGGCCTCTCGATCCTGACGATGGAGGGTTGGCGCCGCCACCGGATCGCCCGCCCCCTCATCAGCTCCTTTACGTAGCTTTCGTCCGGTTTCCTCCACGCCTGTTGCAGATGCCTGTACATGCTGATCCACCGGGGCTAACGGAATGAGTCGGCCTCGGCACTAATAAAGTTTGAGGGGGAACTGATAATGGGTTCTCGGCGTATCCCTCAGAGCTTGATGAGGGCGTAGGCGATGATGAGGGGTGCGAACAGGGAGGCTATCTGTGCCATGACAGTCACGAGGGTGTTCAGCGATGGCCCCGCGGTGTCCTTGAAGGGGTCACCCACCGTGTCCCCGATCACCGCCGCCTTGTGGGTCTCCGATCCCTTTCCGCCAAAGAAGCCGGACTCCACGTACTTCTTCGCGTTGTCCCACAACCCCCCGGCGTTCGCCATCAGGATGGCGAGGAAGAAGCCGCTGAAGATGGCGCCGCTGAGGTAGCCAGCCAGGGCCCGGATGCCAGCGACGAATCCGACGATGAGTGTCGTGCCTATCGAGAATACGATGAGCGGCACCAGCTCGCGCAGGGCGCCCTTCGTCGCGATGTTGATGCAGGCAGCGTAGTCCGGCTTCCCCGTCCCCTCCATCAGCCCAGGGATCTCCCTGAACTGCCTGCGGATCTCCTCGATCATCGTGAAGGCGTTCTTCGAGACCGCGAGGATGATCATGGCGGAGAAGATGGCGGGGATCGCCATGCCGATGAAGACCCCCATCATCACCAGCGGGTTCATCAGGTCGAAGCCGATCGTCTGCCCCGTGAGCGACCTGACGATCTCCTGGTACGACGCGAGGAGAGCCAGCGAAGTCAGACCTGCGGCCCCGATGGCGAAGCCTTTCGTGATCGCCTTGGTGGTGTTCCCCGCGGCGTCGATCTGGTCCGTTATCTCAATGACCTCCTCGCCCAGGTCCGACATCTCCGCTATCCCCTTGGCGTTGTCCCCGATGGGCCCGTACGCGTCCCCGGCTATGATCGTCCCGGCGATCGCGAGCATCCCTACGGCGCTCATCCCGACCCCGTAGACCCCGTAGAGGGAGTAGGCGACCGCCGATCCTATCGCTATGCCGAGGAGGGCGGGGAAGAGGCTCATCAGGCCGTAGGAGAAGCCCGTCAGGATGTTGATCGCCGCCCCCGTCTGGGCCGCCTCGGCGGTCTTCACCGCCGGGGATCGGTTGATGGAGGTGAAGTGGTCGGAGGTCATCCCTATCACGATGCCAGCTATCAGGCCGACGACTGTCGCCCCCCAGATCCTAATGTCGTAGTCAAGCCACCACGTCGCCGCGAGGGTGAGCGCTCCNAAGAGGATGCAGGTGATGTAGGTCCCGAGGTTCAGCGCCCTNCCCGGATCNCCCCCCTTCCCAACCCTGACGACGGCGATTCCCATGATGGAGCAGATGATGCCCAGGCCGGAGAATACGAGGGGNANGGTCTCAAGGTAGGCCAATCCTGATGCCCCTCCCAGGATCATGGCGGACATCACCGCCGCCACGTAGGAGTCGAAGAGGTCGGCCCCAGACCCCGCGCAGTCGCCGACGTTGTCGCCGACGTTATCCGCGATGACCGCCGGGTTCCTGGGGTCGTCCTCCGGGATGCCGAGCTCGACCTTACCGACGAGGTCCGCTGAGATGTCCGCCGTCTTGGTGTATATCCCGCCCCCCGCCTTCATGAAGAGCGTGAGGGTGCTCGCGCCGATGCTCATCCCCAGGACCATCTCGGGGTCTCCCGTCAGCCAGTAGATCAGGCTTATGCCGAGGAGCGCCAGGCCAACGACCATCAGCCCCATCACGGCCCCTCCCCGGAAGGCGATGGGGAACGCGCTCCTGAGGCCGCCCCTCCTCGCTGCGTTCGCCGTCCTCACGTTGGCCCTGACTGCGATCTCCATGCCGATGACGCCAGCGGCGGCGGAGCAGACGGTGCCGAAGACGTACGTCACCCCGATCTTGACGTTGAGGAATACGGCGAGGAGGGCAGCCATGACGGCGACGAATATCGCCAGATACGTGTACTCGATCTTGAGGAAAGACCTGGAGCCCTCCTGGATCGCCCCCGCGATCTCCCTCATCCTCTCCGTCCCGCTCTCCTTCCCCCTAACATAGTCGAAGAGGAACAGCCCAAACAGGATTGAGAGAATCGATGAGATCGGCGCGATCAGCCACTCCATGATCTCACAGCTCCAAACTCAAGTTCGAGTGGCCACATTCAGACGCCACTACAACATCTCTCCATATACTTATAAAAATGGATAGATATCCCCTCGGTCCCTCAGCGCCCTGCAGCGTATGAGCGCCTCTTGATGAGCCTACCCGGCAGTATCAGGAAGGCGGTGAGCGCCCCCAGGATGCAGACGCCGAGCTGGAGCGGGGTCAGCGGGACGACATGGAAGAGCTTCTGCAGCGGCGGCAGGTACACGATGGCGAACTGGAGGACGACGGAGACGGCGACGGAGAGGAAGAGCATCTTGTTCGCCGTCAGCCCCCTCCAGCCGAGGGCGAAGATGTGGTGGGTCTCGGACCGGCACTGATACGCGAGGAAGAACTCGAAGAAGACGATGCATGTGAAGGAGACGGTTCGCGCATGGGCGGCGTCACCCGTGACCCCTAGGATCCAGAGGAAGGGGATGAAGTCCGAGATGAAGTCCACCGTGGACGCGAAGAGGATGAACCGCCAGAACCGGGATAGCAGCCCCTCCTCCGGGTCTCGTGGTGGGTACCTCATCAGGTCAGGGTCCTTCGGGTCGATGCTCAGCGCGACGGCGGGCAGCCCGTCGGTGACCAGGTTGACCCAGAGGACATGGATCGGCAGGAACGGGAGCGGCAGCCCGAGCAGGGTGCAGACCGTGATCTCCATGAACTCGTCGAAGTTGGCGGCGAGCATCAGCCGTAGGTATTTGGTGATGTTGTCGAAGATGTGGCGCCCCCCCTCAACGGCCCGGACGATGGTGGCGAAGTTGTCGTCCTCAAGGATCATATCCGACGCCTCCTTTGTGACGTCGGTCCCCTTGATCCCCATGGCGACGCCGATGTCCGCCGCCTTCAGCGCGGGCGCGTCGTTGACGCCGTCCCCCGTCATCGCGACGATGTGGCCCCTCTGCTTCAACGACTGAGCTATCCTCATCTTATGCTCTGGCGAGACCCGGGCGAAGACCCTCACCTCCTCGATGATCTCGTCGAGGTCGTCGTCGCTCATGCGGCTGAGGTCGTCGCCGGTGAGGACCAAGTGCGCCGTCTCCTCCTCCAGCATCCCTATCTCCCGTGCTATGGCTACTGCGGTCAGCCGGTGGTCGCCCGTCACCATCACAGACCTTATCCCGGCCTGCTTGCAGAGCCTGATAGCGGGGGGCACCTCCTCCCGTGCGGGATCGATCATGCCGACGAGGCCGACGAAGGTGAGGCCCACCTCGACCTCATCGACCTCGAACTCCTCCAGGGCGAGGGGGAGCTCCCTGTAGGCCATCGCGAGCACCCGGAGCGCGTCGTTGGCCATCCCCCTCATCGTGGAGAGCACCCGCTCCCGGTCCCCATCGGTCAGAGGCCTGATGGCTCCGTCCTCGTAGATGCTAGTGCATCTCTTCAGGATGATCTCGGGGGCGCCCTTGACGTAGGCCACCTTATCCCCGTCGGGCGCCGCGTGGATGGTGCTCATCCTCTTCCGGGCGGAGTCGAAGGGAATCTCACCTACCCTGGGGTAGCGGGCCCTCAGGTCATCCTGAGATATGCCGACTTTGGCGGCGGCGACAATGAGTGCCCCCTCCGTGGGGTCGCCGAAGACAGTCCAGCCGTCGCTGTTCTTCTGGAGGCGGGCGTCGTTGCAGAGGGCGCCGATGCGGAGCAGCAGCTCCAGGTCACAGTCATCCCTCGGGTCGAGCGGGTCCCCCTCCAGGGTGAACTCCCCCTCGGGGGCGTAGCCGGTCCCCGTGACGTTGATG
>JGI24025J20009_10002713_pt1 | contig 12457 bp, 13 predicted proteins | sample Cruoilmetagenom3_FD_20009 | JGI IMG/M metagenome (IMG submission 20009)
TAGAGATGACCGAGACGCGGTGCCAGCCACAAAGTGCCAAAGCCCGTTGTAGTCGTTACGCGAAGATTGCCGAAAACCTCGTCTTTGCTGTCGCGAATGTGGGCGGTGGCTGTGTCCAGACGGTTACTCATTGCGCGCGTTGCTTCTAGCAGAAGCTCCCCTTGCTCGGTTAGGATCAAGCCGCGCGCATGGCGATGGAAAAGCATAACGTTGAGGTTCTCTTCCAAGGCGCTAACCTGACGGCTAACGGCGGATTGACTGAGGTGCAGCACTTCGCCCGCATGTGTCAAACTGCCCGCTTCGGCAACCGCATGAAAGATTCGCAGTTTGTCCCAGTCCATTTTTCCCCGTCGCCTTGTTTTCAAGCACTTGTTTTTAAAGGTATTGTTTAATTCGATCACTATAGCCGGAAAACTTGTGATAAAAAAGCGTAGCTTTCACGCGACGTCACGAAAAATTTTGTTGTTTGGGTCAATCGTTCTGACCTATACTCCGGTAAATGCTGTTTGAGGAGGCCCACCATGACACTTCAATCCGTTTCTTTGAGTGACCGCTACGATCTATCCAAACGTTTCGTTTTGTTAAGCGGCACGCAAGCGCTGGTGCGCCTGACGATGATGCAAAAGGCGCGTGATACGGCTGCGGGCCATAATACGGCTGGTTACGTGACAGGGTATCGCGGCTCACCCCTCGGCGCTGTTGATTTGCAAATGGAGCGAGCGGGCAAGCAGCTTAAGGCTTCGGACGTAAAGTTCTCGCCGGGGCTGAACGAGGATTTGGCTGCGACGGCGCTCTGGGGTGCTCAGCAGGCGAATCTGCACGGCGAAGGCGCATTCGACGGTGTTTACGGATTCTGGTACGGCAAAGGGCCAGGGGTCGATCGGACTGGCGACGTTTTCCGGCATGCGAATATGGCCGGTACGGCTGAACTCGGCGGTGTGTTGGTGGCTATGGGCGATGACCATACCGGAGAAAGCTCCACGGTTCTGCACCAGTCGGAATTTGCGTTGGTCGATGCGCTTATGCCGATTCTCTCGCCAGCAGGTGTTCAGGAAATTCTTGATTACGGCATTCTGGGCTGGGAGCTCAGCCGTTATTCGGGCTGCTGGGTCGGCCTGAAATGCGTGAAGGACACGATCGAGGTTACCGAAGTTGTCGATGGCGATCCGAACCGTTTGTCAGTTGTCACACCAGCTGATTTCGAGATGCCTGAGGGTGGGGTCAACATAAAGCTTGTCGATGATCGCACCGAACAGGAGGCCCGCCTCCATGACTACAAGCGCTTCGCCGCCGAGGCGTTCGCGCGTGCAAATAGGATAGACCGGAGGGTATTGGGGGGAGAAAGCGCGAAGATCGGTATCGTGTCGTCAGGCAAAAGCTGGCTGGACACGGTTCATGCGCTCGACCTGCTGGGTATCGACGAGGCCGAGGCTGAACGACTGGGGATCACCACATATAAAGTTGGGATGGTCTGGCCGCTGGATATGACCAGTTTCCGCGAATGGTCCGACGATCTGGATTTGATCATAGTCGTCGAAGAAAAGCGCAAGCTGATCGAAGTGCAGATCAAAGAGGCCATTTTTGATGACCGCCGCGGACGACGTGTTGTCGGTTGGAAGAAAGAAAACGGCGATGTTTTGTTCACGGTCAAAGGCGCTCTCGATCCTGTCGGGGTGGCGCGTACACTTGGTGACTTGTTGACGGAAGAAGGAGTCGAAAGCGATCGCCTGACGACGGCCAAAGCGGTTCTGGATGACGCGGCGAAGGCCGACAATGCCGAAGAGATCGCTTCGCGCTTGCCGTGGTTTTGTTCGGGTTGCCCGCATAATTCCTCGACTAAAGTGCCGGAAGGATCGCGCGCCTACGCAGGCATCGGGTGCCACTATATGGTGCAGTGGATGGACCGCGACACGCTCGGCTTTACGCATATGGGCGGCGAGGGTGCGAACTGGATAGGCGAGGCGCCTTTTTCCAACCGTAAGCACGTGTTCCAAAACCTGGGCGACGGGACGTATAACCACTCCGGAGTGCAGGCAATCAGGGCGGCGATTGCGGCGGGTGACGTGAATATCACCTACAAAGTCCTCTACAACGATGCGGTTGCCATGACCGGTGGTCAACACAACGAGGGCGATTTGAGCGCTGCTCAAATCGCGCACGAGCTTGTGGCTATGCGGGTGAAAAAACTCGTCGTTGTATATGATGAAAAAGAGGACGTGGACTTCTCCGCACTGCCCAAGGGCGTAGAAACCGCCGAACGTCGCGACCTGATGGATGTGCAAAAACGCCTACGCGAGATCGAGGGTGTGACGGCGATCGTTTATATCCAGACCTGCGCTGCGGAAAAACGCCGCCGCCGCAAGCGTGGCCTTTTCCCTGATCCCGACAAACGCGTGTTCATTAACCCGGACGTCTGCGAGGGCTGCGGTGATTGTGGTGTGCAGTCGAACTGCGTTTCGATCCTACCGAAAGAAACCGAATTTGGCCGCAAGCGCGAGATTGACCAGTCGTCCTGCAACAAGGATTTCTCCTGCCTCAACGGATTCTGCCCGAGTTTTGTGACACTGGAAGGTGCGCAAGTGAGGAAGCCCGAGAAAGCGGAGTTGGAGCTGCCGGACCTGCCGCAACCTAACTTGCCGACGATAAACGGTACCCATAACATCGTGATAACCGGTGTCGGCGGTACCGGCGTTGTGACTGTCGGAGCGCTGCTGGGTATGGCCGCACATCTTGAAGGCAAGGGCGTCGGGATGATGGAAATGGCGGGACTGGCCCAAAAGGGTGGTGCGGTGCATATCCATTGTCGGGTCGCGGAGAAGCCCGAGGATATCTCGGCCATCCGTGTGGCTGTGGGCGAAGCGGATGCGATGATCGGCGGCGATCTCGTGACCTCCTCCGGTGCAAAAACATTGGGGCTGATGACGCGAGGCCGCACGAAGGCGGTTTGCAACTCGCACCAGATCATCACCGGCGAGTTTACCAAAAACACCGAATTCAATCTACCGGTCGATCGGATGAGCATCGCGCTGCGTGCACGCGTCGGCGAGGAAGCTCTGTCGATGCTGGATGCAACAAAGCTGGCCGAAAAGTTTCTGGCAGATGCTATTTACGCCAACGTCTTGATGTTGGGCGCGGCTTGGCAAGCTGGGCTTGTTCCGCTGTCTCTTGAATCGCTGGAACGCGCGATTGAGTTGAATGGCGCGGGCGTCGAGGGCAACCTTCTGGCGATGAAAATCGGCCGCTGGGCTGTGGCTTTCCCTAAGGATGCGGCGGCATCGCTGATCGAGGCAGCGGTCTCCGACGTAGTCCTAACAGGTATCGAGGCACGTGCGGCGCACTTGCGGAAATACCAGAACGGTCGTTTGGCCAAACGTTATCTGAAGCGGGTCGATGCGGCCAAGGCGATTGATGCGGAGTTCGGCGAAGCGGTCGCGAAGGGTTATCACAAGTTGTTATCCTACAAAGATGAATACGAGGTCGCACGCCTGCATCGCGAAACACTGGAGGCAGCGGTGGCGGATCACTTTACTGATGTTCGCAGCATGCGTTTCCATATGGCTCCACCGATCCTTGGCAAAAAAGACAAGCAGGGGCGGCCGGTTAAATCCGAGTTCGGTCCGTGGATGATGAAAGCCTTCGGCGTACTGGCGCGCATGAAATCGCTGCGCGGCACCCCTTTTGACGTCTTTGGCTATTCGGCAGAACGCAAGATGGAGCGGGCGTTGATCAAGGAATACCAGAAAACCATGGCCGAGGTTTCGGCAGCGTTTTCTGGCGATACGAAGGATCTGGCCGTTGCGCTTGCGGAACTACCCTTGGAGATTCGCGGTTTTGGTCATGTTAAAGCCGCGAACGTCGAAAAAGCCGCCAAGAAACGCGAAGAATTGTTGGCGGGATTACGTTCCGGTGGAGCACCACAGGCGCAAGCGGCTGAATAATCAGCCCTTGCGGATAAGGTAGACATGAGCTGGATTGTCGGTATTCGCCGAAACCAGCTCGTACCCCTGTTCAAAGCAGAAATGCGGTACGTCAATCACTGCGGCAGGATCATCGGCAATCAGGCGCAAAACCTGTCCGGCTTCCAGACCTTGCAGCCGTTTGCGCGCTTTCAATACCGGTAGCGGGCATAGCAGCCCGATTGCGTCGAGTTCATGATCCCAATCCATGCATTAGACCTATGCGGCCCTGTAACACTTGTCCACGGTAATGTGACAATTCAGGGCATGACGCGCGCGTGCAAACCGCTTAAGTATGGGTTTGAAACAACGAGGTTTGCCATGTTCGGAATTGATATCATTGACGCCTCGATGGGCTTGTCGCTGCTGATCGCCACGCTTGCGGGTGTCCTGTCGTTCCTGTCGCCCTGTGTGTTACCGATTGTACCTCCTTATCTGGCATTTATCGGCGGCACTTCGATCGACGACATGTCGGAGGGGCGCGATAACGGGGTGATCGTCAAGGCGGTCTTTTTCGTTATGGGGCTGTCGACGGTATTCATCTTTCTAGGGCTGGCGGCTTCGGCCTTCGGGCAGGTGTTTTTACAATACCAGCAACAAATGGGAATGGTCGCCGGTGTTGTGATTATCGTTTTCGGGCTGCACTTCCTTGGTGTTCTGAAAATCCCCTTCCTCTATCGCGAAGCACGTTTTGACGCTGGAAATCAAGGTGGCAGCCTGTTTGGTGCCTATATTTTGGGGCTGGCGTTCGCCTTTGGCTGGACACCTTGCATCGGGCCGATTCTAGGTACGATCCTGTCGCTTGCAGCACAAGAAGGCTCGGTTCAGCGCGGAGTTGTTTTGATGGCTTTTTATGCAGGTGGTCTTGGTATCCCGTTCATTTTGGCCGCGATGTTTATGCGCCGTTTTGTGAAGGCGATGAACAAATTCAAGAAGCACATGGGATTGGTCGAAAAAATCATGGGCGTACTGCTCGTGCTCGTCGGCATTATGCTGGTGACCGGCCTGTTCTCCGAAATGTCTTTCTGGTTGCTCGAAAATATTCCTGCCCTTGGCTCTATCGGCTAGAACCCTGAGAAATTTCGACGTAGTGTTGTAAAAAATATTTTTAATAGCTTGGTTGCCGTGAATAACAAACTGACCCAATCCGTTCGCCGGCGCCATGTATTCTATGTGCCCGGTTATGATCCGATGCCGCCCCGACGCTATCGGGAGCTTTACCGTACCGAGGGTGGCAAGCAGTCCGCAATTTCTGACTATGAACTGTCAATCGAAGGTGCGACGGGGCAGGCGGAGAAGTATCACTGGAATGTAAACACCGACGTTAATGGTGCCGAAACTGATACACGAATCGAGTTGTTGCTTTGGAACGATATCGTTTTTGATTCGATGCGGAATTCGATTCCGGTGACGTATTGGCTGCTGCTCCGAACATTGTGGCTGTATTTTTCAAGCGGCGCTTTGCTGGCTTTACGACGTTTGCGACGCGCCCCGATTCTGGCGGCGATGTATCCGGCTATTGTCCTGATGGGGCAGGTTCTTTTTTCCTTTCTGCTTGGCAAAATTGTTGCGGGTGTTATCGGCGGGCTGCTCGGATTGGCCCTCGGCGGCAGTTTGTTTTTCTCGATGTTGGTCCTGTTCCGGAAATGGGACAAACATTTCTTCGCCTATTACCTGTTGCATGATTTTGCGTTCTGGGCGCAGGAAAAAGGTGCGTTGCCTGACGTGCTCTCTAGCCGCGTAGATCGTTTCAGTGAACGCATATGCGCGGCGCTGGATTCCGACGTGGACGAGGTTCTGATCGTCGGCCATTCTTCCGGAGCACATCTGGCGCTCGTTCTTGCGGCCGAAGTTCTGCGCCGTCGCCCCGAAGCCCCGAAGCTTGCCCTGCTAACGCTTGGGCAGGCCATTCCCGTGATCTCGTTTTTGCCGGGGGCATGGGATTTACGCCGTGATTTGCAGCAGGTCTCGTCGCGTCCGGATATCAAATGGCTCGACGTATCCGCCCCGGGTGACGGTGCGTGTTTTGCCTTGGCGGATCCTGTCGAGGTCAGCGGTGCGGCGCCCCTGACGAAAAAATACGGACCGACCGTTATGTCTGCGGCTTTCAGCAAAACGCTGTCGGTAGAAACCCAACGTCAAACCCGTTTCAAGTTTTTCCGGCGCCATATCCAGTATCTTTGTGCTTTCGACTTTCCGGTAGAATACGATTACTTCCTGATCACTGCGGGGCCAATCAGCCTTAAAAAACGATTTGAAAATCGCGGGTCGTCAGCGTCCACAATTACCAAAGTTTATTCGCCCCACACCAATACCGGCCCCGAAAATGGCTAGTCGAGCACCAAAACCAGTATCGCGACCGGAGGGGGCTAGCTGGTTTAAGCGGATCAAACTGTTTCGCGAGGACATGTTTTCTTCGCAACCCGCAAAGCTCTATCGTGCTTGGATGGCCGAGGCGCGCGGGCCGTTTTACAGGTCGTTTTTGGTGAACGATCCACAATTGGTGAAACAGGTATTGGTCGACGAGAAGCCGGACTATCCGAAGTCCGAAATCATTGGCGACACGCTCGCACCTCTTTTGGGGCGCTCCGTTTTTGTGACCAACGGTTCGGTTTGGGAACGTCAGCGGCGTATCATTAATCCGGCGTTCGACGGCAGTCTGAAATCCTCTTTTCCGGCAATGGTGACCGCGGCCGAAGCGGCCGTTGATAGGTTGGCTGAACAGGCGGACGGGCGCGACGTCGAAATGGAGTACGTGACCTCCCATCTCGCTGCCGACGTAATTTTTCGCACACTTTTCAGCATTCCGATCAGCACCGAGATTGCAGCGGAGGTTTTTGACGAATTTCGAACGTATCAGCGCGCACAACCGTTATGGAACCTACCGGGGCTGCTGCGTTTGCCAGCGTGGATGCCTAGATTCCATTCCGCTCAATCCCGCCGGAGCGCAGCGCGGATAAGGGTTCTTTTGTCGGAACTCGTTGCCAACCGAAGCGCTGAAATCATCGCCGGCACTGCACCCGACGATCTGGCAACGCGCATCATGACCACACCAGACCCACAAACCGGCGCCAAATTTACGGCGGAGGAGATGGTCGATCAGGTTGCGATATTCTTTTTGGCTGGGCATGAAACCTCGGCGAGCGCGCTGGCGTGGGCCTTGTATTTGCTGGCTAGTGATCCGGATGTGCAAGATCGGGTGGCCGCCGAGGTCGCGACGAGCGCAGCGCCAGCATTTGAGGAAATATCCAGGTTCCGCTTCACACGCGACGTTTTTCGCGAGACTTTACGCCTGTATCCGCCTGTGCCGATGATGGTGCGTGAAGCCGCAATGGACTCTGAAATGCGTGGGCGAAAGGTTGCAAAAGGTTCATTGGTGATTGTTTCGCCATGGCACCTGCAGCGACACGAGCGTCTATGGCAAAAGCCGGACGAATTTGACCCTGACCGCTGGCTGCGGGTTGAAAACAAGACCTGTCAGCGGGACGCCTATTTGCCTTTTTCAAAGGGACCGCGTGTGTGCGTTGGGGCGGGTTTCGCGATGGTTGAGGGTGTCTTGCTTTTGTCAATGCTGGTGCGGGCTTTTCGCTTCGAAACCACAGAAGAAACGCCCGTTCCGGTCGCTCATCTGACGGTTCGGGCCAAGGACGGGGTCAAGCTTCGGGTGTCGGCACGCGGTCCTGATACCACGTAAGGACATAGCCTCTGATGGCTGTCGCAAGGCCGGTTTCGGGGGCGCGGGCTTCGTCAATTTGCGCCGCTAACCCGTTGATGGTCCTGTTTTCTTGCGCAGCGATATCCAGAAACGCCTTCCAGAATTGCCGCTCCAGAGAGACGCTCGTGCGGTGTCCCCGCAACGTTAGTGAATGTTTCTCCGGCCGCATCTAGGTTTCGTCTTCGCGTTTGTGACCGTCGAGTTGACGGTCTGAGAGGCGATTGATTTGCACAACCCGTGCACGCTCCGGTTTCTTAATCCCAGCCGATTGAGTGTCGATACGAGATTTCTCGCGATCGTCGTCGCGCGACTTCTGTTTGCGGATTGTGCGAAGGTTAATAACTTTTCCCATGGTGAAATCCTGCCACGCACGGTGGCAGGATTCAAGTTACTTAGGGCCGATCATGTCTTTGGGCTGCACGACACGGTCGAATGTTTCGCCGTCTACAAGGCCTAGGTTAATTGCCTCTTCCCGCAGAGTAGTGCGGTTTTTGTGCGCGGTTTTGGCAACCTTGGTGGCGTTGTCGTAGCCGATTTCAGGGGCCAACGCAGTGACCAGCATCAGGCTTTCCCACATGAGTTGGCTGATACGATCCTCGTCAGCTTCGATCCCCACGACGCAGTTGTCGGTGAAGGCAACCGACGCGTCCCCCAGCAATTGCATCGACTGAAGAACATTATAAGCCATCATTGGTTTATAAACATTTAACTCGAAATGGCCTTGGCTGCCCGCAAAGCCCACAGCAGCGTCGTTGCCCATGACTTGAGCGCAGACTTGGGTGATGGCCTCGACCTGTGTGGGGTTCACTTTGCCCGGCATGATCGACGATCCGGGCTCGTTTTCGGGCAACATCAACTCGCCCAAACCACAGCGGGGGCCGGAGCCTAGCAGGCGGATGTCGTTGGCAATTTTGAAGACTGACGCCGCCACGGTTTTCAACGCGCCGGACATTTCAACCAGCGCATCGTGAGCAGCGAGGGCCTCGAATTTGTTCGGTGCCGTGACGAACGGCAGGCCAGTGATTTCGGCCATGTTTTTTGCAACCAGTTCACCCCAGCCGTGTGGCGTGTTCAGTCCCGTGCCAACGGCGGTACCACCTTGGGCGAGAGGGTAAATGTTTTGCAATGCATGGCGAACGCGTTTGATTCCTTGCTCGACTTGGAAGGCATAGCCGCCGAATTCCTGCCCAAGCGTCAACGGAGTTGCGTCTTGGGTGTGGGTTCGGCCGATCTTGATGATACCTTTGAATTCATTAGATTTTGCGACCAGAGCGGCATGCAATTGCTCCATTCCGGGCAGCAGAACGTCATGCGCAGTAGTGGCGATAGCGATGTGCATAGCAGTCGGGAATGTGTCGTTCGAGGACTGCCCCATGTTGCAGTGATCATTCGGGTGAACCGGGGATTTTGAACCGATCACGCCGCCGGAAAGTTCGATGGCGCGGTTGGCGATAACCTCGTTGGCGTTCATGTTGGACTGGGTGCCCGAACCCGTCTGCCACACGACCAGCGGGAAGTTGTCGTCGAGCTTGCCGTCGATCACTTCGGTCGCCGCTTCGACGATTTTATCGCCAAGGGCGGGGTCAAGTTTGTCAAGCGACATGTTCGCCTGCGCGCAGCCTTTTTTGATTACACCCAGTGCGCGCACAATCGCGATGGGTTGCTTCTCCCAACCGATCGGAAAATTCATCAAAGAGCGCTGTGTCTGCGCGCCCCAATATTTGTCGGAGGGGACCTCTAATGGGCCAAAGCTGTCGGTTTCGGTGCGGGTGTTGGTCATCGCAAAGCTCCTGATTTGTGCGCTGCAACCGTCATAACGGGTGGGGCGAAAATATCAATGGGGCGGATGTTTTTCGTGTACACAATGCGTACACAACCCGTACACAACGCGTATGTACGATTTGGCCGTAAGTTAACGCCAAGTTAATTTTCCACCAATTTAGGAGCAAACTTTGACCCCACGGAAAATGGAAGCGACGATGGCCGAGGCAGCTAAAAGCACCCTAGGGATGCCATCAGTTTATAAGTAAATGCCCGATTAGACCGAGCAGGAAGCCAAGCACCGCACCTAGTGGTGGAGCCCAGTGGTTTTCCAGCACGACCTGAGGGGCAATATCCTCGAATGTCAGGTAGATAATCCCGCCCGAGGCGAACAGCATAATCGCACCGATGGCGCTTGAATGGCCTGCTAGAAATTCGTGCCCGATGAAGGCAAACAACGGCCCGATGATCGGTAAGAGAAAGAATATGCCAAGCAGTTTTCTTGATGAAATGTGGCCCCTGTTCTCAATTTCCCGAAAGGCATTAAAGCCTTCGGGGAAGTTTTGAAGTGCGATCAAAAGCGCGAGGAGCAAGCCCGTTGAATCGCCTACCGCAAGGGCGGCGCCTAACGCGGTAGCCTCGGGGATATAGTCCAGCAACATCGCCATAAGTTGGCCGGTCGAGTCGCCCGACTTTGCAATAAGTCTGTCAGCAAGGAAAAACACCAATCCGCCAAGTGAGAAAGAATAGATGACCCATCCGGTCGAAACGAAAGCTATGCCTTCTGGAACCAGAACCAGTGAAACAGCTGCGAGCAGAACTCCGCCTCCGAATGCTGTGATGCTGTGCCGTAACTCTGCTTCCAGCCAACGGGGGCGGATGTTGGTAACCTTCGACACCAATGCGCCAAGGGGGATCGTAATGCCCCCGATCAAGGCGATGGCCAAAGCAATCAGCAAACTATCCATGTTGGTAATTGCCTCCCCATCAACTCCTGATATTCGCTATTGTTTGCGCTGGTACTCTCTGGCGTTACCCTTTCACCATTAGGCGTGTGGTGCAAGAAAGTCATACCATTAGAGGAGAATAGGTTGCCATTCAGGAGGGCGGACCCGTGCTTACTTCTACGGACGTCCCTCGACGGACTGGATCGGCGCTGTTGATGGGGGCGATATTGCGGTGAAGTCGCGCGTTCGGGGGCGGTCTGGGCGACTTTACCTTCGGCTGATTATCGATACGAGTGACGGGTGTCGTGGTGGAGGCATGCCGGCTAAATCGATGGCATGCCTTGTTTTAAGGGTCGTTCGCCTATCCCGCGGTGCCCCAGACGATCATTACGCCTACGACTGCGGTCATGATTAGTGCGCCGACCAGGAAGCCGGGATAGCCAAAAACAAAGGCGGCTGCGCCCCACGTAACCATGATGGCGAGGGCGGCTAGGACTGGGATAATTTTCATGTTTGATACTCCATATTCGTTTTTTGAGTACGTGGTGGAGCAGGGCAAAGTTCTCAACGTGGCAGGTTGAAGCGGGGAATTTTTGGGCGGTTTTTGGCGTACACAAAGCGTACACAACCCGTACACAACGCGTATGTACGTTTTTGCGTGGTTAATAAGCGGTTAATTTGGTGCGGTGCGGTAAATACCCAACGCAATGTGCATCGCAGATGCACAGGGGCGATCCCCGTCATGCCGGAGGCATGCAATTCAAAATAATGGGGATCGGGGTTGCCCGTTTTGGGTGGTTTTGGTTTGGTGGGATGTTTGAGTTTGGCGAAATGTAGGGTGGGTGATTCACCCACCATTAGGGAGCGTTTGAGATGGTGGGTGAATCACCCACCCTATGGTTGCTATCAGTAACAACGCAGTTTAGTTTACGGGCACAGTAAATTTAGCAGAACATTGCCTAATCGACCTGCGATGTATCCAAATGAAGAGAACCCAATAAACAATGGGATAGTTAACTCAAGTTCACTCAATCCGCGCCGCCCTTTTCTTAGCGATTCAAAATGTTGCCACTCGTCAGCGAATGGTTGACTTGAAAAGCCCTTTTCCAAATCGCAAATTACCTTAAACTTGGCTTTTGCCAGTAGCTTTAAATATTGAATTTTGTTGTACCAAAGTGCGCATACGGCTGCTGCGGGGATCGCTAAATAAATTGGATCCAAGTTATTAATTGCGCCTAATGCCGCAAACCCAGCTGCAATCAGTGATATAAATACTGAATTGATTTGCTGTCGGCGAGCTTCGTTGGCGGTGACTGTTTCCACCATAACTTTGTAAAGCTCGATTTCATCTTGAGTACTCAAATTAGCGCAGCCTCCATATCCCGTTCACAACAGATTCACTAGTCCATCCCACAGTTTCTTTAGCGGCATTTTGTACAACAGTTGATTTCATTTGTTGCCCCCAAGGATTAACAGCGAGAATTGGTTTTGAAAACGCGGCTGCACCCTCTATTTCTTCTCCGATCCACTTGCTGTAGTTGGCGTACATACCCGTTGGAATTACGATGACATCCGAAGCTATTATTCTGGCATAAATGGCTTCCCTCAAATCTCTGACTAATGGAGCGTTGTGAATAGGGTCGTCTTTTGGGACTGATGTATTCGTAAATGTCAGAGGGGTTCCGTTGGAGTTCCAAACTCCGTCGAAAATCCATTCAGACAATTTCTCATAGTGGTCTGAATATGACCAAGAATGGCTAATAAAAACATTTGTAAAAATAGTCATTTTTTATTCCTCTACCCCTCAATCGCTCCCATCAACTCCCGCCATTCGCCAGCGCTCATTCCGGAAGTTTCCTGCGTTACCTTTTCACCTTTAAGTAGACGACGCAAGACGTCCATACCCTTGCCGGAGAACTGTGCGCCGCCCAGACGGTAGTCCTCGAACGCTCCGTAGGCTGCGGGAACCCAGTCGGCAACGACTTTGCAAATCGCGTCGGCGTAGACGCGGATTTCGTATTGGGCATGGCTGTCGGCGCGCAGGCGCAGGAAGTGGAAGAGGTTGTGGAGGTCTACTT
>JGI24025J20009_10002716_pt1 | contig 12442 bp, 10 predicted proteins | sample Cruoilmetagenom3_FD_20009 | JGI IMG/M metagenome (IMG submission 20009)
GCCTTCCGTATCCGCGCAGAGGTCAGCCGTGCGATCCGCAACGATCCCTGCCACAAGCCAGTGGTCATCCATCGCAGCGGCGAGGACGATCTCGGAATCGGTCTCGACCGGCACAAGTTCCTCTTCCACTTCCTCTTCCGGGTGCCCCGTCGCCCGCATCCCTCCGTCAGCATCATCCTCGAGTGGCACACGGGATATTGCGTATCGACCGCCCTTCGAAACGACAGACCGCTCCATCTCCACGCCCTTGACAACGACGTTCTCAGTTGTCAGTGGAAGCGTCTCCCGAAGCCCGAGCACGTACTCGATCTCCTGGATATGGCTGCTGTGTGATGAAACAAAGAGCGGTACAGCAATGATCTTTGTGACACCGGCGTCATCGAGTCTCTCGACTGCGAGATTGATCGTCTCATTTGGTACAAACTCGAGGAACCCGAGTTCGACCGGATACGGCAGGTCTACCTCATCGGTCGCATTCCGCACAGGGCTGCACCAGCTCTCGCTCGGGCTTCCATGTGCTATGACAAGGACTCCGATCTCTCCATCAGCCCCGCCATTCTCGTAAGCTCCGGCAACAACGGGTGCGATCGATGATAGCAGGATCGTTATCAGCACGAGTGTCGACAGAGTTCTTCTAATTGCCTTAAATCTTGTATCTTCCATATTAAACCTCCTTTTGGGTGCATCTATGTGGGCAGTTAGGTTTGCAAATAATTAACCCTAATAAAGTTAGGTTTTTGAGAAATACCTACAATGCACAGAGGGGGAAGAGAATTACTTCCATGCAGACAGAGAAAAAAAAAAGCGACACTGTCTGAAAATCAAGTGATTTATCACCGCGGTCTGCGAAGCAGCGCCGAAGGCCGAACGCGGAGAGCACAGAGTTTCGAGACCGTTTTCAACTCTCTGCGTGGCTCTGCGCACTCTGCGGTAGAATCTAAGGGCATGGCGATTTCACTGAAAGCATCCATGACCGCTCAGGTCGCCCATGAGCCTGAAAATGTTCCACATAGTTTCGGAGCGAAAATCGGGTAGTGCCAAAAAAGCAAAGAAATCGATCGCACAGCCACTCGCATCCGGTTAACCGTTTGTACGGCAAATAAGGAGATAGGGCATCAAGGAATCCCGATCATCCGGTGTAGTTGCGGAATCATGCGGACATCAGAGAGGTGCGTGCCTGCAAAGTCCATCAGATCGAGCAACTGGCAGAGATCAACACTCAAAGGAGTGACCGGCTGCATTACCAGCGGAATGGAATCGTCGATGGCTTTGATTCCAAAAACCGCACCACTGATGCTTTTTTCTGTTGTTTCCGGAAGAACAATGATTTTGACAAAGGTTTCGACACCCGATGCATGGAATATCTCGATCGACTCTAATTCAGCATCTAAAAGACCCCCGTAATCCCCGGTTGCCTTGTGTTCCGGGAGTTTGATATCACATGCAGCGACATCGATGTGATCCGCTATCTTTCTGGCGGAATCCGGAAGACCGGCGTTCGTCTCCAGATATATCGGTCGTGAAACGCATTTTGCGAGTTCCCATATAAAATCGCAGTGCAAGAGCGGCTCTCCACCGGTCAGACTGATGCTTCTGGTGGAAGGCGTCCACAGATCCTCGATGGCATCGATCACAGCAGCCACACCGAGCGGATTGTCGATATGCCGGTCGAGAACCCTGCACCTCTTTGCCGGAACCCTTGCCGCTCCGGTATCGCAGTATTCGCAGTGCAACTGGCAGCCGCAGAACCTGACAAAGACCTGTCTCACGCCGACACTGGTTCCCTCGCCCTGAACCGAGTTGAATATCTCATAGACGTCTGCGTTCATCTTTAGAATAGTTTCAGGTGTGTTCCGATACCTTTCCGGACAGCCTGCTGATAGACGTGGTTTGCTGTCGAGACATCCTGTATGGCAAGTCCTGTCGAGTCAAAGACTGTGATCTCGTCATCATCGGTTCTTCCCGGCTTTATCCCTGCGACGATCTCCCCAAGCGTGCCGTAGATGTCCCCCTCAGATATGATTCCCAGTTTTAGCGGGACATTCACCTCGCCAGAGTGGAATGCCTGCGCAGGATCATCGATCACGATTCCGGACCGCTTGAGAATCTCCGGATCGAGTTCCTCCTTGCCTGCTGCGTCTGCACCGATGGCATTGATATGCGTGCCGTCCAGTATCCAGTCATCCGCCACGATCGGCGCCCTGACCGGTGTTGTCGTGACCAGTATATCGCAGTCGCAGACCTGCCGGATGCCGTCCATCACCGTGATCTCGCAGCCGAGATCCTTCATGTCGTCTTTGAACCGTCTGCAGGACGCATCCGAGCGGTCGGCGATCTTGACCGCCTCGATGCTCCTGACCTCGCAGATCGCACGCAACTGGGTTCGCGCCTGCCGCCCGACACCGACCATGCCGACCACAGTAGCGTCACTTCGTGCGAGGCGGTCCGCAGCCACGCCCCCCGCAGCACCGGTTCGCATCTCTGTCAGGTACGTGCCGTCCATCACGGCAAGCGGCGCCCCGGTCTCTATCGAGTTTAACACGACGACCGCCATCACAGTTGGTAGTCCAGCCTCCGGGTTGCCGGGGTGCACATTGACGATCTTGACGCCTGCGATCCCTGCCGTCTCAAGGTACGCGGGCATGGTGCGGAGGTCACCTGTTGGGAAGTACAGGTACGACTTCGGAGGCATCTGCACCCTGCCCATGCCGTGCTCCAGAAATGCTTCCTCGACAACGCTGAGCGCTCCCGGCATGTCGAGCAGTTCGGTAACGTCGCCTTCGTTTAAGTATAGTAGCTCCATCAGGGGTTGTTCTGGCGGCAGGTATGATAATTATTGCGCTCCCGCATTTTCGAGAGATGTAGTGGTGGGGATGGTCAGTCCGGTAGCAGACCGCGACAGCCGCGATCAGAAGAAGAGAGGCGGTCATGTTGTGCGAATGGCGTCGGTACGAAATAAAACCGCAGAGATCGCGGAGGGACGCGGAGGGTCGGTTAAAAAACTCTTGCGTTCCTCTCGTGTCCTCTGCGGTTAAATCCGGTGGTTCTTACCACTGAGCGGGGGCGGTTTAATTAGGACAGATTTTAAATATTTTGCACACATACTTGGTATGGCGGCGGGATGGCAAGCAGTATCCCGAATAGTTTAGGAATATGGATGTGGAAAAGGAAAATATCCCGCTGTGAACAAACATGATATCGGAATGAGAGTCTCCCATCCTATCATCACCAAAACCCAATCTCACACAAAACTGACGCACCCAACCCAAAAAACCAATCCACGAGACCCCCATGAAAAACACCCCCCTCTGGCAGCCGAATTACACGATCACCCCCGCCACCGCAAGCGGGCTGATGGATATCGAGGCAGCCAGGGCGGTTCTGGCGCAGGTTCCTCTGCCGGTGGCGGTTCAGGCGGAGCTTTGCCGCCGCGCCCGCATGCGTTCCACGCATTACTCCACCCGGATCGAGGGTAACCGGCTGACGCTAAAAGAGGCTCAAGAAGTGATTGATGAAAGACGTACCACGTTTCACGGTCGGGAACGGGATGTTGCTGAGGTTCGCAACTACTGGAATGCGCTTCTTCGCGTGGAAGAGTGGGCAGCAGATAAGGCGCCGATGACTGAAAAACTGATCCAGCGCATACATGCCATGGTGGAGCACGGCGTGCGTGCCAGACCAACTCCCTATCGCGACGGTCAGAACGTGATCCGTGATTCCGCTTCCGGTGCAATCGTCTACATGCCACCTGTTGCAAAGGATGTGCCGCACCTTATGGCTGCCATGGTGGACTGGGCTAATAAGGCAGAAGAAGAGCAACTGCCAGCCCCGCTCATCGCAGCCCTCGTGCACTACCAGTTCGTTACTATTCACCCATACTACGACGGAAATGGCAGAACGGCGCGGCTGCTGGCAACGTTCATACTTCACAGGGGCGGTTATGGCTTAAACGGGCTCCTTTCGCTGGAGGAGTACCACGCCCGCGATTTGGATGGGTATTATCACGCTCTCGCGGTTCATCCGCACCATAACTATTACTTCGGGCGTAGAGCCGCGGATATCTCGTCGTGGGTTGCGTATTTCATAAGGACGCTTGCCGTGGTCTCTACTGCTGTAAGAGAAGGGGTGCTGTGCTGTTCCGGCAAGGATAATGGTGCGCTCGTCGAACCGGATGCCCTGCGCCGCTTTGACCCGCGAAGTGATGGTTTTGGCGCTCTTTGCCAGAACTGAACGTAATTACGTCCCCTCTGATGTGTTCATGACTCTTGGGCTATCTGACCGCATGGCGCGGGTGCTGTGCGGGAGATGGGTTGAGGACTGCTGGCTGGAGGTGGCAAACCCATCCCGCCGGGCACGGGCTTATGTTTTATCGGCAAGTTATCGGCAAGTTATCGGCAATTCATCGGAAGTTTATCGGCAATGGGCGGCGGGTGACTGCAACCTCCGCGGAGGCAGATCACCAGTACATGCTCGGGTAACTTGTGGATAAAATCAGTGGAATCAGTGTTAATCTGTGGCTAAAAACCCTTATCAGCCACTGATTTACACAGACTTCGGGTTATCTGTTTGCCACACATTACTCAAGCATATTTAATCACCATTCCACAAACCCAGCAACAGACCACAACCGCCGCAACCAGAAGAAACGAGGCGAGCATGACGATCCGGTTCGCCTGAAGAATGTGACGCGGCGACGGATCCGGATATTCGTCCCCGAGCACGTAACTCCCGGGTTTCTCGAGTCTGCAACCAAGAGCGCCTGCAACCATCGCCATCGGGTATCCTGAGTTTGGGGACGGGGGAAGCGCGTGGTCACGCAGACAGACCCGTAACGCAGACCCCGGACTGAACCGGAAGGACGGCAGAAGAATGAAGAGAACAGACAACCTCGCAGGAATCCAGTTGGCGATGTCGTCTAACTTTGCAGATGCGAAACCGATCGCAGAGAACTGCTCGTTTCTGTATCCGACCATCGAGTCGAGCGTGTTCACTGCTTTGTACACAAGAGCGCCCGGAAGCCCAAAGACTGCAAAATAGAGTACCGGCGAGAGGATGCTGTCCACATAATTCTCAGCGGTCGATTCGATCGCTGCTGATGCGATTTTTGGCTCGTCAAGTTCCCTCGCGTCCCTGCTTACGAGCGCGATCAAGTCTTTTCTTGCACTCTCAATATCGTTCGCGGAAAGATCCCTGTAGATCAGGTTTGAAGAACTGACGAGCGACCGTATCGAGAACGTCGATTTCAAGAAATACGCCATCAATACGATGCCGATGAGACTGTGCCGCTCTGCCAGAAGGGTTAACAGAACGCCTGTGAGGTAAGCGCACGATACGCATATCAGCACCAGCACAAGTCCGCAGATTCTGTGATACCTCTTATCGGTCCGCTCGCACCACCCCGATATCCTGTGTATCAGCGTGCCGAGCCAGACCACGGGATGGGCGGCATTTGGCATCTCACCTGATACCAGATCGATAGCGACTGCGAGAACCAGCACCAGTACCGGCACAGGCACCTGAACACCCGGAACATCCATAAATATATTCCACCGTGCCGACATATTAATGTGCCCGCGGATTCGATAAAGTGAACATGAACTTTGTGCATGCGAGTGATTTTCATCTCGGATATGTGCAGTACGGTCTTTCCGAGCGGTTCAAGGACTTTGCACGCGCTTTCGACCGGGTTGTCGATTATACGATCCGGTCGGATGCAGAATTTCTGCTCATTGCCGGAGATCTCTTCCATAAGAGGAATATCAATGCTCCAACATACATGCAGGCGTTTAAAATCCTTACGAAGCTTGCGGATCGGGAGATTCCTGTGTATGCGATCGAGGGCAACCACGATCTTGCGTATCACCGGGATGTGAACAGCTGGATGCAGATTCTCGATGCACAGGAGATGCTGCGGTTGATACGGATCAAGCCGATGGAGCAGATGGGGCAGCATGAGATCAAACTGATGGGGGATTTTGTCGATATAAACGGTGCACGCATCTTTGGCGTCAAATACCTTGGATCACAGACCCGAAATCTGATACCTGAGATTGCAGAGGAGATTAAAGCGATCAATGACCGATGTAAAACGCCTGATTACACGATTCTTATGATGCATTTTGGAATGGAAGGTGTGATCAGTGCGTCAGGTATCGGGGAGTTATCCTACAATTCCCTCATCCCCCTGCGTGATGCGGTCGATTATCTTGCGCTCGGACATTATCACATACAATACGATCGCGACGGCTGGGTATTCAACGGTGGAAGTTGTGAAACGGTATCGATGTCAGAATACCGGAAGCCGAAAGGGTTTTATCATGTCGTGGATGGCAAGCCCTCGTTTCAAAAGGCAGCGCCCCGCCACATCGAGCGGTTCGGGATCGATACCAGCGGGATACGGTCGCTTCAGGACATGTACAGCACAGTCAGATCGGCTCTCGGCGGGGCGGCTCGCAGGGATAGCGATACGAAGCCGCTTGTCGATATCTCGCTGCATGGCGATCTCAGATTCCCGAGAACAGATATATCCGTCGAGAAGATAAAAGAGATCGTTTCCGAGCACCTTGATCCATTATGGGTCAATGTAAAGATTATCGATACGAAAGATCCGGTTGGCGTCGTCGATGACCGCGATATCTCCAGATCAGAGATTGAGCGATCAGTTATCGAGGAGATGGTCAAGAATACGCAGTATCGCAGGCATCTCACTGATGTCACGGATATGGTGATCGAGGCAAAACAACTCGCGGTCAGCAGGACTGATCCGCAGATCATCCTCGAACACCTGCAAAATTCATATAGCGTGGTTAAAAGCGAAAATAAGGAACAGACCGATCTGCCGTTTGGTATTGGTGGCATGGATGGCAGGGGTAGTATGGGCGGCAGAAGCCGGGCGGGCAGGGCAAATGTGGATTAACTCTGTTGAACTCAGGAACATCAAGTCATACCGGGATGAGGATGTCCCATTCAGATACGGGGTCAACGGCATCAGCGGCGAAAACGGCGCTGGCAAGACAACGATCCTCGAAAGCATCGGATTTGCGCTCTTCGATCATCTCCCGTACAGCCAGAAGGATTTTCTGCGAAGGGGCGAGAAGGCAGGAGAGGTCAGGGTTCATGTAGTTGCGCCAGATGAACTGGAATACGTGATCGCAAGGTCGGTTAAGGGAGATTACAGGGTAGAATCCCAGGTCGGGCAGCTGGCAGTCGGAAAGGTAGACGTGCAGGACTGGATCGTGGAAAATCTCTTCGGTGGAGTCATAACTTCGGCTGATCTCTCGTCCATATTCGAGAATGCGGTCGGAGTCCCACAGGGGACGTTCACCTCGTCGTTCCTCGCACCTCCGGGAGCGAGAAAGAAGGTCTTTGACAGCATTCTCCGGGTGGACGAGTACAGAAAAGCGTTCGATAACTTAAATGATGTCTCAAAGATCGTTAAAACCGAGATCGATGACATGGAGAAGAGACACCATGAGCTGAAAGGAAGCACCGCAAACTACACAGGGTTAAAAGAGAGATTCGAGCACGGAAAGATTGCAGTTTCGAAGATAAAAGAAGAGCTTGCCGGATTGGAAAGGGAACTTGCGCAGTTGCAACTGAAGAAGGACGATCTCGGAAAGAAGAAGGAACTGATCGATTCTACCCGGAAGGAGATTGAAAAACTGGAAAGGGACGTTGAAGAGTTGGAGAAACACCTCGTCACTGCGAAAAAACAGCTTGAAGAGGCGATTGCTGCGGAGAAGATACTTGAAGAGACGAAGGAGTCGAAAGAAGAGTATCTTAAGTCTCAGAATAAATTGGAAGGTCTGGAGGGTGAGAAAAAGAAAAGAGACCATCTCAATGAGCAGAGGCTAAAGCAGGAGGGCAAGATAAAGCAGATGGAATTGGAACTGGAAAAAAAGAAGACGCTATCAGAAGAACTGGAAAGTCACAGAAAGAAACTATACGAGATTGAACCACTTGTAAAGGAGCAGAAAGAGCTTGAAAGAGAGATAAAGAACGTAGAAGCGCAGATGCGGGAGATCGACTCTCTCCAGTCAGATATCCGCGATCTCAAGGAGAAGACGAAACTATTTGAAACCCTGTCAGAAGACCTCCGGCGGCTTGAAAGGGAGCGAGAAGAGATTGAACCACGTGTAAAGGAGCAGAAGGAGCTTGAAGGTGAGCTAAAGAGAATTGAAGTGCAGATGCGGGAGGTAGACCTGCTTCTGTCGGATATCCGTGACTTCAAGGAGAAGACAGTGCTATTTGAAACTCTGTCAAATGACCTTCAGAGGCTTGAAAGGGAACGAGAAGAGATTGAACCGCTTGTCAAGGGGGCAGAGGAGCTTGAACGCCAGAAGCAGATGATTACCGTCAAAAAATCCGATATGCAGGATCGGATAAAGAGTATCAGAAAGAACAAGAAGGAGACTGGAGATACGAACCAGTGCCCGATCATGGAGGGGGTCAAATGCGCAGCAGTCACGAGTTTTTCAGATTATTTCGAGGAAAAACTGAATGTTAGTCAGGAAGAGCTGAACGGATTGAAGAACGAGCTTGCTGGGATCGAAAATGAGTTAAAAGGACTGAACAATCCGGAAAAACGGATGAATAAGAACAGTTCCGAGATCTCCAGGATAACAGGGCAGCTGTCACTGCTATCAGATGTGAAAGACGGGTTGCAAGAGCGTAATGCGAAAATGCGAGGGTATGACTCGATCTTCTCTCAAAAGTACTCGTCGTACCTGACAGATATCCCTGGGGATGCCTCACTTCCTGTTAAGATTGGGACGACGAGAGAGATGATGGAAAAGCGGGTAAATGGGCTGAACAATCCGGAGAAACGGATGAATAAGAACAGTTCCGAGATCTCCAGGATAACCGGGCAGCTGTCACTGCTATCAGATGTGAAAGACGGGTTGCAAGAGCGTAATGCGAAAATGCAGGAGCATGACTCGATCTTCTCTCAAAAGTACTCGTCGTACCTGACAGATGTCCCTGAGGATGCCTCACTTCCTGTTAAGATTGGGACGACGAAGGAGATTGCGGAAAAGCGGGTAAATGGGCTGAACGATCCTGATCGACAGGCGTCGAAGATAGAGACGCTGATGGGTGCAGTAAAACAGGAACTGAGCCGGATAAAAACTGAAGATGGAGATCTGGAGCGGGAGAACTCCGTATTATTTGATTTAAAGCTCGGATTATCCGAATTTTCGGATCTCGACTCAAGGGAGGCGGAGGTCAGGCAGACAATGCGTGATTGCGAGCCACATTACCTGAAATATCTCCGGAATGAGAAGAATGCCGGAAAGGTGGCGCTGCACCGGAGCAGATGCGACGGGGTGAACAGTGATATCTCGGAGAAGTTGAAGGAGAATGACCGCCTGCGCAGGGCTCTGACTGAACAGATGTCCACGTTCGATGATGGCATGTATGAACTCGTAAAGACGAAGCACGAGACTGGAAAGATCGAGTTCGGGAGCAAGAAGGCAGAGTATGGTGCGATATCAGGGAATCTTGAGGGGGTGAAGAAGGATCTGGGGATTGTGGAGTCGCTGATCATGGAAAAAGATAAGCTGCGGGGGGAATGTGAGTCGAAGAACGGTTTTCTTAACTATATAGAGTTCATACGAACTACGCTCAAGGATTCTGCCCAGATAATAGCAGGCAAACTCATTAAAAACATAGGGGAAGAATCTAACCGGATATACTGCGAGATCATCAATGATTATACGCAGGAACTACGATGGACTCACGATTATGCCATCACAATCACAGAACACGGAGAAGAGAAAGGATTCAACCAATTAAGCGGTGGAGAGCAGATGAGTTCCTCGCTTGCTGTACGTTTCGCCCTATTGAAGATACTATCCGGGTGCGATGTCGTATTCCTCGATGAACCGACCCAGAACATGGATGAGATGCGAAGAGAGAAACTTTCAGAGCAGATACTCAACATATCCGGATTCAAACAGATTTTTGTCATATCGCACGACGATACATTCAATGAGAAGTACGAGAACGTGGTCAAGGTGGAAAAGATCGGTGGAGAGAGCAGGGTGATCGCGGAGGGTGAGGTATTGTGATTGGGTTCACCGATGCTCGCCGCTCGCTGTAGATATAGAATAAGGTAGGAACAGGTTAGAATGACGAAAAAACGAAACAAAAAGATGTTGGAAAATCCGTGGGCGTATGTTAAGAAGAAACACAGGCTGAATGCCCGCCAGATTGCTATGGCAAAAGAACTCGGGATACGCCCCAAAAAGTTCGGAAGCATGGCTCCAAACAAGTCGGAACAATGGAAAGGACCGCTTGGGGAGTTCATCGAAAAATGCTACTATAAACGGTTCAAAGATCGGGAACCGGTGTTATACAAGCCTGAAAGCTCACAGAAGAATCAGAAAAATTAATAATTTTTGAGATTCCAGTGGGTGGTGAGATACCATGATCAGATTCACCAAACTACACGGAAACGGAAACGACTTCATCTTGATTGACGAATACGATAGCGAGGTTGTCCGGGACAAACCCGGTTTCGCTGCCACCTACTGCGACCGCAGATTCGGGATCGGCGCAGACGGCGTTCTCTTTCTCTCGAAGTCCGATCACGCAGACATCAGGATGCGGCTCTTCCAGCCAGACCGATCAGAGGCAGAGATGTGCGGAAACGGCATAAGGTGTCTTGTCAGGTACGCGATCGACGAGGGCTACATAGCAGGGGCTTCTGCCGTCGAGACGCTTGCAGGCATAATGGAGGTCGATCTCGACGCTGAATGGATAAAGGTGAATATGGGCACGCCCGCATTTAGCGGCATCGAGCATCTCGAGGGATACGAGGTTTATTCGACAAACACGGGCGTTCCACACGCTATCATCTTCGTGGACGATCTGGAGATCGCGATCGATGAGATTGCGCCAGCGATCAGGTATGCGCCCGTGTTCCCCAAGGGCGCGAACGTGAACTTTGTCAGGGTCGAGAACGCTTCTGAGATCACAATCCGGACGTATGAGCGTGGCGTCGAGGGCGAGACATTGAGTTGCGGCACAGGTGCGGTCGCATCAGCGTATATCTCGCACAGAATCGGGAAGACCGGCGACATGGTGGTTGTGCATACTGCTGGAGGGAGCCTGCGCATATCATTAGCGGCTGATGGCGAGGCGTTCATGGCGGGAACGGCTGTGCGGGTGTTTGACGGGACGGTCGATCCGGATCGCTAGCGACCGCGCCACACGTTACCGGGTTCCTGTTGCCTGCCCACTTAAACGCTGATGCCTCCGCGTACTCTGCAGTAAAACTTAAGGATATAGTGATTTCACTGGAATTTTCGATTGTGCCAGGATTACCCACCGGTATGTAGTGCACATCTGAAACGATCTTCTGCCCATCTTCCGAAAGCACGAAATCAAGAAACACCTGCTCGTTCTCGTCCGGCTCGCCTTTCGTGATCATTAGAAGTGTCCGTGAGATAGCGTACTCGCCGCTTCGAACGTTCTCGGTGGAGGGCGCAACACCGTCGAGCGCCACGGTCTTGACATCAGAGCTGGCATACCCGAGCGAGAGAAAACCGATGCTGTGCTTATCCCCGGCAACAGTCGTCCGTATCTTGCCATTCGAGTCCTGAATGATCGCATGGTCTGTAATCTCTTTTCCGGTGGATTTCATGACTGCATCCTCAAAGTAACCCCTTGTTCCGGACCCTTCCTCTCTGGAGACCACCATGATACCGGAGTCTTCACCGCAGTTGAAAAATTTGACTATATCTCTTATAATACCCCCGCTTGGGACCTCTGCAATCTCTGAATCTTCACCACCGACATCCTTCCAGTTCGTGATCTCACCGGTGTAGATACCCTGAAGTTGCGCCATCGTGAGACCATCGACCGGATTTTCCGGATGCACCACGATCGCAATCCCGTCCCTTGCGATGGCGTGCGGCGCAAGGTCTGGGTGCGCCCCCAGCTCAGAATCCGTGAGATCACGGGATGCGGTGCCGATGCCCATCGTACCGTCTGCGACAGCCTTCACGCCGTGCGAGGAGCCACCGCCGGAGACAAAGACCCTGTCGCCCGGATGCCCCTCCATGAATACGCGGGCACACTCCTCTGCTATCGGGAGAACCGTCGTCGATCCTGCGATCTGCAGTTTCATCGATTGTTGGGCGCCGTCGTCACCATCTCCGATGCAACCCGATCCGAGCAGCGATGCAGCGATCACTGCGATCAGAAGCGTTGCTGCAACCATGCATGACGAAAATCTTTCCAGTGCTGGTCGTTTACTCATTGGCATATCACCGCGATGAGGTGTGCAGCTAACATATATGCCGTTTTTCCCAATAACTATATAGATTTTATGTAGTACCCATAGCTAATGGTTGAGTTTGCTATGAAAGTAGGACACTAACATGATCGCATTTATCTAATTATACTTAATTATATATAACATTTTTGATTATGAACGCCA
>JGI24025J20009_10002717_pt1 | contig 12440 bp, 11 predicted proteins | sample Cruoilmetagenom3_FD_20009 | JGI IMG/M metagenome (IMG submission 20009)
TATTTCCCCTCCGCGCCCCTCTGCGTACTCTGCGGTTATATTCCGTGTTTGGTTACAGTATGCCCCATGTCCTGGGTAGTTCCTGCATAGTGAAGTCCTCCGATAGTGTTTTAGATGCCTGAGTAGTTACGTTGAAGGTTACTTGTAGAAGCTCTTCTCCACCTCGCTCACGGAGATGGCGTCTCGTCCTTGATCCCGCAGGTACAAAGCCAGTCTGTTGGCCTTCTCGCCTTCTGGATGGTAGACTATGGTCGCCTCCGGCGAGGCTTCTTCGATCATCTTCATCAGACCCCGGAAGTCGAGATGATCGCTGAGTATGATCCGGGGGTAGGGGAGGTCTTTCCGGCCGGTGAGGACGTACTTCATGCCTCTCATCCGGGGAAGGTTCCAGGGAGTGACTACGTTTATATCGGTGATATCGGTGCCGTTATCTTCTGCGGGCGTGAAGGGGCCGAACTGAGGCATGAGCTCCTGGGTCAGGGCGAGGCTCTGCTCGTCCATCCCGATCTCGTCTCCATATCCCAGACCCCTGATCAGTGCCACCGCCCGCTGAGCCTTCCCGAACGCGTAGGCTCCGAAGGTGGCGCCCGAGTCCACGGCATCGCCGAAGGCGGTTATGTCGTCATCGAATCGGCAGGCAGGATCCCAGGGGTCGCCGTAGTTGGCCTCGGTGACCAGCAGGTCACATGGTGGCAGAGAGCCATGGTTCTTGACGTCCCCGGTGACCAGGATCTTCGTTCCCACATCGTTCTCCCAGAAGAAGGCCACCGAACCTATGGTGTGGCCCGTCGGATAGGTTTCCACAACCTGGTCGCCGACTAAGATACTCTCTCCCACGGAGAAGGTCCTTCCTTTGTACTCCCTGCCGTATCTGATCTCCAGGGCGCGTGCCGTCTCTTCCGAGGCTATCGCCAATGGCGAAAGCATTGCAGATTTGCCGTAGTGGTCGCTGTGGGCGTGGGTGATTAGGTAGGCGTCGGGCTGGAGGCACTTCTTGGGAGATCGGCTGGTATCGATGGAGAACATATGAGAATCGAACCGGAGAGATAGATGCGGCGCGAAATTCCCCCTGCTATTCATCCTCCGCACCGGGGTAATGCCGAGGTCTTCGATCACATCCTCTTGCGTGAAAATCCCTCCCGGATGAAAAGGCGACGGGGAGGGGATAAAAAGTTTGGCATCGTTTGGCGTGTGGCCTTAACTCGTGGAACTCGCTCGTAGACCAACACGATATTGAGCATGTTCAAAAATAGGTCGATTATGCAACTCAAAATCCTTAACCGCTCACCAATGAATTGGTTCTCGGCTATTCTCGTCTATTACCAACCTTACGTTCTACCCTTCCGCAAATCCCATCCTCAGCTCGTAGATGCCGTCCTCGCGCCTCTTCTCGGTGTCGAATCCCATCTTATTGAAGAGCCTGAGCATGGACCTGTTATCGGCAAGAACCTCTGCTGTGAACCCAAGAAGCCCTTGCCTCTTCGCAAGATACGTCAAATAAGACAAGAGCTCCCGGCCGATCCCCTTCCCCTGGTAATCATCCCTCGTCACCAGAGCCACCTCGGCCATGTGCATGTCCCTATTGGGGCTATATTGGCCTACGCCCACGATCTCTTCGATCTCTGTCTCTCGATCTTCGATCACGGCCAAAATAACCATGTCCCTCGTGTAGTCGATCACCACGAATTCCTGCCTCAACTCGTGCGGAACGTTCCTCCTCGTAGAGATGAAACGAGAATACATGCTCTCGTCCGAAAGAGAGTAAAAGAAATCTTTAAGCAAAGGCTCATCGCTGATCTTGACGGGCCTAAGAAATATCTGCAGGCCCAAATACGTGGTCCTGTGAGTCTCCAATGAATCTGGATACTTGCCACCCTTCCCAGGTATGAAGGCCTGATCCTTGTAGATAAGCCCCAATCTCTTCGCTTCAGAGACGAGCCAGGGCCGAAAGTCCGGATGAGCTATGAAGATCAGATCCATCGCCCTCTCCCGGATGTTTTTTCCGTGCAGATAAGCGATCCCGTACTCGGTCACCACATAATGAACATCTCCCCTAGTGAGGGTGACACCAGTTCCTGGAAGAAGTGTTGGAACTATCCTCGAAACCTTTCCTCCTAGGGCCGTGGACGGGAGCACAAGGATTGACTTTCCTCCTGGGGCAAGGACGGACCCTCGCATGAAATCCGCCTCCCCCCCTATCCCGCTGTAGAAGGTCTCTCCCAAAGATTCTGCCGTGGCCTGACCCGTGAGATCGACCTCCATGGCGCTGTTTATGGCGGTCATGCCCTTGAGTTTGGAGATTGTCAAGGGGTTGTTGGTGTAGTCGATGGTCTTGAACTCCACCGAAGGGTTGTCGTGAAGATAATCGTACGTTTCCTTCCTGCCCATGCAGAAAGATGCCACCGTTTTGCCCCGATCGATGGTCTTTCTGGAGTTGTCCACAACGCCACTTTTCATCAGCTCCACGACGCCATCTGTGAGAAGCTCCGTATGCACCCCCAGATGCTTTTTGTTGTGCAGGTGAGTGAGAAGGGCGTTTGGAGCGTAGCCGTGCCCTACCTGGATCGTGGATCCATCCTCCACTATCCTCGCCACATACCCCGCAATCTTCTGGGCAGTATCGCTTATCGGCTCTGGATTGTATTCGATAAGAGGCTCATCGTGGGGCACCAGGAAGTCCACTTCTTCGACGTTTATGAACCCGTCACCATGTATCCTCGGCATGAAGGAATTGACCTGGGCTATGATCAAAGATGCCTTCTCGATCGCGGCTTTGACGATGTCTACGCTTATCCCCAAACTCATGTAACCGTGCACATCTGGTGGGGACGTCTGTATCAGGGCGACATCTATGGGTGTAATCTCCCTGTAGAATAGATCCGGAATCTCTGAGAAGAATATGGGCGTATAGTCTGCAGCGCCTCGATTAACTGCATTTCTGATGCTGTCCCCTACGAAGAAGGAGTCGAGCCTGAAGATCTGCTGCAAGGTCTCGTCGGCATAAGGAGCAATCCCCAAGGTCCAGATGTGGATCAGCTCGGTCTCGAAGATAGCCTTGGGGTCTTTCCTCACGTAATCCACCAAAGACCTGAGCAGGTACTGAGGCTCACCACATGCCGACCCAACGAAGATCCGAGCACCTGGATGAATGTTCCCAAATATCCTCGATTCCGATGAGAACTTCCCTGGCCAGACTTTCTTCATATCGTCGTAATCCACGTCACAAACGTACAACCCCATAAATCTTCACCCCCCGATCGCAACTCATGACCACAACATCGCAACTCATGATCATAACTCATGATCTCACTTAACTGACTCGGCAGTGTGCCGTCTTTTCTGTAATTTTGTGTACCCTGTATCCTTACATATTTATTCTACGTTCATCCTTAAATACCTTCTACCCGCAGTCCATTCTTCATTAATATCCATCAATATCGAGACAGCCAATCACATAAGTGACGTGTCGTTTGGGAAAGCACCAATTACACGACTTCTTCGTTATAATTCTTTATTAATCCTCTCCAACGCTGGCGTATCACCCACCCATTCACGAAAATAATAGGCCTCCGCGCCGCCTGGCCAGCATCGAGAGGAGGAGGTAGAAGGCGGTCTCGGTGAGGATGCAGAAGGCTGCGGGTATGCCAGCCTTGGGGCCGAAGAGGAGGAGCGCCACCGTGGCGGTCAGGCCGAGGTTCTTGAAGGAGCCCAGGAGGGTGTAGGTGATCCTTCGCGAGTAGTCGACGCCCGCCAGAGCTGTTGCCAGGTACACCATCGCACCCAAGAAGAATGTCCGGGCGACCGCTATGAAGGTCACGCCGGGAAGCTCGCCGGTGATGGCATCGCTGTTCAGCCCCACGACTATGTAGGTGACGACGAAGAGCCCGGCGTTGATCGGCAGGACGGGATCGATCTTCAGTCGGTCAATGTGCCTCGATGCCAGTATGGGGAGGGCTATCAGGAGCAGCACGACCTTCACCGTATCCCAGACTCCCACGCCAGCCTTGCTGGTGAAGAAGAATATGATGGCCGGCATCAGAAGCAGCGAGGCCAGGTAGGATAGCGTTTCTGAGTAGAGGGCTAGCCCAACGTCGCCGTCCAGAAGCTTCGCCAGCGGGACTATGGCGACCGCCGGCGGGACCGCGGCCATGACCACGAAGCCCTGGCGGAGAGGCTCCTGCTCCAAGATATAAGAGAGCGCCAGGATGAATCCCGATAGGAGGAGGTAGTTCAGCAAAAACCCGATCACGGCTCTTTTTGGCCTTGGAACCCTGAGGTCGATCCCGGCCATGGAGAAGGCCATCATCATGAAGAGCGCCGGGATTATCAAGAACTCGTACCGGTGGGCGGGACCCGGGATGAAGAAACCCAGAACGACGGCCAGGGTCAGCACGGCGGCGGAATTTCTCAGGAGGTTCATGCGCGATACGCTGTAACTACGCCAGAACGGGGATATAGGTATGCTTCTACATCGGCCGGACGGGTGCACCCTTCCGTGTCGCAGAAGCGAAAGCAGCACCAGCCAGCCGGTCGCTCCTTCCCGTCGCCGAGACCGTGCAGCCTGGAGCGATCGATGAACCTGCACCCCTCGAAGAGCGGTCCTGTGCCGAGTGATCTAAAAATGGCTCCTGGAAAGGTTATATAGGCTCGCAGGATATAGTCTTCTGGATACCCTTGCCGCTCTGGCGGCCAGCATCTCCCACTACGACGAGCAAAATACCCGTTATGTCAAGAGGCGCCTGGCAGACGAGGGTATCGAGATGAGGCTGTGATCCCCACAGGAAAGATGACTTGTGGGAAAGATGGTTTTATGGACTTCTACTATTGGCTAAGAGACCGGTCCGGCCAAGGGGCGCCCGGTCATACAAAAAGAAGGTCCTCACCTGAATGGATATTCAGGTGGATATGAGGTCCTTCAATTTCTGGATGCTCTCCATAGTATGGGCAGACTCCTGTTGCTTCTCCTCCTCGAAGTGCTTTATTATACTGTCTATCTGAGTCTGCAGAGTGTAGACCTTCATGGGTCTGCCTTTGCCTCCTCTCTTGATCTCCTTCTCGTTAACCCACTCGTTCTCGCGGAGGGTGCGCATCGCTATGCTCACCTCGGGCTGTCTCAGGTCGGAACCCATCTCGATCTCTCTCGAAGACGCCTCATCCACGTTTGCTAGGTACGTTATGAGGATGGCAACGTTACGCTGCACGCCCAAGCTCCGCAGAGTTTCGGCGAACTCCAGATCCGTATCATCCAGAACTTTCACTGTGCTCTCTTTCATCCATACCACCGCGTTATTATTTGAATTTTAATCATGGTAAATCTTAATCATATAAATAATTTATTGTAACTATTCAGGCCTATTTCATCCCTCAGACACGGGAGATATTCAGTATTAAATGCTCCAACAAACCAATAAATAGATAACATATAATATCATAAAGAGCACAATGCTTATTATAGACCGTGATCCCGGGCGGGTATTGAAGACAGAGACCGCCGCCATCGGCGCCCCCGCCCCCGCCCTGGAGGTCACGGTCACGGTCTAACCGTTTATGTCGCTGGGTAGTCCACCGGTCAGACACTCTATCCTCTGTTCTGCCCTGTCCAGGCTGGCGTTGCAGACCCTAACCAGAGATACGCCCTGCTCGAAGACCTCCAGGCTCTCCTCCAGGGATAGGTTGCCTTCTTCCAGAACCTGGACGATCTGCTCCAGCTCCTCGAAGGCAGACTCCAGATCGAGCCCATCATCCATAGAATCCATCCATATCACCTCTAACCACGAACTTCCCTGGCCATGACCCTGCAGACCAGTTTACCGTCCTGGAAGACGACCTCTACCTCCTCGCCAAGCCGGGCGTCTGCTGCCCTGGCGATCAGACCTTCTTCTGACCTGACCATGGTATATCCTCGGAACAGGGTGGCCAGGGGGCTCACCGAGGATAGTCGTCCCTCTTTTGTCACCAGGTCGGCATGGAGTTGTTTCCATCTTTGCCACATGGCAGAGACGAGATGTTCGGAAGCCCTATCCAGTCGCTGCCTCTGCTCCCTGAGCAGACCCTTCATCATCCGGCCGGATAGGCGCTTCTCCAGATAGACGAGACGGTCTTGTCTCCGTTCCAGGCTGGCAGCCAAGGCCCGGGCCATCCGGCCCTCGGTCTTGATCAGGTCCTCCCTGATCAAGGATAGGTCCGGCCTCACCAGCTCCGCCGCGGCCGACGGCGTGGGGGCCCTCTCGTCCGCCACGAAATCGACGAGGGTTACGTCAGTCTCATGACCTACCGCGGTGACCACGGGAGAGTCCGACTGGGATACCGCCCGGGCCACCATCTCGGTATTGAAGGGCCAGAGGTCTTCCGCAGACCCGCCGCCCCGGCAGACTATCGTCACATCCACCTTTCCCCTGAGATCTCTGATGGCGGCAGCGATGGACTCTGAAGCCGAGTCTCCCTGCACCTGGGCCGGAGATAAGACTATCTTGGCCGGATAGGGGCCGAGGACCCGGAGCACGTCCCTGAGGGCTGCACCGTCCGGCGAAGTCACCACACCGATCCTGCGCGGATAGGGGGGAAGCCGCCTCTTCCGGTCCTGGTCGAATAACCCTTCGGCAGCGAGCTTCTTCTTCAGCATCTCCAGCTCCTGGTGTTTGCTGCCAATACCGGAATCGAGCCTTACCGCCCTGACCAGGATCTGGACCTGACCCCGGGGCCGGTAGAACTCCAGATCTCCGAAGACCAGGACGTTCAGTCCGTCCTTCAGGTCGAACCTCAGGCTCCGACCGTGGTTCCGGAAGAGAACACAAGATATCCGGGACTCTTTGTCCCTTAGGGTGAAATAACGATGACCGGAACGGTGGTTCACCACATCCGAGAGTTCGCCCCGGGCCCAGAGGTCGCAGAGACGCCCGTCGGTGACCAGACGGTCTCGGATCCGGGCGTTCAGCTCGCTCACCTCGAATACGCGGTTCAAAGTAGATCAAGACCGTACCGCACCATATTTAAAAGGTATGAACCGGCTATAAATGGGTGAAATAGGTGTGAGCGGGTAGGGGAGTGGGGGTTAGTAAAAACGAGTATACCCGCTCGTATATTCAGTATCTATTTGATTGCATATATAGTTTTCCACCGATCATTCCAAGACAATTTTTACATATTTCGTCTTCTGGCACAATTGCCGGCGACGTTCGCGGCGAAGGCTCCTGCCACGAAACCTGCATCGATGTTCACCACCACCATGACCGAACAGGACTGGAGCATGGAGAGAAGCGCGGCCTGGCCCTCGCCTCCCGCGCCGTAGCCCGTGGATACCGGCAGTCCTATCACGGGGACCTCCACCAGGCCGGCCACCACCGTCGGCAAGGTGCCTTCCCGACCGGCCGCTACCACCAAGGCGTCTGCGTCCATGACCTTCTCCAGGGAAGGGAAGAGCCTGTGGATACCGGCCACGCCCAGATCGTACTCGGTCACCACCTCGCATCCCATCACCTCGGCGGTGACTCTTGCTTCCTCTGCTACCGGTATATCTGCTGTTCCTGCGGAAAGTACCCCCACCTTGCCTCCTGACATTTGTACCTTCTTCGAGCTTAGCACCACCATCCTGGCCCTCTCCTCCCACCTGAACCCGGCTCCATGAGGAAGGTCGAGTTCCCGGAGGACCTGGAGCTGGGGGTCGGTGACGCGGGTGATGAGCGCCAGACCCGCCGCATCCAGCTGGGTGAGAACGATCCTGGCCAGGTCGGCCTCCTCCTTGCCTTCCGCCAAGATGGCCTCGGGAATGCCGGTCCGGTCGGCCCTGTGATGGTCTATCTTTGCCATCTCGCCCACAGACCTGTAGCTGACGAGCCTGATCTGGCGTAGAACCTCGTCCAGGGCGACCTCGCCCCGACCGTAGCTTTCCAGAAGGTCTCTCAGGTCGACTGACACAATAAGAGGACTCATCACCACAGCATAAAGGGTTTATCCTGGAGTAGACCTCTAACAAGCAGATGAGAACCAACATCGACCTCCACATTCACTCCCGGTATTCTGCAGCCACCTCCAAGAGGATGGACCTTCCCACCATCGCCAGGGAAGGAGCTCGGAAAGGCATAAAGATCGTTGCCACCGGCGACTGCCTCCACCCCAGGTGGATATCGGAGGTGAGACGGCTTCACGAGCGAGACGGCCTGTTCTTTCTCGATGATACCGGTTTCGTTCTGACCACCGAGGTGGAGGACTCAAAAAGGGTACACCATCTGATACTGGTCCCGGATCTTTCCAAAGCCACGGAGCTGAGAGAGGCGTTATCGTCCCGGTCCGCCAACCTGGAGACCGATGGTAGGCCCTCTCTGCGCATGACCCCCCTTGAGATCGCAGACGCAGCTCTGGATGCGGGTTGCATGATAGGGCCTGCCCACGCCTTCACCCCCTGGACGGGCATGTATGCCCATTACTCCTCGCTCGGAGATTGTTACGGCGACCTGGCAGGAAAGGTTCTCTATGTCGAGCTGGGGCTGAGCGCCGACTCAGATTATGCGGACAGGATACCGGAGCTGAGAGAGAAGACCTTCCTGACCAACTCCGACGCCCACTCGCCCTGGTCCGATAAGCTGGGCCGGGAGTTCAACCAGATGGAGCTGGAGGATCTCAGCTTCGAGGAGCTGAAGAAGGCCGTCGGGCGCGAAGGTGGCCGGGGTCCAATTCTCAATGTGGGCTTCTACCCGGATGAAGGAAAGTATAACAGGACCGCTTGCACCCGATGTTATCGCCAGTATTCTCCAGAGGAGATGAAGGATCGGGCGGGCCGGTGCGAGTGTGGAGGACGCATAAAGCTAGGGGTGAAAGACAGGGTGGAGATGCTGGGCGATCCTGAGCCGGTCCACTTTGATCACCGCCCGCCTTATCTACATCTCATACCGCTGGCGGAGATAATTGCCATGGCTATCGGTCACAAGAGCGCCCACACCGCCGGGGTGCAGAAGAGATGGAACAAGCTTATCGCAGGAAAGAGCGAGATCGAGGTCCTGGTAGAGGCCGACCTCTCGGAGCTGAAGACCGAGGAGAGGGTGACCGAAGCCATCCGGGCCTTCCGGTCGGGAGATGTGGTGGTGAAGCCGGGCGGTGGCGGGAGGTACGGCACGATCTCGCTGCCCGATCACGTGCGTTCGAAGAACGAAAAAAGCAGGTCCCAGCGGTCGCTCATCGATTTTTGAAAAATATAGAAGAGCTGACGTCCTTTGGGATGCCAGGTTACATTCATGGTCACAGACTGCATCTATAACCACAATCTTGGACTATCTGGTTTCGATGCTAACGATTCAACAAATCCTTCAGATTGAAATGTTCATATCCACCATACTGCGCCGGGAAGTCCTTTATTGCCAACCAAATATCGCCGGTTTCAGGATAAGCCACGAGACTCCACATATTTGGCTATGTGGGCCTTAAAATCACCCAACGGATCCTTCGCCTTATATGCAAAATCAGGATACAACGCACATATGGTGCAGAGGATGTTATTAGTCCAAGAAGGAAGATGCTTTGGGCGGGTCATTCTCGTATAAGGATCGTAGCGGTCAGTTAATATTTTTATGGCATTTTCGGGAGTTATATCTCCGTAATATTGGTGGATCAACTGTCCATATCGTTCAAAACGGCTGGGAGCTTGAACGTAAAAGTTGTATGGGTTTTTGAGGCTGTTCTGCCAGCGCTCCACGGTAGATATGTCCTCTAGTTCGTTCACAATGACCTGATCTGCAACCATGTCATACCCCGAATAGCCCATCCAGCCGGAATAGCAGTTGGAATGGTTGGTTTGCCATATGGCTCTTATTTCGGGCATGGGATGACGAACAGAAACCACTTTGGAGCACGTTTCAACAACTGCCGCCTTTTTGGCTTTTGCATCTGCCACGTGGTATGCGATGCCTGCACAATGGGGGTGATCTTGAAAAGTTTTTATGGCATCATCTACCGTGCTCGCATGAGTAAGCAACAGGCGGGTAAATATTGCAATACCGCACCCCTCCATACTCTCATATTGCATGGAGCTCAGTTGCGTCATCATCTCGAAACCGTCTTCATTTACGCCGCCATCCAGACCGATCATCCCTGGATAAGTCAAAAAGGCATGACCGAATCCATCGTTCGGGTCGGCTATGACCATCATTCGATTGTCCAATTGCTCAGGCATGTTGAAGTTGTCTTCATTTTTGCCGAAGATCAATTTACCGTCGCCGCCTGCCCATTCATCCCAGGCGCAAAAGCTGCTGCATCCACCACCGGGCAGTCGAGTTGTTATCAAAGGATCCGAACTCTCTTCGCCGTTGCACTGCCAATAATGAGGATGGCAATAGACGCACCACTGATCATAGTTGGTATTCCAAAGCAAGATCTGCTCCAGGGTAACGTCCGATCCAGCATCCTTTGCGCCGTCTGCAATCCCCGCCATTTCTTCTTTGAATTCTATTGGCAGATGAGGTTCGGCCTTTTCTTGTCCTATCCTCAACATTTCTTCTGCCCTTTTGATATCCGAACCCGTTTGCTCGGCGACATAAGCGGCAGTTGCCAAAAGGGTTCTATTTATCATAAGGTCTATTTTATCTGCCAGCAAATAGCCGTGCTGATACCCCATCTCGTACGGTTCGCCTTTGACATGTAAGATCTTGACCCCTTTTTGTTCTTTGAAACGAGCTTTTTTGAGCATTTTGTCCTGTCTCATCTGTTCCCCTCGTTTTTAAAAAATCTTTGACCATGTTCTGTAACTATTTAGTTTACTCTCACCAACTCACATAAAGCTAACCGATCTGGAATGCTCCGATCAGAACGAGTCAGGGTTCTAGGGATGCAGGAATGAACGGATATCCGTATTCGTTTCATCAGAGCATATGCCCAGATATCCGAAAAGTCGAACTTGTTCTTCAAATCTCACTCAAGCTGGTGCATTGCATCCTTGTGTAGGAGCTTATCAACGGTATCGTCGTGTATTTCCTCACCCTGCCGATCATCAGTTTACTTCACAGCTAATTGCTTTAGAGAAGAGATCGGATGAAGTACGAGTAATAATACGATTATCTCAACTGGTGTTAAGACTACCAACACAAAATCGCGAAGAGCCGACAAATTCATAAGACAGATATGGGCTAATAGAAGCACATGAAAAAAATTTGGCCTTTAGAGATGTTGGTTATGGTTCTGGCTCTCTCGGCCACGGGCATCTGTGCCGCTGAGGTCCCAGACCTGGTGGGAAACTGGGCCGGTTCGGGGCCGGGGTATCATGAGGGGACTGGTTACGTTGAAGAGGCGGATTACGTCACCCTGAGCCTCACCATCGTGGAGCAGAAGGATCGCCTTTTTGCCGGGAACATGATCTACCAGGTGAACGGGACTGATGTGGTCGAGGGCTTTTTCGGGGTCTTCGGCGCTGATAACAAAACCTTCCACATCGCCGAGCTCGGCTCGGGCACTGACCTGGGAATGGTCATCTCCGACGACGAGATCGAGCTGATATACATCCAGGACGGCGACCCGGCAGAGAGCAAGCTGGCAGAGATCTTCATCAACAGGCTTTACCGCATAGTGGAATGAACGTAAGTCCTCGGGGGAATGGGCGGTACGGTGTACGCCCGCTCGCCCTACCCTCAGCCGGGTATCTACGTCTATTGTCGTACCACGCCGGAAGGTGCCGCGATCGTCCTCTTCTGGATGCTGCGACTACGTCGCATCTCCCGTTAACTGGAGTTAACGAGACACCCCCTTTTCGCCTTTGTGACCCACATAGGTCCACATGGCATCAAGTTGAACGCGGGTCAGCTTATAGTTCGCAAGCAGTAGAGCTTCTATCTCTTCGGCGTGGTTGGCAGCCTCGCGCAGCCAGTCAATAACCGTCTCTTCCTTAATCCCCTTGACCCGGTGGATGGAAGCCAGACTACACCTCTCGGCAACCATGGCCAGACATTCCAAGATCGTCTCAGGACTGTGATGGCGGCGGTAGAATACCGTATCTTTATTACATCTACGAAAATCTTCTTACAGGTCCTACACTGGTAACGCTGTGTGCCCTTGGCAGTCCTGCCGAACTTGACGATGTTGCCGTGATTCAATTTGGCATAGTCGGGACATTCTTTGTTCCAACAGAACGTGCTGGGGCGAACAAGTTGATTGGTCTTCATTGCATCTCCCAACAGTATGATTGGGAGTTGTAGTATTTCAACTTAATTGAGGTGGACTACCTGACTTCATGCAAAAGAAATATAAATATGTATCCGTATCACAGTAGTCATGCTGGCAGGGGATAAGAGAAAAGAACTGCGCCACGGCCGGCATACAGTATCACTGCTAACAGACCACATGGTTTTCAGTTCCAAGTATAGACCTGAACAGTTTTCAAATCCCCCCCTACAACTTGAAATCGACCTCAACCGTTTCTTTCAGCATGTCCTTGAACCCTAACATTTCAAGTGTTCTCCTGG
>JGI24025J20009_10002719_pt1 | contig 12431 bp, 10 predicted proteins | sample Cruoilmetagenom3_FD_20009 | JGI IMG/M metagenome (IMG submission 20009)
TCGACGACGATTACTTTTATATCGATCTGGTTTTTTACAACTGCATACTGAAATGCTACCTGTTGATTGACCTCAAAATCGGCGAGCTGGCGCACCAGGATGTCGGCCAGATGGATAGCTATGTCCGGATGTTCGATGACAAATACATTGCGGAGGGAGACAATCCGACCATCGGTCTTATTCTTTGCGCAAAGAAAAACAAAACCATCGCCCGATACTCCGTACTCAACGACAGCAAGCAGCTCTTTGCGTCCAAATACATGCTCTATCTGCCTACTGAGGAGGAGCTGCGGCGGGAATTGGAGCGGGAGCGAAGGCTGATTGAGGAAGCACAAGCTGAAGGAAAAGGCAAGTGACCAAGCATGAGAACCACGAATGAACACGAATAGACACGAATTATTGCCATTTCTTATTGGCGTTCATTCGCGTCCATTAGCGGTTCAAAACGGGATTGCAATATGAGCGACAAACAGCAACAACTATTTAAAACAAGACTCGTTCCCGGCAAGGAAGGTTCAGGAAAACTTTTTGAAGAAGAATTTGTCGTTGATGACGGCCCCGTCGAATGCCTCGGTATGACCTTTGAAAATGACGAGAAGCGCCGGGAATATTTCCTGGAAAAACTGCGCGACAAACTCAAGGACCCGGAGTTCCGCAAGATCGAAGGGTTCCCGATTGGCGAGGACGAGGACATCCTGGCGCTGTCCGATCCACCGTATTACACCGCTTGCCCGAACCCGTTTATCGAGGATTTCATCAAGCACTATGGAAAGCCGTATGACCCGGTCTCAGATGACTATCGACGGGAACCTTTTGCGGCGGATGTGAGTGAGGGGAAGAACGACCCGATCTACAATGCTCACTCCTATCACACCAAGGTGCCGCACAAGGCGATCATGCGGTATATCTTGCACTACACCGAGCCAGGAGGTGTGGTGCTCGATGGTTTTTGTGGAACGGGGATGACTGGTGTTGCTGCGCAAATGTGTGGCGACAAAACTGCAGTTGAGTCCCTTGGTTACAAGGTAGGCAAGGACGGCGAAATATCGCGACAGGATATTGATGAGAATGGCAAGGCTGTGTGGAGGGTTTTCTCTAAGATAGGAGCCCGAAAAGCTGTTCTGAACGATTTGTCTCCAGCGGCTACATTCATCGCATACAACTATAATGTTCCAGTAGATACGAGTGAATTCGAACGCGAAGCTCAAACCATCCTAAAAGAAGTAGATCGTGAGTATGGGTGGATGTACGAAACGCGCCACGCTGAAAGCGGAAGCAAAGGACGCATTAACTATGCTGTGTGGTCCGACGTGTTTGTATGCCCAGAATGCGCGGGTGAAGTTGTGTTTTGGAATGCAGCAGTTGACCAGGACAGAGGAGTTGTCCGCACAGAGTTCAGCTGCCCAAGCTGCAATTCGGCTCTAACCAAGAGGTCACTTGACCGCGCTTTTGTTACGTTTCATGACTTCGTGTTGGGCAAACCGTTAAAGCAAGCCAAACAAGTCCCAGTTTTTTATAACTACACGTACTCCGGAAAGACCTACACCAAATTCCCGGACCAATGGGATCTCGATCTCCTGGGCAGAATAAACGCGATTAACCCACCCGATTGGTTCCCATCTGTAAGGATGCCTGAAGGAGATGAGTCACGTCGCAACGACAGAGCTGGGATTACACACACACATCATTTCTACACTAAGCGCAATCAGCTAACTCTGGCCAAATTGCTCTCCGAATGCCAATCGCCTCAATGCAAGTGGCTGGTCACTGGAGTGATGCAGCGCGCTTCCAGACAGCACCAAATCGCTATTTCAAGAATTGGTGGGCCCAAAGCTGGAGAAGGAGGGGCGACTGCAGGTCATAGACGGGGAACTCTATATATTCCCTCAAATCAAGTGGAGTTTAGCCCATTCACTCTGATCTTAAAGCGGCTCAAGATGGCCTTGAAGGCTGCAAGAAAAGCATCAACGCATACTAACAACATGATTTTGCGGACGGCTTCTGCTTCGCAATTACAGCATGTTATAAACGAGGTCGATTACATTTTCACTGATCCACCCTTTGGTGGAAACATCATGTATTCCGAGCTCAATTTTATTTGGGAATCACTTTTAAAAATCAGAACCAACTGTAAAGACGAAGCGATTACGAACAAGACCCAACAGAAGACGCTCCTTGATTATCAAACGCTTATGTATATGTGCTTTTCGGAATACTTCGCGTCTCTCAAACCCGGTCGCTGGATGACCGTGGAATTTCATAATTCACAAAATACGGTATGGTCAGCAATTCAGGAAGCATTGCAGAAAGCAGGATTCGTAATTGCTGACGTAAGGGTATTGGATAAGAAGATAAAAACGCACACTCAAAGAACTGCTGGAGGCTCAGTAAACAAAGATTTGGCGATTACCGCCTACAAGCCCAACGGTGGCTTAGAGGACCGCTTCAAACTTGCTGCAGGCACCGAAGACGGCGTCTGGGATTTCGTCCGAACGCACCTGAAGCAACTCCCGGTGTTTGTCTCCAAGAATGGACAGACTGAGGTCGTCGCTGAACGTCAGAACTACTTGCTCTTTGACCGCATGGTGGCCTTCCACGTCCAGCGCGGTGTGACGGTTCCCTTGTCCGCCGCCGAGTTCTACAAGGGATTGGGACGCTTTTCCGAGCGCGACGGTATGTTCTTCCTCCCTGACCAAGTAGTCGAGTATGACAAGAAGCGCATGACGGTCAAGGATGTACTCCAGCTCCAGCTTTTCGTCTCCGACGAGGCATCCGCAATCCAGTGGCTCAAACAGCAATTGACCAAGAAGCCGCAGACCTTCCAGGATATCCACTCGCAGTTTTTGAAAAAGATCGGCGGCTGGCAGAAGCATGAAAAGGCCCTGGAGCTTTCTGAACTGTTGGAGCAGAACTTCCTGCGTTATGACGGTAAGGAAGATGTGCCCAGCCAGATTCACAGCTACCTCTCCTCGAACTTCAAGGAGCTGCGCAACCTGGCCAAGGATGATCCGGCGCTCAAGGCCAAAGGCAAGGACCGCTGGTACGTCCCCGACCCGAACAAGGCCGGTGACCTGGAAAAGCTGCGCGAACGGGCCTTGATGCGCGAATTCGAGGAGTACCGAGAAGCAAAGCAGAAACGCCTGAAGGTGTTCCGCATCGAGGCTGTCCGCGCCGGGTTCAAGAAGGCCTGGCAGGAACGCGACTACGCCACCATCATCGCTGTAGCCCGCAAGATTCCGGACAAGATCCTTCAAGAAGATCCCAAACTTCTTATGTGGTACGACCAGGCGGTAACGAGAGAAGGAGATAACTGAAATGTTTAAACAACTACAAATTCAAAATTTTAAAGGATGGAAAGATACCGGAATCATTGACATGGCTCCCATCACCTTATTCTTTGGGGCGAATAGTTCCGGCAAGTCCAGCATCGGACAGTTCCTGATGATGCTAAAACAGACGATAGAATCTCCTGACCGAAAAGCTGTTTTTTTCCCTGGCGACATTCATTCAGCTGTTCAACTGGGTTCCTACCAGGAAATGGTGTTTCAGCGTAATTTAAAGAACCGGATTATTTTTAAGTATGAGTGGAATCTCTCCTCTAAACTCAAATTTAAGGATGCGTTATCGGAAAAAAGCTATATCGCAGATCAAATGGAATTTGAGGGAACGGTTGGTTTGGAAGATGTTTCCTCTCGGAAAATATGTATTGAGCAATTGAAATACATTCTTTCGCTGAATAGTGAGATGCTCCTCTCAATTGGCATGGAACGGACTACAGGTAAAAAGCATCAGTATCGTGTCGAAGCGGAAAAATATCCATTGAAGCGCAACCCTGGACACCCGTGGCATCGAGCGGCCCCTGTGCGGTTCTATGGATTCCCCGACGAAGTGGTGGCGTATCACCAAAATGCTGAATTTGTGCAAAATCTTAACTTGCAACATGAAACATTGTTTAAGTCGCTATTTTACCTCGGTCCACTGCGAACAAAAACAGATCGGCTCTATTCATGGCCAGGTATTACGCCTGCAAGTGTCGGATACTCTGGTGAGAATACAGTTGCCGCGATATTGGCATCACACGGAAGAAAAATCAGCTTCGGTTATAGAAAAGCGACAAAACCCTTGGCACAGATTGTAGCAAAAAGTCTCAAACGCATGGGGCTGATTGAGGAATTTAAGGTTAATGCTATTTCTAAGCAACGGCAGGATTATGAAGTTAAGCTGCGCACCAAGGGCTCAAAGGATTGGGTGGATCTCCCTGATGTTGGTTTTGGCATCTCTCAGGTGCTTCCTGTTTTGGTTCAGTGTTTTTATGCTCCACCAGGATCAATCATCTTGATGGAACAGCCGGAAATTCATTTGCACCCAAGTGCTCAGTCGGCGCTGGCTGATGTGATGATTGATGTTATTAATTCCAGAGAGAACGGCAAGGACAGGAATATTCAGCTAATTATAGAAACTCACTCGGAACACTTTTTACGGCGATTACAAAGGCGAATTGCCGAAGATACCGTTCCTAAAGTAAAAGTGTCAGCATACTTCGCCAATATTACGAAAACGCCTGCCACCTTGGAGCCCCTCCAAATTGATATTTTTGGCAATATCCAGAACTGGCCCGAAAACTTTTTCGGCGATGAAATGGGAGACATAACAGCGCAGGCCAAGGCAGCGATGAAAAAGCGGATGCAGCAGAGTACAAAGAAATCGGAGGCATCCTAATGAGTTTGCCGAAAAAATGCCTTGTCGATACTAATGTGCCCAAAACAGCCAACCTCGCTCTCGACCCGGCGACAATACCTCAAGACTTGACCGGTTGTGTTCTGGCTTGCGTGGAAGCAGTCGAGCATGTGGTTAAAAAAGGCAGTTTGGTTCTCGATTACGGTGATGAAATATTTACTGAATACCGGAGCAACCTTTCACTAAGAGGTCAACCGGGTGTCGGGGATAAATTCATGAAATGGGTTCACGACAATCGGTGGAAATTTCCAAATGTTGACCGAGTAACAATCACAAAAGAAGGCCAGTCATATGTTGAATTTCCCGACCATGACGGTTTGACCCGGTTCGATAACTCTGACCGGAAATTCATCGCTGTTGCAAACGCCCATCCTGCAAAGCCGCCAGTACTACAGGCAACGGATAGCAAGTGGTGGGGCTGGAAGGATTCTTTGAAAGAAGTAGGGATAACAGTCCAGTTCCTGTGTTCTGACTATGTCAAAGCAAAGTACCAGGAAAAAATAGGCAAGTGACGAACGATTTCCACAAATTTCCCAGAACGCCTCATCTGGCAGTCCTCGCTGATAGTGTTATCAGGAACGATAAGGTGATGGCAGAGTCCGAACGGGAAATGTTTCTGCGCCATGAACTCGTGGTGGAAGAAAAGGTTGATGGTGCGAATCTTGGAATTTCCATTGACGTAGAGGGAAATATCCGCGCTCAGAATAGAGGGGCGTACTTGCATCTCCCAAGTGCAGGACAATGGGAAAAACTGTCCGAATGGTTAGCTCCCAAGACTGATATCCTTTTTGAAAAACTCACCGACCGGTATATTTTGTTTGGGGAATGGTGTTATGCGCAGCATTCTATTTTCTATGACCAACTGCCGGATTGGTTTTTGGGATTCGATATATTTGATAAAGAGAGTTTGAAGTTCTTATCATACCCCAGACGTGATGCGGTATTTCGGGATGTCGGCATCTCTGGAATACCTGCCATTAAAAAAGGGCATTTCACCCTGTCAGAACTCAAGAGAATGCTCCCCATTTCACGTCTATGCGATAAACCTGCTGAAGGAATTTATTTGCGTTTTGACCAAGGAGATTGGCTCAAACAGCGCGCTAAGCTGGTACGCCCCGAGTTTATCCAGTCCGTTGGGGCGCATTGGTCACGGAAGGGCATTAGGGCTAATCAGTTGAAACTGGGGGCTCAGGTATGAATCCATCTGAAAATCACCGGCTTGGAAGCAGGAGTGATCCTAAATTTCAAACATTCTAACCTCGAATGGAAGAAGGTCGTGTTGCAGGAAGCAAGGGAATGCAAATGAGCGAAGTGACCATATTCATTAATTTGCGTTTATTCGCGTCTATTCGCGGTTTGAGTAGCTGATGAGTAACTGGCGTGACCAGGTTCTGAAGGAGTTCACTCCCCAGGTCGCCCGCTTGACGCTGGTAGCCGACCCAGATGGTCTCTTGCTGGAAGAAGATATTCTGCACGGGATTCGTGAGCGGGGTTTCGAACTGATCCCCTTCGAGGATCACGTCGCCTTCCGCTATGCCTATGAGTCCAAGTTCCGGTCCCGCTGGGACCGGGGTGAACAGACAGACCTGGTAGTTGTGCTGCGCTCCGGAGCCAACGACCTCGGTTCCCTGCCGTACGATCTACTCCAAGCCGGTCGCCGGCTATACTTCAACCTTGGGGAGATATTTCCCAATCTGAGTTACCCTGTGGTTGCTGCTTTGGATCGTGGAGACCTTGATGCTCTCTTTCGTGCTCAGTTCCAGCATAAGCCCAGTAACATGGGTGATAATGCGACAAAGGAATTCGCGCTGCGCCACGTATTCGAGATTGCACCTGAGCTTATAAAGCAGCCGTCCGATCTGCTGCGTGTCTTGTTGCGCCGTCACTACAGGGGTCAGCGGATACCTGCCATCCTCGACCAACGATTTATCCAGGTGCTAAGGCAGAACGGGCTGTTCGAAGAGTGGCCGCTCGACAAAATCGTTACCGACCGAGAGGCCTTCTTTGCTTTCCTGCAAGAGCGTTGGCCGGTCTTCTTGGATCGCATGGCTGCCATAGAACAGCCAAGGACAGTGAGGGAAGACAAAGCAGTTTACGGACTCCAATACTCCGGCCCATTAGACCTGCCCTTCGATCACGACGACGTCCGCGTTTACATCGACAACCTGTTCATCGAAGGACTGCTTCATTCAGTGTCTCACGAGAACGCCGACGATTTGACTTCGACCTGGGTTGAAGTTGGTATCCAGACCGATCCGGCAAAAGATCGCCATCGCAGACTGGACCGGTTGATCGAGACGATCCGGGACACCATTCCCACAGGGGATGCCAGGCACACTGACTGGTTCCGCTTTGGATACGCCTATGCGGAAATTAGCGTACTCGAACACGAGCTGGGCAGTGGATTGTCGAGTGATGTAAGGGAACGTATCGAGTCACTTCGCTTATCAGTTGATCCGGCATTCCTCACGTGGGTTCAGGACCGGTTTGCCGGTCTGCATAACCAGCCTCCCGTGCCACCGGCAATGCTTCATCACATCCCGAGGGCATTGGCCAGGAAAGTCAGCGACTCACGCGAACAGAAAGTCGCGTTTTTGCTGGTGGATGGTTTGGCTCTGGACCAGTGGATCGTCTTACGTGACGTACTGCAATCTCAAAGGCACAAATTACGTTTCCGCGAAAGCGCCGTGTTTGCATGGATTCCGACCATCACGTCAGTGTCCCGACAGGCTGCCTTTGCCGGTAAGCCGCCGATTTACTTCCCCGCGAGTATCAATACCACGAATAAGGAGCAATATCTGTGGACTCAGTTCTGGGCGGATCAGGGATTAACAGGGCACGCAGTAACTTACGCGAAGGGGCTTGGGGACAGTAACATCGACAAGGTCCGAGAGTTGTTGTCGTACCCGAAGATACGTGTTGCGGGGCTCGTAATCGACAAGGTCGACAAGATTATGCACGGCATGGAACTGGGTGCCGCCGGCATGCACAACCAAGTGCGCCAGTGGGCTATGCAGGGGTTCATGTCCGACCTTATAGACATTCTTCTTGATCAAGGCTTCCAGATTTTTTTGAGTTCCGACCATGGCAATGTTGAGGCAAAAGGCTGTGGGCGGCCAGCTGAAGGTGCGGTCGCAGATATACGAGGCGAACGCGTTCGCGTGTATTCGGACGATCTTTTGCGATCAGCGGTTAAGGAACGCTTTCCGGATGCCATAGAATGGCCGTCGTTTGGTCTGCCGGATGACTATTGTGCCCTGCTGGCTCCACCTCGAAAGGCCTTCATCCGCGCTGGAGAAACCATCGTTGGCCACGGCGGAATCTCTATCGAAGAGTTGATTGTCCCTCTGATTCAAATTGAACGCCTGCCTGTGCGTAACATGCAGACAGAGAGGGAAACATGAACAATCGTCAGCAACAGATTGGTTTCAGCCAACGCATCCGTCTCGAATGGCTCCAGCAGACTGCCAATCTGGTATTGGCCGGAAATGACAAGGGTGCGGTCAACAGCTTGCTACAGGAACTTTTGAAGGATAAGGTCTCCGTCGGCGGAAAGGCTGTACGCGGCAACAAAGAAAAGGCCATCACTATCCTGATGAAGATTTGGCTCAATGTGCCGGGCGAACTGAAGGCCGTTCGCGACGACGGACTTGAGTTGCTAAAAACTCTCCCCCGCAAAGACCAGATTGCCGTTCACTGGGGCATGGCTATGGCCGCCTATCCTTTCTGGGCGACGGTAGCCGCTAACACCGGTCGGCTTCTGCGTCTCCAGGGGACGGTTGCGGCTGCACACGTCCAGCGGCGGGTCCGCGAGCAATATGGAGAGCGAGAGACGGTCTCAAGAGCGGCGCGGCGCGTTATAAGATCCTTTGTCGATTGGGGCGTTTTGAACGAGACGACTGAAAAGGGTGTCTACGGTCAGGGTCTCACACGCTCCATAGATGATCCCAGACTCATCTCCTGGCTTATCGAGGCTTCTCTGCACGCGCGCTCCAACGGCTCTGCCGCGATAAAGGATTTGCTCGTCAGCCCGAGCATCTTCCCGTTTCACCTTATGCACTTGTCAGCAGAGCTCTTAGTTTCGGTCTCGCCTCGTCTCGACCTTTTGCGCCATGGTCTCGATGACGATTTGGTCATGTTACGACAGGACAGCGCCGTGGGCTCCCCAAAGAAAAAAGAAGGGAACAATAGATGATAAACGAGGAAATCGCCCGTTTCTTCAACAACACGAGAGCTTTCATAAAAGGCGAGCCCGATCTGCGTAAAGTCAAGTTTACCGTCGGGTCATGTGGCAAGCGTTAAGGCGGGCATCCCCGGAACGGGGCTGTTTTATAAAATCATGCTCTCAAACAAAAGGACCTGCTGCCGGAATGGGCATATATTGCGTTGACTATGTCATTTTTTTAATATAGCCTTACACGCCTTACACTTGTTGTAATGTTGTACGACATGAACGAGAGGAGAACTTCCTGTGGGTAATATTCCTGAGAAAATTATACTTAAAGACAACGGCACCATTTCTGTGCCTGATTTGCCGATCATTCCCTGCATTGAAGGTGATGGTATAGGCCCTGACATCTGGAAGGCAACCAGGCTGGTACTGGATGCTGCAGTGGAAAAGGCCTATGGAGGAAAGAAAAAGATCTTGTGGAAGGAAATCTTCGCAGGTGAAAAGGCATATCAGCAGACCGGGAAATGGCTGCCGCCTGAGACTCTGGAGGCCATCAAAGAGCACGTAGTCGCAATCAAGGGGCCCCTTACAACCCCGGTGGGTGAAGGGATAAGGAGCCTTAATGTCACCTTGAGACAGGAGCTGGACCTATATGCCTGCGTAAGGCCTGTCCGGTACTTCAAGGGGACTCCAAGCCCGGTTAAGAGGCCGGAAGACATGGATATGATCATCTTTCGCGAAAATACCGAGGACGTGTATGCAGGAATAGAGTGGCAGGAGGGGAGCGAAGATGCCAGGAAGGTCATTCGATTTCTAAAGGATGAAATGGGACAGGACATCAGGCCGGATTCAGGGATCGGAATAAAGCCCATCAGCCGTTTCGGGACCCAGCGCCTGGTCAGAAAGGCTATACGCCATGCCATTGATACGGGTAAGTCCAGCGTTACCCTGGTCCACAAGGGCAACATCATGAAGTATACAGAAGGGGCGTTTAAAAACTGGGGCTATGAGCTGGCAAAAACAGAGTTTCCAAAGGAAACTATCACCGAACAGGAGCAGTGGGATGACTACAATGGCAGACAGCCGGAGGGCAAAATTGTCATAAAGGACCGCATTGCAGATGCCATGTTCCAGCAAATCCTTTTGCGACCAAGGGAATACAGCGTGCTGGCCCTGCCAAACCTGAACGGCGATTACATTTCCGATGCCTGTGCGGCCCAGGTGGGAGGACTTGGCATGGCGCCCGGCGCGAATATCGGTGATGGCTATGCCCTTTTTGAGGCAACCCACGGCACGGCCCCCAAATATACCGGGCTCGACAAGGTCAACCCCGGCTCGCTTATCCTGTCGGGTGCCATGATGCTCGAATATCTCGGATGGAAAGACGCCATGGAAAAAATTCACAGTGCCCTTGAGGCAGCCATTGCCAAAAAGAGGGTGACCTATGACCTGGCAAGACAGATCGAGGGTGCAACCGAAGTAAAGTGCTCGGAGTTTGCCTTATCTATTGTTGAGTCCATGTAAACTAAATTGAGCGATTAGCTTTTAGCGGTTAGCTATTAGTTTAATGGTTATCGGTCTGTCGCCCTGACAAGCAGGATGTTTTACTATTACAAACCCTCACCCATTAGGTGTTATTTCTAATTAACATAATACCTTGATTTTTCAAGGCTAAACGCTAATGGCTAACAGCTAATCGCTCAACTTAGGTGTAAATATATCTGTCAAATGCAGTGGTCCTTTGCCAGGCTCACCCTTGTCATAAGGGACATCCTTTTTCCGCCATGCTGTGCCGCTTGCCAGGCCCGGCTTTCTGCCCCGGCAGGAGACCGTCTGTGTCACGACTGTCTTGAGTCCATAAGGCTCATAGAACCTCCGGTTTGCACTGTCTGCGGCCGGCCGTTTCACTGTCCGCGGGGCACTGGCCACACATGTGGACAGTGCATAAAGGATCCTCCATCCTTTAACACCGCCCGCTCGGTATTTCAGTACCATAGGTCTGTTAGGACCCTCATTCACAGGATTAAATACAACGATGACGGATATGCTCTAAGGGCCCTTTCCTCCCTGGCCATGGAGCATGCGTTGTTGGATCATTTAAAGCCGGACATGGTAATTCCTGTGCCGTTACACTCGAAACGTCTGAGAAAAAGGGGCTTCAACCAGTCCCTCCGGCTTGCCGGGACGATTTTTCCTCATATTCCGCTGGGAATGGATATTCTTACCAGGACATTGAATACTAAACCCCAGACAGAGCTTTCAATGAAAGAAAGGCACAGAAATGTGAGAAATGCCTTTGAGACCGCCAGTCCTCTGCCGGAAGGTGTGGAAATAATACTCCTTCTCGATGATGTCTATACAACCGGAGCTACTGTCAAGGCCTGTGCCAAGGCCCTAAAAAGGGCAGGAGCAAAAGAGGTCCATGTGTTTACTGTGGCAAGGACCGTAATGGTTAATTCATAAGTGCTAAGTTATTTTTGCACCGGATGGACTAATGAACATCGAACATCCAACATCGAATGTTGAATGGGGAAAATCCAAACCTCAATAACCTTCTGTAAATTCAATGAGTTGTAGAATTTCCGAGATGTTCGTTACGAGTATCAAAACGGCTGAAAAGAAACAGAAATAGCTGTTGAATGTTCGGTATTGGATATTTGTTTTTCATTCGACGTTGGACGTTCGATGTTCGACGTTCATCTTTGGCTCATGAATATCGAATATCAAACAAGGAATTTCGAAAGGGTTTTGTAGACAGATTTAGCACTGGGATGTCGCACTACATTGAACTGTTTCCCGGTCTTCTTGCACGTCGCCTTTACTACTTTCAAGGCCCCGTGGCTGTTGATACTGGTGATAAACAAAACGATGTTGGCCTTACAGACCACGTTTTTCAGAACATGCTGTCCATTGGAGCAGTTTCCGTTATGGAAGATGAAGTCAGCGCCCAAGTCATGGATGGTTTTACGGTATTCGGGTTCCAAGCGATCAAGGCCTCCTATCACAGCTACACGCATGCCCTCCAGAGGACATAGGCATTTTTTCTGTTCTGTGCAGTGACTGCAGTCTCCCTTGGCATCCTCAGGGCGGACGAGAGTGAACACGTTACCAGCCTGTGGATTTTCTTCTTTGTCAGGCCATGTGTTCGGCACTACGGACTGTTTTTCATCCTTGACTTGCATATTTGATTCGATCAGTTTTTCATGTTCAGCAATCTTTGTATTTGCCTGTTCAAGTTCGTAGGCAAGCTTCTTTGCTTCGCGTTTCAGGGCTGCTTCTCGAAGTGGCCGTTGTCTCAACTCAGCCAACTCCTGGGAGTATTCGGCCAGCTTTTTCTTGAGTTCTAATATTTCCGCGTTTTTTTCCTGGAGTTGCTTTTTAAATGTAGATTTGACAGAAATTTCAGGTGTATTGACTTCAGAGTGGAACGGATTTTCTTTCTGCGGCCTTTCTGCCTTGTTTTTTCTCTGTGACATTGTGATTCAGGACAGAAAGGCCGAGTTTGAGCTGGTTACAATTCTCC
>JGI24025J20009_10002720_pt1 | contig 12431 bp, 15 predicted proteins | sample Cruoilmetagenom3_FD_20009 | JGI IMG/M metagenome (IMG submission 20009)
GCTTCATTTGAAGCATTTAAAAAAGATGAAAAACCCTGGAGAAATGACCCTGAGCATCAGGTTCACTATCAGGGTCAGCCTTATTTTGTTAGCGAATATGGAGGAATCTGGTGGAATCCTTCTCAAAAGGATAATAAAGCCTGGGGATATGGCAAAAGACCCCAAACAAAGAAAGAGTTTCTTGAGCGCTATCAAAAACTCACCGAAACCCTTTTATTCCATCCCCAAATTTCAGGATTCTGCTATACTCAACTTTATGATGTAGAACAAGAAGTTAATGGATTATATACCTATGACAGACGCCCAAAATTTGACCCGGCTCTCATAAAAAAAATTAACTCTCAAAAAGCCGCTATTGAGGAATAAATTTTAACAAAATATTTATTTTTATTAAAATTTAATAAAAATTGAAGGAGAGATAAATGTCCTCAAGGGTGAAAGTAATGAGTTTATCCCTGCCCCGAGAGATGGCAGAGGAAATTGAAAAAAGAGCAAAAAAACAAGGAAAAATGAAAAGTGAATATTTAAGAGAGGCTATAAGACAATACTTGGAAAGAGAAAAGTGGAGAGAGTTACAAAAGGAATTCAGTCTTCAAAAAAGAAAACAATCTTTATAGGAGACTGGTGAAAACCCTCAATATTCCTGCGGTCCGATTTATCGGACTTCTGAATGTAGCGGTTTGATTTATCAAACTTATTAATAAAACGTGTTTCATAAATGAAACCTCTACAAAAAACTACTTTGTCACCAGCCTCCCAGAAAAGGAGTAGTTTTCTTTTTTAGAAGAATTTGACATAGCTAACTTTTGCACAAATTGGTAACCGCAACCTTCAGGTTGCGTACAAACGCAGGATAAATCCTGCGGCTACCAGGTAAAGAAAGCGTGTTGGGGATAAACCTCAACGCTACTGTAGCGCGGGGGCTCGTCCCCTGCATATCAGATTGCGTAAAGAAAAATAAACGCAGGCTAAAGCCTGTGGCTAGCGTAAGAAAAAGAGAAAATTAGTAAGTAGGAGAGAAATCAATATATATGAGTAATGGAAATGCAAAGATAATAGAGAAACTAATTGAGAAGATATATAAATAAGAGGTAAATGTTTAACTTCATAAATGCCATAAAATATAGAGAAAAAAATCAGGAGGGTTATCTATGGAAGATAAACCTGTATATACTACAAAAGAGGCCGCTGACTATCTTGGGATAAGCCGATCTACTATCTATCGTATGGAGAAACGAGGTTTACTTTCCCCTACAAAAACTTCAGGGGGACAGAGACGCTTCAGCCAAAGAAACCTCGAAGAATATTTAAGTCAAAATTTCGAGACTCCTCTAATAAGAGAGAAATCTGCTTCTTACGAGATTACTGCAAGGATTGAACCCTATTTTCAAGAAGACTCAATATGGATTTATAATGCTAATATTTTGAACACAGATTGCGTCAAAGAAAGAACGATTGATTTGATTGTTACTTCTCCTCCATATAATGTAGGTATTAAATACAATTCTCATGATGACAAAATGATCTACGAAGATTACTTATCTTTTACAAGAGAGTGGCTTGCAAAATGTTATGAACTGTTGAAAGATGATGGAAGATTTTGTCTAAATATACCGTTAGATAAGAACAAAGGTGGGCAACAGAGCGTAGGAGCAGATTTGACAACGATCGCTAAAGAAGTAGGTTTTAAATATCATTCCACTATAATATGGAATGAAGGAAATATCTCCAGAAGAACAGCATGGGGTTCGTGGCTCTCTGCTTCTGCTCCTTATGTTATTGCTCCGGTAGAATTAATTATTATTTTATATAAGAAAAATTGGAAAAAAACAAGCGGTAGTAGAAAGTCAGACATTACTAAAAAAGAATTTATGCAATGGACAAACGGGGTGTGGAATTTTATGGGTGAGAGTAAAAAAAGAGTTGGGCATCCTACGCCATTTCCAGTAGAATTACCAAGAAGATGCATAAAGCTATTTAGTTTTGTTGGAGATACAGTTTTAGATCCATTTATGGGAAGCGGAACAAGTTTAATCGCTGCTTATCTGAACAATAGAAAGGCGATAGGAATTGAGATCGATAAAACTTATTGTAAACTTGCGGAAGAAAGATTGATTGTAGAGGCGAGAATAAATGAAGGAAAATTGTTCACGGGAGTATAAGAAATGAAGAAAATCAAAACTATAAGTGAATTAATCGTGGAGTATTTTATGAAACACCCTAATAAAGATATATCACATGGTCCTGTTGTGGATTGGGTAACAAAACAGTGGCTAAAAAATCATGATACACCCCCAAGAGATCCCTGGAGAGCTATAAGAAAATTACACCAGGAAGGAAAACTTATAAAAGTAAGAAAAGGAGTATATAAATACGATTCTGCTTATGTCCATAATATTGATCTATGGGATTTTCCTCCCGGTGTTAAGAAAGCTATACTGGAGAGAGATAATTATCACTGTGTGGTTTGCGGAAGGGGTATAAAGGATGGGGTTGAGTTAGTAGTTGATCATATTAAGCCGAAAGACAAAGGCGGAGCAAACGATATTAGTAATGGACAAACTCTTTGTATGGAACACAATTTAATGAAGAAGAACTACTCACAGACTGAAGCAGGGAAAAGATACTTTATCAAAATTTATGAAAAGGCAATTGCCAATAATGATGAAAGGATAATTAAATTTTGCAAAACAGTATTTGACGCTTATGATGAGTTTGGAATTAATGGACACATACCAAGACCAAATGGAAAGTAATTTAAGTTAATAGAAGGAATAGTAAGATGCTTGATCGTGAAGTTGTCAAAAAATTTTTACAAGAGAAACTAGAAGGGATTGAAATCCCAAAAGGTATATCAATCAATAATTTAGTAGAGACTTTCTGTAAATATGTTGAGAATGATTACTATGAGTGGTTAAAGGATAATTTTAAATCCTTTTTCAATCATGGAAATCCAGACTGGAATTGGATTAAAGAACGAATTGAGCACTATTCAAAAGATTAAAATATGGAATTCTCTGATAGCCGCAATCTTCAGGTTGCGTATAAACGCAGGCTAAAGCCTGCGACTACCAGGAACTAAAACTAATTACAGACTCCGAGCTCTGCGGCTACCACAAACATATAAACGCAGGCTAAAGCCTGCGGCTACCAGGTAAAGAAAGCGTGTTGGGGATAAACCTCAACACTACTGTAGCGCGGGGGCTCGTCCCCCCATATCAGATTGCGTAAAGAAAAATAAACGTAGGCTCTGAGCCTCGCGGCTACTATAAGAAAAAGAGAAAATTGCTAATATGAAAATGCCTGAGGTAATTATTGGGACTTCGGGGTGGTGGTATGAGCACTGGCGGGAAAGATTTTACCCTCCAGATTTAGAAAAGAGAGAATGGTTTTCTTATTATGCAAAATCTTTTTCTACAGTGGAGATAAATAGTTCTTTTTATCGCTTACCTTTTGAAAATGTAGTTAAAGGATGGGCAAAGAAAGCACCAGAAAACTTTAAATTTACTTTAAAGATGTGGCGCCGGGTTACTCATTATAAGAAACTAAAAAATGTAAAAGAAGATCTGGACATCTTCTTTACCCGAATCGAACCTCTTAAGAAAAATTTAGGAGCTATACTTTATCAACTTCCTCCTTCTCTGAAGATAAATCTTAATTTATTAGAGGATTTCTTAAAAATATTACCTCCACACTTAGACCAGGCAGTTGAATTCAGACATAAGTCCTGGCTAACAAAAAAAACTTTTTCTCTCCTTAAAAAATATAATACCGCTTATTGCATTATCAGTATGCCCAAATTTCCTGAATTAATTGAGTTTACCTCGCAAATTAGTTACATCCGCTTTCATGGAAGAGAAACTCTTTACGGTTCTTCTTACTCTGAAGAAGAACTTAAGGATTGGGCTACAAAAATAAGAGATTTTTCTCACAAAGGAATAAAAAGAGTGTATGTTTATTTTAACAATGATTATAATGCCTACGCTGTCTTTAACGCTCTGAAATTAAAAGAAATCCTTTCTTAATCTCTAAAAAAGAGAGGATTTGTCCAGGCAGTTTCTCCATTTTTATCTATACACTCTACTCTTAAATATTTTTCCTTCCCTTTAAGTTCATACTCTGCTTCCAAAAACTCCTTCCCATTTTCTTTCCAGATACTTCTTCCTCTGGCGTTATCGCAAATAAAATTAATAACTTTAACTGGCGATGAAGTTAGGATATACACTCTTTTCCCATCAAAATTAATTTCTTTTATCCTGGGACCGGTAGAGGAGTAAAAAAGTCCTTTCTTAATAGAAGAAATTATACTTTCTTTATCTAAGGCAGGAGCTTTCACTATAATCCATCCCCTATAACCATCTGCATAATGAAAATGAGCATCATCTACAGCAAATCCCCAGTTTAGCCTTCCTTTAGCCAAAAGGGCATCCCAGTATACTGAGGATAATCCCTTGCCAATTCCTTTAAGGCAGGTGCTGTTGTAAACTTCTATTCCTAATTGTCCCTTAAGGGGAAAAAGGTCCTCCATAGTTGAACCTGACCAATAAGGATGAGCTAATATTGCTTCGCCTCCCTTTTCTTTTAAAAAATCAATTCCTTCTTGTGCTCCAAGCTTAGCTCTAAACTCTGGAGAAGCCTCAAATCCTTCTTTTACATTAATACCGACTAGATGATATGTATTTCCTACTGAATTTTTACCTACATCTATTTCAATTCCCGGAACAAGAAGGAAATCTTCTCGTGAATATTCTTCCACATCAGTTACCTTATTATGGTCGGTAATTGCCAAAAAATCATAATTCTTCTTTTTATAACCCTCTATCACTTTTTCTGGAGAAAATTCTCCATCAGAATTAGTAGTATGAGTGTGGATATTACCCTTATACCAATTTCCTTCTACCTCAAACGGATTAAACATTTTTTCTCCTTTATATATGTTGACTAATTCTTGCACAACTGGTAGTCGCAGGCTACCAACTCACTTTCCTCTTTCCTTATAACTCTTCACCTTCTAAGTTAATCCTGATATTCCCAAAAATGATGCATCCTATATCCTCTTCTTTCTTCAAAGGAGTAAAGATGGATATTTTTTTCTCCTCTTCTTGCACTTTCTCTACAATCCCCAGAGCTAAATCCTTACCTTCTTTACTTCGTAGAGAGACTAAAAAACTTTCAAGATTTTCTTTCAAGTTTCCATATCTCAATCCTACTTTATTTAATGATAAAGTTAAAACTTTTGCTTCTTTAAAATAATCTCTAAATTTTCGCTTTCTATAATCTCTTCTTTCAGCCCAGCTTTTTAAATTTACTAAATCAGATAGCGGAATTTTAAAAATTTCAGGAAAATTCATTTTCTTAAAAGAAACGAGAATATGCTCTAATTCTTTTTCTCTTTCCAGAGCTAAAATTATCTTGGGATGAATAATGTCCATCATACATATCTTTAAGACTCTTCCTGCTCCTCCTTTTACCATTCCCGTAGTATCAATTATCACTTTATCAACTTTTTCTTTAGCAATATCATAAATAAACTTTGCCCCTGTAAGAGTAGGAAGAAGATTAGCGTAAGGGGAGGTAGTTCCTACAAAATACATATCTTTTAGAGGAATACTTTCCCAATCAATAAATTTTTCTTTTACCAAACCCCAGGCTATGGTAGTAGGAGGACCAATATGGGACTGTCCTATATCAACATCTACTACTCCTATTATAAATCTTTTTACCAGTAATCTTAAGATTTCCTCAATGAGAGTAGTCTTCCCTGTATCTGAATCTCCCACTACCATTATTGTTTTATTTTCTTTCTTTAATATTGCTTCTATTGTCTTTTTATTCAGGAAAAATTTACTTTCCATATTTTTTAAAAATAGCGTTTATTAATCTTAACATATTCTTCTGTGAGGTCACACCCCCAAAATATTGTCTCACAACTCCCTCTATGAAGGTCTATGGTTATCTTTACTTCATCTTTCTCTAAAATCTCTTTTAACTTTTCTCTTTCAAATCCTGCCGCTTCCCCTTTTTTAACTACCAGTATTTCCTCAAAATAAACATCCACCTTTTCCGTATCTATATGAGTATGAGCTGAACCAAGAGCAGACATTACTCTCCCCCAATTAGGAGAAGCTCCAGCTATAGCTGTTTTTACTAAAGGTGAAATAGCTACTGCTTTAGCTATTCTGCGCACTTCTTTTGGGAAAGCACCACCCCTCACTTTTATTTCCATAAGCTTTGTGGCACCTTCACCATCCCGGGCAATCATTTTAGCTAAAGAAATACAGAGATAATCCAGGGCTTTACAGAAATATGAGAAGTTTTCATCTTCTATTCTTAGTTTTTTCTTTTTCCGCCAGGTTTTCACTCTCTCATTTTTTGCCAACCCATTGGCGAGGATAAATACAGAATCGTTAGTACTCATATCCCCATCTATACTCACTTGATTAAAAGATTTATTAACTGCTCCCTTGAGAGCTCCTTCTAATGCATCGGGTGCAATACAAGCATCTGTAGTGATAAAACAAAGCATAGTAGCAAGATTGGGAGATATCATCCCCGAGCCTTTAGCTATTCCCGCTATCTTTACCTTACCCTTACCTCTGGCCGGAATATCTGTCTCTATAACTATCTGTTTAATAGTAGTGTCTGTTGTAAGAATAGCTTCTGCAGTTTTCTCCCCTCCTTGATAAGAAAGTTCATTTATTGCTTGTTTTATTCCTTTCTCTATTTTAGTCATAGGCAGAAATTTACCTATCTTGCCTGTAGAAGCCACCAATATCTCTTCTTTTTCTATTTTTAGCTCTTTAGCTGCGATTTCACTCATTTTATCGGCATCTTCCAACCCTTTTTTTCCAGTACAGGCATTAGCAATACCACTATTTATAACAATAGCTTGAGCATATTTTTTGCGAATTCTTTGAATAGATAATTTTACAGGAGCGGCTTTCACACGGTTAGTAGTAAACATCCCAAAAGAAGTAGCCGGAACTTCAGAATAAATAAGGGCAAGATCCGGCCGATTCTTTTTTATCCCACAACGAACCCCCGCCGCTTTAAACCCTCGGGGAGTAGTAATCGTTCCTTTTATCTTTTTCAATTTACTCTCCTTCTAATCCCATCTTTTCATCATAGCCGCACATAATATTCATATTTTGGACTGCTTGACCAGCAGCTCCTTTAACCAAATTATCCACAGCAGAAATAATTAGAAGACGCCTTTTCTCTTTATCTACCATTAATCCTAGACGACACCTGTTAGAATTAGTGACTTCTTTTATCTGGGGGAATTGACCTTTATCAAGGATATCTATAAAAGGTTCTTTCTTGTAAAAATCCTTATATATTTGGAGAAAATTATCCGTAGTTAAGGGTTGTTTTAATAGAGCATAGCAAGTGGCTAAAATTCCCCGATTTACAGGAATTAAATGAGGAATAAAAGTAATTTTTACCTTTTTTTGAGCTAATATACTTAGTTCCTGTTCCATTTCAGGAATATGTCGATGACCTTCTACTTCATAAGCATAGAAATTTTCATTAATTTCTGGAAAATGGGTTTTTAAACTTAAGTTTCTTCCTGCACCACTAACTCCTGATTTAGCATCTACTATTATATCATCTTCTTTTACCAGGTTATTTTTAAGTAAGGGAGCCAGGGCTAAGATTACTGCTGTAGAATAACATCCAGGATTAGCAATTAAACGAGCTTTTTTTATTTTATCTTTATTTAATTCCGGTAAACCGTAAACAGCTTCTTTAAGTAAATCTTTTTCTCTATGCCGAGTTTCATACCACTTTTCATAAGTTAGATAATCTTTTAAACGAAAGTCTGCTGATAAATCTACTATTCTCTTTCCATTAATATAAAGACTGCCAACTATTCCCATAGCTATTTTATGAGGAAGAGCGGTAAATATAATTGAGGAAGATGAAGAAATTTCATCTATATTTAGCTCTTCGCAGGTAAGAGAAGTACGCAGACACGGATAAATTTCCGAGATTTTCTTCCCGGCAAAACTTCGAGAAGTAATCTTTGCTATTTCAACTCCCGGATGCCTGAGAAGAATTTTAACTAATTCTGCTCCCGTATATCCAGTAGCTCCAATGATAGAAACTTTTACTTTAATTTTTTAGCCTCTCTGGATAGATATTACCGTAATTTCAAGGAACTGTCAAGGATATCTCGGGATTTTCCCCTCTCTCGCTGTATATCCGCTTCAAACTGTTCTGCTCAACTAATTTGAGGGGGCAATGCTTCACATTTCCCCCTCAACGCTGTCGCTGCTCCCCCTAAAATCTGTAAAACTCTTCGCTACGGGAAAGATTTAAACTTGGAAGCTTTGCTTCCTTCAAACATAAATCTTTCTTTTTCCTTCGCTTTAGAAACCTCGTTAAGGTGGCGTATATAATGCTCCTTCAGGGAAAGTCCCTCAATACTGTATAAACCTTCTAAATTTTAATACTTTCTTATATGATCAAGGAACCAATTAAAGTTGGATAATGAATTTTCAATTATTGAGGCTTTCTTGGCAAACATTTGACATTAGATAAATTTATGATATTCTGTTCCTACAGTACGAAAGTTATCCGGAAAAACTTAATGGAGGTGAAATTAAATGCAAGTGATTAGAGCATTATTTGATGGGTATAAGATAAAACCTATAGAACCTATAAAGACAAAAAAGAAAACCGAAGTGATCGTGATATTTCCAGATGATGTAGAAAGATTTGCTCCAGAAAAAGCAAGAAGGCTTTTAAGGGGTTCGGGGAGGGGAGAGAAACTCACCGAGAAATTGCTGAAATCAAGGAATGAGGACATTAAGCTTGAAGGAAGATAAGGAAATCTATATCTTTGATACTTCTGCCCTTTTGACTTATATAGAAGATGAAGAAGGTTCCGAGTATGTTGAGGATCTTTTAATTAAGGCAGAAAGAGTAGATGTAGTTATTTATATTGCCTTTATTAGTCTAACGGAAGTTTTTTATATCACAGCACAAGAAAAAGATGAGTCAGAGGCATTAAGGAGAATCAAATTGATTCAATCTCTTGCTGTTAAAGTTGAGGAATCTAATGAGAATCTAAATATGAGAGCAGGCAGTTTAAAAGCAGCAAACCGGATCTCCTTAGCTGATGCTTATATAGCTGCTCTGTGTCAGGAGCTTAAGGGTATACTTGTCCATAAAGACCCTGAATTTGAGAAGATGTCGCCCCCGGTTAAGGAACTTAGATTACCCTATAAAACTTGCTAAATTTACTATTTGTTGAGTTTCTTTAAACCCCAGTTTCACTGGTTATTGAATCAGTGAGGCTGGGGTTTTTTAATAGAAACAGATTTTCAATTGATGAGGCTTTCTTGAAAAGGGATTTTTTATCCTATTCTTGACTTGACAAAATAATTATTTGTCCTATATTATAACAAAGAAAGTAAATGCTCAGGAGTTTTTCTTATAGAGAATTACGGTTAAATTTACAAAATGATGGAGAGTATAAATGAGAGGAAAAAAGGATCTACTTATATTATTGTTAGGAATTGCTATTTTTGCAATAGGAGCAATAGGAATTAGTAGATACGCTTTTTGTAATGGATTATTAGACCAGATATGGACTTACAGCGACTCATCATACACAACTGAAGCAGGAAGTTTTGGAAATGGAGATAGAGTATATGTAGAAGTAGCTGATACAACTACTACTGGTTCACCTAAAACTATCTCTGTTAAGAATAATACTGTTGGTAATGAAATATCAGTGGAAGTTAGTGAGACAAGTGAGACAATATACAGAGCGTCTTTTGTTATTTATTCAGGAGCTAATGATGATGAGAATGATAAATTATCTCTTTTTACTGGACAGACAGCAACTATCACTGCTGATTTAGCCAGTGATGGGACTGAAGGAACAAAAACTATAAGCATGCCTTCTAATGAAATATTTATTGAAGCTAAAGAGCTTCTTTCCTTAAGTTTTATACAATCTATAGCAAAGGAAGGCAGGCCTGTTAGGATTATTATAGGAGTGAATCAACCAGTGAATATTACTATCCGCATCTTTAATCTTAAAGGATACATAGTTTATGATTTCTGCGACTATATTACCTCCGAGAGAGAGTGGTCCTGGACAGGAGTAAATATGTATGGGCAAACAGTTAATAACGGTACTTACATCTGTAAGATTACGGCTAAAGGAGCAAATGGTTCAGTTGTTAACCGAATGAAAATATTGGGAGTTCTTTATTAGAAGTTTATAAGATAGTAAGGGTTATGCTCCATATTTTTTGCATAGAAATTTTCATTAATTTCTGGAAAATGAGTTTTTAAACTTAAGTACCTTCCTGAATTAAATATAAAATTACAATAAAATCAAATTTTATAAAGAATTTTTATCCTATTTTACACTTGACAAAAATAATTATTTATCTTAATATAAATTAATGTCCTTTTAGAAAATTAGCAGGAATTTTTATGAAAATAAATAAGGAAAAATCGCTAAGGTTGGTGTTCGAAAAAAATTTATGGGAAAAACTTTCTCCGGAAGGGGTGAGACTATATCTTCTTTTCATAACTCGTGTAGATGAAAAAAAGGGGGAAGGAAAACTAAACTGTCAGGAAATAGAAAAATATCTGGGGATTAACATTCAAAAAGAAAAGTTAAAAAAAGTTTCTTCCACTCTTGAGAAGCTTCATTTAGCCAGAGTTGAGTATATTTCAGGAAAATCAGAAGTGAAATTCAAACTCCTTAAGTTTTAAGGAAGATAATACAATGAGCGTTAAAAAAGAAGAAGTAGAGAGTAAAATAAAAAGACTCGCTGAAGAGGCAAGTCAGCTACACACCATTTTAGAAATTAACAAAAAAATATTAATAGAGCAACCCCTTCATGAATTATTAAATTATATTGTTCAATCCGCTATCAACCTTCTTAAAACAGATGCGGGTACTTTAAGATTAGCTGATGAGAGAAAAAAATTTCTTGTTCTCAAAGCTTCTATCAGCACTCATAGAGCTCCACATACTAAGCAACTCCCCATCAATGAAAATAGTTTTGCTGGTCAGACCTTCTTAAAAGGAAATCCTATTAAGTGTCTGAATATTTCTCAAAGTTCTTTTTATCCCTGGAATGGTGCAGAAACTAAAAAATTTACTTCTTTATTAACTGTACCTTTAAAAAGAGGGAATACCAACCTGGGTGTATTTTCTATTTATACTAAAAAGAAAAGAAACTTTTCTCAGTTAGATATAGAGATGATAGAAATATTTGCCTCCCAGGTAACTTTAGCTATCATCAACAAGACTCATTTAGAAGAAACTTATCAAACAGCTATTACTGAAGATTTAACCAGCCTTTATAATCAAAGATATCTTCATAAAAGATTTGAAGAAGAAATAACGAGAGCCAGACGTTTTAAACATTTCTTATCTCTTGTTTTTATTGACATAGATAATCTTAAGAAAATCAATGATTCCTTTGGCCATCTTGCCGGAGACAGGGTCTTAAAAAAGATTAGCGAAATTGTCCGGGAGAATATAAGAAAAATAGATATACCCGCCCGCTATGGAGGAGATGAAATAGTTATTATTCTTTCGGAGACAAACGCTTTCTCTGCCCGAATTTTAGCTGAAAGAATAAGAAAAAAAGTAGAAGATGTTTTTGTGCAAACAGATACTCCTGTAACTATTAGTATTGGAACAGCTACTTTTCCAGAAGATGCTGACCAAAAAACAGATTTATTTTATAAAGCTGATTTAGCTATGTATAAAGCAAAACAAAAGGGCAAAAATCGAGTAGAGAGTGCATCATCAAAAAACTGAATTTAACGATTTATACTTAATTTAAGAGTATGGAGAGCAATTTTTAAACTTTCTTTTAACCAGTCTTCTTTAAGGGAAAAAGAAGAAGAGGGAGAGGCAAGAGCTTTTTCTATCTGAGTAATGAGATATTTTTTCTTTTCTTCACTAAGGTTTTCGTATTTACTCTTTTTTTCAGCTACCTGAAAGTAAGGCAAGGGTTTTTTCTGAGAGAGAATACGGATAATCTGCATTGCTAAATCCAAATCTCGCTCACTTAATCTTTGACTTGTCATTAGTAAGTCCTGTTTCTTTTTATCTTCAAGCAAATTTTTTACTTCTACGGGAAGTAAATTTAAAGTCTGCAAAATAGTGTTATCCTCAAAAAAGTAACTTAAAGGAGTAGAGAAAGATTTTCCTATTCTCTCCAGTAATTTAAGTGAAGGATACTGTTCCCCTCTTTCTATCCTCCCTATATAGGTATAGTCAATTTTTCCCTCTATATGCTCGGCAAATTGCTTCTGGGTTAAACCTAATCTTTTTCTTAGGGTCCTTAATTTCTCTCCTATTTTTACCTTGGTATACACTTTAGCCTCTCTTTTTATAATGTTTGCTTATCTGAATAGATATTACCGTAATTTCAGGGAACTGTCAA
>JGI24025J20009_10002721_pt1 | contig 12430 bp, 8 predicted proteins | sample Cruoilmetagenom3_FD_20009 | JGI IMG/M metagenome (IMG submission 20009)
TGCTAGGCGAATGTTCTTTGAGATACTGATCGATAATTTGATTCTTCTTTACGCGTTGATAACTTTCATGCTTGGAAGACGCTATATTGCTTGGGATTGAACGTAATTTTTCAGATTTGTATATTAAGGCTCGATTATGAACCACCATCCAAATAGCGTGCTTGTTATCACCCACATAAGTTGAAAAAGATGGCTAGCGGAAGGGATGTAGTTAGTTGATTACCGCTATCACTTTTGATGATATATCGCCTGCATATCTAACTACTCCGAAACTAAAATCTCTGATAAACTTCCTTAACACTAGCGAGCGAATTATTAAGGGTGTAGTTGCCTAATGAAGCCCAAAGTCACTGTCGGGGTTTGCGTAAAAAATGGTGAAGATTGTGTTAAGAAGGCTATTGACAGTATTGTGGATCAGGATTTTCCTCATGAGCTTATGGAATTGATTCTTGTGGATGACGGTAGTGAAGATAATACTTTATCAATTATTCAAGAATGTATTTCAAAGATTGATATTCCCGCTAAAGTTTTTCACACTTCTTGGAAAGGATTAGGTCATGCAAGGAACATGGTTGCGGCTAACGCCGAAGGCGACTTTATTCTTTGGGTTGATGGTGACATGATCATTTCAAGGGATTTTGTGACAAATCTAGTAAAATTCATGGAGCAGCATCCTGAAGTAGGAATCGCGAAAGGGAAGCAGGCCTTAGAACCAGGGGGCAATCTGCTTGCCACTTTGGAGGCATACTCACGTGCAGCTGGTAGAATGGTAGATTACCGATCCGAAAAGGCACGTTCGAAGGCTCTTGGAACGGGTGGATCCATCTACCGCGTTGAAGCTATCGAAAAAGTAGGCGGATTTGATCAGGATTTAAGAGGGTACGGCGAGGATTTGGATATTGAATTACGAGTCAGAGCAGCAGGGTGGTCATTGCATACGGTTGACACTAATTTTTCTGATTACGAGAAATATAAATTGACATGGAAAATCTTATGGAAAAAATACTGGCTTCGGGGATACTATGCTCATTATTTCCTTCACAAGCATGTTGGATTAATTAAGCATTACAAAATGCTTCCTCCCGCTGCTTTTCTAGCAGGCCTTCTTCATGCTCATATACTTTTTAGCCTAACAAATCATAAGGCCGTTTTTCTTTTACCTTTTCAGGATTTAATCAAGATGTCAGCTTGGTATATAGGATTTATAAGAAGTCACTTGAATTCCTACCAGCCTAGATCATGATGTATACTCTTTTCAGAGATTTCTAAAGAACGAAGAATATTCTTTGTTACAAGATAATTCAGAAACACTTCCATATTACATACGCGAGTGTTGGCTGTCTTGCCAAATGTTGCTGGTGTCTAAACCGTGACTAGCAAAGCAAAAATTTTAGTCTATAGTAATCCTAAGGTTACCCTCGGGGTTTGTGTCAGAAACTGCGAGGACCTTATAAGGGCGGCTATTGACAGTATAATTAATCAGGATTATCCACACGAATTTATGGAAGTGATTTTCGTTGATGATGGCAGTGAGGATAAAACTCTTTCTATATTAAAAAGTTATGTTCCAGAGATGAAAATGTCCACAGAGATATTTCACCAAGAATGGAAAGGGCTAGGACCGGCTAGAAACGTAGTTTTGAACAAGACCAATGGGAAGTACATTCTTTGGGTTGACGGTGACATGGTCCTTTCGAAGGATTTTGTGAGAAAACAAGTAATGTTTATGGAAAAAAACCCTTCAGTAGGAATCGGCAAGGGTAGATACGGCATGTACATCCAAGCGAACCTGCTAGAAACTTTAGAAAATATGGAATTTGTGGCAACTAATTTTAGACGCAGGGGAAAAACAGACTCAACCCCATTAGGAACTGGGGGATCCATCTATCGGGTTGAAGCCATTAGACAAGTAGGTGGTTTCGATCAAATTATCACAGGATCAGGAGAGGATCATGATGCTGAATACAGAGTCAGAGCAGCGGGCTGGTTGCTTGACATTACGTCAGCAGTTTTTTACGAAAGACGTAGAAAGACATGGAAATCACTGTGGAACGAATACTTTTGGCATGGAAGAAGTGGCCCTTATCTGCTTGGAAAGAACAAGCGGATTCTTAATCTATATAAGTTCTGGCCTCCAGTTGCATTTACGATCGAATTCTCTCGCATTGCTAGGGCTTACAAGCTTACTCGTCGAAAGACGGCGCTCTTATTACCTCTTCACTATGCTTTCAAGAGGACAGCTTGGCTTCTCGGCTTCCTGAAAAGTTTACTTAAAAATGGTGATAATAAACGAAAACCTTCTGGTGGTAATGGTTAAAATACTTACCCATGTTAATGGTATATTAAAGAACAACGGTTACTAAGTGGATGCGTAAACCAAATTGGAGGAAGAATCATGAAAGTAGGTGTTATAGGTTGTGGCGGAATTGCTCCTTACCATATACAAGCGTACCAATCCCTCAAAAATGTTAAGGTTGTCGCTCTCTGTGATCTAAATCCGGAAAAGGCCAAGAATCTCGCGGCAAAGTTCGAAATCGAGAAGACGTTTAGAGATTACTGGGATATGTTTGAAAAGGAAGACTTAGATTTAGTTGATATATGTACTCCTGTTTCCACTCATGCTCGAATAGTGTGCGATGCAGCTAAGGCTGTTCCAGCAATTTTTGTTGAGAAGCCAATGGCGCTCAATGTCTCTGAATGCGATGAGATGATTAAAGAGGTGAAAAAGCATGGGAGTAAACTTTGTGTTGGTCATTGCCAGATTTTCTCTCCACATATTCAAAGGGCAAAATCCATGGTAGACTCAGGCGCATTCAATTTATTCAGCTTCAGAACTACCCTTAAAGCAAGTTTCGAAAAACTAAAAGAATACAATTTGGTTTCGCCATGGAATGTTTCACCTAAACAGAGGGGAATCATATGGGAGGTTTGCTGTCACCATGCGTATCTTCAGCTGTACTTCTTGCCAGATATCAGAGAAGTTTATGCGGTAGGCAGTAAGGTTAAGTATCCCGTCTACGATGATTTTGCGGTTCTTCTGCGCTCGACAGGAGAACGCTTTGGTATGATTGAAATTTCATGGGTGTCACGTGAGACTGAAGTAGTTTATGAACTTAGGGATTCCACGGGAAGGAGGGTGCAAATTCATTGGGAATCCGACTATATGTTGGAAAAATCCGAAGATCCACCATTCACTGTTGGTGGTGTGGCGAGAAATTTTTTTGTGGATGAGAAGCGGCTTTTGCAAAAATGGGCAAGATTTGGGATCGGTTATTTTCGCGGGAGGAAGTTGTTGCCTTTGTTTAATCTTATTAGCAGCTATATCGAGTCTATCAAAAGAGATTTACCGCCACCAGTTTCACCGGAAGATGGGAGGAACACCGTTAATCTCTTGGAGTGCATCGAAAAGTCTCTAGATAAGCAGCGACCCGTGGCAATGAACCACTAGGCAAATGCGAAAATTTTAGAGGGGCTATTATCTGCAGTTGATCCCTTGCCACGTTTCACATGGAATGGAACGTATCGCACAGAGGCGTGCGAGTGTCTGTTTTATTCTATGGTGTTGCTTCAAGTGTTAAAGGATGGGGATATGGATAAGGTGTATAAACGAAAGTGTCTGGTGCGTGAAGGAAGTAGTCTACATTCTCCATATTTCCTTCAGTGTTAGGATTAACCACTAATTCACATGGAGTGTTTGGATGATAAGCATCGGGACCTGAAAGAAGCATTGTATTATTCCATATCCACCAGTCGTGAGAAAAACATTTTGAAACGTTAGGGTCTGCTTCGTCTGAGAAAGAGAGAAAAGAACAGTATGTTCCTCCTCCTACAGTGTTGTTGAACGCAATTCCTGCTCCGCCTCGAATAAACGTGGCATGAGAATTTTGTATAGCGTCGATTATCTGGTTTTCATATATCTCCACCGCTCTCGTTCCAACCTGCGTTACTTTCTCTCCATCCCAAGCGCCCCATCCATGCGCATCTAAGGAGCCGAATCCAAAGTCGTCTTTAATGGTGTTATGACGGAAAACATAGTGTGCTCCATTGTTTGCAGCTATGCAGTGTCGCCACTTCTCGAAATAGCAATCTTCAATGAACGTAGTGTAATCAGTGTAGTGTCCGAGAACGTTCTCGGTATTGTCATCCCAATAATCACCGTAGCCTCGACCCATGCAAACGCCGTAAATGACGGTACACTCACCTAATGTTGCGCCGACTTTGGCGACGGGGTTAATCAAGAAACAATGGTCTATCACACCGTGAGTTTTAAGTCCCCAAACTTGAATCCCTAAACAAGTATGTTCAAAATAGCAGTGGTCAATGCGGAAATCACAAATACCCTGTACTCTTATTGCGGCATGAACCGTTGTTGAATTAGGGTCTATGCTTCTATATCCGACAAGTTTTATGTCGCTGAGCCGTGAAGTTACGCCTTCCACTTCAGCACCAACAAACTTGAACCAACTAATACCGTTATAATTTCCAGCGCCAGGAACATCCCAAGGCATAACAAGAATAGTCTTCCATGCTCTGACTTGGCCGTCAGCATCTCTTTCGGTGGGTGCACCATAAATATTCACGCCTGCAGGAACTACAACTCGGCCAGCTTCAACACCAATCCAAGTTTCACCAACATTCACAAAATTCCAAGTGCCCTCTGGAATGTATACGTCTCCTATGCCTCCGTTTGCTACAATCCAGTTTACCGCTGTTTGAATGTCTTGCCAATAACCGCTTGTAGCGGTTATTGTTGGAGTTGGAGCTATTTTGCCGCTAGTCGTTATGCTAACACTGCTTGTCAATGAAGAGAGTGCAGGAGATAGGCTGAAAATTCCTATAAACATCACTGAAACTAAGAGTATCGCATAAAACTTTGTGCTTCTCATTTCTCTATCAACTGACCTAATTGCTGGTATTCCAGAGGCATAAAGATTTCTAAAAAAGGCTTTTCTGCTCATGTGTCCTCATTTATACAATTGCAACTGAGATAATAAATCTTACGTATTAAGATACAATATGTAGGCTTGAATTTGCGGTGGTAGTGTCCTAAAACATACGAGGCGAGACGGTTTGACGAGGATTTCAGTTGCAATCCTTACGCGCAATAGGTCTGAGTCCTTAATGAAGCTATTACTTCCTATTTCTTGCCAAGCGAGACTGCCTGAGGAAGTAATAGTTGTAGACGATGGTGACGATGATAAAAATGAAATGCTGTTCAGAGAAAACTATGAGTCTTTTTGAGTGAAGAGTATACTTCAGAATGCTCACGCGAGCAGGCAAAGGATAAGAACATGAAGACTGATCGGTATCTGGGTGCGACAAAATCAACTTTAAACCTTACTATTGGTTGGTTTTTTGGAAACACTGAAGTACGACACAAAAGACAAAGGAGTGTGGTAGAGTGGAATTGAGCGTTTCAGAATTTTTAGATTCAGTATCTAGTCCAAATACCAAGAAGGAGTACAGACATGGAGTCAAGAAGTTCTGTTGGTGGTTTGGCAACAATGCAGAAGAAGCCCTTTCGTTGAGGAAAGTTGACGTGACTCAGAGACAGGGAATAAATGTCAAACGAAACCACCCACCTCCATCACATCTGAAAAAAGCGAGATGAGGCGAAATATAGCTTGCGAGTTCTTTTTCTTTTGGGTTATGATCCTTTTATAAGTGAAACTGGCCCGGGGGCTCATGTACGAGGTCTTTCACAATATCTTTGCAAGTTAGGTTGCGAAGTACACATATTGGTCTTGAATTCAAAAAACAGTAATCGCGTCGTGAATGGAGTTCAGCTGCATTACCTTAGTCCTTCTGTTAACCCTTTTCTTAACATACCAGTAGCTAAAGGTTTTATTTTTTCTCTGATTTCTTTTAGAGAAGTGGACAGATTATGTAGAGAATATAAGATGGATATTGTTCATGGTCAGAGTCCGTCAAGTTATGGATATGCATTATTACGTAGAGGTAACATGCCGTTTGTTGTCACACTACATGGTACATCGTTCGGCGAATTCGGTTCCTATTTTGACATACCTCTTTCGTTCATCAATAGAAATGTTATCTTTGGAGCGATGGGTGAAATGTTGGCCGCTTTTCTAACTTGCATAGAGTATAAATGCGCTGACAAGGTTATAGCGGTCAGTAAAGCTACAGCGGAAGAAACAGTGAGGTTTTACCGTTTACCTAAAGAGCGTGTTGTGGCTATTCATAATGGAATAGATTTGCTAAGTTTTACAGATTTGCGAGTAGAAGAAGAAAACGAAGGGCATACAATATTGTCTGTGGGTAGGCTTTCATGGAGGAAGGGTTACAAGTACTTAATCGACGCGATGCCTAATATTTTGTCAGAATATCCCGATGCCAAACTGGTTATAGTTGGTTATGGTGACCAAAGAACACCTTTGCAGTGGCATGTTAAGAAACTTGGAATCGAGAGTTCTGTGTGTTTCTTAGACAAGGTTTCAGGGGAAAGACTCTATTCTCTTTATCATGAAGCAGATGTTTACGTCCAACCTTCGCTTTATGAGCCGTTTGGCATCACAATTTTGGAAGCGATGAGTATGAGAAAGCCAGTCGTAGCAACACGTGTCGGAGGGATTCCGGAACTCATCACAAATGGAGCAGAAGGGTTATTAGTTGAGCCCGGAAACAGTTTGCAACTTGCGAGGGCGATAATAAATGTTTTTTCAGATTCTTCGTGCAGAAGAAGATTTGGGAGTAACGCGAGGAAAAGAGTTGAGAGAGAGTTTACATGGGAAGCAGTCGCTAAAAAAACCCTTGAGTTTTACACGAATTTGCTAAATGATAAGTAAAAAACCATTGCTTGCAAATAATCTGGCTTGATCTTTGCTTGCAGAACTAGAGAGGAAGATAAGAATCGACAAAAGTAGAAAAATCAATTATGACTTCTAGCACGCTCACGCAAGAAAATTCTTATTTTTACCGTATTCTGCAATTCTTGGATGGTCTTTCTAGCGCGTGCGCTGGTTGATGAAATCGTAGGTACGTAAGTTGAATTATTTCAGTGGTTTCAAAAGGGAGATTTTCGTTTTCTTGATTCTATAGTCCAATGATGTGTACGCACATGAAAAGCACGCGTTGAGCAATATTCCGTAAAAACAAACAGGGATGAGCAAAATGTCTACAAGGCGTAGTTGGGAATCAAATGGTTTCATCGCGTTAATGTTGATTTTGCAGGTCATTGTATATTTCGTGGTATATGCAGATATTCCAATTGCGCGGATGGTTGTTTGCTTTCTTTATCTTATGTTTGTTCCAGGCATTGTTATTTTAAAGCTGCTAGCGCTGAAGAATTTGGATATAACTGAAAAGATCCTTTTTTCGGCAGGATTAAGTATTGCTTTCTTAATGTTCATAGGTGTTGTCATAAACGAGATAGCGAAACTAGCCTTCACTAGCCCCCTCTCGCTTAATTTCCTCATCGTTAGCATTAACACGACCATGCTATTAATGAGTTTTATAGGCGCTAGACGCGGCGATTCACGCTTAGCGCTGCCGCCACAATTAAAACATTCGAAATTGCTGTTTTTGATTTTATTGTCTATTTCACTTTTACTCTGGGGTTCTTATGGAATAGTTGTTGTGAATAGTTCCAGAAACAGCTTCTTTATTCTCCTTTTGATACTCGCGATTTCGATTGTCATTTCTTTAGTTTTTCTTTCAGAAAGAATTATTCCTTCAAATTTTTATCCGTTAATCTTATTCATTATATGCATTTGCGCGCTATTCTTTGTCAGCAGCAACACGGCACTGATAACAAGGTACGTTACAGGGAGGGGGGATCAGTGGATTGAATATTACGCTTTTAAATTGACTGAAACGAAAGGTTTTTGGGATTCTGCAGCCGTATCTTCTCCCTATACTCCCATTCTCTTCCCAACTTATTCCATGATAAGTGTAACAATTTTGCCTACGATATTTTCAACTATTACGGGACTCGATGGTTCTTCAATCCTCAAACTCCTCTATCCCTTAGTCGTCTCTTTCATAGCTTTGGGAACATACAAGTTATATCAAACTCAAACAGAAAGCAAAGCAGCATTCCTAGCAACATTCTTCCTAATCACTACTTCTGTCGGCAAAGGATGGGGCTCATCAAAACAGGAGATTGCGCAACTGTTCTACGTTTCACTGTTCCTACTGCTTTTCAAGAAAGACATTTCAGCTGCAAAAAGAAACGTTCTTTTCATAATTTTTAGTGCAGGCTTAGTGATATCTCATTATGCTCTCACGTACATTTTCCTATTAACTATTCTTTTTGCATTTCTCATTTTAGCCTTAATGAATTATAGAAGGACTGATAGGTTTTCAACCTCAAAAATACCTCTGACCTTAGTCTTAATTTTCTTAGCAATTACTTTTTCTTGGTACATTTTCGTCAATTCATCGGAAACTTTTAACCTCTTAAATGAAGAAGTAAATACCGTAACAAGTAACCTCAGTGAGTTTTTTAACCCTGAATCTAGGGGGACGGCTTTGCAAGGTTTAGGCTTCGCTGAAACTCCCACTATTTTTCATAGGATCAGCAGCGCTTTGTTCATTTTCACTGAGTTTTTATTGGTCGTAGGCTTTATTAAACTCATAACAAGCAAGAATAAGACTTCAAAATTCAGCATCGAATACAAAGCAATTGCAACTTTAAACATAGCGATCATAGCAACAAATATTCTTCTTCCAAAAATCGCAGACACATTATTAATGTCAAGGTTTTACCAAACAACGCTTATTATACTTGCTCCGCTCGCAGTTTTAGGCGGAAAAACAATTATTGAACTCATACCGAAACCCGACTTCCGAAAACTCTACGTCCCCATTCTAGTCTTTATGGTATTCATTCCTCTTTTCTTGTTTCAAACAGGTTTCGTTTATGAAGTTACGAAGGTCCGGAGTTGGTCTCTTCCTTTAAGTATGTATAGATGGGACAATCTTGAGCTTTATGGCTACATTGTCAATGCTCAAGAAGTGGTCGGTGCCCAGTGGTTACCAAAATATGCTAATATAACAAATATCTTCATCTACTCAGACAGGGTGTCACAACTCAATGTTTTAACTGGTTATGGCATGATAGAAAGAGGCCGTATCTATTACTTGTCAAACACAACAAGACTAACCTCAAACGAACTCATATACTTGGCGAATGTTAATTTAATAAATGAAGGGTACATTTTTAACGTCAGTGAAATATCGCCAATTCTTGAAAATCAAAACAAAATTTACTCAAATGGAGAATGTGAAATCTATGAGGGTTGCACACCATAATGGCTACATCTACTTTGCTCAAAATAACTACAGTGGCATCTAATAGCATATCTACTGAGTATGCAAAATGTTGTTTATGGGTCACGTAGTAATTTTGGAATTTGCTGGTGCATGTAAGAAACTTGGATGAGTAGCTCATATGAAGAGCCGAAAGTTTTTGATTCTTAACTACAACAAACCTGAGCATACCCTTAACCGTGTCCGTTCAGTCCTTCGCGCAAAATGAAAGTAGATATGCAATTAAGGTTACATCAAGTTGCTAACTATTACTGAAGTAAGCGAATTTAATCAATTTCTTGAATTAAGACATGAATGGAATAAGGTTCTGGAAAGAAGCAGAGACAAAAACATCTTTTTAACATAGGAATACCTATCAACTTATTGGAAGCACTTTGGGAAAGAGAAAAAGCAAATTTATGAAAACGTTAATGTATTATGAATAACTTTCGGATATAGCGCGAAGATTTTTTATTTTTACTAGTAGCCAGTTGAGGTAAGAGATCGTGCATAAGCTATTATTAACATTTGATATTGAAGATTTCATAAATCCAAATGCAATAAATGCCATCCGCATTGTGTTAGAAATGCTAAAGAAACACAGATTAAAAGCCATATTCTTCATTACCGGACACATGGCTGAAAAACTCAGCAACTTCCCAGAAATTCTGGATCTTCTCAAAAATCATGAAATCGGCTTCCACTCATCCAGCCACTCAGTTCGACCCATAATTCCAGAATATACAGATGTCAAAAGCTATCACAAAGCCTATTCAATCTCCTTAGAGAGAGAAGCTGCACACATCAACCCCCTAACGGGAAAAATAGAGGGAAAAGGCGGAATCTATTTTCTTCAACACCTCTTTCATCCCAAGAAAATAGAAGCCTACAGAGCCCCCGGCAATAGTTGGACACCGCCACATTTACAAGCCTTAGCAGACCTCGGCATAAAATTCGATTTTTCTTCTAATATCACAACTTCAGAACCAGTTCGTTACAAAGGAATCACTTTCTACCCTTACACCTTCACTCAAACATGGGAAGGCAGCCTATCCGACTATCAATACCTTTATTATGCAATTTTGAAGCGTAAAGTAGCCGTTTTTGACTTACACCCAACCCTATACGTAAACCAAAACGTGTGGGACTCCATCTACCACAAAGGCAACCCACAAACTCTAAAAAGGGTTCGTGAAAGACCCCTCAAAGAAGCTAGGTCACTTTTCAAAAAATTCGAATTACTATTAAAGCAGATCAACCTTCTTAGACACGCCAAGTTGATAGAAGTAGACCCAAAATTAAGCACACCGCCCAGAGATTTAATTATGAGTAAAAATGAAGCACAGGAATGATACGAAGCGAGCATACAATCCACGAAACTCTTCAACTACAACCAAGATTTATCCGTGCCCATTTTTACGAGTTTTTTGAAGCCTCCGCTGTTAGAGAATAGATGTAAAAGATGTGTAATGAAAGTGGAGCACGCGTTGTTTGGAAGGTGAGTTCTTGCGAGTAATCATGGTTACACCGTGCTACTATCCGGTTAAAGGCGGCACAGAAACAGTTGTTCGAAACCTTGCAATTAAACTTAATGAAATGGGAACACATACGGATGTTATGACATTCAACATGGACCGAAAATGGAACCCTAAGTGGAAGGGAAAAATAGAAACGACCGATGGTTTCAAAGTTTTCAAAATCCCTGGATTTAATTGGTTTCCGATAGCACATTCAGATAGAATCACAATGGGCATAAATCTTATACCTGGAAGGTTCGCAAACAGGTTAAAAGAGTATGACATTATACATTTCCACGAAGATCTAAGCTTCCCCTTGTTCTCATATTTTTCGAAAAAACCAAAAATATTCCACTTGCACGGACTCAACGTTGATTTTAGCAAAAGGTATTTTTTGAACAGATTCATTCTAAAACGTGTAGCGGACTTATACATTTGTTTATCAAAGCTCATGGAAAAGGATCTAGCTCAATTGGGCATACCCGAAAAGAAGATTAGATGCTTGCCTAATGGAGTGGACGTTAAGATTTTTCGTCCATTGCGAGAGAAAAAAGATAACTTAATATTATTCGTCGGAAGAATAAGCTTCATTAAGGGTTTACACGTTCTATTGAAATCTCTGCGCTATCTAGAGAAGTCGATTCATTTAGTCATAATTGGTCCTCTAGGTTGGAATGTTAAATACTTTGACGAAACGTTAAAACTGATAGACGATGAAAACAAAAAAGGCATACATAAAATAACATATTTAGGTGCACAAGACCAGACAGATATAATAAAATGGTACCAAAGAGCATCAATTTTCGTTTTGCCGTCGTTTACGGAAGGTCTTGGGGTTGTGAATTTAGAAGCCTTATCTTGTGAAACTCCCGTAGTTGCGACGAATGTGGGCGGGATCCCTGAAGTTATCCGTGATGGCGAAACCGGAATATTAGTTCCGCCAAACAATACTGTTAAATTAGCTGAGGCCATACAATATTTATTAGACAACGAAGATGTTAGAAAGAAATTCGGTAAAGAGGGAAGAAGGTTCATCTTGGAGAATTTTTCACACGAAGCTATTGTGGAAAGGCTCTACCAAATCTATGAAGAACTAATCCAGCAATGAAATAGCATGAATTCATAAAAATGCTCCAACAACGAAGTGAAAGACAATGCAATAAAAAGCCTTTCTATAGTCATTATGTATGTAAATACAGTATCACCTGATTCAGCCGTTTCGGAGGAACTATCATGAGTTTAGTAAGTTTCGTTCAAACCGAAAGATCCAACATTAAGAAGGCAATAGAAGACTCTCTAAACCTAATTGATTACAAATTTCAGAAAAACATCAGAAAAATCGTTATAAAACCAAACATGTGCTATTACTGGGACTATTCTACAGGTCAAACAACCGACCCAAAATTTGTCGCAGCAACAATCGAAATACTCCGCGAAAAAATTTCGCCAAATGTAGATATTTCAATAGTGGAATCCGATGCTTCAGCAATGAAATGCAAACACGCATTTAAATTCTTAGGATACGAAAAAATCGCAGAACAATATCATGTAAACTTAGTTAACCTTTCAGAAGTAGAAGCTGAACCAGTAAAAGTGAAAGCGGGAAATCAAAACTTCAACTTTATGCTTCCAGAAATGATCAA
>JGI24025J20009_10002723_pt1 | contig 12427 bp, 6 predicted proteins | sample Cruoilmetagenom3_FD_20009 | JGI IMG/M metagenome (IMG submission 20009)
ATTGAGTGCTGGGCAGATTCTTCCAGGATGGTCTTTACCGTGAGATTCGTAGATTTGTTCGTGCATGAGGAACTCACTTCCTCAACCGTTCAAAAGCTGACAATCTTTGCTATGTTAGTTCTATCACTTTGTCAGCCATGCCATCGTATGTGTCCCTAAGAGTGAAGATAATGATCTGGTACTCTTTACTCAGCTCACTGAGGAATTCAAGCGTTTGCATTACACGTGGTTCGTCAAAATTCACGAAAGGGTCGTCCAGAACTAAGGGTGGTCTTGCTTCGCCATATATCAAGCGCACTAGCGCCAGCCGGCACGCCAAGTAGAACTCGTCAATAACTCCCCCGCTAAGCTCCTCAGGCCTGACCCAATCGCCCTTCTCGTCAGAATAGAGCCAGAAGTCCATAGAGCCTTCGCCGACCCTTACCTTGCTGTATTTGCCGCGAGTGAATACCTCTAAGTTCTTTTGAGTCTCTGCCTGTAAAAGGTCAGTAGTCGATAGCAAAGTCTCGGCCCTTGCCTTTGACACAAAGTCCCTTGCAAGTTCATAGACTTTAAGCCTGCGCCGCTCACGGTTGAGGGTATTCATAAGAGCGTCAAGCTTTTCCTCCCTTTGAGTTTGGTCTTCAACGTCAAACTTCGCCTTTTCTATACCGACCTCACATTCCATCTTTATTCTTTGAAGCTCGCCTTTTCGACTCCCAAGGCTCTCCACTTTCTTCTCGAGCTTTACATATTCTTCAGGAGAGAGCTTGGTGCTCTTCAAATCATCCGTGAGTTTCTCCCGTTCCTCCGCTAGCATTCCAGTTACTTTGCGCCTTTCCTGCTCGATCTGCTCGAGGGTTTGTGCCCCTAGCTTACCCGCCAATTGGTTTTGAGAGGTGTCCCTTTGTTCCACCAATTCGGCATGCCTTTTCTCCTTCTGTCTAAACTCTTCAACTGAACCACAATTGACCTGAGAAAGAATACCGCGCTCCTGCTCTTCAATTTCCGTTAGGGCCTTTTCCATTCGCCCAATGCGACTCTGCAAGTCAAATATCTGCGTTTTATGCTGAGTCAGCGAACTCCTTCCCCACATCGCACCTATGAGAAAGACCAGGCCGATGATCCCGACTGCCAAGGACGCCGTATTGAATAACATACCCAAAAAGCCAGCCACCGATACCACTACTCCAATTATCAAGCCTGTCTTTGAAGCCAAGGCTGCGAGCAGCCTGTTCCTTCTGAAATACCCCCCAGCAGTCTCCAGTTCATGTCTCCTTTCTGGTAAGTCGTCGCCGATACTCTTGCGGCCTGCTTCCAACTCGGGGAGTCGGTTCCTAACCTCCAGCACTTTCTGCACATCACCGAAGCCTTCAATAGCTCGTAGCCCCAATTCAGCATCCTGGATTTGCTTCTTCAGTAACTCGATATCACGGATAAGCGCATCGATTTTCTCATACTCCTTCCCTAGTTTGCCTATTGTTTCCTCGATTTGCTGTCGCCGCTTGTTCTTTTGCAGAAGAGCTTCTGCCTCGCCAAGCTTCACCTTCACACCTTCCAACTCACTCGATACCTCAACCAGCTTGACTTTTTGGTGCTCTACCTCGGTTACCTCTCCTTCAATCTGGGCCAGGGCTTGCTGCAAGTCGCTAACCTGCTGGGTCAAACGTGCAATTTTGCCCGGTGATTTGGTCGGTCTCTCAAGGCCCTTTGTAAGCCCACTGATATTCCTGGCTAATTTCTCGACTACCCGAGAGGCTACTATCTCCCCAGTTCCGCCAGTAACTATACCTTCCAGGCTTTCACCAATTTCTTTCCTGCCTGACGAAATGTCCGTAACCTCGTTCTGGCGAATACACGATGTAGATAGAAATAGCGTTGACGAATCGGTGCCGAGCAGTTTCCGAAGCTTCTCGGCGACTTCATTTGGCGTGTTCCATTCCCTACCTGTGTCCGCCCGGGTAAGCCGTATCGTCTTCGTATCAAAGTCTTTCTCAAGTAGATACTTTTTCCCCTCGGCCTCGAACTCGATGACTGTCTTACACCTGCGGTCCGAACCCCATGCCGTGTATCTTTCAAGCTCCTTCTTAGTACTCTTGGGATTCTCGAACAAAGCCACGACCAGTCCGTCGAGAAACGTGGACTTTCCGATTTCGTTCAAAGGGCCTTTGATTACATTTATTCCAGGCCCAAACTCTCGCTCCAGCTTCTCGAACCTCTTGAAACTCTCAAGCCTCACGCTATTAAGAAGCATCAAAGGATATCCTTCCCTTGAAGAAGCGCCAGACCATATTGTAGCGCCTCTTCAGCAATTCCCCGGTCCTCACCTTCGCACGCTTCGATATGCTCTTTCATCAGCTTGAGAAACCTCGCAAGAATTAGTTGGCCTTCGTAGGCATCCTCCGAGAGTTCAGCCATCCTGGGATGTGATTGGTCGGTAACCCTAAGATGGAGGAAGCTGTCAGACAGCTCCGCTTCGAGTTCTTCCGATGAGGGACGCATATCCTCATTCCTAAGCCCTTTGAGGATCACTCTTCTGATCAAGTTCGGGGTTGCCCCCTCAGTAATTTTATCTTTCAACTTGAGTAAACTCTCCACATCTGAGAGGTCGATTTTAAGTTCGTCACAGCAGTGCAGCCCTATCTGCCTTGCTTCCACTTCAACCCCACCTGAGTCGAGAATAGTCACTATCAATACGCTACCCGACTCTTTTTGATCCATCGAAATAATTTCAGGTGGCCCAGGGTACCAAGCAATCACTCCCTTATTGGAGCAAGCGTATGGTCGATGCCAGTGACCCAGGGCAACATATTGCATCCCGCTGCTCTGAATCTCGTCCGCAGTGAACACATAGTCGTCCTCAGCGATTACACCAGGTATGTTCAGGGAACCGTGCGCCATGGCTACATGATACTGGCTTTCTGACGAGCGCTTTAGCCCCTCTAAAGGGCTATTGTAGGAGCGGTTACTGCAGTTTGGCTTGCCGTAGACTGTTAACCCGAGAGATGGGAATTCCTCATAGTTCCAACCTTGGTCAGTGAAAAGTCTTAAGTTGGGGCATCTTTCCGCTAAGTCCACTTTTTTATATATGGAACTAGAATCGAAGCAATCGTGGGTGCCAGGGATGAGGCAAACGGGGATGTTGTTTGCCGCCAACAAGCCGAATTGTTCAACTACCAGGTCAACATTCATCCGGGGCTGCTGGTTTGCGTCGAAAAGGTCACCAGCGATGAGGACAATGTCAACGTTTTCCACTATTGCCTGAGATATCAGTTTCTTAAAGCTGGCTCTAATCTGTTCGCGCTGAGCTGCACCTTTGTCACCGAGCCCAAGGAATTTCGCGCCAAGATGGACATCAGCTGTATGGAGCAATCTAATCATGTTTTTTCCTTGTCCGCAGAAATGTCGAACGACTGCAGACGGCTCAACCCTTGAAGTAAACTAATCTTACAGGCCCAGAGCGCCGGCAATCCCTTTCATTGCTTCCAGCCCCAGCTCAACAAATTCACCAACTTCGAGCCCGATCTCACTGCACTGAGAAATTTGCTCCCGATTCACCCCGGCGGCAAAGCTCTTCTCCTTGAACTTCTTCCTCACCGATTTGGCCTCGAGGCCTGCTAACTTCTTATCCGGGCGAACCAGGGCCGCCGTAGTAATTAAACCGGTCAGCGGGTCAACACAAAACAGGGCCTTATCCAGTTTTGTCTCCGGGGCGATGCCGTGGGCCGGGTTGTGGCACAGAATGGCATGAGCCATAGCCTCACTAGCCCCCAGTTCCTTAACCAGGTCAGCCCCCAGCTTGCTGTGGCTGGACATATCCCCACCGGTGAGTTCCATATCAATATCATGCAGAAGCCCGGTAAACCCCCACTCCTCCTCATCCTCACCAAAGCGTCTGGCCAGAGCCCGCATAATAGCCTCGGTAGCCAGCATGTGCTTTATCAGGTTTTCGTTTTCAACATTGGCTTTAATAGAATCAAGCGCTTCTTCCCTGGTCACTTTCACCTCCTTTGCCACCAGGCAGAAAAGGTTAGCTACCAGCTCAGCCAGTAGCTAACGGGGCAATGCATACTCAATATCCTCGCTCACTACCCGGGCTAAATACTGCCCGGTAGCCGACGTTTCCTCCCGGGCTATTTCCTCAGGGGTTCCGGTGGCGACAATATACCCACCCTGGTCACCGGCTCCCGGCCCAAGGTCAATAACCCAATCGGCATTCTTAATCACATCCAGGTGATGCTCGATAACCACCACGGTATTGCCCCCGTCAACCAGGCGCTGCAAGACTCGCAGTAACGCCGCTATATCCTCAAAGGCAAGGCCAGTGGTCGGTTCATCAAGAATATACAGCGTCCTGCCTGTGGAGCGCCGTGACAGTTCACTGGCCAGCTTCACGCGCTGTGCCTCACCGCCGGAAAGGGTAGGCGCTGGCTGACCGAGATGAATGTAGCCCAGCCCAACATCGTTCAGTGTCTTCAGTTTATTCCTTACCTTAGGAAAATGCTCGAAGAAGCCAAGCGCTTCCTCCACCGTCATATCTAATACCTCGGCAATGTTTTTACCCTTAAACCTGATCTCCAGCGCCTCACGGTTATAGCGCCTCCCCCTGCACACCTCACAGGGAACGGTTACATCGGGCAAGAACTGCATTTCAATCTGGATAAACCCCTCGCCGCGGCAGGCTTCACAACGCCCGCCCTTCACATTAAACGAAAACCTGCCCGGGGCATAGCCCCTCATCCGGGCCTCAGGAACTTGAGCAAAAAGCTCCCGAATCAGGGTAAAGGTGCCCGTATAGGTGACAGGGTTGCTGCGGGGAGTGCGTCCGATAGGTGCCTGGTCAATACTGACCACCTTATCGATATGCTCGATACCGATGATATCATCACAGTCACCTGCTCCCTCCCTTGACCGATAAAATATCTGCGCCAGCTTTTTATACATAACCTCATCAATAAGGGTACTCTTGCCCGAGCCGGAAACCCCGGTGATGCAGACAAACTTACCCAGGGGGATAGGGACATCTACGTCTTTCAGGTTGTTCTGCCTCGCCCCCTTTATTATCAGTTCTTCGCCCGAGCCGGAGCGGCGCCGGGGCGGCAATGGAATCTGCCTGGCCCCGCTAAGATACTGACCGGTCAATGACTCGGCGCAATTCACAATATCAGGTAGTGTCCCTGCGGCTACGACCCACCCCCCATGCTCCCCGGCCCCGGGTCCCATATCAATAATATGGTCAGCAGAGCGCATCATGGCCTCGTCATGCTCCACCACCAGTATCGTATTCCCCAGGTCTCTCAGCCTCTTCAGGGTCTCAATCAGACGGAAGTCATCGGCAGGATGAAGCCCTACCGTAGGTTCATCACATATATAAAGGACCCCCATAAGCCCGCTGCCAATCTGGGTCGCCAGACGAATTCGCTGCGCCTCACCGCCAGAGAGGGTAGCCGACGGCCTCTCAAGAGTCAGGTAATCCAGTCCAACATCTTTAAGGAAACCAAGGCGAGCCCCGATCTCCTTGAGAATCTGGTGAGCTATCATTTGCTCCCGTTTACTAAGCACACCCGCACCAGTAGTAACTCCCCACTCCAGTGCCTCGGTGATGGACATGGCACCGACCTCCACAATATTCTTACCACCGATAGTCACCGCCAGAGCCTCCGGCTTGAGCCGCTTTCCCTGACAGACAGGACATAGTCTGGATACCATGTAACGCTCCACCTCAGTCCGGGAGTGCTCCGACTCGGTATCCCGGTAGAGCCGCTCCATGCGGGGAATCACTCCCTCGAAACCATCATAGTATTCTCTAACTCGTCCAAAGCGGTTACGATAGCGGTAGGGCTCTCCCCCCTCCCCATAAAGGACAAGTTTAAGGTGGTGCTCACCCAGTTCTTTCACCGGGGTATGCAGGGAAAAGCCATAGCGCCGGGCCAGAGACTCGAACTGCTCGTAGTACCAGGAGGAATACCACCCGGGGCGTATCGCCCCCTGAGCGATGGAGATCTCCTTATCGGGGATAACCAGCTCCGGGTCTATCTCCAGCTTAATCCCCAAGCCAGTACAGGCAGGACAGGCACCATGGGGACTGTTAAAGCTAAAGGTCCGGGGGGCAATCTCACCCAGGCTGATTCCACAGTGTACGCAGGCAAAATGCTCCGAGAAAAGTAGCTCCTCACCATCAATAACCGACACCAGCACCACCCCCGCCCCAAGTTTAAGGGCAGTTTCCACCGAATCAGCAATACGGCTCTGGCCCCCTCCCTGCCCCATTACCAGCCTGTCCACCACCACCTCAATGGTGTGCTTTTTATTCTTATCCAGCTGAAGCTCCTCACCAAGGTCACGAGTGCGACCGTCAACCCGAACCCTGGCATAGCCCGCCCGCCGCAGGTCATCGAATACCGTCTGGTATTCGCCCTTGCGGTCTCTAATCAGCGGCGCCAGAATCATAACCCGACTGCCGGCGGGAATATCCTGAACAGCATCAACAATCTGCTGCACCGTCTGCATGGTAATCTCCCGTCCGCATCCAGGGCAATGGGGATGGCCAACCCGGGCGAAGAGCAGCCTCAGGTAATCATATATCTCGGTTACCGTGCCTACGGTTGACCTCGGATTCTTTCGCGGTCCCCTCTGGTCGATTGAAATAGCCGGACTCAAGCCTTCGATATAATCAACCTCAGGCTTTTCCATCCTGCCCAGAAACTGGCGAGCATAAGCCGACAGCGATTCCACATAGCGACGCTGCCCTTCAGCATAGATGGTATCAAACGCCAGGGAACTCTTCCCCGAGCCGGAAACGCCAGTAATAACCACCAGCTTGTCCCGGGGGATAACAATATCTATATTCTTGAGATTATGCTCCCTGGCACCTTTGACAATAATAGAATCAAGCAGCATACCTTCCTCACCATCCTCTTAGCTGCATTGCAATTGTAGCATCAGGACTTTGCTATAACAAGCGCCTTTGCCTTGACAATAAAATCCAGAATTACTATAATGACTACCGTGCTCTACGGACATATTTCCAGCCCTATCCATATAATATACAGGCACGTCCATATTTCTCAATATCCCCCCCGAAGCAACGTAATTATCGACCCCAGACCCGGGTTAAACCAGGAGTTCCCAACCCCTCATTATATTTTAAATCACCGGGCAATCTAAGAAAGGAGGCCGGCATTGAAAGGATTAACTATCAATTCTGACGCACCAGGAGAAAAGCTTTTTATGCTTGGCAATGAGGCAATAGCCAGAGGGGCTATAGAGGCCGGGGTCCAGCTGGCGGCTGCCTATCCCGGTACTCCATCAAGCGAAATAATGGAAACCCTGGCCCCTGTCGCCAAGGAAGTAGGGATGTACGCCGAGTGGTCGACCAACGAGAAAGTAGCCTTCGAAGTGGGGTTTGCTGCCTCGCTCTCCGGCCTGAGAACCCTGGTAGCAATGAAACATGTGGGGGTAAATGTAGCCCACGACCCCCTGATGACCGCCGGCTATATCGGTGCCAGGGGAGGGTTCGTGCTGCTCGNNGCCGATGACCCCTGGGCATGGAGTTCACAGGTCGAGCAGGANANCCGGTTTATTGCCGAGCAGGCCTATCTCCCCATCCTTGAGCCTTCCTCTGCTGCAGAAGCCAAGGACATGATTGTCAGCGCCTTTGACCTCTCCGAAGAATTCGAGCATCTCTTCGTAGTCAGGTCGGTAACCAGGATAGGTCATGCCCGCAGCGATGTAACCCTGGGGAAGATATCAAAAGAAAAGAGGAAGGGCTCGTTTAAGAAGGACCGCTCTCGCCTGGTGTCAACCCCGGCGGGAGCCAGATACAACCGACCCCGAATGATCAAGCGGCTTGAGGAAATAAAAAAACGGGTAAACACCCTTCCTTATAACCAGTTGAATCTAGTGAGTGGCGCCAGGCTGGGCATAATTGCCTCCGGCGTGCCCTATAGCTATGCCGAGGAGGCAATCACCTGGCTGGGCCTTAACGACAAGGTCTCCATCCTTAAAATTGGAACGCCATACCCCCTCCCCAAGGAACTGGTGACAAAACTGCTAAGCTCAGTGGGCGAAGTGCTGGTAGTAGAAGAACTGGAGCCGTTCGTGGAGACCCATGTCAAAGCCATTGCCCAGCAAGCGGGCATCCCCGTCAAAATCCACGGGAAAGACCTGCTCCCGGTAATAGGCGAGCTATCTACCGACAAGGTTACCGAGGCTATTGCCGGCCTGACCGGTACCGAACTCCCGGTAAACTTCAAGGAGATAGAAGCCCTCGCTCAAGAGGCAGCGCAACTGCTGCCGCTGAGGCCTCCCGCTCTATGTGCCGGCTGCCCGCACCGGGCTTCATTCTATGCCATCAAGCTGGCCGCCAAAAAAGTGGTCCGAGAACAGGGTATAGACACAATACCTATCTACCCGGGTGATATTGGCTGCTATACCCTGGGCTACATCCCGCCCCTTGAATCTAACGATATTACTATCTGCATGGGGGCCAGCTTCGGCCTGGCCAACGGCTTTGCCCATGCCCAGGATGCCCCCGTAATAGCCCACCTGGGTGATTCAACCTTCTTCCACTCCGGGATACCACCCCTAATAAACGCTGTCTACAACAAGGCAAATATAACAATGGTCGTACTTGATAACGGAACGACAGGGATGACCGGGTTCCAGCCTGACGCCGGCACAGGCTTCACCGCTACCGGTGAGGAGACCACCCCCGTAAGACCCGAGGAGATTGCCAGAGCCTGCGGGGTACAGTCCGTCGAGGTGGTAGACCCCTTCGACCTTAAAGCGACCATTGAGGCAATGGAAAGGGCAATCAGGTTCGAGGGGCCGTCCCTGGTAGTCTCCCGCCGCCTCTGCGCCCGGGAAGCCGAAAGACAGAGGAAGCGGCGGGGCGAGAAACTAGCCCCCTATCATATAGACCCGCAGAAATGCTCCAAAACCAGCGATAAAATAATGCCCTGTGCCGCTACCTGTCCCGCCGGTAACGATATACCGGGGGTTACCAATCTGGTCAAGCAGGGCAAATTCCAGGAGGCGCTAGAGATAATCAAGCAGACCAACCCACTGCCCGCCGTCCTGGGAAGGGTATGCTATCACCCCTGCGAGACAAAATGCAACCGGGACCAGTACGACGGGGCAGTGGCGATCCATAAAATAGAAAGGTCCTTAGGCGACTACGAGCTTACCCTCGCCAGCGAAGAGAAAGCAAAGGTAAAACGAGCGGAGAAAATAGCGATCATCGGCTCGGGACCAGCCGGGCTCAGCTGCGCCTACTACGCCGTCAGGATGGGATACCCGGTGACTATTTTCGAGGCATTACCTGTGGCGGGTGGCATGCTGGCAGTAGGTATTCCTGAATACCGTCTCCCCAAGGACATCCTGAAAAAAGACATCAAACGAATCGAAGACCTGGGTATTGAAATCCGCCTTAACACCCCGGTCGTTTCCAGAGATGACCTCCTGAAGCAGGGATATAAAGCGGTTTTTATCGCCGTAGGCGCTCATAAAAGCATGCAGCTGGGTGCCCCGGGGGAGGANAAGGAAGGNGTCATCTCNGCCCTGGGCTTCCTCCGCGAGACCAACCTGGGTAAACAGGTAAATGTCGGCGNGAAAACGGTCATTATCGGCGGCGGCAACGTGGCCATCGACGCCGCCCGGGTAGCCCTCAGGCAAGGNGCCNAACAGGTATCTATCATCTACCGCCGTTCAAGAGCGGAAATGCCCGCCAGCGACGAGGAAATCGAGGCTGCCGAGGAAGAAGGCGTTAAGATTACCTACCTGGCCGCTCCGACCAAGGTCCTCGGCAATAGCAAGGTTAGCGGACTGGAATGCATCCGGATGGAACTAGGCGAACCAGATGCCAGCGGGCGCAGACGCCCCATCCCCACCAAGGGCTCAGAATTTACCGTTGAGGCCAACACCGTCGTCGTGGCTATCGGGCAGGCGCCAGAGCTTCCCTTTACTGACCAGCTTCAAGTTTCCCCGCAGGGAACCCTGACAGTCGATATCAGCACGCTTGCTACCAACCAGCCGGGTATCTTCGCCGGGGGTGACGTGGTCACCGGCCCCGCCATGGTAGCCGATGCTATCGGGGCAGGGAGAAAGGCCGCAAGTTCCATTGACAGGTACCTCAAGGGAGAGGCACTCAGTATGGCGGAGGAGGAAAAATCTGTCGTCAGCTACGAGGAACTCTCCCTGATTGGTATTGAGTCAGTACCAAGGGCTGAAGCCAGCAAACTACCGGCCGCGGAACGAGTAAAAGGATTCGCCGAGGTTGAAAGTGGTCTTACCCCGGAGGCGGCTACCAGTGAAGCCAAACGCTGCTTCAGCTGCGGGGTGGGCAGCGAAAAGTGCATCATGCTGCTGGGCTGCCCCGCCCTTCTCAGAGACGACAGTCTGACAGTGATTGACAACTCCATGTGTGATAGTTGCTCAATCTGCGCTCAAATTTGTCCTTATAATGCTATAGTACAGGAGTAGAGAGAAATGATAAAAGAACTCAATGTACTAATCTCAGGGGTTGGTGGACAGGGAGTCATCTTGATGTCAGAGCTTTTAGGAAAGTCAGCCGTCAGGGATGGGTTGAAAGTCAGAGGCTCTGAGGTCCTGGGGATGGCAGTCCGGGGCGGTTCGGTATTCAGCAGCATCAGAATGGGAAGCGACGTATACGGCCCCCTCCCTCCGCTGGGAAAGTGTGACATTCTGGTCACGATGGAACCATCAGAGGCGCTAAGAAATATAACCTTCCTGTCAAAATCGAGCGTGGTCATCCTCAATACATCCATCGTAATTCCCTTCACCGTCTCCCTGGGACAAAGTAAGTACCCCAGTCTGGAAGCAATACTGGAAAAACTGAGGAAGGTCTCGAGCAAAATAATTAAACTCGATGCCACTCAACTCGCCAGGGAAGTGGGAAACCTGCAGACAACCAATATTGTGCTGCTGGGAGCCCTATTTGGCACCGGCCGACTTCCGATAAAAATAGAGACCGCAAAAGAAGCTATCGAGGAACGCCTCCCGGCCAAGGTAGTCCCGGTCAACTTTAAAGCCTTCGACCTCGGCTACGAAACCTGTCAAAAGGCACTTAAGGCACTTAAATAACCCGGACACTAACACCAAGAGAGAGGCTAGCTTTTAAAAGCTAGCCTCTGTGCTGTTTGCGACAGATGAACCCAAACGCCGCTCCCTACTGCAGAAGTTCCATGATATGCATCACTTTGACCGGCAGTTTATTCCGTATGGTACTGTCAATTAGCTGTATCTCACAGCCCGGGCAGCTGCTGACCACAATGTCAGCCCCGGTGGACCCAATCGACTCCACCTTCTTATCCGCAATCTTCTTTGACAGGTCATAATAGTAGACACTGAATGTACCCGCCATCCCACAGCACCGGTCAGCGTTGGGCATTTCAATATATTCTACATCCGGTATCGACTTTATAATCTGCCGCGGCTGGTCCTTTATTCCCAGATGGCGAACGAGATGACACGGGTCATGCCAGGTGACCTTCTTACCCTTTACCTCAGGCGCTGCCCTGTACGCCGATGCCGGTAGTTTCAGTACATCAACCAGGAACTGGGAGATATCATATACCTTCTCTCCAAACCTGGCATAGGCCTCTTGCCGCTCCGGGGTATCGGCCAGATACTTCGCATAGTCTTTCAGCGAGGAGGTACAGGTAGCGCAGTCCGAAACTATGTAATCTACATCCTCAAAGGCTTTGACATTGGTATCGGCCAATTTTCTCCCGGTGTCAAAATCACCTGCCCCGAGAAATGCCGGTGCTCCGCAGCAGCCCTGCTCCTTGGGCACCACCACCTCCACCCCATTCCGGGTAAGGAAATCAATGATGTGCTCACCCAGGTCTGGAAAGACGAAGTCGGTCATACAGCCCGTGAAATAGCCCACCTTCATCCTGGTCTCAACACCAGCCGGCGGCCTATTTACTACCGGCACTATCTGCCGCAGAAACCTGGGGGCAATCTGAGGTATATTTCTCCCCTTCCCCAGTGCCGACAGGAACATAGCGAGATGCCTGATAGTGCCCTCAGTCCTGGGCAGGAAAGCACCTTGAAACCAGGAGGCAAAGCGGACTATATTGCCAAACAGCGTCCGGCGGGGCAGAAGCCAGCGGTAGACAATATTATAGGGAAACTTTACCCCTCTGGCCTTGACCGTATCTGCCCTGGCGGCAACAATAACGTTGGGAATATTAGCCTTGGCAGGGCAGTTGGCAGTGCAGGTCATACACAGGGTGCACTTGTTTAGTCGTGCGGCAAACTCTTTGGTATATTCCAGGTCACCGGCCAGCAGCCCCCTTACCATCAGGTTCTTGCCCCTGGCCACCGAGGACTCTACCCTCTCCTCCTGGTATACCGGGCACCAGAAGGTGCAGAAACCGCATTTCGTGCACTGCTCCAGGTCACTCTCAAATCTTTTTATCTC
>JGI24025J20009_10002725_pt1 | contig 12425 bp, 13 predicted proteins | sample Cruoilmetagenom3_FD_20009 | JGI IMG/M metagenome (IMG submission 20009)
GGCATTACGAAAATTTCTCCTTCGGATCAGGTTTTGCCTTATTCATGGAACCCACGCAGCAAGCTGCGGGGTATTCTGCTTCGCAGAATAAAAACAAAAAACTTTGAAGATTATCGAGTAACGTCTTTGTAAATTAGTGAACTGGATTTTATAGATTAATAGATAGAGGATGCAATCTATGTTAAAAAAGAACATTAGAAACAAAATCATAGCTGTTGCAATGGTGATATTAGCATCGCTGGTTATCGTTTCTCCTGTAATAGCTAACACCAGCAGTTGGTATTTCCTAGCGTTTTATGATGGCAGAATTATTATTGGTGCACATAACGGGGTCTTCCACCAGATGAATGCTGGATATGTAACTGTCGCTGGCACCCTCGAAACCACTGCAATATACGGGTCTCCCAATGGTAATCAGGGATGGACTTTCGAAGTATGGAAAGATGGGTTAATCCGTAGAAAACAATGCTCAGTCGGGAAAGTCGCTGCGCCTGCAAGTTGGGGAGATACAATTAGTTTTAGTTTAGGATGCGGAAATATTTCTTCGGGTAGTTTCTACCTGAGAAAATGGAGAGCAGCAACGGACAATCGTGAAATCGAAGGGTGGGGAACCCTTAGTACTTAGTCTCATAGGAAAATCAAATAGGATAACTCGTTATCTACCGATTATTCCGAATAGCATTATTTATCTCAAGGATCGAAACGGATTTGATCCTTGAGGTATTGTTTTCAAAAGGGAAAGAATGTATCTTTACACTGAAAATTTGGGTATTCCCCTTTTTCCAATAGGTGTTTTAATATTTATTGTGATTCTCATCATTCTGTGGAAGAATAAACGCAGCCTTATGTATATGTTCTTCTTTTCATTATTCTGGGTTTATTTAATGTTTGGTATTGACAAGGTATTTTTCCCTCTAGAGATAAGTGGGACATACGTGGATGAGATGAGGCAGATTTCGATAATTTCATTCATAAATTTTACGCCATTCTTTCTTGATAAATTTGGAGTAACGGAGAATGAAGTTACACTCATTTTTTATAATATCCTTCTTACTATACCTTTTGGGTTTGGCCTAAATTTCTTGATTCGTGTAAGAACTAAGAAAATCTTTATAATCTCATTTATTTTAGGTGTAGGGCTGGAGGTAGTTCAACTTCTGATTTCCTGGATATTAGGATACCCTTATCGTGTTATAGATATTAATGATGCTTTTTTTAACGCTATTGGTGTTCTGTTGGGCTATGGATTATTCAAGTTGTTTGCTTTGTTATATTTAGTGACAATTGGAAAATCTATAGATACCAAAGATGGTTTGTTACTTTTTCTAGATAATGTAGTGCGGCAAAAAGATAAGAAGTTTTAGGGAGTAGCTAAAAATTCTTCAAATCAGGCAGATCAAATACGACATGTCACTGATTCTCAAGGAACAGTGTGAATATTTTGTAAATATGGTTGGTTGTCAAAAAACAAGAATCAAATGCACTCACACACAAACTACTCACACACAAACCACCCTACAAAAAAAGGCCCTGTCCATGTTACAATTCATCACAAGAACATTAAATTCCTGGTACCCTGTGTTGTGTAGTCCTGATACCTGATAACAAATACCTATCCACTACTCACCACTCACGAGGCTCTCATGAACCCAGTCATTTCCCGTTTTATCCGTTACATAAAAATCGATACCCAATCCGCCCGAAAATCCGACACCTTCCCGAGCACCCAAAAACAGCTCAACCTGGCAAGACTGCTTGAACAAGAGCTTAAAGAGCTTGGCTTAAAAGATGCCGCCATTGATGAATTTGGCTATGTCACCGCCACATTGCCAGCGAACACAGACCAAGAAGATCTGCCTGTGATTGGTTTCCTGGCGCATATGGACACCAGCCCCGACCTCTCCGGCGAAAATGTCAACCCGCAATTCATCGAGGATTATGACGGCGGCACGGTCGTGTTGAACAAGGAAAAAAATATCACGATGTCACCGGATGAATTCCCCGCGCTAAAAAAATACGTCGGTAAAACACTAATAACGACGGACGGCACAACACTTTTAGGTGCAGATAATAAAGCGGGCATTGCTGAGATTATGACCGCAGTAGAATACCTCCTGGCGCATCCTGAGATCGAACACGGCACCATCAAAATTGGTTTCACCCCGGATGAGGAAGTGGGTCACGGCGTGGATCATTTTGATGTTGAGAAATTCGGTGCTGATTTTGCCTACACGATTGACGGTGGCGAAATCGGTGAAGTGCAATATGAGAACTTCAACGCTGCTGGCGCAGAATTGACCATCCATGGGCGTAATGTTCATCCTGGAAAAGCCAAGATGAAAATGCGCAATGCCCTTTTAATCGGCATGGAATTCAATGAATTACTGCCCGTGTTTGAACGCCCTGAATTTACAGAAAATTACGAAGGCTTTTACCACCTATACGAACTAAACGGCACAGTTGAAGAAGCTGCCATGGCTTACATCATCCGGGATCATGACCGTGAGAAGTTTGAAGAAAAAAAACGCCTGATCCAAAAAGCAGCGGACTATATAAATGAGAAGTATGGCGACAAGGTTATTGAGCTAACGCTAGAAGATCAATATTACAATATGCGGGAGATGGTAGAACCCCATCCTGAAATTATGGAAATTGCGGTCGATGCAGTCAAGTCCGTGGGCGTGACACCCTTAATCATCCCTGTGCGCGGCGGGACGGATGGCAGCCGCCTAGCATACATGGGACTGCCGACTCCTAACATCTTCACCGGCGGTCATTATTTCCACGGGAAGTACGAGTTTATCCCCACATTCGCCATGGACAAAGCCGTNNAGACNCTGGTTGCCATTGCCGCNCTTGTTCCAAAAAGGTAAGTAAGGTCTTTTTCCAAAACTTTAATAGGCGGTTAACTCAATAGGATTGCCAATAAAAATCCAAAACATCCTGCGCTGACGGTGCAGGCAGCATTAACCCAATCATTATTTAACCACTTGAGGCCGCGTTGATGCAGGGTCGGACTGCCGCAGCGATGCAGAGGATGCTGTTCTGTTTCCTTTTTGCATACCGGGCAATAGTAAATGGATTGCAGTGTCGCTCCCAGGAAGGAATCCACCAAAGCACCAAACAACCCGCTCCCGGTGATCACCAAAAATTGGATCAATGGATGCAAATCCTGCCCATGCCCCCTGCCAACTATCGCAATCAACCAAGCAGCGCTGCCAACCAGAGCAGAACCCCCCAGTGAAGCCAACGTCCCCACCAGGCTGACCCCACCCGATGTACCTTTTGGTACCCTGCTAAATGTACTTATCAAAAACGGNTCCTTTNCATTAAGTAAGCCTAACTCCGTCCCCCAGGTATCGGCGTTGGCACCNGCNAAACTCGCCCCAAACCCAATCCACAAAAAAGAAAAAAAATGGCTTTCGGGGGAAAACTTTGACAGAATAAAATAAGACAGCGCCATAAGGCCTGCCATCCCCCCGTTTGCCATCACCTGCCAGGCATCACGTCGTGACCCCTTGGAAAAATTCATCCCCAAAGTTATCTTTTTCCCTTCAAAGAATTTTGAGAGTGCACTGGAAGAAATGAAGAAGATCAGCATAAGCAGCGCCCACTCAACCCCACCCAGACCAAAGACAATCGTGCCCAAAAGGGCTGCCGTAATCGCTCCGCTTCTATTGAGTGCCCGGACACGGTATGCCATATAGGCAATGCCCGATGCCGTCAATAAACCCAGTAAAAATTTTGCCACAATAATCCTGATAAAAAGGAATCAGTCCAATCAATAAAAGATAGTCGTTAAGTTTTTAGAAGATAAACGTCAGACTCCCAACGAGTAACAAAATACCGGCCACCCCGGCGGTTCCCCACAGTACATATGCCCCAATCACCAGGTCATCGCCGCGACGATAAAGAAAAATTCCTGCAAAAAGATTAAACAACCATATCATGCCATCTAATATAGATAATAATAGCAATCTTTCCGCCGGCGCATCGCCTTCACTGCCCGTCCAGGTTATCGTGTCCAATCCAGGTACGGCGATGGCATTCACAATTAAAAGCACCAAGCCAATGGCAAAACCTGAAATGATCAAAATGCGCGCCAGGCGATCCTCCCAGACGCGGCCAATCAGAACGGTGGGATAAACGGACTGTGCTTCGATGGGTGACAGACTGCCCAATTCGTTTAGCTGGCGAAAGAAGGACATAAATTGATTGGTTTGCTCGGGAGAAATTGCAAACACTTTTTCAGATGTTGCGACCAAAATCATATGGGCAGTATCCGATGCTATATATTCCACCTTCCCCAATTCTGGCACTGAACGTGTGCCAAGGATTGCACCTGGCAAACGCAGCCACGGTAAGGGCAGTCTGAATCCGAGCTCGGAAGCAGGGCGTATCCATTCAACGGTATTCAGGGGAATATCCTCACGACGCAATCCCCAACGAATCATCAGGCCATCACGCCGTAAACCAAATGCCCCGTTCATCAAAGCGTACAGGCGATAGGCTAATAAGGGCAGCGGTGCAAACATGACAAGGGCGATCAGCATTTGATATAAAAAATCCAACCCCGAAGTATCCTGGGTGGCCATGTAAAAGAAATATCCCCCGGCAGTTGCCAATGCAAGAATCAAAGCACCCAGGATAAGAAGCCCGGCACGTCGTGGAGGATAAAAGACATTTTCCATAATTTTTAGGAATTCCGTTTATTTTTTAGCTATAACAAGCGCTTCAGCCAATTGCTGGCAAACAGTTACGACTTCTTCTTCGGACATCCTGCCAGAAAAGGGTAAAGCCAGGCTTCGATTCCCCAAATCCTCCGTTACAGGGAAATCACCCTGCTGATAACCGAACATTTTCACCATATAGGGCTGCGTATGAATTGGCGCAAAATAAGGCCTTACTGGCACCCCCTTTTCCTCAAGAATCATCGCCAGGTTATCACGGTCAATTTTTTCATCAACGCGGATCACATATACAAACCAGCTCACTTTGGTTGTGTTTTCAACCAGCTGCGGCGGGGTGACTTCTTCAATATTGTCCAGGTGCTTTGCATACCAGTCAGCGACGCGCGCTCGTTTTCCGAGCAAAGAATCCAAACGTCCTAACTGCGAAAGCCCCAGGGCTGCGCTCATTTCATCCAATCGGTAGTTATAACCCAAAAAGGTGTGCTGAAGCCAGGTGTCGCCGGGTGCTCGCCCCTGGTTCCGCAGTGCGCGCATGAAATCTGCTGCTTCATCATCATCGGTGATGATCATCCCACCTTCACCCGTGGTAATTTGCTTGTTTGGATAAAAGGCGAAAACCCCATAATCACCCAGGGTTCCAGCATAGCGACCTTTATATTCACCCCCCAGGGCTTCACAAGAATCTTCGATGATTTTTAAATCATATTGTTCAGCGAGGGCATTGATCGGGTCATAATCAGCCGGCTGTCCAAAAACATCAACTGGCAAGATCGCTCTAAGGGACATTTCCCCGCCCTGATTGAACTCTGGTAAATGACTCGGAAGCCACCTGCTGGCGTGTTCACCTCCCATAGTCAGGTCTTCAACAGCGTGGGTTAAAAGATCGGTATCAATATTCCCTGTAACTGGGTCAACATCAACAAANACCGGGATACCTTTTTCAAACAAAATCACATTGGTTGAGGAAACAAAAGAAAATGGGCTTGTAATGACAATATCACCCGGGTTGACATTGGCTGCACGAATGCATAAATGCAGACCTGCCGTGCCCGAATTAACGCCAATCGCATATTTTGCACCGGTTAACGCACAAAAAGCGCCTTCAAAAGCGTCAATTTTTGGACCCATACTCAAATTAGGCGTGTTGACGACCTCCTCTACCGCCTGTCGGTCGGTTTCGGTCAGGTCAGGGGATGACATGCGAATTTTCATAGATCCTCACAATTTTTCAAGCCTTAAAGTTTCAAGGCAATTATTTTATAGTGAAATGCTTTCATCAGCAAACCATATTATAACGGTTAATGATGGCAATGCCCACAAATAAGCCCCAGGTCTTTTGAAGGTCCTGGGGCTTTGAATTTGAGATGATTTTTATTAAGCTATGCTGGGACTATCTTTTCTGCTTTATATTCAGCACCCCTGCGCAGGGCTTCTTTATTCATCGGCAAGAACTTTTTGTGCCTTTCAGGTAAGTGGCTGTCCAGGGCTTCATCCACAGCATCCAGGGAGAGCAAATCCAGGTTTCCTAAAAGCGCTCCCAACATCACCATATTGGTTGCACGTTCACTGCCTAATTCCATCGCAATTTCATTAGCAGGGATGCTGACGACCTTGATATCCTTTCGTTGCACCTCCCTATTGACCATGGAAGCATTGACAACCAGCACACCGCCTTCCTTTACCAAATCTTCAAATTTTTCAAGGGAAGGTAAGTTCATCGCAATAACAGCTGTGGGTCGATTAACGAGAGGAGAACCAATCTCCTCATCCGAAACGACCACCGTGCAATTTGCCGTTCCGCCGCGCATCTCAGGGCCATAAGAGGGGATCCAGGTCACTTCTTTTCCCTGATCCAGGGCTGTGTAGGACAATAATTGACCGGTAAACAGGACGCCCTGCCCACCAAAACCGGCAATAATCACTTCTTGTTGCATATCTGAACCTCCCTAAATCTTAAGTTCCGCGACTGCGGGTGAGACTTTGTAGTCGCCTAATGGGTAGAACGGAAGCATGCGTTCCTCTATCCAATCACGAGACCCTGCTGCTGACATTCCCCAGTTAGTTGGGCAGGTCGACAGCAATTCAACCAGTGAAAAACCTAAGTTCCCCTTTTGAACCTCGAAGGCAGTCCGTATAGCTTTCTTTGCACGTCTGATTTCACGGGAGGAATGCAAACTGCGCCGAACAATATATGCTGAGCCTTCTAAAGTGGAAAGCAGCTCTGCAGTTTGGATGGGGAAACCCTGGCGATTTGTATCACGTCCGGTTGGTGAAGATGATGTCTTCTGACCGGGCAGCGTGGTTGGGGCCATCTGTCCGCCCGTCATGCCGTAATTGGCATTATTAATGAAGATCACGGTAATTTTCTCACCACGGGAAGCTGCACCGACAATCTCACCCATGCCAATCGATGCCAAATCGCCATCACCCTGGTAGGTAAATACCGTGTGATCCGGATAAACCCGCTTGATGCCAGTTGCCATAGCAGGTGCACGTCCATGGGAAGCTTCCACAAAATCGATATTAAAATAGTTGTATGCAAAAACGGAACAACCCACAGAAGCTACACCTATCGTATTCCCCGCTATGCCCATCTCGTCCAATACTTCTGCGACAAGACGATGGGCGACACCGTGGGTGCAGCCCGGGCAATAGTGGGTTACACGGGATTCCAAAACTTCAGGTCGTTCGTAAACAATCTTAGCAGGTACATCTGTCATTACCATTATTCTCTCCTTAACCTATCGTCTCTGACAATCTTGACAGCCAGCGATCCCTGGGGTGTCCTTCCGTTGTGAGTGGACCTTCCACAAGCCGCTTGATTTCTGTCAGGACCTCATCCGGGTAGGGCATCACACCGCCCATTCGCCCAAAAAATTCCACCGGTTTGCGTCCACGAACCACCAGGCGGACATCTTCCAACATTTGTCCGGCGTTCATTTCCACAACCAGGAAGGCTTTTACCCTATCTGTTAATTCATTCAGGATATCATTCGGGAATGGTGCTACAGTGATTGGACGCAGCAGCCCAACCTTAATGCCCTGTTCACGTGCTGCACGAACCGCTGAAAGAGAAATGCGACCTGCTGTGCCAAAACCAACCAACCACGAATTCCGCATCCTCCAGATAATATTCCTTAAAGCGAACTTCGTTCTTTTCAATTTCCTGCCAACGTTTCATCAATCGCAGGTTCATGACCTCCTGTGCAGGTGGATCGAGGTTTATTGAGGTAAGAACACGCTTTTCGCCGCCGTTGGTTCCCCTAACAGCCCAGTCAGGAATCTCGGTTTTAAGGGGTTGGAAAGGTGGCAATTCTGCCGGTTCCATCATCTGACCAATGCTGCCATCCATTAAAACAACCACAATATTACGGTATTTTTCCGCCAGGTCAAATGCTAATACCGTCAGATCAACGGCTTCCTGCACACTGGCTGGTGCCAATACCAGAAGGTGATAATCACCATGACCGCCGCCGTGGACGATCTGGTTATAATCCCCTTGCGCCGGGGCAATATTCCCCAGTCCGGGACCGCCCCGTACTACATCAACCAGTACTGCAGGGACTTCTGTTCCTGCAATGTAGGATAAGCCTTCCATCATTAAGCTCACACCGGGGCTGGAAGACGAGGTCATCGTACGTTTCCCGGTGCAAGCAGCACCGTAAACCATATTGATGGCGCCCAGCTCGCTTTCTGCCTGGACAAAAGGTCGTCCAAGTTCGGGCATTCGTGCAGATAGATGCTCCAGCAATTCTGTTTGGGGGGTAATGGGGTAGCCAAAGTATGCTTCAAGACCGGCACGAAGCGCAGCTTCAGCGACAGCTGTGTTGCCTTTGATTAATTCTTTTGCCATTTTACGCCTCCGCCTTTTTTCTTTCATAACGATAAACGGTAATGGCTGCATCGGGGCAGACAATAGCACAAATACCACAGCCAGTGCAAGCATCAGGATTAACCATGTGAGCCGGGTGGTATCCCTTGGGTGTCAGCCGATCCATATCCAGGGCTAAAACATTAAACGGACAATCCGTCACACATAATTCACAGGCCTTGCAATATAACTCGTTGACTTCGATATATCCCTTCGCGGGCATAAACGATCCTCCTTATTATGTTAACCGTATTTGATGAGTCCTGCGTGTTGAATTGGTGAGTATTACAGGACATGTGTTTATAGTATACTCCAAAAAAACCTTGTCCTATTTTCAGGGTTCTGCGTGTGTCATAATTTAGGCGTGATTTCTATCATTTTTATCTGGCTTCTGATCCACACCTTTGACCCCCCGAGTTTGAAGGACCCCCTTTTCAAACCGCTTGCAATTTATAAAACAATGCACTGATATCATTCACCAATGCGGGCTCCCTTTTTGACAGGTAGCTAATAAAAGCCTCTCCCCCGGCATAGAACAAGACCCTGCTGTATGGCTGCTTTAAGCCACCCTTATTTTCAGGCATCCCTAAATGGCGCTTCACCAGGTTCTCGATCCAACGTGCAAAACCCTCCTTCCACTCCTGCCAAACCATATACTCATAGTCATGAAGACCTAGATAAGTTTTAAGCATCTTGCGTTTCACCAGAACCTCTACATGATCCTCAGCTGCCAGGGCGTTCAAGAACCCTGCATAGGGATTGGTGAAATTTGCAGCTGTGTATGGAAATGGGTGTTCAATCTCCCACATAAAATTGCCCTTTTCCTGTGCCTGGCGAGCAATATCGAGCTTCATCTTTATTTCCTGTTCGCAGGTTTCGTACTGGTAACAGTGGATGAATTCATGCAAAATGGTCACATAACCCTCGTCCGAATCAAAAACATCCGGTGTGACCACGCAGGCAATTCGCCCACCATAATCTTCAATTTGAAAAGCAGCATGAATGCCTGGGGGAATCGGCATGGGAATAGACGCCCTTTTTTGAAATTGATAAGTACCCTGGTCGAAATCAAAGATCAGAAATTGCTGATCCTCGACGATGGCGATTGGGTAGTGTTTTTTCAGAGCAGGATTCAATTTTGCGACCCTTTGATACAAACTTATCAATTTTTCTAACGCATCCAGAAAAGTTTCTGCCACCTCTGACTCCATTTTGGCAATTGTTTTGTGAATAATATCCTTGCAGATCAATTGTAACGTTATTTTTAAGATGATCGTTAATAAGGGTATTTAATAAGGGCAATCGCAAAGTCAAAAAGGAATCAGCAATTATTTTTTTTGAAAACGGGTGGGGACAGAGCCCCACCNCTACGAANTATTCATGAGGTAAAAATTCGTAATTTTATCGCCTCTTCAATCTCTTTAACCACAATTTTTCTGTAGGGGCCGTCCTCCGTGGCGGCACAAAGATTTACTCTCGTCCATTATTACAGGATTAATGGAAAAAAGATATAATTTGCGAGTTTTATCCCAATTTCGCGATTTCCCTAGGTATTTAATAAGCTGAATAATTAAAGATTTTAAGCCAGTGGTAAAATCTAAATAATCATGAGAACACAGGAGATAAACCCATGCCAGAAGCCGTAATTGTCGATGCCTTACGGTCACCTATTGGAAACCTCGGCGGCGCACTCGCTTCAATTCGCCCGGATGACCTGGCAGCATTGGTCGTCAAAGCCGTTGTCGATAGAAATGACCTTGACCCCAGTCTGATTGAAGAGATTTATTTGGGATGCGCCAACCAGGCTGGTGAGGATAACCGTGACATTGCAAGGATGGCAGTTCTACTGTCAGGCTTGCCAGTATCCATTCCAGCTGTGACTTTTAACCGCCTGTGCGCATCCGGTCTGACAGCCATCAACACTGCTGCTCGGTCCATTCGAGCGGGTGACGGCGATATTTTCATCGCCGGGGGTGTTGAGAGCATGACTCGAGCCCCTTACGCCATGCCAAAACCGACCAGCCTTGTTGGGGACCTGACCGCTTACGACACCACCCTGGGCTGGCGATTTGTCAACAGACGCATGGCAGAAAAATACAGCACCGAACCCTTGGGTATAACAGCAGAAAACATCGCTGCATTGACCGGCATCAGTCGGGAAGCGCAGGACCGCTTTGCCTTAACCAGCCACCAGCGGGCTGTCGCTGCCATTGACTCCGGCAAGTTCGCCGAGGAAATCTTGCCCGTCCCGATTCCCCAGCGGAAGGGTGACCCCCTCATCTTTGACACTGACGAACGCCCACGACGGGATACTTCTTATGAAGCCCTCCAGCGACTGCGTCCCGCCTTCAAAAGTGACGGGTCGGTCACAGCTGGAAACAGCTCCGGGTTAAATGATGGGGCGTCCGCATTGCTGGTGATGAATGAAGAAAAGGCAAAAGCTTTGGGATTAAAACCCATGGTGCGCTTTGTGAGTATGGCGGCTGCGGGTGTGCCGCCGCGCGTGATGGGACTGGGGCCAATCCCTGCAACTGAAAAAGCCCTGGTGCGAGCAGGGCTTTCGATTGAAGATATTCAACTGGTGGAAGTTAACGAAGCATTTGCTGTGCAAACGCTGGCTGTCATGGACGCTTTAAGTTTGCCGCACGAGATCACCAATGTGAACGGCGGTGCCGTTGCCCTTGGTCACCCCCTGGGTTGCTCCGGGGCAAGGATTATGACCACCCTGTTGCACGAGATGCGTCGACGGGCTGAAACCGCACCCCGCCCCTTTTACGGTATGGCATCTTTATGCGTTGGTGTTGGTCAGGGTGAGACCACCATCGTCGAATGGGTGGATTGATCGAAAATTACGCCTGTTCCTCATCAAGGGTACTGGCAATTAAATCCTGGATGCGGCCAACCATGCTGGCCGGATCCGGGTGTAAACCCTCAACCAGCAAAGTGTTCTCGTAGATTTGTTCTGCGATCAGGCTAAATTTTGGATCACCCTCTGGAAGTTTCGCCAGCCCTAGGATGATTTTGTGATTTGGATTTAATTCCAGCACCTTCTTGGGTATCTCGAAATTCTTATCCATCATCCTGTATACTCGCTGTACCGACTGTTCGGGCGCACCCTCCGGATCAACCAGGCAGGCGGGCGAATCCGATAAACGATGTGTAGTACGGACGCTTTTCACCCGATCTCCCAACACCCCTTTGAACCTGAGAACCATATCAGCAATCCTATCCGGATCCACAGCAGGCTTTTCTACTTCTCCCGCATCCTTTTGCTCAGCTTCTGGTAAATCAGCATTGGCGATATTCACCATCGGGTGATCCAGATAAGACTTCAATTGCATCAGCATAAAGGGATCTACCGGGTCTGTTAATGCCAGCACTTCAATATCCGCTTTATAGAAGCTGTCCATATGTGGGCTGTACTTTACCGCATTGGGATCTTCACCCAGGAAATAATAGATTTCTTTTTGATCTGACCCCGCTCGTTCCAGGTACGCATCCAATGAGGACCACCCTGAGAGGTCCTTGCTGGTGTGAAAGCGCAGCAGCGGGAATATCTTCTCCGGTTGATCCTGCTCAACAGCCACGCCCTCCTTCAAATACTGTCCGTAGGTTCCCCAAAAAGCAGCATACTCCTCCGGGGAATCCGACCCCAGTTCTTTGAGCATATCCAGGGCTTTGCCGGTCACCAAACGGGCTAATAGTGCCATCACCCGGTTGGACTGGATGCTCTCACGAGAAACGTTCAACGGCAAATCTTCTGAATCGACCACACCATCGATAAAATGCAGATATTGCGGAAGAAGATCCGTGCAAAACTCCTGGATCAGGACTTTGCGAGCAAAGAGCTTTAAGCCGGGTTC
>JGI24025J20009_10002728_pt1 | contig 12417 bp, 10 predicted proteins | sample Cruoilmetagenom3_FD_20009 | JGI IMG/M metagenome (IMG submission 20009)
TCTAATTAAGATGTCCCTAAGGGAATTGGAGATCGTATGAAATCCCCCTTTCCTCTTTTACCTTCCGGTATTAGTCAAAAAGGTGTTGACATTTTTCGACACATATTATAACATCACTATATATTAATTTCACTATATATATTATTAACGCTTAAAAGTAATTAATGGGGTTCCTTAAATAGTGAAAGGTGATTCCATGATTAAATTAATGCTCTCATACCTTCTTAACAATTTGTTAAAGGTTATTCTCAAATCAATATTGGGATGTATTGAAAGCACTAGCAAAGGGCACCTTAAGCCCAATTGCGGTGCTTTTTTTGTTCTATAGACAAAATGGTGCGTTCCTCATGAGGTGGAGGATGAGCATGGAACCAATGAAGTTCTTAGAGAAGGAAGAGCATGAATCCGAAAGGAGGTGAATGTTGGCAATCATAATCTATAAACATTCAACAAATCAACAGTCTTTTATCTATTTATATAACTTGTAAAGAAGGAGGAAAAATTATGTCTAAAATATTAGGTGAAATCATTGGAACAATGATCCTAATCATTCTTGGTGATGGCGTTGTAGCCAATGTCCTGCTTAATAAGTCTAAAGGGAAGGATAGTGGATGGATTGTAATAACCACAGGTTGGGGTCTCGCTGTAGCTATGGGAGTTTATGCGGTTGGTTGGATTAGTGGTGCACATATCAATCCAGCAGTGACCATTGGCTTAGCTGCCATTGGAAGCTTCCCTTGGGCTGATGTACCAATGTACATCATTGGCCAAATGATTGGTGGTTTTTTAGGTGGTGTTATTGTTTGGTTAGCGTACTTACCACATTGGGCTGAGACAGAAGATACAGGACTTAAACTGGCAGTTTTCTCCACAATACCAGCTGTACGCAACTATATGCTCAACTTACTAACAGAGATCATTGGTACTTTTATGTTAGTTGCAGGTGTGCTATTTATACTGGATGCACGAAATGAACTGACCAGTGGCTTTGGCCCGTTACTCATAGGCTTTTTAGTCTGGAGTATAGGATTGTCCCTTGGAGGACCAACTGGTTATGCCATCAACCCAGCTCGTGATCTTGGCCCTCGAATTGCACATGCTATACTACCCATTGCAGGTAAGGGTAAATCGGATTGGGGTTATTCCTGGGTTCCAGTAGTAGGTCCAATCATTGGTGGTATATTAGGCGCTTTATTCTATTCGTTACTTTGGCCTGCACTTTAGCAAAGGAATTATAAGAAAGAAGAAAGTCTAGAAGAAAGTTTAATATAAAAATGGTGAGCCAGTTCAGTGGTTTATAAAACTGGCTCACCAATTATAAATTAATATCAGAGAAGGAAGAAGGGAGAAATGAAGAAATTAATAAATAAGCCTGAATATGTTGTTAAAGAACAACTGGAAGGAATCGCTTTGGCTTACCCAGACATCGTCAAGGTTCACTTTGACCCTAATTTTATCTATCGTGCTGATGCCCCAGTCAAGGGTAAGGTGGCTATAGTCTCTGGCGGTGGCAGTGGTCATGAGCCTATGCACGGGGGCTTTGTAGGATTTGGCATGCTGGATGCTGCTTGCCCTGGTGAGGTCTTCACCTCACCCACTCCGGATCAGATGCTGGAGGCAGCTAAAATAGTCAACAGTGGGGAGGGAGTACTGTTTATTGTTAAGAACTACAGTGGCGATGTTATGAACTTTGATATGGCGGCTGATATGGCTCGTGAGGAAAGGATCAGAGTGCTAAATATCTTGATTGATGACGATGTGGCTGTTAAAGACAGCTTGTATACCCAGGGAAGGCGTGGTGTGGGTACCACAGTACTAGCAGAAAAAATTTGTGGTGCTGCTGCGGAGAAAGGATACGACTTGAAGAAGTTAGCTAACCTATGCCGCAAGATCAACATCAATGGACGCAGCATGGGGATGGCTCTTACCTCTTGCACTACTCCTGTAGCGGGCAAACCCACATTCGAGCTTGGTGAGGACGAGATGGAAATTGGTATTGGCATCCATGGTGAGCCAGGCCGGAAGCGTATGAAAATCAAAACTGCAAATGAAATCACCGAGTTATTAGCTCTCTCGATTATTGAAGACAAATCCTATAAGCGAACCATTCGCGAGTGGGACGAGGGTAAGCAAAAGTGGGTAGATATAGAACTGGAGGATCCCACATTTAAGCCTGGTGACAAGGTACTCGCTTTTGTTAACAGTATGGGTGGAACTCCAAGCATAGAGCTTCCCATTATCTATCGTAAACTGCATGAAATTTGTGAGAAGAGAGATCTCAAAATCATTCGCAATCTCATTGGCCCTTACATCACTTCGCTGGAGATGCAGGGTTGCTCAATCACATTGCTCAAGATGGACGATGAGATGATTGAACTCTGGGATGCTCCTGTCAAGACAGCAGGACTACGTTGTGGAATGTAATTTTATATAGATCTTCCCAGGAAACAAAAAGCGGGTAAAGAATAGAAATCAAGGAAATGGAGAAGTACTTTGTCAAAGAACGAAATGACTATAACCAAGGAGGACATCATTGAGTGGCTTAAAACTACTGCTGTAGTGCTTGAGAAGAACGCACAGTATCTTACTGAACTGGACTCACCAATCGGGGATGCCGACCACGGCTTTAACATGAATCGTGGCTTCAAGAAAATTATGAGCAAATTACCCCAGGTAGAGGATAATGACATAGGCACAATACTCAAAGCAGTAGGGATGGCTCTTATAACCAGTGTGGGGGGCGCAGGAGGTCCTCTATATGGCACCTTCTATATGGACGCCGGGAAGGCTGTTGCAGGCAAGATAAAGCTCTCAACCAATGACCTAATTGCCCTTCTTAACGCTGGCTTAAAGGGAGTAGTGAGGATAGGAAAAACTAACTTGGGTGACAAAACTATGGTTGATGCCATCCACCCTGCTGTGGAGGTGATTAGGAAGACATTGGCTAATAATAAGGATGTCATAAAAGCACTTCACTGTATGACTGATGCTGCCTACAAAGGCATGAAAGATACCATTCCCATGTTGGCCAAGAAGGGCCGTGCTAGTTATTTGGGGGAGCGTAGCATTGGCCACCAGGATCCGGGGGCAACTTCGTCTTATCTCATACTAAAAACGTTGCTGGATACCATTGAATCCAGACACAAATCTAAATAAGCTCATACCATCCCCAGTTGGGTAAAGCTATTAGATCACTTCAATTTGGGATAGGAAGCCTAAAAGGAGGTGATAGAAAGAGAAGGTTTGCATATCTAAGCTAGATAAAATCTAATTTAAAAATAATAAAAAAAGGAGAGAAAATGGCAGAAAAAAAGTATGCAGCAGCGGTTGATCAAGGGACCACAGGTACCCGATGCATGATTTTTAATAAGAGTGGTGAAGTAGTAGCGGCGGTTTATGAAGAGCACGAACAGATCTACCCCAAACCTGGCTGGGTGGAGCATAATCCTATGGAAATCTGGGAGAAGACACAGAAAGTAATCAAAGCTACAATGAAGAAAGGTAACATTAACCCTGAGGAAATCGCAGGCGTAGGAGTTACTAATCAGAGAGAAACCACAATTGTATGGGATCCAAAAACTGGAAAACCATACTACAATGCAATAGTCTGGCAGTGTACAAGAACAACAGATATCTGCCAGCAGGTTGTTGATGCTGGTCATGAACCAATGATAAAGAAAAAAACAGGTTTACCAGTAGTTACTTACTTCTCAGGTCCAAAAATTAAATGGATTTTAGACAACGTACCTGGTGTAAGGGAGAAGGCAGAGAATGGAGAAGCTATCTTCGGTAACATAGATACATGGGAGATATGGTGGCTGACTGGCGGTCCCAATGGTGGTGCTCATGTCACTGATTACACAAATGCATCTCGTACATTGTTGATGAACTTGGAGACACTGGACTGGGATGATGAGATTCTTAATATATTGAGAATTCCCCGCCAAATGTTACCCAAGATTAGACCATCTAGTGATAAGAAGTTCTATGGACTTACATCCAAGGATGGTCCATTTGGTGCAGAAATCCCATTCTGTGGAGATTTAGGAGATCAGCAGGGAGCACTAGTTGGTCAGACAAGCCTAAGTGCTGGTGAAGCTAAGAATACCTATGGCACTGGTTGCTTTATGTTGTTAAATACAGGTGAAAAGATAGTCCCATCTCCAAGTGGACTTTTAACAACCGTGGCTTATGGAACTGAGGAAGGTAAAGCTACCTATGCACTAGAGGGCTCTATTGCAATAACCGGAGCAGCAATACAGTGGTTGAGAGATAACTTGAAGATTATCAAGAATGCAGCTGAAACAGAAGAAATTGCCAAAGAGGTTGGCGATTCTGGTGGTATTTACTTCGTACCAGCTTTTTCTGGTCTCTTTGCACCTTATTGGGATATGTATGCTCGTGGTGTTGTAGTTGGTCTTACTCGCTATGTAACGAGGGAGAACCTAGTACATGCTACTTTGGAGAGCATATGTTATCAAACAAAAGATGTTTTGGAAGCTATGGAGAAAGACTCAGGGGTTATACTAAAGACACTCAAGGTAGATGGTGGTGCTGTGAAGAATAACTACCTAATGCAACTCCAATCTGATATCCTGGGTGTAGAGGTTGTAAGACCAACAGTAGAAGAGACTACTGCTCTTGGCTCAGCTTATATGGCTGGTTTAGCAACTGGTCTCTGGGAAAACCTAGAAGATCTAAAAGCTAACTGGGGTATAGACAAAACATTCAAACCAAAGTGGACTAATGAAAAACGTGAAAAGGGTTACAGTGGTTGGAAGAAGGCTATTGCACGCACTCGTGATTGGGTGGAAAAAAGTAGTTAAACAGATTGCTATATAACTAGTCACAAGCTTTGGGAAGGGAAAACTTTACTATAAGATTTCCCTTCCCCAATTAACTATTAGAACCTATATAGGCTGGCTTTGATGTATAAAAAATAGGGTTAAGATTGCATTGTGTTAATGTTGAGGCATCAAAGCGGAGCTCAGACCTTTAGGTCTGCTGTTTATTAAGGAGGGTTTGATGTGGATGAAATAAAAGAGAAATATAAAGAGGTAAAGGGGAAATATGATGTGATCATCATTGGAGCAGGGTTGGTTGGTTCGATAATTGCCCGCTGGCTCTCTAAATACAACCTGAATATTCTTTTAATTGATAAAGAACCTGATGTTAGTACAGGCACAAGCAAAGCAAACACAGCTATCATTCATGCTGGCTACGATTCTCCATTTGGTACACTGAGGGGTAAGTTAGTTGTTGATGGTAATCGCATGTTTTACCAAATGTGCGAAGAGCTGGAAGTGCCCTATAAAATGTGTGGTACTTATGTAGTTGCCCTGACTGATGAAGATATAAAAACACTGGAAAAACTTATGGAGAATGGACGCAAAAAGGGAGTGCCTGGGTTGGAGATAATTTCTGGTGAGGAGATGCGCCACCGTGAACCATATATCAACCCAGATGTCAAAGGTGCCCTTTATGCTCCAACAGGTGGAATTGGAGACCCCTTTATGCTTACTGTTGCTGCTGCCGAAAATGCGGTGATGAATGGAACAAAGATTTTATTAGAAACAAAAGCTTTGGATTTTGTTGTAGAGCCTTTCTCACTACATAAGAAAAAGGTCAGTGGGGTAGTTACAAACCGTGGTACATTCCTAGCAGATGTTACCATCGCTTCAGCTGGCCTCTATTGTGATGAGTTGATGGAGAAGCTTGGCATCAAGTACGACTTCTATGTCAGAGCCCGAAAAGGGGAATATTATGTGTTTGACAAGGCTAAAAAGCTACAGGTGAAGACTGTCCTCTTTCCCTGCCCCACCCCTGTTACCAAGGGTATCCTGGTAACAACTACTATACATGACAACATGATTTTAGGTCCGACAGCAAAAGAGATCAAGGATAAAGAAGACACTTCTGTTACTCCTATGGGGCTGGAAGAACTTTACGAAGGAGCCAAGAGGTTGGTACCTAAACTAGAGTTGACAGATGTGATAAGAACCTTCGCTGGTTTGCGAGCTGGGGGTTTTCTCCACGATTTTATCATCGAAGCTCCACCAAAGTATTGGGGATTCATCAACCTCGCAGGCATTGAGTCACCAGGGATGGCCTCATCTGCAGCTATTGCTGAGTATGTAGTGAATCTAGTACAGGAGCAGGGATTGGAGCTAAGGAAGAAGAATAATTGGAACCCAATTCGTAAGAGTAGACCTGATTTCAGCAAACTTTCCCTGGAAGAGCAGGGTAGGTTGATTGAGAAAAATCCCCTCTATGGTCGCATTGTCTGCCGATGTGAGATAGTAACTGAAGGAGAAATTGTGGCTGAGATTCATGCTCCTATACCTGCTCGAACCTATGATGCCATCAAGCGACGTACTTGGCTTGGAACAGGTAGATGTCAGGGCTCTTTTGACACACCGAGGGTAATCGAAATCCTATCTCGCGAACTTGGTATTTTACCTACAGATGTGATTAAAGAAAGTAAGGGCTCTAATTTCCTAACTAGGCTAACGAAGGAGGTTCCAGAAAGGGGGTTAAATGATTGAGAAACGCTATGATGTGGTAGTAATTGGTAGTGGTCCAGCAGGATTGGCAGCAGCAATTGCTGCTAAAAAAGCTGGTGCTAATGATGTGGTAATCATCGAACGTGACATAGAACTAGGTGGTATCCTTCTGCAGTGTATCCATAACGGTTTTGGAATAGAGATCTTCGAAGAAGATCTAACTGGTCCAGAGTATGCTCATCGGTTCATCGTTCAGAGTAAGGATGTTGGAGTAGAGGCTCTCCTGGATACTATGGTCTTGGATCTTACTCCAAGACGGGAGATCTATGCCATCAACAAGAGAAATGGTATGATTAAGATAGATGTTGGAGCAGTAGTTTTGGCTATGGGTTGTCGAGAGCGACCACGTGGAGCACTAGCCATACCTGGATACCGTCCAGCAGGTATATATACTGCAGGCACTGCGCAGAGATTGGTGAACATTGAGGGTTATATGCCTGGTGAGCGCTTTGTTATCTTGGGATCTGGTGATATTGGAATGATAATGGCTCGTCGCTTAACTTTTGAGGGAGCTAAAGTAGAGCGTATGATAGAGATATTACCTTACATCAGTGGCTTAAAGCGTAATTATGTACAGTGTTTGTTAGATTATGATATTCCTCTCCAACTTAAACATACTGTCATTGATATAAAGGGACGTGATCGAGTAGAGGCAGTTGTCTCTGCTCAAGTAGATGAGAATTGGAAACCTATCCCTGGGACTGAAGATACTATTCCTTGCGATACTCTTCTCCTCTCAGTTGGTCTTATACCTGAGAATGAGCTTTCTAAGAAAGCAGGAGTAGAGCTGGATCCTCTAACTGGTGGTCCATATGTAGATGAAACAATGCAAACTAATGTACCAGGAATCTTCGCTGCAGGCAACGTTGTCCATGTCTACGACCTGGTCGATTGGGTAACTAAGGCTGGTTTCCTGGCTGGACGATATGCTGGCAAATATGCTATTCAACAGAGAAGGGAATCAGAACGTAAGTTGAGAGTTATTGCTGGTAATAATGTACATCATGTATTACCCCATATTCTTGATCCGCTGAGCTTAAAGAGGGAACCACAAGATCTTCAGCTCAGAGTTCAGTGGCCAGTGGAGGATCGTATTTGGATTAATGTAGAAGTTGATGGAAAATTGATTAAGCAACAAGCAGAACGTTACGCTCGACCCAGCGAGATGATCAAAGTTATACTATCCCCAGAGGATTATAAAAAGGTTGTTGGAGCGAAGGAACTATTGATAAGAGTGGAAGAACGATAAGGAGACAAGATGGTCAAAGAAAAAACTAAATTGATTTGTATAGCTTGTCCTGTAGGCTGTGAAATGAATGTGACATATGATGGTAAAACTGTTCTTGAGGTTGACGGCAATAAATGCAAGAAAGGCATTAATTACGCAGAGACAGAGATTGTTGATCCAAAGCGAATAATTGTTACAACCGTCAGAGTTGTAAAAGGACTTCATCGTTTAGTTCCGGTGCGATCCACAGAAGCAATCCCAAAGAATAAGATTTTTAAAGTTTTAGATAAGTTGTGCGAAATAGAATTAGATGCGCCAGTGAAAATACACCAGGTTGTGTTACAAGATGCTGTTGAGACTGGTATTAATATAGTAACCAGCCGGTTACTTACGGCAAAATCGGAATAGATTTATTAGAAAGATCATTTAAATAATGTAGAACCAGCTCATATTTATGAGAAGTAGAAAGTATAAAGCTAATAATTGGGATATTTTCCTATTGCTGAGGGCTGATTTTAATTTGGAGGTGAGATAATAGATAAGGTAATAACTCGTTTGGTAGTTGATACTGAAGAGAAGCGTACCCAATTTCAGGAAGGATTCAAATCCTTTTCTAAACGCCATGGGCTGAGGGGTTGGGAGGGTTGGTTTAGCCCATATAATAACAAGATATATGAGAAGATTTTAAAAAAGGTTAAAAAAGGTGATGTTGTTTTGGATATCGGTGCTGGGGATTTGCGGCTCTCCCTTCAGATAGCAATACGATCTAAAATGGTTTATGCTGTTGAGGTTAATCCAAAGGTACTGGGATCTGCTTTAGAAAGAATTGGTTGGGATCAGCCTCGCAATTTGGTTGCTATTTGCGCTAATGCTTTGGATATACCCTTTCCTAAAGACATAAACATAGCTGTGCTCTTAATGCGTCATTGCCAACACTTTAGGGATTACGTTATCAAACTGCGCTCCACTAATTGTCGGGATCTAATCACCAATGTTCGCTGGAAGACAGGTGTGGAGGTAATAGAGCTAACGGTCAAAGGCGAGGATTTTTGCCAAGTTAAGGATGGCTGGTATGCTTGCAAATGTGGTGCAGTGAGCTTCATTCACTCTGACCAAAGCAGCGATAAACAACATTTTCTCATCCACGAGGTTGAGAATTGTCCTCGTTGCGGCTTTGAAAGTAGCTAGAGTAGATAAAGCAGCTTTCAGGGATATCAACTTGGTCTGGGGACACGTTGTAGAATATATCTCAATCTTTTACTGAGGGTTAGTGACTACCTTGGCTTAAATCTACACTTTAGCATTAAGAAACAAAAGGGTATTGCTAAAACTTTTTAAGATTAGGGAGATATGGGACATCCTTCATCTCTCTTTGTATTTGGAGAGAAGGTGAGCAGAATGGTTAAGAGAATTACTTTAAGTGTTATTAAAGTTAATGTGGGTGGTTATATAAGCTACACCAGCATGTACTATGTCTTGATAAACGTGGTAGAAAAGCTTTTAGAAAATTGCTGGAATTAAGCAATACAAAATTATCCTTTAAAAGCTTTGGGTAAGTGGCTGAGAATTTGCTTTATCGGTGTGAGTTAAGACGTGAGTAGATAATCTTTTGACAGCATTTATTTACAATATTATAATAATTTATGGAAGTCAGCTACATCCTAAGCCTCGGCTTCCTTATGTCTACAGAAAGCTTTTAAAAAGGGAAATAACCATGGTTGGCATAGTTATTGTAGCTCACAGCGCTAAATTAGCTGAAGGTATAAAAGAATTGGCTGAACAGATGAGCCAAGGTCGAGTCCCCATCGCTGCTGCTGGAGGATTAGATAATAACACCATTGGTACAAATGCAGAAAGAATCTTTGAAGCCATTAATGCTGTTTATCAACCTGATGGAGTTCTAATACTTCTGGATCTGGGGAGTGCTGTATTGAGTACTGAGATAGCTATTCAAATGCTCGATCTCGAAAAACAAAGCAAAGTGTTAATGAGCGAAGCACCAATATTGGAAGGTGCTATTTCAGCTACAGTGGAAGCCTCTATCGGCAGTTCTCTTAAGAAAGTGGATAATGCAGCCCGAAGGGTTATAACTGTACCAAAAGTAGTAGGATCTATACCATTGGTCCAATCTGAAGCTCCCATTGGTACTCAAAAAAAAATACCTTCTAAAAATGAAATTATTCTTCCTATTATTAATGAGATAGGGTTACACGCCCGACCAGCAGCTCTCTTCGTCCAAACTGCCAGCAAATTTAAATCCGATATTAAAGTGCGGAATCTGACCACCGGAAGTTCTGTTATCAATGCCAAGAGCATGTTTGGCGTGCTCGGCCTGGGTGCTCAGAAGGATCACCAAATCGTCATCTCTGCTGACGGCTCCGATGTGGCGAAGGCCTTTAAGACACTACGCAAATTGGTGGAAAGTGGCTTCGGGGAGATGGATCAACCTCCCCCTGTACTTATAAGAGTACCAAGTGTTGAAGAAACTCAGGGAGGGATGGAAGTTAGACAACAGATTCCTGTCGCAGACTGGACAATGAGGAAGTTACAAGGAATTCAAGCCTCTCCAGGGATTGCCATAGGACCAGCATATCTCCATCACCCTCGAATATTGAGGGTGGAGCAGCGCAGTGTGGATAATTCACAAGCTGAATGGGTGCGTTTCCTCGAGGCTGTTGATCGGGCTAAAGCTGAGATCACTATAATTAAGAACAGAACTACAACCGAGGTGGGAACAGCAGAAGCTGAGATCTTCACTGCCCACCAGCTATTCTTAGAGGACCCAGCCTTGCTGGATCAGGTGCAAAAGCAAATCAAGGACGAGCACCTCAGAGCTGAGACTGCTTTAACTGAAACAGTAGAGAGCTATACTGAGCTTTTGCGAAATATGGAGGGCGAAATTTTCCGCCAGAGAGCTATCGATGTAGAGGATGTGGGTCAGCGAGTGTTGAGAATTTTGCTAGGCGAAAATGAGATGTCTTTAGCAGAGTTGTCGGAACCTGTGATGCTGGTTGCCCATAACCTTACCCCTTCATATACTGCGCAGTTGGATAAAGAGAAAATCTTAGGCTTTTGTACTGCAATTGGTGGCACAACTTCTCACACCGCCATCCTAGCCCGGATCTTGAGAATACCTGCTGTTGTAGGGTTAGGTGAGGAAATTCTAAATATACCAGAGGGAGTACTTTTAATTATTGATGGGGAGGAAGGTGCGGTGATTATTAATCCCGATGATGCGACCATAGCCACTTACAAATCTCGTTTGGAGAAGCTAATCACCCAGCGTAAGGTCACCAAGCTTACTGCTCAGAAGCCCGCCTGCACTCAAGACGACTATTGTGTAGAAGTAGTAGCCAATGTTAGTGATATGAATTCAGTACAAGTTGCCTTAGAATACGGGGCCGAGGGAATAGGACTTTTACGTACTGAGTTCCTATATCTTAACCGTGATACTATGCCTAGTGAGGAAGAGCAATATAAAGCTTACCGAGCAATCGCAGACCTAATGGGCCAACGCCCACTTATCATCCGCACCCTGGACATCGGTGGCGATAAGCCATTACCCTATCTGGATTTCAGCCAGGAACTCAACCCTTTCCTGGGGTGGCGAGCTATCAGACTCTCTTTAGACAACATCGATCTTTTCAAGTCGCAGATAAAGGCGATTTTGCGAGCTGGACATAAGCGAAATGTAAAGATAATGTTTCCAATGATTACAAATGTGGAGGAAGTCTATCGGGTGAAGAGAATCTTAACTAAGGTAATTGTCGAATTAGAGAAGCACAATGTCCCCTTCATGCACGATGTTGAGATAGGTATCATGGTGGAAACGCCAGCAGCTGCATTAACAACAGACATTCTAGTGAAGGAGGTGGACTTCTTCAGCATTGGCACCAACGACCTTATCCAGTACACTATGGCCTGTGACCGCACAAATGAGCGAATGGCTTATCTTTATAACCCTTTTCAGCCGGTCATTCTGCGGTTGGTAAAGAGGGTGATTGAGGTTGCTCATCAAGCGGGAAAGTGGGTAAGCATGTGCGGTAAGATGGCCAGTAATCCCAAGGCTATTCCCATCCTGCTGGGTTTGGGGCTTGATGAGTTCAGCATAACTGCTACAGCTATTCCTGAGACAAAAGCACTCATTCGTTCCCTGAGCATGACTCAAGCTCAGAAGATAGCGACTCAAGCTCTTCGCTTAAAAACAGCAAAGGAAGTACAGGCTTACGTTAGAGAGATATTTTCACCAAACAGGAAGACGAAGACGAGATAGGTGACTTTTGGAGTGCCAATAAAATAAGATACCTACATTAATAGAGCGAATGCTCTATTTCAACTAAAATAAGTCCATAAGTGTAATTTTTGAACAAAAAATTATCAATATAAAGAAAATAATGCTTTTTAAAATTTTGTAAAGTAGCATAGAAGGACTGTGTTATAGTTTCTGTAAAATTGTTCTTTGAAAACTTGAATGGGTCATCAAAATCCTTCATAATGTTTTAAAAAACATTTAAAAAGGAGGCACTAAAGATGACCCAAGTAAATATTACTAAATTAAAAGAAATTTATCAAGAAGCAGTAGAAAAAGATGAAGACTTCATGAGAGAACTATTAAATAAAGTTCTT
>JGI24025J20009_10002730_pt1 | contig 12410 bp, 8 predicted proteins | sample Cruoilmetagenom3_FD_20009 | JGI IMG/M metagenome (IMG submission 20009)
CCCTTAGTCTTTAAAATGTTATTCATTAGCCCTTTATTTTCTTTTTTTAAAATTATTAGTTTAAGATTCTTAGAATCAGGAATATTTCCTGGATTTTCCTCCCAGATAAAAACTTTTAATTTATCACCTTTAATGCTCTTTTTTAAAAGTTCCTGCTCCAGGCTAACAAGCTCATCTTCCTTAACATTTTCCATCTTGGTTAGTAGGATACGGTTTAAATTTGGCTGATTGCTAAAAAAGTATTTATCATCAATGTTTTGTAGATAAAATAATTTACTTCTTAATTGCTCAGCAGCTTCTGCCACAACTCCTGCAGGGTTTCCCATGGTAGTAGCAGAACGTTTAATTTCATTCATTGCTATTCCGCGTTCCTGGCCCCCAGAAAAAGAATAAAGGAATATAGTAATAGTAGCACGAGTGCCCAGATTTAGTCCTTGATAGGCTCTACCCAGTGATGCATCTACTTTTTTAGAATTAGCATTTACACCTGTAATATCAATATCTATAATACCATTATATTCTTGCCCAATATGCTTTATGAGCTCCTGCCTTATCTCTTGATTGGCAAGATTAAAATCTGCCAGACTAATATAGTCTTTATTGGTTCTTATTAGGGAATGTACAATCAGAGAGAGGAGCCTTAGAACTCCGCGGGTTCTCTGAAAAGTTGGGAAACTTCCCCACCGCTGATATAACACATCTATTACTTCAGGCATAAAAGGATAGGAATCAAAAAATCTATCTCTATATTTACTTGCGTCTAATTCCAGAGGAAGTATTCCCTCTTTTTCTGCATAATCCATAAATTTTTCAACAGTCTCTTTTGCATCATTCTCATTGAGACTGCTAAAAAGCCTTCTTTTAATAATTTTGCTAATCTCTCTTTCCTGAACCGGAGTATAAATTTTTTCTACTCTACCAGCTACTTTTTGTAATTGTTGATAGAGTCTTTCTGCGCTTTCATCATAATGTTCAGTAATGCTTGAAGGTAAAGTTACTACTACACAAACTTTTTTTAGTGTACCTGCCGTCTCCATAAGTTCCTTCATAAAAGCAATGGTTTGAGCAGCTAAATTGTTTTCCCCTACCTTAACACCTGCTGCTCTGGTTACATACTCTAAAACTTCATCCATTAAAATAAGAACAGGCTGATTTTCAAAAAGTAGTCTTCTAATAGATTCTCTGCCCGGTGCTACTTTTCCAGAGAGCCTTTCAATTTTTCCAGTTAATTGTTTTTCTAAAACTTCCCATAATGTATCTTCTTTATTTAGCACCGTGCCAACTAAAACTACTTTTTTAACTTTCCATTCTTCTAAAGATTTGTGATACATAGCAATTAAGGCATGGGTTTTCCCTCCGCCAAAAGGAGTTTGAAGTTGGATAACCGGGTCACCCCCTTCTCCTTTTAAACGTTTTTCCACAATAGAGAGAAGATTCTTAAGTCCTTCTGTAAAATAGGTTTTTCTAAAAAAAGTATCTCCATCCTTATACTCATCAGGTCCTCTGTTCTGATACACCTCCCATAGGTCGGCAGCAAAAATATCCATAGTTAGTTTACCTTCCAAAATATCCTTATGAGGTATAGCAATTGTATGAAAAGCTTTCATTTAAATAACCTCCCCTGGATTGTTTCTTCCTTTATTTCCTCTCTAAGACGGACTCTCCCGGCTAAGAATCCATCAAGGAGTTTTTTCTCTTTACTTTCAATAGAAAGTGTTTCAGATATTGCCTGGGCAACACGATAAAATGCCTCTTTTTTTCCATAGCCGGATTCTTTAAGTAAATTTATCATTTCATCACGCTTGCTCTTTTCCCAGAGCAAAAGGGTTTTGTGCAAAACATCTATAAGCTTTGAAGGATTTTTTAAATCCTCAATTTTTCTCTCCTGGGGTCCTAAAACTTTGATAAATTCTCTTTCTTTCTTAATAAATCCTTTTTTATTCCACTCTTTTGCAAGGTCAATGCTTAAACTTGCGGCAAGTTTACGTGCCTCATCAAATTGTACCTTTAGGATGCCATAGTTCCAGCGATAAAGAACATAAAAGCGGGTTAAATCCGAGATTTCACCGGAAAAACCATTGTGTAATATTTGGTGAACTGCATAATTTGTAGCAATTTTTTGCACATCTAAAAGTAATCTATCAGCACGAACTATATTTCCTTCATAGTCCATTACCTTTTCATATTTACCAAAAACTTCAATAGCAGAGCCAATTGCGGCAATGAAAAAGTCTGCTCCACCAATACCTTCCTCCCAGAGCCGGCGAAGTTTATCATTCATATGTTTTTTTAACTGTTCTTTTACCTCGTTATAAAAACCCGTAGGCTGACGCTTTATTTTACGGGCAACTATGTAGATGGAGGAGGCAAGAGCAGCAGATTCTTGTGCTCTTAAGCGTGCTTTCATTTCAGTATTTAAAGGCCAGGCACCGCTCATAATTAAACCAGAATCAAGGAGAGAATTAATGAGCGTTTCCCAGCCCTCAGTAGATTTATGAGCATAAACAATGACAGTTATACCATTGGGTTTTAAAATGCGGTAGATTTCTTGAAAAGATTTTGTTAGCATTTCCTCAAACCATTTTTGCCCTTTCTCAGGGTATCGCCTTAAATCCCAATGTGCCATCTGGACAATCTCGTTACTCTTGGGTGACAAGGGGGTTGAAAAAAGCTCAGGATATAGATGTCCCACTGTTCGTTTTAGCCATACATAAAAGAAATCAGATAAATCTGCATAGGGGACATTAAAATAATACGGTGGGTCAGTAAAAACAGCATCAAAGAAGTTGTCAGGATAGGAAAGAGAGGTAGCAGAGGATTGAGTGATGGTGACTGGAGTTAAGGAAACAGGGGACAAATTAGGAATTACTCCTAACATCCTCTTTGAGAGACTGCTCCACGTCCCTGCTGTAGTGGAGACTGCATTATTTTCAGTAAAATCAAAAATCATGGCCAAGGCTTGTCTTGTCATGCCTTGAACTATTGCTTCGGCGTCAGGTTTCCATCTAGCTAAATTGGACGTGAAATCTGCCGTTCTAGTTATTGCTAGCCCCAAATAACTCACCAATGCCTTAGCATACTCCTCTTTATATCCTTGCTCTAACATTTTTTCATAAGATTTCCTTACCTTTTCCACAAAGGTAATTAAGGCTAATTTTTGTCTGGAGTTAAACAAACTTCCCCAGGTATTCATACCATAGATTGGAACATTAAAGACGCCACTCATTAAAGGTAATTCCTCATCCGGCACCGGATCCATACCCCATTTTAACATTAATTTATCTCTTTTTCCCTTTAAATATTGCTCTGCTTCTCTAAAAATCTCTATATCCTTTTGGGTAGCAATTCTATAGAATTTCCCTCTTCTCTTTGGATTATGCAAAACCACAGCTATCATCCTCTGTCCTGCCTTTGCCTTTTGAAAAAGTTTTCTGGTAATTTTAGCATTTATAACTGAACCACAGACAGGGCAGGTGACAATTGCCCTTGATATTGTGCCATTAGTAGGGTTAAAATTCTCTGGCGTTTTCTCATAGCCATCACCTACTATTTTAAATTTTACTTCTTTGTTTTCAATGTAAGGGAAGAGAGCCACTCTCTTTTTCTCTTTTTTTGCAAGCCAGAACTGACGCATTAAAGGAATTTTTGCCCCACAGGAAGGGTTCTGGCAGGGAATTGTTCTTGCCCAGATATAACCAACAGGAATTGAACCATTTTCCTCAGGATAAAATTCCCCAATTTCTTTCTTTGCTTCCTTTAAAACCCAGTTGCCCCATTTTTTCACATCTTCAAGGAGTTTATTTTTGACTTTAACTTTTTCTTTATGTTCTTTACCAAATTCCTCAAATTCTTTCTCAACTTCACCGGGTATGCCATATTTCTGTGGATACTCAAGAGTGCATTTTAAAATTAAAATGGCAACAGGATTATAATCATTGGCATAAACATCACATCCCAGCCTTAATGCCTCCAGAGGAATAGCACCGCCCCCGGCAAAGGGGTCAAGCACTTTGGGCGGATTTCCTCCATTTGCCTTTAAAATATCCTCTCTTGCTTGCTTTATCATTTGTTGATTTAATGAGCTTCCCCACTTTGAGAAATCAATTATAAACTGTCTTTTTCTATTCCATTCAGCTATATCTTTTGGTGGAGGAATGAGGGCAGCATAATTGGTAGCTCTTGATGAGGCAAGAGGACGTCTTGCCCACCAGATATGAAGTGTGGAGATATGTCCATGACGAATATTCTTTTCCTTAGCAGATTCAATACTTACCTCTTTTACTGGAAATGTTTCTTCTATAAAGCGTTTGTTCATATTTCTATTTCCCCTTTTTCTTTTAACTCCTCAAATGGGACAACATACCTTACCACTTCTATTTTTTCTTCTGGTTTTAACTGTTTTGCCGGGTTCTGAATTATATAAAGCCCGGGATTTTTTACAGCATTCATTACAGCGTAAAGATAATATTCATCCTTAAATCTCTTAGCTTTAAACCATTCATTTTTAGTTAATGCCACCGCTCCTTTTTCTTTTCTTGCCTTAACTTCAATATAGCGCACATTGTTATCTTTATCTTTTGAGCGAATATCAAATCCAAGATTTTCCAAAGATACATCCTCAGGTGCTCTTCCCTTTTTCCTCTCGTATTTCATCACAATTTGCATACCAATACCCTCTATCTCTTTATCGCTTTGCATTGCTTTATCTATGGTATCCTTTGGTTTTACTTTAATAATACCAATAAAATGAGGCATACTCATAGTAAGGTTTTTTTCCTTGTTAATTTTTTCTTTTAACTCGTTTAATGCCTTTTCGTATTCTTTTTTTCTCTCTTCTTTGTTTCTTATGGCAAGATTAACATTTTCACCTTGTTCTTTACGGGCATATAGCGAGATTAAATCACCATCAAGTTTTACAATAAGATACTCCAGTGACTTTATCCCGTACTTCTCTTTAATCTTTGCCTGTCTATCGCGCTCCTCCAAAGTTTCCCCTTTATACTTTTCAATCTTTTGAATAACAAATTTAACTGTTTTATTCTTAAGAGATTCTATATCAACAGTAGAATTATCTAAATGGTGCTCTTCTTCAAGGTCCCAAATAATGGCAGGGGGAATTGGTCTCACTTTCTCCTCATTTACATAAAAACTGAAAAGCCTTTTGCCAGCTACATTACCTGTTCCATCCTTAATCTCTCCCTCATAAAAAAGAATGTATCCATTCATTTTTCCATCAGGATCTGTGAAGGTAGCCCCGTTAATTAAAGAATCTGATAAGTTAGTCTTTATCCAGACCATTACAGCTTCAAAGAGAGAATGACCAAAAGAGATAAACTCTACATCAGGATTTTTAAAGGCAATTTCTTTATCAAAAGTTACTTTAGGATATCTTCTTATTAGCTGTCCATAGGATCTTTTAAAGTTATCATCTTGAGCGATTTTTCTTAACTCATAAGGAACAGAATCTATAGCTAAAAATCCGTCTTTAAGATTATGAAATTTGCCACCTATTTTAATAAAAGCCTTCTTAAAAAAGTTTTCTGTATATTCAGGAATAAGACGATGCTCTCGTGCCTGTTGTGCCATCTCTTTTATACGGGTGTAATCAATATAGTGTGTAGCAAGACTTTCTCCTAAATTTTCTTTAATCCTGGCAATATAGCTCTCATCTACTTTAGGTTCTACATCTTTTAGTATCTCATCAATATTTCTGGCATTAGCAGCAGCTTCCAATAAAAGTTGTGAGAGATTTTTATCATAAAGCACCTCACCCAGACAATCAAATACTTTATCCGTTCCCAATGCTTTTTTAATTTCTTCCAGTTTGTCAAATAGTCTTTTTAAAACTTTTCCTTCCCTGGTGTCCTCTGCTACAAGATTAAAAATATAAACCTCCCTCTGTTGACCATAACGATGAATCCTTCCCATTCTTTGCTCAAGTCTATTAGGATTCCAGGGTATATCATAATTTATCATCAAATGGCAAAACTGAAGGTTTATACCCTCTCCTGCTGCTTCTGTAGCTACTAAGATTTGAGTTTCATTTTTAAATATTTTTTCTGCATTTATCCTATCCTCCAGTTTCATTCCACCATGGATAACATTAACTGTATAGCCCTGGCCTTTAATTTTTCTCTTAAGATATTCCAGAGTATCTCGTGACTCAGTAAAAATAATAATCTTTTTATCTTTTTGCTCTGTATATTTTTGCTCTAATTCTTTCAGTGATTTTTTAAGTTCTCTTAATTTAATTTCTTCCTCTTTTTGAATTATATCTTTAGCACGATTAATAAGAATACCTATAATCTTAATTTCTTTTTCCAGTTCCTCTCTATTTTCAGCAACACTCAAGGTCTCCCACATCTCTTCTTCTTCCCATCTTTCCTTTTCACTTAAATCTTCAACAACATCAAAATCAAAAGTATATTCCTTAGATTTATCTTTTTCTTGAACCCCTTTTAATAAATTCTCCAGTTTATTTTTTCTTCTTTTTAATGATTCAAGCAAGGCATAAGTGCTTGATGCTAAACGGCGCTGCAANATTACTAAAGCAAAGGCAACATTNCTCCTTTTATCTTTTGTTAAAGCTTTATTATACTGTGTATTAACATATCTGGATAATTCATTGTAAAGNTTCTTTTCATCAGGAGAATTTGCACCCAGATTAAAAGTTTTAGTTATTACATNTCGGGGTAAGAAAAGAGGTTTNCCTTCAAAACCCTTTAAATCTTCTTTAATGCGTCTTATAAATAAAGGATTATCTTTGTTTTTAATAGATTCTTGAACCATAGCGNTTGTAGCAAANAANCCTGGTTCAAGAAGGTCTAAGAAAAGTCTAAAGTTTTCAGGGTTTCCCTTATGAGGTGTTGCCGTTAAAAACAATAAATGGTCTGTTTTTCTTGAAAGTATCTCTCCCAGCTTATAGCGAATTGTCTTTTCTACCTTGTTACCATAGCGATAAGCACTCATCTTATGTGCTTCATCAACAATGATAAGGTCAAAGTGAGCAGCAGAAATGGAGGGAAGAACATCATCTTTTTTAATAAAATCAATTGAGGTAATTATCTGGTTTTCTCTTAACCATATATTTTCTCCGTAAAGAGCATTCAAGAGTCCTCTATCAATCAGGAAGAATTTCTCTTCAAATTTTTCAGCTAATTCTCTTCTCCATTGATCTTTAAGATGCCCAGGAGTTACTATTAGAACTCTTTTTATAAGATTGCGAAGTTTTAACTCTTTAATGATAAGCCCAGCCATAATTGTTTTTCCTGCTCCTGGGTCATCAGCTATTAAAAAACGAATTCTTGGAAGTTTTAATACATACCCGTAAACAGCTTCAATTTGATGAGGCAGAGGGTCTATTTTTGATGTGTTCATTGCTAAAAGAGGGTCATATAAAGATGCAAAACGGTAACGAGTTGCCTCAAGAGCTAAAAAAACTTTTCCTGAGTCTTCTGAGCAAGTAATTTCTGTTCCAATTACAGAAATCTTTAAAAACTCCTCTCGAGAGATAAGTTGGTCAGTATGGGATTGGGAAATTGTAGTAACACCAATAATGTAAATATATCCTTCTGTTTCCTCAATAAGCTTAATTTCAACAGGTTCTGGCCAATTTGATCCTTTAATAATATTCCCTTGTTTAATATTTTTCATTTCATCAACCTATGTTTGAAAATAATTTAGTTAGCTCCATTTATTCCTTTTCCCTAAACTCCTCATTAGCCTTATTTATCCCCTCAACAAATTTTTCCCACTCATCAAATTTAAAGGCGCAGCTTGCTGAAACATCAGAGGAGGCAATGTATAAACCTATCTCTTCTTTCTCCATTTCCACTCCTATTGATAAAAACTCTCCTATTTTTCTTTGAGGTAAAAGCTCTTTCTTCATTGATTTTTTCCCTTTACCATTTTTGGTAATGTCAAAAATAATCTATTTTTTGGAATTGGTAGCCGCGAGGCTCAGAGCCTGCGAAAATAGATATATACGCAACTTAAAAGATGGGAATAAGCCTACTTTGTGCTGTATGACTTTTTTCATTTTTGCCAACAAGAAAAGACCATCTACGTGCGGGGGTAAATTCTTCCTTTACCTTCATTCTGCTTGGTTTCCCTTCTTCAAAGCGGTAATCCATTTTAACTAAAGAAAACCGCCAATCATCTTCATCGGGTGAGACAAAGGCAACTAATGCAGCATCTTTTTCACCCCTGTCTTTCAGATACCTGGCAACAAAATTTCTCATTGTAGTTCTTGCTCGTTCTAAAGAATCCTCAGTCTCTAAGTAAACAATAAGAATGTCTACTTTATTATGTTGAGGATCAGTATAAGTTCCAACTCGCTCATAAGTTTCTATTACTTTAGCCACTTGCTTAAAAGCTTGTTTTACATATCCTCTTGCGTGGAATGCTTTTGCCTCATCAATCTTATTGAGAAGATTTTCAATAAATATAGTAAATTTTCCTTTATCAAAAGGAGCTTCAAAAGTATCTCTAATAAGTTGTTTTGCCTGTTCTTTATTCATTCTTCACCTACCCCATTTTTCTCTTTACAGGTTATAATAACCATACGATCGTCTATAGGGCAATTTATGTTAACGGCTTTTCCCCTGATATGCCCCATTCATGCCCCATTCATGCCCCATTCGCCCCTTTAGTGCCCCTTAAAACATAGTAAGTTCCCTTACCTGTAGTCCCTACTTTGTGAAAAATACCTTTTTCTTCTAAGTCTTTAAGGTCTTCACTTGATTGTCTCTTTTTTATACCTGTAATTTCTTGATACTCTTTATTCGTAATCTTTCCCTTCTCTTTTACATAGAGTACCACCTTTACCTGCCGCTCATTTAATCCCATTTTTCTCAAATTCTCTTCAGTAAAGATATCTTTATAAAAATACACTGAAAAACCGCCAAATTCTTCCTTGAACTCCGGCTCTGGCAAACCCGCTTTCTTACACTCCTCAATTATTTTAATAGTTCCTCTACCCCAGGCTTCAATAAGGCCTGCTTTATAAAATACATCAGCCAATAGTTTATTCCTTGGCACTGACTTATGAGTAGTTTTTAACTCATTTATTCCAATACCTTTAGGTAATTCTCCGTCGTTCCATATAGTTAATCTATCTGGCAAAATTTGTAATTGAGTATGTACGCCTATATAATCCCTATGAATTACCGCGTTTATAATTGCCTCTCTCAATGCCTCTTCAGGATATTCTAATTCCTCTTTTCTATAAAGCCCCTTCTCGAAGCCCACTATTTTGGATATAAGATATTTGGTCTTCAGAATCTCCATAGATTTTTCTACCTGCTCAAATAAATTTCCTTCTACATCATCGGAACTTACAATATCCGTATTACTTAAAAATTTACCAATTTTTAAGTATACACTGGTGAAAAATTTCTTGGGATTTTTGCCAAATAATAAGATTGCTGCTCTTTTTAGTTTTCCATCTTCAATGAGATTCAATTTCTGAAGGATTTTTTCAGACTCTTTTTCATCCATCACATAAGGTAGTCTTTTACAGCGAGGTGTTTAAACCTTTCTATGGTTTCGGTATTTATATCTTCAATTGCTGCCCTTTCCTCGATATATTCATCCCAACTCTTACCAGATTTTAGAATTAAAAATCGGGTTAGTTCCCTACCTTTTAATTCCTGTGTCGTGCTTCCACTTCTAATGTAAAACTTCCCATGGTAAGAAATTGGGGCGTAAGAATGTTCTACCTCTACTATCATCATGTCTTTGCCTTTTTTCTTTTCTGATTTGATTTTTGGAATAATACCCAAAATATCTCTAAATTTATTCGGTAAATCCTCAAGCAGTTTTTTAGAATTCTTCAATCCTACAGGATTACCCTTATCGTCAACACCAATAATTAACCTTCCACTATTCGTATTCGCAAAAGCACATATCACTTTAAAATACTCATCCCGCCACTTAGTTTTGAATTCAGTCATTTGAGATTCTTTATAAGTCATTTTCTTCTCCAATTAAATATAATGATAATATAATCTCTCTTTTTCCAGAGAATCTTCCTGAATGTTCAGCATAATGGCTTTCTAAAAACCGTTGGGGGATATTATTTTGCACCACAGCAAGAACCTTAAAAGGATTGGTCAAATCTAAATTTAACTGCTGTAATGCTCTCAGTGTCTTCTTAGTTGTTTGCTTTGGGATGCCGCCTTCCTCAAGTTGTTTTATAACTTTCTTTAGGTAATCTTCCTGTTCATCTGTAAATTGCTTTGAATTTTTTATTGTTGCTTTAAGTATTTTCAAGATTTGGGCTCCACTATCTCTACCTCGCCTATACACAGGATTTATAAGTTCTTCGGTTGTTGCATCTATAAATGCCTTTTTGTTTTTATCTAGTAAATCATAAAAATTTTTAGGTAAGTTTTGTCTTTTTTCATTAGATAAGCATTCAAAAACCTTTGCAGAGGTTATAAAATCAAGTTCTTGCGGTTCTTGATTATTATTTATAATAAAGAATTTTTGTAGTTTTCCTAACCTAAAATAAGTTAAAAGTGCTCCTATATCTTCCTTGTTCTCTTTAGCGGAGCGTGCCTTTTTAGGAAGACGTTTTATTTTCTCAAAAAGTTGCGGTTTTTTCTCCCTAATATCTTTTATAATGTTCAGGTATTTTAAGTCACTCTCTTCTATTTCTTCCTCACCTAAAACGGTCTGCCTGGAAATCAAACGATTAAACAATTCATGAGAACCAATTGGTTCCCCCTCTGTTAATGAGGATAAGGGCTTTCAACATCAGGGAACTTCAAATTTTGTTTTTTAATATCCTGTTCAAAGTATCTTTCAATTTCAGAACGTGTCCGGCGAACCATAAGGTATTTTAGAACCTTTTCTCTTATCTGTTTTGCATTCTCTTTTACCACTTTAATATATTCATTGTAATTTTTCTGCTTATCAATCTTCTTTAATCTTTTATCAAGTCTGTTGAAAAATCTTTCCAGGTCAGGAAGATTTGGTATTGTGCTTTTTCTTGATTTTTGGAAAAGTTTAATTTGATTTAAAATATCCTTAGGAGAATTGTTATAAGGAGTAGCGGTAACAAGAATAACTCGTTTCCCACGAGAGATCTGGGCAAGTTTTTCATAGCCAATTGTTGTCTCTGTTCTAAAACGATGAGCTTCGTCTACAATAATATTGGTATATCTTTCTGTACCTCTATTTAATACATTCTCAAGTTTTCCAACCGATTCAAAATCAGCAGGAATGTGAAAATCAGAAAAAACATTTGGCCAGGAGCCGGGATTATTTTTATTAAGTAGAGCAGGAGGAGCAATAATCAGTGTTCTTCCATTAAGTTGGTCTGCAAGCATAGCAGCGATATAGGTTTTCCCCAACCCTACAACATCTGAGATAAATACGCCACCATATTCCTCAAGAATTTTTTTTGCATTTAAAACCGCCTGTTCCTGGTATCTATACCTTTTAAAATCCTGGGGTAGATATTTTATAAATACTTCATCTGTCAGACTTAACTCATCCTTAAAATATTCATATAAAAATTTCAAATATAGCTCATAAGGAGTTATGTTTGGATTTAGCCAGGTTTTTGTTTGAATAGTCTGTATATATTTTCCGCTAACATCCACAGCATCTTTCCATAACTCTTCAAATTTTTGTTTGGCAAATTCATAATCCGCACGATTTTTTAACTCAACATTAAGCTCCAGATTGTCAATAAGTCCTGCCTGAGTAAAATTGCTTGAGCCGGTAATGACTCTACCTATATCTCTATCACCTTTTATAAAGGTCATTATATAAAGTTTTGCGTGTATGTTTTTGGAAGGATATGCTCTAATCTCCAGTTTTTTGCTTTTTACCCATTCAACAAATTTATAAACCCCTTCCTCAACTCTCTTATTATCCTCCGAATCCTTCATCTCTTTCTCTACCATATTTGCAATTTTTTCTTTAGCTTCAACATGAGAAAACTCTAAAGCTTGTTGTTTCTTATTCAGGGTAGATTCTAACAAATCATAAGTTTCTCTGGTTGTCCCTATGCCAATAAGAATTCTTATCTTTTCAGTTTCTTTAAGCGATTTATAAATAGCATAAAAACCGCTTGTATAAAAATAACCTACAAGGCAATCAAAAAATTGAGAATCCTTAATTAAAACTTCAAATCGTTCTTTTAGATTATGACCCGGCTGGTTTGTTATAAATGTTAAATCGCTATCCATTTTTCCCTCAGGTAATCTTTTTTAAAACTTTGCGGAGGTTCTATTGCTTCTTCAATATCTTTCTAAAGTTTAGAGAATGCACTCTTTTTATAGTATCTTGATCTCCCTACTCTTTATTTCTTAAACTCCTCATTAGTTTTATTTACTCCTTCAACAAATTTTTGCCAGTCCAGTCTGATAAATCAGAATATCAAATGTTTTCTCTATCGG
>JGI24025J20009_10002733_pt1 | contig 12408 bp, 8 predicted proteins | sample Cruoilmetagenom3_FD_20009 | JGI IMG/M metagenome (IMG submission 20009)
CAGATAGGACGCGGATTCCCACGGATGAACACTGATTTTTATGGCTGATCGCCATAACAATCCAATTTCATCCGTGTCAATCCGTGAAAATCTGTGTCCGATTTAGAAATTCCAGTGGGGCTATAGACCTCTCCAGTCCCACATCATGTCCGGGCCTGAATGGTCAGCGGAACAGCGGAATAAGCGGAATGACCCCCTACCTTTCCGCTCTTTCCGCTTCTCCGCTGACTTCATCTCTCGCGCAACGTCACATCCCCGGCCAGCACTCGCTCCCGGTGGCCGTCAGGCAGTCGCAGCAGCAGCGCTCCGTCGGCGTCCACTCCCACGGCCTCGCCCTCCAGCACACTCCCTCTCCCTTCTGAGCTGGGGAGCGGGGGGGCAGAGGAGCGGAGGAGCGAGAGCCATTTTCTCCCCTGCTCCTCTGCTCCCTGGCTCCTCCGCACAGATGGGGAGAGGGTCGCAACCCGCACAGTGCGCCCCAACGTCACCAGGCGAGCAGCCCACTCCGCATGAGGCGACTTCCCCACCCGCAGCCGTTCGTAGCGTTGCTCCAACCGCGCCAGCAGTTTATTGAGTAGGGACAGGCGATCCACCGGCGCTCCCAGTACCTGCGAAAGCCCGATAGCAGTACGCTGCAATTCGGCATCGGCCTGCAGCCGGAAGTCCACGTTAGCATTCAGGCCAACGCCCACCACGGCAGAAACGAGCTGTTCCCCTTCCGTCTCCAACTCGGTGAGGATTCCCGCCAGCTTCTTGTCTTCCAGCGTCAGATCGTTGGGCCACTTCAGCCCCGGGCGGAGACCGGTCTGCGCTTCCACTGCCTCGGCACAGGCCAGCCCGGCGATCATGGTCAGTCGCTGCGCTTGTGCTGGAGCCAGGGGCGGGCGGAAGATCAGCGAGAGCAACAGGCAGGAGCCAGGCGGTGCCCACCAGCGCCGCCCCAGACGCCCCTTGCCAAGGGTCTGCTCCTCGGCGATGATCAGGGTCCCCTCTGCCGCGCCGCCGCGGGCCAGTTCGCGGCCTACGTCGTTGGTCGAGCCAACACGGGCGAAGTAGTGCACTGGCCGCCCCAGCCAGGCAGTGGTCAAGGCCGTCTGAATCATCGCCGCCGACAGCTCGCTCAACGCAACACTCGCTTGTCACCAACCCTGCGGGTCACCCTCCGTTCGTCCAGGTGCTCCATGAGCGGCAGAGCGTACTTGCGGCTGGTTGCGAACATATCTCGCACCTGAGCCACCGTGATGCTCCACTCGGACCGCAGATGCGCCACTATCCGCTCCACCATCTCCTCGTAGGTCTCAGCCAGGAAGAGAACGCCCTCGTTGACCCGCGTAAGCGTCTTGGCCTCGATCAGGGCCTGGAGCACGTCGGGGCCGGTGCTGGCCGTGGCCTCCGCCACCGAAGGAGGCGTGTAAGGCTGGGCGCGGAAACGGCCGAGGAGGGCATCCACCTGCTTCTGCTGCTCCGGAGAGAAACGCACCACGTGATCGGCCGTGCGGATGAACTCTTCCGCCTCGACCACAACCCCTTCAGCCACAGCCCGGCCGACCAGCTCGTTGAACAGCCTGCCTGGCCACGCACGGCGCGGCTGCAACCGGCTCTTCAGCTCTTCGAGGGGCATGCCCAATCGCAGCGGGTGCTGGTCATGGTAGTCAACCAACACGGACTGCAGCCTCTGCTTCAGATGCTGCCACCCTGCGGACGACACCAGGTAGCGGTTGCTCGCCACCGCCTGTGCTGCGGGTACCGCTTTCTCGCTCACGCCGAGGAACGATACTTGCCCTGTGGACAGCAATTTGTCCAGCGCGCCAATGGCCGCCCCCCCCAATCCGCTTGCGGCCACTGTCTCTCGTGCACCGCCAGGTTCCCGCTCCTGCAGCGTCTGCAGCAGGACGTCCTCCGGCTGGCCGCGGGCCAATGTCTCCAGGCGGGCGATGGTCTCGGGGCGGAAGCGGCGGTGGTGCCGCTTCGGGTGGGGGTTGACCACCCGCCCGCCTCCCAGCGTGCGACTCGGGGAAGGCCGCCGCAGGATGAAGCGATCGCCAGCGGCCACAGCCACCGGCTCGCGGAGACGGACCTGCACCCACCCCTCGCCGCCCAACGGGATCACCTGCGCATCTAGCAAGCGGGTGCGGGCCACCACCTCAGCCGCGCCGCAGAAGAAGTCCACCTCCTGGCTGTGCTGCAGAGGGGCAGGAGCATCAGGCAGCAGCCGCAGCCGCAGGTCCACAAGCTGCGTGGGGCGGAGTAGGTCCGGCAAGGTAACCACCTGGCCGCGCCGGAGTTGCTCGGTGCGCACACCGCTGAGGTTGATGGCCACGCGGCTACCAGGCACGGCCCGCTCGATCTTGCGCTTGTGCGTCTGCAGGCCGCGGATGCGTGCCCGCACTCCGCCGGGCCCGCCCCGCCCCAAGCGGGGCACGATCTCCACCTCCTGGCCGACCTCCAAGGAGCCATCGCTGAGGGTGCCAGTGACGACGGTTCCGAAGCCAGCCACGGTGAACACACGGTCAATAGACAGGCGCGGCCGTCCCATGTCTCGCCGCGGCGGTGCGTTCTCCAGCACGGTCCCCAGCGCCTCCAGTAACCGGGGCAACCCCTCGCCCGTACGAGCGGAGACCGGCACTACGGGCGCGACGGACAGGCAGGTGCCGGCCAGCAGTTCGCTCACTTCCTCCTGGACAAGCTCCAGCCACTCGGGCTCCTGCACCAGGTCCATCTTGGTGAGAGCCACCACACCGGCAGGTACGTCCAGGAGATCGAGGATCGCCAGGTGCTCCCGCGTCTGGGGCATGACCCCCTCGTCAGCAGCTACAACGAAGAGAGCCACGTCAATGCCGCCGATCCCGGCCAGCATGTTCTTGATGAAGTCAATGTGCCCAGGCACGTCCACCACGCCAACCTGCTCGCCGCTGGGCAGCGTCAGCCAGGCAAAGCCGAGGTCAATGGTCATCTCCCGTGCTTTCTCTTCGGGTAGACGGTCGGGGTCAATACCCGTGAGAGCCAGCACGAGCCTCGACTTGCCGTGGTCTACATGCCCGGCAGTGCCGATAACGCGCATGGGTCAGTCGCCTCTCCTCGTCATCTCCGGGCCTGAATGGTCAGCGGAACAGCGGAACAGGCCGAATGAGCCCCTACCTTTCCGCTCTTTCCGCTTCTCCGCTGACTTCATCTCCGTTTCCGCATCAGGCTGTCCCGCTCACCGACCGCCTTCTCGAACTCACTTTGCCAGCGCTGCAATTCGGCCAGCCGGTGGGCGTTCTCCACTTCTCGTAGACGCCACAGACCAGCCAACTGCTGCTGTAGCGCGTTGATCTCATCTTCCAGCGCCGCGAGCGGCGTCATGAGCTCGTTGTGGCGCTGGTACTGCTCCTTCCATTGATGCTCCCACTGCAACTCGTGCTTCTTCCAGCGCTTCTCGTCATCTCCCTGCCATGCCTCCAGCTCTCTGCGCTGCCGCTCCTCGGCCAACCGCTGCAGTTCCGCTATCTGATTCTGATCCCGCCGGAGCTGTTCCTTGAAGGTCTCCATCCTCGCCATCGTCTGCCGCCCGGCCTCGGCCGCTTCGTTGAACTCCTGCATGCGGTCCGACAGGTTGCTCACCTCTTGACGGTGCGCTTCCACTTCCTCCCGCCACTGGGTCATCTCTCGCTTGCGCCGTTCATGAGCCACCCGTTGGCTCTCCATCCACTCGGTTTGCTCTCGCACCAGATTGGTCTTGAATTGCAGCAATTCCTGAACGTGGCGCTCGTGACGCTGGGTTCTGTCCTCCAACGACTTCAACCTGCTGTCCTGCTTCTCAGTGCGCTTGAGGAGCGTCAGGTTCTCCTCTTGCAGACCGGCGATGCGCTTGTTGTCGTAGGCACGCTGCTCCGTCAGGTAGGACAGATTGCGAACCCGCTCGTCGAAGTCCTTGCCCATAGCGGTGACCTCGTGGCGCAAGCTCATCAGCAGTTCTCCAAGGCGGCGATCCTCCGCCTCACGAAGCCGCAGTTGCTCCTCGTGTCGAGACAAGGGCTGCAACTCCCTGCGCACTTCGCCCATGGTCTTGGACTGTGCTTCGCGCTCAGCCATGCGCAGCCGTTCCGTCTCTCGCTGCGCTTTGCGGCGCTGCTCATCCCGCTTGTCGAGCAAAAGCACCACTTCGTTCTTGAACTGCTGAAGGGTTTCGTCCAGTCGAGCGAACTTGGCGAGCTGTGCCTGGGTATTGGCAAGACGGCCTTCCAGATCCTTGATCTGCCGCGATTGCTCGCTGAGTTCACCCGTCTGCCGCTCCACCAGTTGCTGCAGCTTGGTGATCCCGGCCCGCTCGCGGCGGAATTCCTCGTCCAGCCAGTTGACCATCTGAGTCAGTTGTGTTGTGTCCATGTTCTGCATCCTTATGTGAACTGAGTGCTGATAACTTCTCTTTCAAGAACAGATTATACCACCCTTTGCTAGGCCGGGCAATCGAAAGCCATGCCCCTTGGTGAGACTAGACCATCGCTGCCTCTACCGCAGCCACCAACTCGCCGCTGACCACCAGTTCGTGCACCGCTTCAATATGCGGGTACATGATCGCATCCTCTTCGAGAAAAGGCACCCTTTCTCGAATGAGCCGATAGGCAACAGCCGTGCCCCGGCCCAGTTGCGCCCTCGGTCCCAACACCTGGCGGCGGAAGTCAATCCCCTGCGCGGCGGCGAACAGTTCGATGGCCAGGATGTAGTTCAGATTGCACAGGATACGCCGCGCCTGGCGGGCGGCAGCCGGGCCGTTAGAGACGTGGTCCTCCATGTTGGCCGAGGTGGGAATGGTGTCCGCACTGGCAGGATGCACCAGCACCTTGTTCTCCGAGGCCAGCGCGGCGGCCGTGTACTGCGTCAGCATGAAGCCGGAGTTGAGGCCCCCGTGCTGGGTCAAGAAGTCGGGCAGCACGTGGCGGTTGCTGCTGCCGTCGGTCAGACGAGTGAGGCGACGCTCGGCCATGTTGCCCAACTCGGTCAGCGCCAGCCCCAGATAGTCGAAGGCGATGGCCAACGGTTCGCCGTGGAAGTTGCCACCAGAAAGGCACACGGGTTCCCCCGCCTCGTCGAAGAAGATGAGCGGGTTGTCAGTAACGCTGTTGAGTTCGATGTCCACCACCCAGCGGGCGTACTTGATGGCGTCCTGACAGGCACCATGCACCTGAGGGATGCAGCGCAGCGTGTAAGCGTCCTGCGGGTCAATCTTCGCTCCCCGATCTCCGACCCCTGATGTCTGCCCCCTGGCATCACGCACGAAAGTCGACCCCTCCAGCAGCCGGCGCAGTCGCGTGGCACACTCTAACTGCCGTGGATGGGGACGGACAGCGTGGATTCGAGCATCGAAGGCCACCGTGGTGCCGTACAGCGCCTCCAAGCTGAGACAGCCGGCGATGTCAGCCACCCGCGCCGTGCGCTCCGACTCGATGACCAGAAGCGAGCCCAAGCCAGCCATCAGTGCGGTGCCGTTGGTCAGCGCCAGCCCCTCCTTGGCCTCCAACGTGATCGGCTCCAGCCCGGCCCGGCACAGCGCCTCGCGTCCCGGAAGACGTTTCCCCTCGACCTCCGCCTCACCTTCGCCGACGAGCACCAGCGCCATGTGAGCCAGCGGAGCCAGGTCACCGCTGGCTCCCACCGAACCCTGCTTGGGCACAATGGGATGCACCCCCCGCTCCATCATGGCCAAGAGCATCTCCAGCGTCTTCAGGCGGATGCCCGAATGCCCTTTGGCCAGCGCGTTGACCCGCACCAGCATCATCGCCCGCACTACCTCCGCCAAGAAGGGTTCCCCCACGCCCACCGCGTGGCTCATGATGATGTTGCGCTGAAGCTGGCGCACCTGGTCAGGCGGGATGACCTTGTCCTTGAAAGAACCGAAGCCAGTGGTGATGCCATAGATGACATCCCCACGGGCCACGAATCCTTCCACGGCTTCTCTAGCCCGCCGCACCTTGTGCCGCGCGTCGGGCGTGAGGCGCAGCGATACCGTTCCCGGTGCTGCCCGCGCCACAGCCACCACATCGTCAAGGGTCAGCGACTCGCCATCCAGTTTGATCGTCCTCATGGCACTGTGCTCCTACGCTGGCTTTATAGTCGCAGATCCGAGGCCAGGCCGAGTGCTGCAGACCCGTAGCTTCGAACCTTCATATTCGACTTTGGCGAATCTCTGAGTAGTCTACATCTGAGACATGATCACCGACGAACCACAGGATGCGGAGGAGGAGAATCGCCAATGCCCAGCTTCATGTTTACCACTAGTCATTATACCTGCTTTGAGACAAAAGGGGAAACGGCAACTTGGCTTCTGTGTCGCCTCGTGCTACAATGTACGCGGAAGTTCCGGAAACCGACATCGGGCCTCTGGCAGTGGCGAAAGAGCTTCCGCCTGCACCATCTCGCAAACGTGATGCGTGAAGCGCGACTTCGTGATGAAATCATTCTCGTGGTGCTGCGAGGAGAACGTATGGCCAAATCGCTTCATTCTCTATCCTCCAACCTCCTTTCTCCAGTTTTCAGCTTCCGTTTTCCTGAGGGCAGGCTGTGCATACGCCCTTCTCTGCACACGGGCGCGCTGCTGGCGCTCCTCATCCTGCTGTCACTGGCACTCGCCGCCTGCCCGCGAAGCTTGACACCCACGGCAACGCTGCCGGTCGCATCTCCCACATCACCACCCAAGACGACTCCAAGTCCCAGCCTGCCATCTCCCACACCCATGCCCTTCCTGCCACCTCTCCAGTACTTCCTGTCGCCTCGGTCGCAGCTAGTGCACGTGCAAGCGGCCGACACCGACGACGACGGTGTAGAGGAGACGATCATACTCTACCGCGACAGCGACCGACCAGATGGTTTCATCCGAGGCCTCATCGCCGAGCCCCCCACCCCAGATACCCCCACACCTACGCCTTCCGCCGACACGGTCCCCCTTCCCGATGTGTACTGGCTGGGCCACGGAGCAGCGGTGGAACTCTTCCAGGACAGTTGGGAGAAACTACGCGTGGAAGACATCAACGGCGACGGGAGAACAGAACTCCTGCTGGAAGGGCATTGGGATGCGGAGACGCCCGCCGTGCACGTCTTCCAGTGGGACGGCGAGGGCTATGTGCGGCTGCTGGGCCTTCAGGCCCGGGGCGAGTTGACCATCGAAGAGGAGGATGAAAAAGAGCAACTGCGCTTCACCACTCTGGAGCACGTCTTCCCTCGCTCCGGTATCATCACCAGCGGCTCGGCGCTGTGGGAGGATGGCCGCTATCAAGTGCTGTATGAGACCACGTGGGAAACGGAGACACCGGCGGATGCCCCGCACCCCGAGGCTGCGCTGGTGCACTACTACCAGGCTCTGGCTGCAGAGGATGCCAACACTGCCTATCGCTGGTGGAGCGGCGATCTCCAGGCCCAACTCGACGCTGCAGCCCTTGGTGATCGTCTGATGTCGCTGCCAGACCTGCGCTTGGAGCGAGTGGAACTGCTGGAGGATACCACCGATGCCGCTCGCGTCACCGTGGCCCTGCGCTGGACCGACCCTTTCACCGGAGAAGTGGCACGGAGCGAAGATGAAGTGTGGGAGATTGTCCACCAAGCCGACGGCTGGCGGCTGGCACGGCTCAACGGCACGCCTTCGGGACAAGAGTGGCGCACTTCACCACCGACGACGGGCACCGACGATGGGCTGACTGAGGATCTCGTCAGCGATCTGATCCTCGACACGGAGGGGCGGCTGTGGATCGCCTGCGGGAATAGCGGGATCACGCTGTCGGACGGCACCTACTGGATCGCGATCCAGCAGCAGGAAGATGGGCTGGCCAACGACACTGTGCATGCCCTGCTCCTCGATCCTTTGGATCGATTCTGGTTCGCCACGTCATCGGGCATCACCCGCTACGACGGGATCCGATGGCTCACCTACACCACGGCCAATGGCCTGCCCAGCGACGAGGTCAACGCACTGGCTGCCGACGCCCAGGGCACTGTCTGGGCGGGGACGAGACTCGGCGCGGCCCGCTTCGACGGCGAAGCATGGCAGCCGCTGCCCCTGCCCGAAAACGTCCGCTCGACGCAAGTCAATGCTGTAGCCGTGGACGAGGATGGCGCGGTCTGGCTGGGATTCACCACTCCCCCACCGACGGGAGAGGGGGCTCTCGTCGCTCGCTACGGTGGCGAAGGGTGGCAGTTTTTCGGTTCCCAGGATGGCCTGGTGGGCAACAGCGTCAACACGTTGGTTGTGGCTCCGGATGGCTCGCTCTGGGCAGCGTTGGCCGACAGCTCCGGGACGGGGGGCGGTCTGGGCGTCTGGACGGGCGAGGAGTGGCGAGTGCAAACGCTCTTCGACGCCCTCGTTGATGTGCCGGTGTACGACATCGCCTTCGACGCTATCGGTGGTATGTGGATCGGCACGGCGCGGGGTGCGGCCTACGGCTTTGGCAGTGCGTGGCTGTCCTACACGACAGCAGGCAGGCCAACCGCTAACGCGGTGAACGTCGTACTCGTGGCCCCCGATGGCATGGTGTACTTCGGCACAGCCGCTGGACTCACCCGTTTTCGGGATGCCGTGCCCTTGGAGGTTATCGGCGGCGGTCAGTAGCCGCTCAGGAGAGCACAGGATGAACATCAGGGAGGCCATGGCTCGCTACCTGCCGCTGATCGAAGAGGCACTCCAGGCAGCGCTGCAAACGTCGCACAAGACCCTGGCCGCACACCACGGCATGATGCACTATCACTTGGGTTGGGTGGATCAGAGGTTTCAGTCGAAGCCTGCCGGCGGCGGCAAGCGGTTGCGCCCCCTGCTCTGCCTCTTGGCCTGCGAGGCAGCAGGCGGGGACGTGCAGGTGGCACTGCCGGCAGCGGCAGCCATCGAAATCCTGCACAACTTCTCGCTGGTGCACGACGACATCGAGGATGACAGTCCCACCCGACGGGGCCGCCCGGCCGTCTGGGCGCTCTGGGGCGTGCCGCAGGCGATCAACGTGGGCGACGCTCTGTTCGCCCTGGCGCACCGAACACTGGGGCAGCTCTCGGAACAGGACGTGCCGGCCGACCGCGTCTTGGGGGCGACCCGCGCCTTCCACGATACGTGTGTAGCACTGACGGAGGGGCAGTACCTGGACATGAGTTTCGAAGCGCGGCTGGACGTGACCGTGGACGAGTACATGGAGATGATCAGGGGCAAGACAGCGGCGCTGATGGGGCTTTCGACCCAATTAGGGGCACTACTGGCCGGAGCGCCTGCCGGCAGGATCGGTCACTTCCACCGCTTCGGCAGGATGCTGGGGATCGCGTTTCAGATCGAAGACGACATCCTGGGCATCTGGGGTGATGAGGCGCTCACGGGCAAGTCGGCTGCAAGCGACATCCTGGAGAGGAAGAAGACGCTGCCCGTAGTCTACGCCCTGCAGAGCGCAGTCGGCGAGCGGCTGAGGGCCATCTACCAGAAGCGAGAACTGACACCCGAAGACACCCCCTCCGTACTGGTGTTGCTGGAAGAGGTCCACGCCCGCGGCTACGCCAAGCGGCTGGCCGAGGAAGCTCTCCACCAGGCGCTGGAAGCGCTGGCTGCCACAGGGCTGGGGGAAGCGGCGCTTGCTCCGCTGGGAGAACTGGCCGCGCTGCTGCAAGGGCGGAGACGGTGACGAAACAGGTCAGCCAAAGAGGCGGAAGATGCGCTCAAGCAGCCGATTTCTCGCGCAGCGCCCGCTCGTATGCCCTCTCGAGCTTCTCCGTGGTAGCTTCGATGGAGTAGCGCTGCGCCGTGCGCCTGGCCTGCTGCGCAAGTGCATAACGTTCCGCAGTATCTCGCAGCAAGCGCACGACCTCGGTGGCGAAGGCCGTTTCGTCGCGCTTTGTCAGGACGCTATCCACTCCCGACGTGAGCATATCCTCCGTCGCCCAGGCGCGCACCGCCACCGAGGGCAAGCCAGCGGCCAAGGCCTCCAAAACCGACAACGGCTGAACTTCCGACCTGGATGCGAAGGCGAAGAGATCAGCAGCAGCCAGATAGTCGGGCACCTGGATATGCTCCACGTAGCCAGCGAACACCACCTCACCGGCGATGCCCAGCTCCTGCACCTGCCGCCGCAAGTGCTTCTCCTCCGGCCCGCTGCCGACTAGCATCAGCCTACATCCAGACTCCTCCGCCAGCACCAGCCGGAAAGCCCGCAGCAGGAAGGGGATGCCTTTCTCCATGGCAAACCGCCCCACGTACACCAGCACTCGCTCGCCCGCGCCAAGCTCATGCTTTTCCCTGACCCACCCCCCTTCTCCTCGCCCGAAAGCATCCAGTCGCACAGGTGTGGGGATGATCTCCATGCACTGAGCGCCGCCGAGTTCCTCCAGCAGTCGCGTCATATGTGGCGAGGGACAGACCACCAGATCGCAATCGTTCACGTAATCGGCCACGACGCGCCGGATTGCCTTCTTGATCAGCGGATCGCCAGCTTCTCCTACGGGCACGTAGCAGGAGTAGTCCTCGTAGCGGCTATGGCAGGTGAAGGCCAGCGGCACCCGTAGCTTGCGGGCCACACGAACCGCTTCCCGCCCCATGATGGCGGGATGATGGCTGTGGATGACGTCAAGTCCAAGTGAGGGGAGAAGGCGCGAGATTCGAGGCGAGAAAGGCAAAGCCAGAGAGGCATTGTAGCTCTCGGGCAAGTCAATGGCCGGATAGCGGAAGATGCCGTCCTCGTCATCCTCGTAGCCGCGACAGGCAGGGGCGAAGATGAACACCTCATGCCCCCGATCCATAAGCCCGCGCCGGAAAAGGCAAATGGAGGTCACCACGCCGCTGATGATCGGCTTGTACGTGTTAGAGAACATCCCAATGCGCACAGCGTTTCCTTCGCTCTTCCGATGACGACGTCAGACCATCAGCACTGCCTGGCCGCGGACGTCGCGCAGCCGTTTGGCCGCCTCTGCCTGCCCCTGCCTCTCCAAGTCCTTGGCGATGGCTTCCATTGCCTCCAGCAAGGCGTCATTGATCTGTTCGCGGTTCTCTTCCAGCATCGCTTGCGTCCCCTCGGGGAACTCTTCTTCCAGCAAGCGGTTGATGAAGCGAACCTCCGGCGGCATGCTCTCTTCGAGCATCTCCATGATCGCCCGCCAAATGGTTCGCAACCGCCCGATTGCCGCCGTCGCCCCTGTCCGTTCAGCCTCCTGCAGATTCATGGAGAGCACGGCCATCAGCATATCGTTGATGCCGTCACTGTGCTCGCGCACGGCAGCGCGGGGGTCCTCACTCTCCAGAAGCTTGCGCAGCAGCTTAGTCGCCCGCTCCGCCTCCCGCTGCACCTCTTTGTCCACCTTGTCCGTAAGTTCAAGAAGTCGTGAACGCAAGGCGCGCAGCCGACGGGCCTCCCGCTTCTGCCCCTCTTGGGCTGCCGCATCCAGGCGAGCCGTGAGCGTCTGGAAGAAGCCGTAGTCCAGAAGCCGCCGCACCAACCGCACTAGCATCTCGAGCTCCTCGTCATCCTCAACTGCAATCAGCTTTTCGACCAGTTGCTCAGGCGTGGCAACGTCTCCCAGTCGCTCCAGTACCTCCCGCTCCGTCTTGGCTTCTTTGCCCCAGGATGTCATGTCCAAGAGCTGATTGCGCAGCGCCAGCATCTGGCGGGCTTGTTTCTCTTCGCCATCCTCCTTTGCCCGCTCGGCCATGGAACTGAGCAGAGCGAAGAATTCGTAGTCCAGCTCCTCGTCGTGCTCCTTCACAATGGCCTGCAGCATATCCTCGTTGCCACGAGCATCCAACAGCCGCTGAATGAGCCGTAGCTGCGCTCGCTGCTCTTCCAGTTGCTCCGGGGTCACACCATCGGCGATCACAATGGCATCCAGCAGGTTGAGCAGGGTGAGGTACTGCTTGGCCTGGAAGAGATACCCTTTGCGCTGCTGCGGCGGCAGGCTGTTCATCAGGGTGGTGGTCATCTCCCCAATGACCTTCTGGCGCTCAGTCTCGCCCATGTCCACCTGTTGAGGCAAAAAAACGCCCAGAAACTCCTTTTCAGCATCGTGGTAAAGGAGCGGTGCGCTCATCACTCCCCTGTGCTGGCAGGCAGGACAGATGACAGCGTTGAGCCGCCCCTCCAGCAATTGCATCTTCAATTCCGGCTGCCGTCGGGCATCAACAATGGTGTGCAACTCGACTGTGACCGGCATGCCGCAGTTGGGACACCGGACACGCACCGGACGAGGCATAAAAAGGGGTATGGACATAAGCTTGACTTCCTCTCCTAGGCCTGAGTGGTCAGCGGAACAGCAGAACAAGCGGAATGACCCCCTACCTTTCCGCTCTTTCCGCTTCTCCGCTGATGTTGCTGGGGCCTGAATGGTCAGCGGAACAGCAGAACAAGCGGAATGACCCCCTACCTTTCCGCTCTTTCCGCTTCTCCGCTGATGTTGCTGGGGCCTGAATGGTCAGCGGAACAG
>JGI24025J20009_10002734_pt1 | contig 12406 bp, 16 predicted proteins | sample Cruoilmetagenom3_FD_20009 | JGI IMG/M metagenome (IMG submission 20009)
TGATTTTTAAAAGAGACTACAGAAAAATGGCCGAATAAGATCGAAAAATAAAGAATGAAAGTGAGAAAGGCTTAAATTAAAGTTATTCAAAACTCTCTATAGATTTACGCCGAAGATCGGAGAGATCTGGCCAGTTGATAAATCCCTTCCCTTCGCAGAGATGAAACAAAAGAGGCTCTTCTGACCATGTATGAATCCATCGAGGTCGTAGAATTTTTCATCGAGATCATAGAGCGTATGATGGGGAGAGAGATCACCTTTAATTCTTCATTGGAAGAGATGGTGTTGAGTGCCGGAAGAAATGATTTGACGTACGTTGATAACCGCAGAGATATCAAAAAGATGGGATATGATTTTTGGGAGCATTTGAGGATGCAATTCAAAGATGATGCACTTTTTAAACGTTGGCTCAGAGATAATAGGATAGATAAAAAATTTCTATACTCAAAATCAGAGCAGTTTCCAGATTTTTTATTTAAAGTGAGAGAGCATGAAGATAAACTTATCTGTGGGAGTCTATTAGAACTAAAAGATTCAAAATCTGGGAGCATAGCATCTTTTAACTCAACAATTCCTACTAAGCAAAAAAGCTTGGAAGAGATAAACGTAATCAACGGTGGCGATCTCGTATCAAGAATTGCTAAAATTTTAGACGGCGAGCTTGCCTTAGCCAAAGATTATTACACCTTCCAAAGGAGAAGTTTTTATTTTGTGAGAACACATAAAGATAATCCTAATAAGATAAAAATCTCTATTGTCGATGGGTCTTTCTTTGAAACTATTCCAAAAGAGCATCTTATCAATCAGATGTTTTTAAATGTTTTGCGAGCACAACTGGCGAAGAGAAAGATAGAACTTCCTCCCGAAAGGCTAAAAGAGGTGGAGGAGACGATCTCTTGCATCACGGATCAAAACATAATAGCGAGCTCGCAGATCATTGAGAAGGCATCGGTGAGGCCAAGATTGAGAATTATGGCAGAAGTTCATCCAGAAGGAAATCCACACATCAGTTTTTACCCTCAAATATTGGAGGGGGGTTTTAATCTCATTCGCCAAGCATCGCCTTCCGTAAAAGAGCTCAAAGAGAAAGTTCTTCAAAAACTTCCAGAAATTAAGATCTTCTCGATTCGCCACAAAAGAAATGGAGAGCATGTAGTTTTTCAGTTCAAACCCGCATAATCAGAAACTTTTATATGGTGGTACTATGCTACCATGTCACACAATAGCACGGTGAGGAAGATGTTTAAAGTTGGTAAAACGATAAGAATTGAGAGAATAAGAGATAGAAAGACGGGCAGAACGATAATCGTGCCTTTAGACCATGGAATTTCCATCGGGCCAGTCAAAGGTTTAGAAAATCTCTCTGAGACGATAGACAAGGTCGCCGAGGGCGGGGCAAACGCTGTCTTGATGCATAAAGGAATGGTTGGGGCAGGTCACAGGGGATACGGAAGGGATGTTGGGTTGATCGTCCATATGAGTGCTTCGACTTCGTTGGGTACCGATCCAAACGATAAAGTGCTCGTCTGTGATGTTGAAGAGGCAATGAAGTTAGGCGCCGATGTGGTGAGCGTCCACATAAATATAGGTTCCAAAACAGAGGCGAATCAACTTAAAAAACTTGGGAACGTAAGTAAAAGTTGTGAAGAGTGGGGCATGCCCCTCCTGGCGATGATGTACCCGAGGGGGGATAAGATTAAAGACCAGTTCGATTCAAAGATCGTAGCCCACGTCGCACGAGTTGGAGCGGAACTCGGTGCGGACATCATAAAGACAAATTACACTGGAGACCCAGACTCATTCTCTAAGGTGGTTGAGGGATGCCCCGTTCCTGTGGTAATTGCAGGAGGACCAAAGATAGATTCTGATGAAAAGCTCCTCGAGATGGTTGAAGGGGCTTTGGGTGCCGGAGCGATGGGAGTCTCCATAGGAAGAAACATATTTCAACACGGTAACCCCACCGCGATGACGATGGCGATACGAGATATTGTTCACAGAAATTTGAGCGTAAAAGAGGCGTTGGAGAGATTATGAAAGAGATTTGGCTTGAGATAGATAGTATTCTTGACGAGGAGGCAAAGAAAGAGCTGATCATTGATGGATTGGAGCTCGGCGTGGATATCCTCGCGATGGAGCGGGAGGATTTGGCTCTATCTTCCAAGCTCGGAGATATTAAGCGGGCAACATATAACGATACTTCAGGAGATATAACCATAATAGGAAGAGGAGGAGAGGGAGATGGAACGATACCTCTCCCTAAAGGACTAAACGAATCCGTCGATCTAAAATCGATTAAAGAGGCAAAAGAGAGAGGAAAGGAAGTCTCATATTACGTTCTCTTGAAGAGTAAAGAGCATGAGAAACTTTCCATAGAGATCGGAAAATTCTGTGATTATCTGATCGTGATCGGTGAAGACTGGAAGATAGTCCCCGCAGAGAACATCATCGCCGGATTGCAGGGATCCAATACGAAGATAATAATGGGTGTAGATGGTGTGGATGACGCAAAAGTGGCATTTGAGACGATGGAGAGGGGGGTTGACGGTGTTCTGTTACATATGAATGGCAGGGATGAGATAAAAGATGTTATCGATATGAGGGCGTCTTCTGGCACTCTAGAATTAAGACCTGTTAAGGTCTCTCTGGTGGAGAACGTCAGTTTGGGAGACAGGGTCTGTATCGATACATGCACGATGATGCGAGAGGGTGAAGGAATGCTCGTTGGGTCTTTCTCAAGCGGGTTCTTTCTAGTTCAAGCCGAATCCAAGGAGTCGGAGTATGCGGCTTCAAGACCATTCAGGGTAAACGCGGGTGCAGTGCATTCGTACATATTAGGCGAAGAGAAGACGAACTATCTCTCGGAGCTTCACGGGGGAAGTGATGTTCTGATCGTGAACAGTAAAGGGGAGATGAGAAGATCGGCGGTTGGAAGGGCAAAGATAGAGAAGAGACCCCTAATCTTAATCGAGGCGAAGATGAACGGAGAAAAGATCCAAGTAATCTTGCAGAACGCAGAAACGGTTAACCTTGTGGGGGCCGATGGAAAACCAATATCTATGGCAGAAATTAAAGAGGGGGACGAGGTCCTCGCTTATCTTGGTAAGGGGGGCAGACACTTCGGCGTTAGTATCGATGAGACGATCATAGAGAGATGAAGAGTTCTCTTTCAACTTGGTCGTTGCCATGATTTTTGTGTTGCATACGGATGAGAATATAGAGAGGGAGTGTATGCAAAGTTCGGATATAACACTAAAATGGAAGGATATACGACGTTAACGTTGGATATGAACGAGTTATCGGAAATGCCTGTATGAAAAAAAGCGGCGAGAATAGAAAAAGTTGTATATAAAAGGGTTATCTAAAAAATTAAAAAGAGGATAAGATTATGCCTGAGGAGTTTGTCCCTGCCGACTACACTGAAATGGACCTTCTAGAGGCCAAGCGTTTTGATAAAAAGGTCAAAGAAAACTTTATGCCAGCGATTATCTCCACAGTTAAACAAATCATTGAGGATTATGGTTTTTTGGAAGGTGTATGTGTAGAAGTCGGTTGTGGCACGGCTGTTTTTGCAGTTGAGTTATGCAGACATTCCAAGTTGAAGATATACGCATTGGAAAAGGAAAAGGCAATATACGAAGTCGCGCGTATGAACATTGAAAAAGAACGATTGACAGATAAGATAATCCCCGTTCTGGGCGATGCCCATGAGTTGCCTTTCGAGAACGAATTTGCTGATTTCATTATCAGCAGGGGTTCATATCATTGCTGGGAAGATAAGGTGCGTGTATTTAAAGAGATTTACAGGGTATTGAAGAAGGGCGGCATTGCCCTTGTCGGTGGTGGATTTGGGCGATATGTGACCGAGGAAGAATCAAACAGGATGAAATCTCTAAGAGACCGTTCCCTGAAAGATGATGCAAAAACCTATAGTTCACCTGATATATTAAAAGAGGTTATATATAAAGCGGGTATACCTAATTTCCGTATAATTTATGACAAAGCAGGTCTTTGGGCAGAAATAAAAAAATAGCTATTGAAATGATTAATGGCACTTCCGATAACACAGCATATACGCTACGGGCTAACGCCCTTGCCCTTCGGGACATTGCTCCCTTCGGTCGCAACGTCGTATATGCCGGAGACGTTATACAACACCCGCTTAAAAATCGGAGGTTTGAAAAATGAATGGGTTTGAACGCGCGGTATCCAGCTTTAAAGAAGGTTTCAGCTGTTCCCAAGCATTGCTTTCAATTTACGGTACACAATTAGATCTAAATCGTGAAATGGCCTTAAAGGTTTCTGGAGCTTTTGGAGGTGGAATGGGTCGCATGGGTGAAACCTGTGGAGCGGTGACTGGTGCGTTTATGGTCATAGGGCTTAAATATGGAAAGACAAGAATTGAAGATGAGCAAACAAAAGAGAAGGCTTACAGCCTCGTTAAGGAATTTGTTGACAAATTTAAGTCTCGCAATGGATCGATTATATGTAGAGAGTTGCTCGATTGTGATATAAGCACTCCTGAGGGAATGAAGCTTGCAGAAGAGAAGAAACTCGTTACTACTCTTTGTCCAAAGTTTGTCCAAGATGCAGCAGAGATTATCGAGCAAATATTGGGGGTAGTGGGCGTCGTATAACAGAGTGTATCTGGCTACGTGCCTTCGGCACTTCGCCCAAATTGGTTCACTTCGTTCACCAACTTCAGATACACTCGAAACGTTATCTGCAATTACACTCTTATGGAAACAGATATAAGAAGTGTTCACAATAATGGTAGGTAGGATAAAATGTCAAGGACTGAAGGTTTTGACAAGAACATCTTGAGAATAATTGGAGTGAGATGATGAGGAAGAAATCTCGTATTAAAATATCAAAACGGAAAATTGTTGAATTCTGTAAGCGAAATCATATCCAAAGACTGGCTTTTTTCGGCTCTATCTTACGTGATGATTTTACATCAGATAGTGATATAGATATACTCGTTGAGTTCGATCCCATCTATGTGCCTAGTCTTTTTGGTCTGGTTCGAATGGAAGAGGAACTTTCTTCAGTATTTGATGGGCACAAGATCGATTTGAGAACGCCTCAGGACCTAAGCAGATACTTTCGTGATGACGTGTTAGCCACGGCGGAGGAGTTGTATGTCGAAAACTGATTTTATTCGTGTTTACCACATGTTGGATGCAGCTCGTGAAGTTCTGGAGTTTTCTACTGGAAAAAGTCGGTTCGATTTGGATAGCGATAGAATGTTGAGCCTATCACTTGTCCATTTGTTAGAAATTATCGGGGAAGCTGCCGTTGGTATCTCCCCAGAGTTTCACAAGAAATATCATCAGGTTCCATGGAATACCATTGTGGGAATGCGTAACCGACTGATCCATGGCTATTATGACGTAGACCTTGACATTGTCTGGAAGACTGTCGAAGAGGACATTCCGCCTTTGGTAACTGATCTAGAAAAAATCATTGCCAACGAGGAAGACCTATGAACAGTGTAATGTCATTGATATTCGAAAGTGGTGTAACAGCAGATAACAGGGCATATCCGGCTTCACTACACTTCGCCCAAATCCAGCAAAACTGGACTTCAGATATACCAAACACGTTAAGTGAAATTCAAAAATCCGCATCTATAGGTGGAAAGATTTTTAATAGATTGAACAATATGAAAACATGATGTACAAGCATACGCAAATTGGATATTTGTTCAATGTTGTATTAAGTATTTCATTATTAATATTGCTCTTTGTTGGAGTTGTTTATGAATTTACGCCAATTGTGTTGGCTTTATTTATTTTTTTATTACTAAGTCTAGTGCTGTTTCCATCTCTGACAATAGAAATAGATAAAACCAAGCTTACTATTAGATTTGGACTTGGGATTATTAGTAAAAATTTTAATTTAGAAGATATCAGGTCATGCCGCGTTGCAAAAAATCCTTGGTATTATGGTTGGCGGATTAGTTTAACTCCGTACGGCTGGTTGTACAATATTTCGGGGTTGTCTTCTGTTGAGATATTGATGAAAAATGGTAAAAGATATAGGTTAGGTACTGATGAACCTGAAAGATTGGGTTCTGCCATTAAACAGACAATCAAAGAATTTAATTAGTCGGCGGATTTCTGAACTCTCCTCACTCCTTCGGAGTTCGTCGGCACGTTGCACTCTTACCTACGGCTTGTCTCTCTTAACCGCGGATAAACGGCTCACTTCGTTGCACTAGTTCGCCCAAATTGCCTTCGGCAACTTCATATAATCACAAACCGTTAGGCAAAATTTTTTATAGCTACATTCAAATTTTATAAAAGGAGGTGTTTACTTATGGGAACGAAAGTAAAGGATTTAACTGTTGGAGAGTTGCGATCTTTAATATCAGATACAGTCAAGGAAGCTTTGGAAGATTTAATCGAAGATATATCGGCACTTTCAAGTGACGATTACCTACGCTCAATTGAAGAGGCAAGAAGCGATTATAAGGAGGGAAAAGTGAAACACTTTGAGGAAATCTTTGATGCATAAGGTGGTATTTACCCAAAAGGCGTTGAAAGACTTGGAAAACATTGATAAAGAAATGCAGAATAGGATCCTATAGATTTAGAATGGGCGATTGTAGAGTAATATTTGATATGGAGAGTGAAAACATAGTAATTTTGAGAATCGGACATAGAAGGAGCATTTACAAATGATAAAACTTTGTCTAACAGAAGCGTATCTGGCTTCGGCTAACGCATTCACCCAAATCCAGCCGTTATATACTGGACTTCAGATACGCTCGGAACGTTAGACGAAATGCTCATTCCGGGCCAGGAATCGGTCTTTATCGCATTTGGGAAGAGTTGGGCGCGGTGCACTACTACAAGCAGACTGATTATCCATAAATATGTATATACACGAAGAATGTGAACAAAGAATATTGGAAATGGAGGACGAGAAGTTGGCACTATTGCCCATAGAGGAGTGTACTGAGATAAAGACAGTATATTGATCGCAGTGATAAACTTTAAAAGGTTCAAATAGAGAATAATAGAGGTAGAAAAAAATGAATGAGTTAAGAGAGATTCTGGATAAAGAAACGTTCGGGCAGATATTCGAGTACGAAGAAGGTGTTCCCGTACTTAAAAATTATATAAACGGGAAATGGGAATACTCTGAAGGGGAGACCGTAGAGGTTTACTCTCCACTGGAGGATAAACTGCTGGCTTGCGTTCAAAATTCAACGGAGTCAGATGCAGAGCGTGCTGTAAATGCTGCGTTCGAGAACAAAGGGAGGGATAAGGGATTCCGTGCATGGCCGGGGATTGAGCGAGTAGAGGTATTCAAAAGAGTGGCTGCTCTGCTCAAAGAGCACAAAAAAGCACTCGTTAAAACTCTGGTACTCGAGGCGGGCAAGCCTTATGATAATGCAGAGGGAGAGATAAATGCAGCTATCCACAGGCTTAATATGGCTTTAGAAGAGGCGAGGAAGATATTCGGGGAGTATATACCTGGAGACTGGAGTGAGGATACAACGGGTAAAGTCTCGATAGTCCTTAGAGAACCTGTTGGTGTAGTTTTGGCGATATCCCCATTTAACTATCCCGTATATACAAGTATAGCAAAGATAGTGCCGGCACTGCTTGCCGGGAATACGGTCGTGGCTAAACCTCCGAGTACCGATCCCCTCGCATTTTTGATGGCTGTCAGACTATTCGACGAAGCTGGTACTCCGCCAGGTTGTTTAAATGTTCTGACTGCACACGGAAAAGTAATGGATTATCTCACCTCACACGAACACGTTGATATGATCACATTTACAGGGAGCACAAAGGTTGGGCAGCATATAGCAAAGAATGCAGCTATGAAGCGTCTTCACTTAGAACTAGGCGGAAAGGGATGTGCGATAGTACTTGAAGATGCCGACCTCAATCTTGCCGCCTCAAAGATAATTTCGGGTACATTCAAGTATTCCGGGCAGAGATGCGATTCGATAAGTCGAATACTCGTTGTCGATAGAATTGCAGACGTTTTTCTGGAGAATTTCATAGCAAAGTTTGATAAGCTCAAGTTTGGGGATGTGAGGGAAGGAAACGATCTCGGCCCTTTGATTTCTGAGGATGCTGCAGCACGTGTGGCCCGGTTGGTGAAAGATGCGGTGAATAAGGGTGCAAAGATGCTGAGAGGCACAGGCACCTGCCATAACTGTTATTTTACACCTACGGTGCTAGATCGCGTACCTTTAGAGGCCGATATAGCATGGGAGGAGACATTTGGACCCGTAGCAACTATCATTCGCGTAAAAGATTTCAACGAAGCCGTGGAGGTTGCGAATCGATCGAGATATGGGTTGGATTCCTGCATATTTACAAAGGATATGTATAATGGATGGAGCGCTGCAAAGTTACTGGAAACTGGCGAAGTAACCTTAAATGATGCGCCTGCACATGGTGTTGGCTACTTTCCATTCGGAGGGAATAAAGCTTCCGGTATGGGCCGAGAAGGCGTAGGATACAGCATAGATGAAATGACGAGGTTAAAGACAGTGGTGTTCAACTTGGAGCCCGCGGGTCTCGGGAAGACGAGTAAGCACTATCAGATGTAGCCTTAACATTAAGGAGGTTTTGACTATGAGGATGATAATTGGTGGACAATGGGTCAATAAAGAACTTCTTCAAATATACGGAGTGTATTCTATGCGACATTTGTATCGATAACTGCCCAGAGGGAGTAATAAAATACTCCTGGAGACATAGGAAACGACATCCCTTCAGTCGCAACGTCGTATATGCTGGGAACGTTATATACTATTTGGATTGACATCTTGACAAAGAATTTAATATCAGTGGGTATATTAGAAGATTAGAAGAACCACATATAACAGTGAAGTGCTCAGATCGAAGATTTGATTGCGAACCTTCGGTTCGCAAACTCGCAAATGGAACACGGGAAAATGGAACATTTTCCGTGCCACGAATCAAAGATTCGTGTGCATTTGCGAATGCAACTAAAACCATAGGCTTATATGAATCCATTCAATATTGTTGCGTCTGTCAGCAGCATAGAAGAAGTTATCGAGGCAGAGCGAGAGGGAGCGGATATTATAGAATTGCGAATAGACATGGTAAAAAGACCTGATGAGCTCTTCTTCAAATCTTTCTCTAAAACGGTGGATAAACCGATCATCGCGACGTGCAGGATAAAAGCAGAGGGAGGATCTTGCGAGGAAGATGAACAGTTCGATCTGTTAGAATCTGCGCTAGACTTTTGTGACTACGTCGATATAGAACTCTCTTCGAAGAATCTTTCAAAGGTGAGAGATATCTGTAAAGATTTGAAGATAAAGACGATCGTTTCATACCACGATTTCGAAGAGACGCCTCCGAAAGCGGAGATGAGAAGAATCATAAAAGAGTGTAAAGACGCTGGTGAGATGGCAAAGGTTGCATTCTTTGCAAAAGATATATCGGATGTTCTACTATTAGAAAAGATGACAATGGAAAATTCTCCGATCATAAGTATATCGATGGGAGAAGCAGGAAAGATCTCAAGGATAACACTGCCGTTTTATGGCTCTCTATTCACCTACGCGTTCGTAGGAGAGAAGAAAGCCCCGGGGCAATTTCCCCTAAAAGAATTGAAAAATATTTTTGCATCTTTTATACATGATTGCCCAAACGATTTCAAGATTTTTGGAGTTTGATGCCCAAGTAAGAAAAGGCAAAGTTTAAAAAGGGGTATGAGATGAAGGCAAGACATAAGAAACTTGGTAATTTATCATGGCAGCCATTGAGACCTTTGATCTGACGAAGAAATTTGGGGAATTTGTAGCGGTAGATGGGCTTAACTTGAACGTCAAAGAGGGAGAGATATTTGGGCTTCTGGGACCAAACGGGGCTGGAAAGAGCACAACCATCAAGATGCTCATCGGACTCTTAAAGCCCAGCGGGGGAAGGATCACGATATTGGGGAACGAGAATTTGATGGACTATAAGGGTCGTACGGGCTATCTTCCAGAGAATCCTGCGCTCTATGAATATCTAACTATTAAAGAGTTCTTAACGTTCATTGGAAGGATAAAAAAGGTCGAAAAAAACGTTTTAGATGAGAAGATCAGAGAGATTACTCACACCTTCTCATTGGAAGAGAAGTTGAAGAGTTACATAGGTTCCCTCTCACACGGGATGAGGCAAAAAGTAGCGATATCCGCGGCACTTCTCGCCGATCCAAAGGTTTTGCTATTGGATGAACCGCTCACCGGCCTCGATCCAAAGAGTCAGAGAGATTTTAAGGATATTATCAGGGAAAAAGCGAAAGATCACTCTTCGATACTCCTCTCAACACACATACTCGACGTAGCGGAGCGGTTGTGCACGAGCGTCGGGATCTTCAATAAGGGTAAGCTCCTAGCGACCGGCACGTTGGACGACTTGAGATCGCTATCGGAGAGCTCATCCTCTTCCACATTGGAGGATATATTTATAAAATTGACGGAAGAGGGAGAGAAAGATTTACCATGAAGGTTTTCAAGAGATTTTATCCACGATCTCTTCGATTGCCCTCGAAAACGGGTGTTCTGGCTGCTGATGAAAGATCGTCTGTCTACCGCGTAAGCTCATAACCTCACAGTAGCACAGTATCGTGCATATCATCTTTTGAGATAATTTATCCCCAACCTCTTTCGAAACCTCTTCGCCAGAAACCCCCTCTGGAACTTTATTTATAATTACGAAGTGTGGCATATCTAAAATTTCGTGTATCTCTTCTATCATTCGTTTGGTCCCATCCAGGTCAGATTTGTCCAGCGTTGAAACTAATAAAACGAGATCGGAGCTTAATATTACATTTGTGGAGGAATACCTAAGGCCAGGAGCGGTATCAACGATAAGGTAATCCACTTCATCTTTTAGGAGATCTTTTCCGTTCAATATTCTACTTAATATCTTCATCTGCTTCCTCTTATCTTCTCTCATCGCCTCCTTTATCTCTCTAATCTCCGAAGAGGCGAATCCTAAAAATAATCCATCATTAAATCCTTCGGCCTTCACAAACACATCCTTTGCGTCACATCTTCCTGTCAAGAAGTCATTTACAAAATAAGACGGCTTATATTCGAAGAATGATTCCAAAGAAGGAGCCCTTAAGTCAAAATCTACCAAAAAGACCTTCTTCTCCCGTCGTGCCAAACATTCCGCCATGCTCAACGCGATGTTCGTCTTTCCCGTTCCTCCCCTATAAGAGTGTATAGCTATCGTCTTCATTTAAAAATCTCCGTTTGAGCACGACGAATNAAAGATTCGTCTGCATCCAAAGACCTCTTCATACCCAAAGATTCTTGAGCACACGCGTTTATAACTCTATCTCATAAAGCATATAAACCTTTTTATTCCTCTGGGAAATAGAAGATGACCTTTCTTCCCTCTCTCCTCTTCAAAAGATAGTCCTCTCGATGTAGTTGATTCAGATAGGCACTCTCTATCGATCTCTCTCTCTCTGTTTCATCTGCCACCTCTTTTGCAGTTGCCTCTTTGAGCTTGTTCATCACCATAGCGGTCTTTCTTAGATGATCGGGTAGATCCAATAAGGTTAATGCGTCCAGAGGCTTCAATTCCCTTTTCTCTCCTTCTCTAGAAATTATTCTCAGTGTCTCTTCTTCCAACTCGAGCATCCTATCCATCTTCTCCAATATCGTCTCGATCACCCGGTCTTCTTTCATTTAGTCTTCCTCTCTCTTCTATCTAACTTATAGTATTTATGTTTTTCTGTTTAACTTCGATGGACCATGCTCGATTTTAAGTTCCTATTCTTCTGTTAACTAAGTTTTTATGTTGAGCCAAAAAAATTAAATACTAATCGTGTATATGTTTATCTTACAAACAAATAAGGTGGGTGATAAAGATGGGACTTTGTGAGAGGTATTTTGAGGCCATCTCGGTTGCGTGCATGGACGGTTGCTTCGAGTTCGCGTTGAGGTCGCTAGGAAAGTGAGGATAAAAGATGGGATGGATATTTAAATTTTGTATGGGCCTTATGAAAGAGAGTTTGGTCTTTTTCCTGCGATCTTGGGGGCGTGTTGCCCGAAGTGATTTTTTTATTTTAACGTAGGAGCTCTCTGATTTTCCTCAGAAATCGGAGATTTTTGGCATGTGAAAATCAGAGATTCGTCTGCATCCCACGACGAAGTCGTCAGGACCGACGATACTTAAAGGAAAGATTAAAGATAAATATGAGAATGGTGCATAAAAAAAATGCTTAAAATGATTAACCCACAGCGACTTTTATTGGTCGAGGATGAAGAGGCACACGCCGATCTCATCAAAAAGGCATTCGAGGGAAGTTCCAAGGAGTGGGAGATTCATCACGCCTCAAGCCTTGAAGGTGCCCTCAGATGGTTGGACGAGAATGAAAAGCCCTCGCTCATCATCGCTGACTATCG
>JGI24025J20009_10002736_pt1 | contig 12403 bp, 6 predicted proteins | sample Cruoilmetagenom3_FD_20009 | JGI IMG/M metagenome (IMG submission 20009)
GCGACCTGCCTGACGGTAGGCAGGAAGGTTCTCTCCTAAAAGTTTTTGGGGTAAGAACCTTTTTGGGAGTAAAACTACCTATTTCTAAACACCCTCTTTTTAGATCCAAACATTTCAACGAGTCCTACTGCCGGCCGTAATATGGCGCTCCCTCCTTATCTAACATGTTTACTTTGATAATCCTTTTCTTGGATACGTCATCACTACGTCGGTTAACATAAAGGTATTGTCCATTGCCCCAGCACAAAGCATAACTCTCCGGCTCCAATGCTCCAGGATACAGTGGCTCATAACTCTTATCCGGATGCACGATGATAATGGCTTCTGGTGCATTTGTTCCGACATACATATCTCCATCTGCCGAGAAAGTAACAGATAAAATATTATAAGCTGATCCAATCTCACTACTCCAACCAAAATAGACTTCATTAGCTCCCAGTTCATCGGCTGAGATGATCTCATTCCGCCAAATACATTGGTGACCGACAGAATCTCCCCCCACATACACATAGCCATCAAATACCCGCACCGCTTTAATGGAAACCGAAGGATAATCCACTGCCACTTCTGATGAAGCATCGGGTTTCACTCTGTAGATAGCGTTACCACTTCCACCACAGTATATGTTACCCGAAGGGCCAAAATCCAGATCATAGACCCCACCCGGAAGCGCGGCAAATAATTCATCCGTGCCACCCTCCGGAAGGACACGAAACATATAGTTCATAATATTAACATAATACAAATATCCTCCAGGCCCCATTTTTATAGCTGAAGCCTTGTCAAAACTGGAAGCAGCATAATCATGCTGTTCACCGTCTGGAGTAACCTTTACTACCTTTTTCCCGACAAGGGATACATAGAGATTCTCGTCTAAGTCACATGCAATGCCATAACAATCATCGTAATCATCAAAGCCACCATATTCTTTTGCGGGCAATACAAGCTTGTATGGATAATATTCGGCAAATAAGAGAGCACCATCTACATAAAGTTGGATTTTTAGTGAATCTCCAGCTACATTAGGCGCTAATACGACAAGCTCTGTATCAGTTACAGATAAATTCGTCGCTTTTATACCATTAAAATAGACATGATTTTCTTCCTTAACTGTAGAAAAATTCTCTCCATCTATTGTGACTTCACCAATAACTGCGAAAGTACCTTCTTCAGGCTCAACATTGGTGATAACGGGATCTGGTTTATACTCCTGGCCTGGATTCCAGATGCTGGGGTGTTCCTTTTCACATCCTATAAAAAAACTTGTAGGGAGGGATAATACGATAATAATTGCAAGAGCTTTATTCATTAGACACCTCCTCATAAGTATCATACTCATAGTCCCGGATTATACCTCAATAAACCACAAGATACAAAACATTAAGTTATTGAGTGTGGTCGTTATTTCCAAACGTGTTCTTTAATTACTTAATTACCCAATAATCTGATTACTGTTTTTGATATAAGCTGTGTTCATCTGTGGTTAACGCATAATTTTGGAATAATTTTTAAGTTATTTCGAAAGGTGTACTGTGAACCTGTTAACATTATTAAAAACACCAAACGGAGTGTATGAATAATCAAATGAGAACCCAAATTTCTGTAGTCCAAATCCCATAGTTAATCCACACTCATCCTGACCGGTCATGTATCCGAGACGCAAAGCCAACATATTCATAAATAGATATTCGCTTCCCAAATCGATATATTCCGGATAGGACCTCGGATGAACCGCATCCATAATAAGAAGAAGAGAATGCTTCTCACGAGGAACATCCATGAAAAAGTCAAGTGCATTCACTGAGAGGCCAATTTTAAAGGTGAGCGGCAACTGAAAGCCCTCTCTTTCAAATTTCACTTCTTCAGAAAAATTGCGTAAAGACACTCCGAAAGATAAACTTTTGAAACCAGTTCGATAAATGGTTCCAAAATCAAATGCCAAGGCTGATGCCAAGTTCTTTTTAACTCCTTCATCTGGAGCGACACTTTTTCCCAGTGATTGAGAAACTTCTTTTATCTGACCCCCAACTGAAAATTTGTCAGTTAGACATCTTGCATAACCCACACCAATGGCAATTGCTTGAGGTTTGAATATATCTGTATCAATATAACCCTCAGGATTTGCCCAGACCATTGTTCCCTGAATTTCCCCATAGTCCACCGACATGGCACTAAAACCAAACACACCATTTCTTCCTCCCCAAGGGCTTAATGCGAGACTAAAAGAATAATGCTTAATATCCCCAATCCACTGGGTATGGTTGGCTGTCATATCTACAAAAGAGGATAACCGTGCCATTCCTGCAGGGTTGTAAAAAAGTGCGCTGGACAGACCTTCAACGGTCGTAAAGGCTTCACCCATAGCAGACGCACGTGCGTCCGAGCCTACACTTAAAAACTGAAATCCAGTTTGTGCAAGCTTTTTCTGTGGGTAAACATTTGAGGTAGATACGGTAATAGCAAAGATTGCCAGGACAAAGATCAAGATTCTTTTTCTCATAATAACCCTCCGACATTAAATGTTACAAGTTAGTCCAAAATACGCGTTAACAACAAATTAAGACTGAAGACCACACCTGCCTAACGGAGGGCAGGATTGATAATTTTGCATTGTTAATGTTGAAATTATTCGTCTCTGGTCTTCAACCTCTTGTGGTTTCTTAATGCATAATCTGAGTTAATTTAATCGGTGTGTTATTGTTCATGCAAAATTACCGCACGAAGGGTATCTGATAATGTTTGATTAATTTTAACAAGTTCCACTAAATACCCCTCCTCTACAAGTTTATAAACGATACGAGTTTTTAGTTCCGGGCAATCATATACTGTCTCCAGAGGAATAGCCTTGCTTTTCTCATCAATAACAGTTCCATTTTCTCCCACAAGATTGATACTTAAATAATCATTAAAGTAAAAGACTACATTTACCCCATCGCCACCAATAAGACTATCTTGATAGAAAATATAATTCGTGTCCATATCTTCCGGGGTAACGATAGTGTAACTTACACCAGGTGTAATCATAATATTATTCGTTTCTAGAGAATCCAGGATTTCAGGGATACTATTATAGATCACAGTATCTACAACCCAGGTGGTGTCAAAATTCGTTAATAGAGATGTGGAGATAGTATCGCTCAAACTATCAAGGAGGAGTACACAGGCTTTGGCGTCCAGATCCGATATGGTAAACTCTTCCTTTTGATATTCCTCACAACCAAAAAATACAACGACAAGCAGGATTCCTAAGATAACCGGAACGCCTTTTCTGAAGAAATCAAAGGATATCATTTTTCTCTCCCTTCAGTTAACGTATGATTACAAATTTTCGAACGGCTTGTTCTCCTTTTTTGTACAATAATTCTCCAGTGACAGGGTCATTGTAATCTTTAGTTACTTCAAAGTGGGCAATATAAATGCCACTAACCACAACCTGTCGGGAGGAAGTTATTGACTCCCATGCGGCATCTCCACTCCCGTCTGTATGTTCAAGAGTCTTAATAAGGTCTCCCCTCTCTGTATAAATTTTTATCGTGCAGAAAGCGGGGATGTCTAAGAACATAATTCTATCAGGGCCACCCGCACCATATTGTATATCACGGGCCTTGATATTATATGGATTGGGAACGACTCTTATATTCGCCATCGATTTATTAGCAGGACGACGAAGATAGGCAGGCTCATTCGTCATTGTGTAAAACTTACTGCTTTCTAATGGAACCCCGGGCTCAATATCATTAGTACTCCCATCGTCAAAGGATGTGATATAATAATAGTAATCAAAACCGCGTTTGGCAGTAACATCGTCGAATCTGTCAACAATATTTGGATGGTCTGTTCCTTCTCCACAGGCGAATATCAATTCATAAGTTGAATCCGGCTTATGAATCGCACGATAGACCCTATAGCCTGCAAAATTGGGCCAGGATTCTGCATTATCAGACCAAGTTAAAGCAATACGGTCTCCTCCAGAGTTTACCTCAAACAATTCTGGAGGTGGGGGAGGTTGAGGAATATCAAAATTTGATTCATAGTTTGCAATTGCACGGTCAAATGTCTGGAATAACGAGTCCTTACCAGTATATACCCATGCATTTTTGTACTCATTCCCATCATTTGTGGTACTTCCGTCAGGTAATTCGTAGGGTCCAGTTTCCCCTTCATAGCCCCACTTGTACCATTGTCCACCGATTTCGTAACATGCCTTTCGACTTAGACCGGCAATCCCCTCTGCAAGCACAATATGGATACTATCGCCAGGTGCAAGCGTATAAGGACCAAAACCTTGTGTTTGAGAATAGCCACCGGCAGTAGGTCCCCATTCATCAACGTTTCCATCGCCTACCTCCTCAGCATGAGTTAAAGGAGGATGTCCCGCAGTCATAAACTCATACTCTTCTGCCATTTTCACTGCATTGAACTGATCGTTGCCAGAATTTAACTTATGATCAGAATCTACATACCAGGTAGTCGTTGGTTGATAGGGATCGTCCGATTTATCATTTGCAGATTTATCTGCATATATTGTTACTACTCCAACATATTGCTGAGCACCCAAGTGTCCATCGGCAGATACGACTAACGGTGCAAGGGACGTATTAGAACCAATATTAGGCTCGCCAATACAATCCCCGGCGGGACCTCCCCATTGAGAATGTTTTCCCTTCCAGGAAAATAGAGCACGGAAAGGCTCACCTACAGGTTCTCTTTGACCAATAACATCGTTCATTGTATTGCGTCCCCAACAGGCGTTTTGAGGCGTCCAGGAACAACCATAAGGGCCGGTCTCCCTACAAGGTGCATATCGATATTGAAAAAAGAAAACGACCCCCTCGAGCGTTTGGTCGTTTACGGTACCTTCTTTGTCAATAATACCTGTGTTTTTGAAGACATAATCATAGATAAAATAATTGTCGTGGTATTGACTACTGAAGGCATAGTTTCTTCTTATTATCGTAATACCAATAGAGGTATTTACCACATTGTAGAGTAATCTATCTGCCTTAAGCATTTCATCAACTTCATCCACAACATCCATATAAATAGTGTTACAAGCAGGGATACCATCCACGAGAACAAGGGGGTGATCAAAACGCCCGTTCAGCTTGAATTCCACCGGCATAGTCTCCATCTCCTCATCCAGATGTCTTGGCCCTACATGAACAACCTTATGGTTAAATGTCTTGTCTACTATAGGGTCATAGTAGTTTGTGGCGCCAATCCATAGTCCTTTAGCGGCCTTGCAATCCTGATATAGAAATTGCGCATTCCATCTCAATCCATCTTGTTGGTCTGATATGAGGTGTCTCCGTCCAACTTCCCGTTCACAGCCTCCACTTGAATACCAATCATGTAAAGAGCCTATGGCAAGCCACTTTATTTCATCGGCAATCGCAAACTCCAAGGAACCTATAAATAAGATTAAAAAGAAAACGAGCATTACTTTTACTTTCATAATATCTCCTTTTAAAAACACGAATCCTACGAGTCGACAGATTACACGAATAATTTAATCGATCTATATATCCCCTTAATTTATAAGGTATTACAAAACTTTGATCCCATTTGTGTTATTAGTATATTCGTGTAATTCGTGTTAATTAAAAATGATAATTGATGGTTAATCCGAAAAAGATGCTTCTTGGATTTAAAAAAGTGAAGTAAGTCTGGTTCGGCATATCAATGTATGCCTTTGTATCAAGGACTTCCTGTGTTCTATCTTTGTCTACTTCAACCCATTCATCTTCGACCCATTGCATATACCTTTCTGTGTTTGCATCATAATAGATAGCCTCTGGATTAGGCTCAGTTAGTATGGAAACATCGGGAACCCACTCCATAGGCTGATATTCAACCCCTTCATCGCGACAGTTCCCCGGTCGATCATCCCCAGGAATATTCCCATATCCCAATTCTTCTGCAATACTGGCGGGTAGATGCAAAGATTTCATATAGTAATCATAATCATAACCATCATAAAAAGATACCCAGGAAAAGTGTTTTGTATTGAATAGATTAAAGACATCAGCGAAAAATCTTACATCAAAATTTCCTAAGGGAAATGTCTTTGAAACTTTCAGGTCCACATTATAAAAGTCTTTCCGCTGAACATTATATCCAATCCCGGGCACATTGTTCGGGTTCCAGGTAAACCAACTTCCAGCCGTCCACGAGCTAATAAAATTAAAATGCCAGTTGCCGAAAGGTCGCTGCCCGACAAATTCTGTTCCAAAATCAATAGGTGTATGAAAATCTACTTGCGATTTGAACCTGGGTCTCGGTCTTGGCTTATACTGTGCTGGATTTTTCCTCTCATATTCACGCTGCTCCGCCGGGTTTTCATAATATTGTTTCACGCCAAAATACCCAGATGTCCCTACCCTATATTCGTAATTGGCATTTCCAGTGACCCATCTGCCAATCATTTTCGTGAAATCGATTTCAAAGCCACGAATATCTTCATAGCTTTTGTTGGTTAATCTATAATAATTTACCTTACCATCGGCACTCATATATCGAGTCCAATCTTGCTGGTTGGAAACATCCTTGTAATAAGCCGATAAGCGTAGTAAGTACTCATCAAAGAGAGCATGGTCATATCCCAGCTCATAAGAAACCGTCTTAGCAAGTGGGATAGTAGGGTCACCAACATAGTCAGCCTTATAGTTATATTCTCTGTGAACTCGATAAAGGGCTTCAGATGTAGGCATTTCTCGATAATGCCCATAGTTAAAATAGAGCTTCGAGTTTTCAGTAATCGGGTGAGATACAGCCAGACGTGGACTGAATGTAAGGTGTGCTTCTGCCTTTTTCTTGTTAATATTTGGTTCATCTTCAGGTTTGTAATCCTGTGAATAGAGACTCTTGTCAAAGTAACCTACATCATACCAATCCCCATTTGGATCGGCGTATTCTGCAATCAACCCAAGGATGGAGATGAACCCTTCAAATTCAAGTTTATCCTGTAAATAGGTGGTTAATCTAAAGGGATTTCTTTCAAATATTGACCAGTGGTTTCCTTCAGGTAGATATGCATTCCATGACCCGAACCACATATCGTAGTCATCATACACAAATTCTAACCCAGTTTTGATTTGGTTGCTGGGATTGATCTGGCTAACAAAATCAAATTTGGCTGTTACGGTAGTATACTTACTGGAATCTCGTGAAGTGCTTATTGGTCCTCCCATCGCTAAATTACCCTCGATTGAGGTAGAATATTCTTCTTGGAACCCAAACGGTGCTTCATCAAGAAAGTATCCCTCAAATATTTCGTACCTTTTTGTGGTATCCCTGTAAAGACCTGGTCCAGTATCATATCGCTTACTGTCTTCTTTCAGTTGTACCTCATAAAAAGTATTGGGATTAAGCATATGAGTGAGCCTTGCAGATATTGTATGATAAAAGCGAGATGTAGGACACCAGTAATCATTGGTATATAATCTCCATGGGAGCGTAAATCCAATTCTGTCAGTTGCATCGGCAATATCCCATGCACTGGACATGTAAGAAGTACGGCCTACTCTGGATAACGCCGTTGCGTGAGTTTCTCCATAGAGTCCTAAAACGGATAGTTTCAAAGACGGGGTAATATCGGAAGTGAATCTATTCATCCAGGTATAATCTGTTAAAGCATCTCGAGAAAGTTCCACCAGATACATATCCTGTTCGTATCTAAAAGAGGTATAAAACCGAAGATTTCCAAGGGATTTTCCAAAAAAAGGAACCGGACCACCAAATCCAAAATCAACATTGTAGTCCGGTTTTTTGATTTCTCCCTGTTTCCTATATTGCCACATAAAGACTCTTTGAGCGGCCTCCGGTGTGAGGTCGTTGGTAGGGTCATTATCGCTCAATGTACGTTCAGAGAAGGCAAGCCATCCCTCGAACTCTGGATATTGTCTTTGAGTATATTTATCCCATGTTCCACTTTTGGTTCCTGTCCAACATACATCAGGATCCAGAAAAGGGCGGAGCCAAAAGGAATTGGGGTCATAAGGAGAGAGCCCGAAGTGCTTTGCGTCAGGTGGTCTCATTTTGAATGTAATTGTTCCACCGTAACGATTTGGGTTTCCCTCTTTTGTAACCACATTCACAACACCAGACCGAACATTATGATATTCTGGGCCAAAGCCGCCTGCCTGAACTGAAATTTCCTCAACAGCACTCAGGGGAACCTGAGAAATGGGCTGATTTGTTCTCTTATCTCTCAGAACAATTCCATCGACCATAAAAATCACCTGATCTGACCCACTACCACGAATTGATAGGCCCGAAGTAATACCAACTTGAAGCCCCACAACTTCGGAAATACTTGCAGCAGGAAGCGCCTCGATTTGGTTAGAAGTTACACTCCTCTGAGTCCCTGCCACATCTTTTTGAATAATCGGACGCTCGGCTGTTACCACTACTTCTTCCCCAGACAATACTGTCGGCTTCATTTTGAAGTCAATGACAGTGGTCAGGTCAATCATAACTCGAACCTCAGTAACTGTAGAGGTCGCATACCCCATCATTGAAGCCCTGAGTCTATAGGTTCCAGGAGAAACATTCAGAATCACATAGTAGCCTTCAAGATTCGTAGCAGCCCCCATCGTTGTTCCCTCGATAATTACATTAGCCCCTGGGAGTGTCTCACCCGTTTCAGCATTGGTTACGATACCTGCAATTTTACCTGTAACACCAGCAAATGCGATTACTGGAAAGATAAGAGCAATCATAAGAAAAGAAACCCTTTTCATAGCTTCTCCTTTTTTAACAAAAAGAGCTTTTAAAAATTCAAAATTTGTAATGGTTTCTTTATATAATTATATAATAAAAATTCCATTTTGTCAAGTGGAAAATAAATTGAGAGACATAACATCCATTTGTCTCAAACCCAATCCTATTTTGGCTTTTTAAGATATAAAACATTACTATGTACTAATTTTTTATTAAAACCCACAGAGTTAAGAAGGATTTTAGAGGGTAGTGAGTAAAAACGAGTAAATTCTCCACATTATCTATCGTAAGAATATTATCCTTTTAACCTCTGCTGATTTCCCCGCAGTTAGCCTGCAAAAATATATACCCGCCGGTAATCTTACCCCTTGTTCATCTGTTCCATCCCAGACAACACTCGTAAATCGTAAATCGTTAATTGGGAATTGTTTGATAAGGCGGCCCGTAAGGTCGTAGATTCGTAAGGCGTAAGGCGTAAGGCGTAAGTGGTTTTTACTATTTACGCTTAACGAATAACGAATCACGGTAGTTTCTCTGAATGGATTTGGATAGTTCTGGAATAACCGGAGTTTGTTAGAATAGAGGGATTCCTCAATTCCAATACCGATATCAAAAAATCCCAGCACCCTTTCCATTATATTAACCCTGCTGGTCTCGGGATAAACGGTCTCAAATGGAAAGGCGAGATAAACCAATTTACCCGTCTCGGTTCCATCCCCGAATATTCCCTCATATTGAAGACCCGCACCCCGACCAGTTCCGTGATAATACAGGTTTAAAATACTACCACCGGTCGTATCGATAAAATCGGGCTGCCCAACATCATAACTACCCTGTGTACCATCATCAAGAGGATAAGATACCCCTTCAAAGATGGTCTCGGGAATACCATCTACAGAGTTGGTATCGCTATTCTCTCCCGAGTGAGCTGCCTTTAGATACTCATAATAAAAATTTCGATCGAGTGAATCCCCCGAACAGTCCAGGTCATATCCAATTTTTGAACCCGACACAAATAGATTTCCTCCACCTTCCAAGTATTGGGAGACGAGCACCTGCTCTGAATGGCTAAAGGTCGTATTCTCTACCGATTCATCACCAAAGAGATAAAACACCGCATCGTAATTCGCCAGCTGCAAAGAGTCATCAAATATGGCTTCATCCGCATAGGTGCCAAAGGCATAGCCACAGGCATCTACAGCCAAACCATAACTCATAGCAAATGGATGAGAAGGATTGTTCCACCCCCCCGTTCTTCTGTCAAATCCATCAACAATCAGAACCTTTGGCCCAGCTGATGTCAACTGTGTACCGTAGATATCGGAGAAGCCACTCTCGTTGGGTATGGCAGCGGAATCTATCGCAGTTAATCTAAAGAAGATCGCCATATCATTGGAGAAATTCACGGTCAAACTCGTCGTGACGGCAGTTAAATCATCCTCATTATAATTGCAACCCCAGGTAANCCCATCAAATGAGTGATANAGTCTGTAACCCCTCAGGTCCTCCTCAATATTTGGATACCANTCTACAGTAAGGGTGCNACCTGAATTGCCANGCACGGCTCTCAATCTCGGTGGAACGGGCGCTGTGGTATCGGATTCCACCACTGTAACTGGAACATAAGAGGTATCTGTATTTCCTTGAATATCAGTTGCATAAACGGCAACTATATAATCACCTGTGGCTANATATCTCGTATCCCAAAAATAATCACTCTCTATATGGTTTGTGACATAATAATAGTAGGTCGAGGTGTTAGAACCNGGGGCAAAGACATTATTGATATAGGCGTCACTCGGGAGGTCGTCAAACTGGTAACTCGAGAAAAGGTCTATGATTGGTGTGACAGTGTCAGACTCAAAGACCCGATAAGCCATTTTGTAAAGACCGTTGTTGTATCCACCGTAATCCTGGATGCCATCAAAGGCACGGGCAACGATATCCACCGCACCGGATACGGCATTAACAAACTGTATGTTCGTTCCATTGACATAAAATCTCACCGATGCAACGGTGGGCTTGTAGGTGTCGACAAATGGTGAAATGCCCCCCTCTCTCAAGGCATTGATGACCGGGTAACCCGATGCCCCTCCCCCATCCTTAAAATGAATATGGTTAAGCCAGTTTGTGGTACCAACGGTGTCACCGATCTCCACCCAGTCTCCCACTCCAAGGTCGGGGTTGGGTATCACATGTACAAAGGCATATTTTCCCACCCTTATCCAGGAGTTAGGGCCCGACGGGTCCAATCCAAGTATAGAACCATCTGATACCGAAAGAACATATCCACCCTGGGCCAGAGATAAATCTATCCCATTGTGAAAATGGTCTCTATCGGAACGGCATTCACAGAAGGTTCCGGAGACCTTATGCTGTTCATACTGTGGTGTTATTGGCCAGGGATAAGATAAAAGAGATATACTAAATCCCAACAGGACAATAAACACTATGTTAATATTCCTTTTCATTTTTCTTCATAACAAGGCTTTTGCAATTTTAAGGTTCAGTAATTTGTCATTGCGAGCAATAGCGAAGCAATCCCTCACTATATTCGGGACATGCCCCATAACTCTTCATATAAGTCTTTCCATTCTTTATTCATACCATTAATTAAAGCAATCTTCTTCTGCCTTGAACCTCCTTTTATTTGTTTCTCTCTTGAGATAGCATTGTATATATCCTTAAAAACTTCATAATAGACTAACTTGGTGATGTTATACTTCTTGGTAAAACCATTGATTATCTTTGTCTTGTGTTCATATACTCTTCTTTTGAGATTGCTTCGTCCCCCGATAAATCGGGGCCCTCGCAATGACTATTTATAAAAAAGAAAACGGTCGGCGAATCCGACGCCAAAACCCTCACCGCCGTCGAGAATCTTAATACCGGGGCTATAAAATCGAGAATCGGTGAATTCCTTCTCGTAAATCTCATGTCCGGTTAATGTAATTATCGTAACCTCTGGACTATAAAAAACGAAAGTCCCATCTTCGTATTTCCCCCCAGCCGTCTCTATTAAAACCAAACCGGATTGGGAAACATCAAGACCCCGGACTCTTCTCGTGAATTGCTTCTCCCAGAGTATTTCACCTGTTTGCGTTTTAACTAACCACACTCTGTTCCTTTCTCCCAATGCGAGGTATTTACCATCCGAAGAAAACGCCACCAGACGAAATAGCCGGGAATATCTGCAAATTACCTCTCCATCTTTATCGAGTAAAAATGTAGATTTACTTTCGATGGCGAGTTCATCGTTTACCTTGTACCCACAGGCAACAATGTAGTCACCCGATATCGAAATCTCAACACCTGAACTTATCTTCTCCTCAAGTTGTTTACGCCATATTTCTGTGCCAGAATTATCAAAAAGTATGACATAAGACTTGCCCTCTTCCCGTGGAGTGTCATAATTCTTCAGTGCGTTTACAACGAAATAATTGCCATCAGATGAAAAACAACAGGCAATATTCCTCTCATCGTTGTATTCATCGGCTTCGAATAAATCCAATTCCCTTGTCAGCTCTCCCTTATTATCGTAAAAATAAAGCAATCCCTCAGGATTATCACTCAGCACCACAGAGCCATCCTTGGGAGAGATATAAAAACCCGGAATGGGATGCTCGTATTCCTGCGCTCTTTTTAGCTGATACAACCTCTTCCCACGCTCATTAAACACACC
>JGI24025J20009_10002737_pt1 | contig 12403 bp, 10 predicted proteins | sample Cruoilmetagenom3_FD_20009 | JGI IMG/M metagenome (IMG submission 20009)
CGCGAGGGTGAGCGTTTCGGGCTCCTCTATGGCGTGTAGGTAGATGTCCAGGGCGTGCTCGACGCTTCTGGCGATGAAGTTGACGAAGGCGGAGGGGCTTCCCAAATCCGTCTCGCTGAGGGTTCTCAGGTACTTCGCTCGGTCGCTGTAGGAGATGCTGACTATGAAGGGGTACCCGCGCCTCATCAGTATCGCGTTCATCAGCAGCCTGGCCGTCCTCCCGTTACACTCCGAGAACGGGTGAATCTGGACGAACCTGTGGTGGAACAAGGCGCCGAGCTCGATCGTCGTCAGCTCGTCGGGGTTATCCCTCACCCATCGCAGGAGCTTCCCCATCAGGGATCGAACCTCGGAGCTTCGCGGGGGCGTGAAGGTGGCTCCCGTTACCCTGACCCCCCAGGTTCGATACCGTCCTGCATCTTCATCGATTCCCTCTAGGAGCAGCTTGTGGAGTCGTAGAACATCGTCCTCGTCGATCTCCCTGCCCGACCTGACGATTCCCTCGATGAACGCTATCGCCTTGGGGTGGTTTCTCGCCTCCAGGTGCTCCCTTAGCGACTTTCCGCCCACGGTGGTGCCCTCCTCGATGACGAGCTGGGTCTCCCGCAGCGATAGGGTATTCCCCTCGATGGCGTTGGAGGCATAGGTGTACTCCACCATCAGCTGCTTCCTCAACCTGGCCAAGAGGACAGGGGGGAGAGGGCGATAGCTGTCCAGCCTCCTCCTCTTCTCAAGGACTCGCTCGTGTATCCGCTTATTGATGTAGACCCTCGATCCCCCCCTGAGATTGCTCACAAAACGATATAAAAATTTATCGGATATAATTAGAAATAATGTTATCCGATACTTTCTTGCACGCGCGAGTAACACGCGTATTGAAAAAGGATCAAAATAGTTATTCAAGGTCGTAATGTTTTTAGCTTTCGGGTAGGGAGTTGAATCTGAGATGAGTCGGGGTAAGCGTCCTGTCTGCATAGGCCTGTACGGCACGGAGGACGAGTGCCAGACCTGCCCTTGGCGGCAGGAGTGCCAGGAGATGGCGGAGAGCATCGAGTCAGCCGCCACCAGGAAGGGCACACACGTCCGCATCGTCAGCAGGTACTCGGAGAAGAAGTACAAGCCCAAGCGGGCGCCCTAGCCCGGGTTGCTCGCCCGGGGCGCCTCCTGCATCACCACCGACTTGCCGTCCCTCTTCCTCACCCGGATGAGGTTCAGGCCCTCCTCCTCCCCGTAGCCGTGGTGTGTGACCAGCAGCACCTGCCCGATCTCCCGGCTGCTGCGGGCGATGTACTCCAGGAGCTGCGGAATGTTCTCGGAATCCACGGCATCCGTCGGCTCGTCGAGGATGAGCAGGTGTGGGAACCCCATCACCCTCAGCAGCGCCAGCCGCTCAGAGAGCGCGAAGAGGCTCTCGTGCCCTCCGCCGGTCCGCCACGCGGGCAACAGCCGGTCGCTCCCTCGGGGTTGCACCTCAAGCCTGTAGCTCTCCCTGTCGATGTGGCAGGCCCCGTAAGCCATCTGGTCCGTGAGCCTCTGGAAGTACTTGTACGTCAGCCACTCCAGCAACCTCAGCGTGTTGTCCCTAAGCTGCCGCTCGTACTCGCCGTACCGCTCCTGTATCCGCTNGACGGCCGCNNTCTTCGCCTCGTACTCCATGATCCGCTCCAGCAGCCCCCTCGACGCCTCCAAGGTCTCCCGCTGCGACTTCAGCCGACGCTCGACCTCGGCCCTCCGCCGCCTCGCCTCCTCCAGCAGCGCCTCAACCGACCTCAAATCCGCCTGGGCATCGGCCACCTCCTCCCTAAGTCGAGAGAGACGCTCCTCGATGCCCTCCTGAGCACCCTCCAGCGTCGGGAACGCGACGGCGAGCTCGACCTCCGCCCTTTGCAGGAGCTTCCCGCTCTCCCCCTCGATCCTCCGGGCCAGCCTCCGCCCCTCCTCGAACAGCCGTCGGGTCGCCTCTTTCAGCTCCTCGATCCTCCGAAGCTGCTCCCTGAATCGGGCGATCGCCCCCTCCGCCTCCATATGCCTCTCCCGGGCCGACCTCACCTGGGCTCTGGTTGCCTTCAGCTCCCTCTCCAGGTCGGCGAGGCTTGCCCTCCTCTCCTTCAGCTCGCCCCGCCACCGCTCCACGTCCTCCTCCAGCAGCTCGTAGTCAACCCGCTGGCCGCACTTCGGGCAGACGGCGACCCCCTGCTCCCTCAGCTCCAGGTGCTCACTGACCTGGTGCTCCAGCCTTGCTATATCCCCGTCGAGCTTTCGCCTCTCCCGGCCCAGGTCCTCCTCAACGATCCGCCGCAGCCGATCCTCCAGCTCGGCCGCCGCCCTCCGCCGGTCCTCAAGCTCGGCCGACCGCCGCTCCGGCTGCTTCCCGATCTCCTCATAGAGCCCCGAGAGGTCCTCCTGCCGATCCTGCTGCCTCCCCTTGATGATCTCAAGCTCCGTCCTATCCCTCCCAACCCTCTTGAACTCTGCCGATAGCGCCTCCACCGACCCCGCCCGCCTCCGCACGGCGTCGAGCCTCACCTTGAGCTCGTCGAGCCGACGGGTCAGCTCTCCCATCCGCGCATCGTTCTCCTCCATCTGACGCCGCCCATCGGCAATGGCTGCCTCCGCATTCCTGATCCTCTCCTCGACCGCCCCCTTCTCCCCGATCCCGCCCCGTTCCTCCAGCTCGCGGCGGGCCTCACGGAGCTGCTCCCTAACCTCCGCCGGCGTCGTCAGGCCGAGGATCGCATCCATCCGGACGCGGCGCGGGTTCAGGATCTCGACGAACTCCTTCTGCTTCGCGTAGACGACGTTGAAGAAGACCCGCTTGCCGACGCCGAGGAGCTCCCGCAGCTTTCCCTGCACGTCCCGCTCACGTGTGTAGGGCTTTCCCTCCCCCTCCACATCCATGTACAGCTTCGACATGTGGAAGCCCGCGTCATCGGGGGTCCCTCCCCTCCGGGCAACTACGGCTCCCTCCCGGACGATCTCCACCCTCTGGCCCGTGTAGGGGCTGCGGAAGGTGATGGAGACGTGGAGCTTCCCGCCGCCAAGGGGGACCAGTTCGCGCTTTTTGACGCCGGGCACATCCCCGAACAGCCCGAATAGGACCGCCTCCAGCAGCGTCGTCTTCCCCGAAGCGTTCCGACCGGAGATCTTGTTGACGCCGGGCGTGAACCTGACCGTCTGCCGCCGCCGGTAAGACTTGAACCCCTGGAGGGTCAGCTCCTCGATCACTCAGTCCCCTCCCCGAACCGCCGCCCCTCGAACCGCCTCAGCCACTCGGCGACCAGCGGCGCCCTCCTGCTCGGCGTCAGCAGCCCTGTCTGGACGCTCGCCTCCTCCTCGAGGACCTCGCGGACCATCCCGTGCATCTCCCTGATCTCGCCGGCGAACTCCCCGAAATCCGAGAAGAACTCCGCGACGTCCAGCTCCTCCCGCTCCGGTCGGACGACCATCGGCGGCAGGTCCAGCTCTATCGTATCCACGTCGACCCAGAGGAGAAGCGGCTCCTCCTTCAGGCGCTCCACTTCGTCGAGGGCGATGTCGCTGGGGAAGCCCTCGGAGAGTCCCCCCTTGACGACCACCCTGAGGTACCCGTGCTTCCCCGCCCTCCTCAACTCCTCGACGAACGCCTCCACGGCCTTAACGATGCGGACCCGATACCACTCCGGCGGCCTGCGCCTCTCCGATCTGACGACGGCACGCCTCATGACGTGAATCGGCTCTATGGGGACCCACCTGAAGATGGGGTTGGAGTCGGCGTCGTCCACGAGGTAGANGCCCTTCTCGGGNCNCTCGCCAAAGTCGTACATCTCCAGCGAACCAGGGGTGACCACCCAGCCGCCGCCGGGGAGCCGCCGGGGCGGACAGCGCCTGTGATAGTGCCCCGCGAAGACGAAAGCCGGCCCGACGCTGTCCAGCTGGTCGAGGGTGACGCTTGAGCTGTTGGGCGGGACCTCGTTGTAGCCGGCTATGAAGCCGTGGAGCATCAACACCCGCATCCCGTCCCCGCCCCCGAGGGCGGGCCTTGCGATGGCGTCGAACGCCCTGTCGACCTCGTCGTAGTAGCCCAGACCGACGACGTGGAGCCTCTCATCCCCGTAGACCAGGTGGTTGTCGTCGAAGACGAAGAGGTAGTCCGCCAGCGGGTGCTTGATGTAGTCGAGGGTGTCGGACCGGGGTCTGCCGTCGTGGTTCCCCCTGATGATGAGGATCTTGACCCGCTTCCCGTGCCTCTCCTCCGTCTCCCGGGCCAGCCGGTAGAGCTCGTCGTGGGCGAACTGGACGAGGTATGGGCGGAGGGTTCGTCGCTCGAAGAGGTCGCCGCAGAAGAAGACGTAGTCCACACCCGCCTCGATGATGGCGTCAACGGCCCGGCTGAAGGCAGCAGAGAAGGCCCGGCGCCTGTGCTCCGCCACCGCCAGCGGGATGGACCTTCCGATGTGTGCGTCGGCGAGGACCGCGAACCTCACGACCATCACCTAGTGGAGCTTGAAACCGCGCCTCTCACGCTCTGCCTCCGCCTCGTCCCTGGCCTCCTGGAGCAGCCCGTAGATGTCGGGGGTGCGTCCGCCGTGGCGCGTCTCCCTGGTCGCCGTGCGGATCATCACGGGGACCGGGACGAAGGGACCGACGAGGACCGCCTCGCCCTGCTCCAAGGCGGGGAGGTCATCGAGGAGGTCCTCGGAGAAGGACTCGCTCGCCGCCTGGATGGTGAGCTGATCCTGCCTGTTCACGACCCTGAGGATGGCGAGGTTGCTGCAGTTCGCCAGGATGTCGGGATCGATGCGCCTGGGCCGCTGGCTGATGACCGTGAGGAAGACGCCGAACTTGGCGCCCTCCGCCGCGATCCGGGCGATGATATCCCGGCTGAACCGCCCGCCGCCCATCTCCCTCGGGGCGGCGAACCTGTGGGCCTCCTCGATGAAGACGAAGAGGGGTAGCCGGGCCCATGGCTCCCGCCTGAACTTGGCGTTGAAGACCCTCCGCAGGATCATACCGACGAGTACATCCTGAACGTAGTCTGACATGCCGCTGAGGAAGATATCGGACATGTGCATGGGTCGGAAGAAGGACTTGATGTCGATGTCGCCCTCGCTGAAGATGCCTCGACCCTTAAGGTCCATAAGTCGCGTCACGATCTTGCCCACACGCTCCTGTGCCTCCGCCTTCTCGGGCATCTCCTTCATCAGCTTGTCGATGATATCATCCAGGGTATAGTTCGGCTTCTCCTGGGACGCACTCTTCATCGCCCTCCTCAGCAGGATGACCTGAAGGCTTCCCTCGATGCGGGCGAGGGCGCGGAGCTCGTGGAAGCCGCAGGCGGAGACGCTCATCCTGAGGGGCCTGACGTGCGGGGCCTCGAAGGCCTCGGCCGCCTCGGGGCGGTAGACCGTCACCTTGTCGTGGAAGAGGTCGTGGAGCCTGCCATCGGGGTTCTGGACCATGTTGGCGTAGTCGCCGTGGGCATCTATCGTCAGGATCGAGGCGCCCTGCCTGATGAGCTCCTCCATGATCCTGCCGGCGAAGTAGCTCTTCCCGTACCGGGTCATCGCGAGGATGGCCGTGTGCCTGTGGAGTTCTCTCCCCGAGATGGGGACATCCACCCCCTGCCTGTGAAGGAGGTGCCCCACCCTCAGCGGCAGATCGCCCTCGTCCAGGCTGAAGAGGTCAGTGAGGAGTTCGTCAGATGCCCTGAACACCGGAGTTCCCGGCATCGGCGGAGACCGCGGCCGCCTCACCTCCCTCCTGCCGCCGGCGTCGCGGAGGTAGCCGAGAACCTTCGCCGTCGCGAAGACCTGTAGAAGCTCCTTGTCGAGGCCGATCTCCCGTTGCTTCCAAGCCGCGCCAGGGGTCGTCCGCCGGTCGTAGAAGGGGTGGCTTGAGATCAGCCGCTTAACCTGGCCGAGGACCTCCACCCGCCTGCGTGTGCCGCTGGGGAGCTGCTCCTCCACCTCGACCTGGACGTACTCGTAGTTGACGGGCCTTACATCCGGATCGCTGATGTTGAAGTCGAAGTAGCTGGGATTCGCCTGGCCGATGACAACGCCGTACTCGGTCACGCTCCCACCTCCCTGAGGACTCGCCTCCTCCCCCTCACGTCCAGCCCCGCCCGCTCCAGCCGGCGGATGATGAAGGGCTCGTACTTGCTCGTGTAGAGCCCCCTGTCGAACCGAGCCAGCACGTCCGCCTGCTTCAGGGGGATGTCGTACTCGATGTCATTGCAGAACCAGAAGCCGAGGTGGTTCAGAACCACCTCCAAAGCGCTCAGGTCCCGGTCCAAACCCACGAACATATTCTTCCTCCTCCTCTCCCATGATCCCGTGTAGCCGAGTGCCGCGGCGGAGATGTCGACGCGGAATGGGCGAGCCTTCGGCATCGGCTTCCAGTAGGTGACGGCGACGCCGGGGCAGTCGAAGAAGGCCCGCAGGGCGGAGATCGCCGTCTCCGCCCGCTCCGGGTCGGTCGTCCGCCTGATCCGCCTGTAGAGTGCTGGAACGCTGTCCCTGCCGTAGTAGATGGAGGGGGCGAGGAGCAGCGGCTGGGTGTACCCCTCCCTCCTCCACCGACTCCCGTACGAGGGCCGTGTCGCAGAGGGGTCTAGCCTCGACCAGGTGCCCAAACGCCTCGCGATCCTCAGGCGTCCACCCGACCATCCTGAGGCGGAGGTCCAGGGGCGACGAAGCCTCCTCGATCCTCTGCGTCAGCCTGCCCAGCCCGGATCGGGCCGCCGCGTCCTTCAGCAGCTCCATGTAGAGGTAGAAGACCGTAGAGTCCTTCGCGACGGCGGCCACCGGGAAGCCCCGGTCCCTGCCGAGGACGTGGAGGGCTGAGATGGAGTTGAACAGCTCCGCGAGGAGCTCCGGGTGGTGCTGGTACTCCCTGATCGCGTAGGGGAAGCGGCTGAAGTAGAGGGAGCCGTCGAGGAGGACAAGTGGCCTCCCCCCCTCCTCAAGGACGCGCTCCGCCGCGGCTCGCGCCGCCTCGTACTCGGCTATCATCCGCACGTAGCTCGGGATGAAGCCCCTGTCCCGGTCGTCGTAGACCTCCTCAACGTATATCTTCACCCGCTTCTCGATGGTCCGCCCCTCGGGACGGTTGATGAGGGCGCAGGCCCGCCCCACCGCGACGAAGTTCCCGTAGGCGAAGTTGGAGACCTGGACGCCGCCGTCAACCGAGATGAGGGCCTCGGTTCGATCCTCGGGATCGGGTAGGTAGGGGCGCCAGCGCCTCCGCATCTCCTCCCCGAGGACCGGCGGTGCTATCGCCTCCTCCTCGTTCCTCTCGATGCCGGCGACGGCGCGCTCCAGCTCGGCGTAGAACTCATCGAAGAAGAGGTCTCTCACCTGAGGCAAGGATGATTCCCCAGACTATGTGTGGATAATGCCCATATATGGGTTGATAGAGGTGCAGCGGCAGCTCCCCGGGATCGCAGGCTGGCTAGGGCGCAGGTGCGCCCAGGTCTCCTCCTTCTCGGATCCCGCGAGCGCTGAACGTCCAGACTTAGGTTGCTCCCTCCCGGGCCTGGCCAGGTTCGCCCGGCGAATGCCCCGCCGTCCCCCTACGGGGGCGTCGGGGGTCAACCGCCAGCCCCACGGGGCGAGCCCTCTACGGAGCGCCAAGCGTCTTACGTCCCCGCTTCCCCCGCTCACCCAAGGGTTACTGACCCCTCCGTGAAGCCCCTTTGAGGAGTAGGGCAGGGCTAGCTCCCCGGTCCTACCTGCCGCTGCGGGTAGAACATCGGTATGATGGGATAAATAGGTTGCGTAGCTCCACCTCGAAAGGTTAATAATCCTAGCACCCCCTCTCGGGAGTAAGCCCTTCGGGGGAATGGGGTGCTGTCGATCAGGGGCCCGACTGGGGCGGAGCGGCGGAACTATCACGTCCTGATAATGGCGATGATGTTGATGCAGGTCACCTCCTCGACCATCTACATGGTCCTCCCCATCTTCTTCTCGATCCACGGCGTCTCCCGCTCCGGGAACGGCGTCCTCATCGCCATCGGCACCTTCGCCGGCATCATCAGCTCCCTCTTCGCAGGTAGGTACTCGGACATCCACGGGAGGAAGCCCATCCTCCTCGCCGGCATGGCCCTATACTCCGCCGTCTTCTTTCTCTTCGCCCTCTTCGGCAGGGGCTTCAACACCTTCCTCGTCCTCCGCTTCATCGAGGGATTCGCCTACTATATGACGCCGGTGGCCATCACGGCCATCGCGGCGGACATCTTCCCGCCGAGTGAGAGGGGCAGGGCCATGGCGCTCTACAGCGTCTCCGGAGGCGTCGGCCAGATGGTAGGCCCCATCATGGCGGGCCTGTTCATAGACGCGGCTGACTTCAACAAATACTTCGTATTCTGCGGCACCTTCGTGGCCATCGGCGCCGCCGTCATCCTCCTCTTCGTCAAGGAGACCCTCCCCGAGGAGATGAAGGTCAAGCCCAAGACAGAGAGGCGCTGCGGGATGGATCCGCGAGCCCTCATCTCGGCCCTCAAGGCCCTCGGCGCTGTGGTTTGGATCTTCTTCATCGCGATACTGATTTACAGGACGGGTAACACGATGGTCAATCCCTTCTTCTCCCTCTACCTGAGGGAGGAGCTTCACCTCGACATGACGAGGATGAGCTTCCTCTTCGCCCTCCGGGCACTCTGCACCTTCACCTTCGCCCCCATCGCCGGGGCCCTGTCAGACAGGTTCGGCAGGAAGCCTCTCTTCCTCGTCGGGATGGGAGCCCTCATGGCGACTATGCTGGGCTACAGGCAGGTTAGGACCTACGAGCAGGTCTTTGCCGTCAGGGCAATGGAGGCCACCTCCAACGCCATCCTCCAGCCGACGACGAGGGCCTACGTCGCCGACCTGATGCGCCCCGAGGTCCGGGGCTTCGGCATGGGCATGTACATGACGGTGATGGACGAGAGCTCAACCATGGGGGCCATCTTCGGTGGGATCATCGCCGACATCTCCGGCTTCGGCTCCNTCTTCACCATCGGCGCGGCCACCGCCGCCGNCTGCCTCGGCATAGTCCTCCTGGGCGTNCCAGAGCCCAGCTCCCTCGCCCACCACAAGGAGCAGGTACCCGAGGACGTTGCGGGGTGATCCGCGGCTACAGCGGGATCAGACCGAACTTCGCGAGGCTGAGGACTATGTTCGACGCCATGAGGGCGATGAAGCCGTACATCGCCACCCTCTGCACGGTCTCACCTCCCCGCTTCATGGTGGAGCCGACGTAGGCCCTGAGCATCTGCCCGCCGTCGAGGGGGTAGATGGGTAGCATGTTCGCCAGGGCGAGGTTGATGGAGAGGAAATAGATCCAGTTGAGGAAGACGAAGGCGGGCGCCGGGAGCAGTCCGCCGAAGAGGACGAAGATGATGATGACGGTCAGGCCCGTCACGAGGTTCGTCAGCGACCCGGCCGCGAAGATGCGCATCTTCGACATCACCCCTGCGGCCTCAATCGCCTCCTCATCGGGCTCAACGGCGCCGCCGAAGGTGACGACCGCGAGGAGCAGCGCCGAGGACCTTATGGGGACCCTCTCGACGGCGCACTGGATGCCGTGGGCGAGCTCATGGGTCAGGATGACGACGCCCGCTGCGGCCAGGAACCAGGGGAGGCTCGCGAACCGGATGGTGACGCCCGGGATCAGCGGCATCACCGGCGAAGCCTGCTCGGGAACGTAGAAGAACCTGTAGAGGTTGAGGAGCAGGATGTAGGTTATGAAGGCGACCTCACCGACGGATGCGGCGACCCCGATGTTCCCGACCACCCTCCAGAGCCGCGGCCAGCGGCGGCCCACCTCCTCAATGAAGGCGTTGAGCCTCGTCGACTTGTATAGCGCGTATAGGGGGTGGATCTCGAAGCCGTACCTCTCCAGCCTAAGGGCGACGGCGATGAGGTAGAAGACGAGCCACGCTAGGAGTAGGATGAAAAGGGTGAACAGGACGTTGTGCTCCGTGCCCCAGGCCTCCGAGGTTCCGCGAATGGACTGGACTAATAAACCGGCGGCCTCCTTTAAATATCGTTTGAGCGGGGCGAGCCCTGATGGAGCGGGTCGAGGTAAGATACGACGCGGAGAGGTGGAGGTTGTTCCGGCGGCTGAGGTCCGAGGCTGCCCGTTTGATGCGGCCTCTGGCAGCGCGCCGTATCGCCGCCGTTGCCTACGGCAGCGTCGCCCGGGGCGATGTCTCCCCGGGGAGCGACATCGACATATTCATCCCGCGGCCGCCGTCGCTCCCCCTCATCGAGGCTGCCTTGGAGCGCTCCGGCATCCCGGTCGCCGCGCGGGAGATCGTTCAGGCGACCCCGTCATATGCCGCCAAGGGGTACATCTACGTCGGGGAGCGACGCGGCTACTCCTTCCCACTGGTGGAGCTGAGGACCGTGGAGTCCGAGTTCTACGGCTTCGCCGGCTCCGTGGATTCCTCCCAGATCGAGGGGGGCGTCCGGGTCCCCGGCGTCGACAAGCGCCTGACGCTCATCCAGCCCACCCCAAACGGCCACGTCGAGTCACCTGTCCATGGGAGGGAGGGGATAGTGGCGAAGGTGCTGGGGATAGGCGTCCCCGCCGTCCTCGACCGCGTCAGAGCCCTCCGTAGGCGCGAGAGGGTCGGGAGGACCGGTGTCTTCCTCAAGTGGACCCTGGCGCCGGAGGAGGGATTCGGGGAGGCCCTTCGGGATCTCTCTCGGCGTAGACCTGCCGTCAGGCGCCGGCTCAGAATGTAGGGGTCCTACAGGGAACTGAGGGCCTGAGCAGAGCTACCCCAACCGACGAATTGGTAGATGAAAAAGGGGGATACCCCGAAAGAGGCTGCCCCTCCCTCGGGGCTACACGAATGCGCTGAATGGCTTGACCTCGACAGCAGGGGGGATCTTGACGCCCTCGGCGATCCTAGCGCCCACGATGGTCTTGACCCCCTTCCCCTTCGCCGTGTCGACGAGGCGGCCCGTGACGATGCCGTCGAATATCACGAGGGAGACGCCCTTGCTCGCCTTGAGCTTGTCGACGAGCTCGCTGACGGGGATGCGGTCCACCTGGCTCCCGTCCCTCCTCAGCAGGACCCCCTCGAGGGTACCCCTCAACCCCTTCGCTATGTCGGCGATCTTGTTGGGTACGCCGAGTTCCTCAAGGGGGGCCCTCTTGGCGAGGGCCTCCTTTATCTCCTTCGGGCTGAGGTCCTCGACCTCCTTGCCTCGCGGGGCTCGCGCGACGTACTTCGGTCGCGCCACCTGCATCAGCTCCTTCAGGATGAGGTCGCCGCCCCTGTCCCCGTCGAGGAAGGCCGTCGTCTCCTTCTTTTTCTTCATCAGCCCTATGATGGTCTTCGGTATCTTCACTCCCTCTAGGGCGATGATGTCCCTGTACCCGCTCTTCAGCAGGTTGATGACATCCGCCCTCCCCTCGACGACGATCAGCTCCTTGCTCTTTGATATGTCGGGCGTCGCCGTAAGCCTCTCACGGCCGTAGTGGACGGGCTGGATCCTCTTGTCCTCCTTCGAGACCTCCTCCAGGAGCTTCTCGATGTCATGAGTCTCCTTGACGACCCAGTTGCGCATCAGCTCCTTGGCGCGCTGTACGATCTTCTCCCTCTTGTCTATCCGGATGTCCGTGAGCCTGTCGATTGTCACCTTCGCATCGCAGGGACCGATCCTGTCAACGGTCTCCATAGCGGCCGCGATAATGGCCGTCTCCGCCCTGTCAAGGCTGGAGGGGACCGTGATGGATCCCGCTGTCCTGTCGTTCTCCGACTTGAGCTCGATGTTGATGCGACCGATCTTCCCGGACTTCTGGAGCTCCCTGAGCTCAAACTCCTTGGGGAAGAGGCCCTCCGTCTGCCCGAATATGGCGCCTATGACGTCGTGTCTCTCGACGACGCCTTCCACGACGAATCTCGCCTCGACGACGTACTTCTCAGACTGTCTGTTCTTCTGACCCGTGTTTCTCACTCTCCTACCTATGGCCCCACTTCCCGCAGGCGCCCCTTTACCCTACTGGGGCTCACCTGGGCGTGACAGAATCAGACCCGGCGTGAGTGCGAGGTAAATGACTCCCCCTATGGGGCGCTCATTCGCCCTGCGGTAAGTGTGAGCGGGTGCTTTTCCAACACCCACCTATTAAACCTGGCTGTAAAATAAAAACCTTCCCGAACGGGGAGCCTTTTATTAGCCCAGAACCTGAGGTTATAGTTGGGTGTCTGTTTGGATGGTTATCAGGATAGGGATTAACGGCTTCGGGAGGATAGGCCGGGTTCTCTATCGGGCGATCCTCGAGGCCGGGGCGAAGGTTGATGTCGTCGCCGTCAACGACCTGACGGACGCCGCGACCCTCGCCCACCTGCTCAAGTACGACAGCGTCCACGGGAGGCTGGACCGAGATGTCTCCGTCGAGGGGAGCAGCATCCTCGTCGACGGCAGGGAGCTGA
>JGI24025J20009_10002738_pt1 | contig 12402 bp, 18 predicted proteins | sample Cruoilmetagenom3_FD_20009 | JGI IMG/M metagenome (IMG submission 20009)
CGCCGAACGAGGCCATAATATCGACTATATTCTTCAGCGAGGCGGTTTCGATCTGATCGAGATCTGGCGTCGCGCCGGCACCGATCAGGACGCTCAGCAGGATCGCGGCCTTTTGTTGTTTGGTGATTTCTGCGTCCAACGGCCGTTTCAGGGCGAGTGGCGGTGCTGGTTTCTGGGACACGAGGGCGACGGACATTAAATTCTCTTTCGTTTCGATTCCGTGTCTTTTCGTCCATTGGGCTTAACAAATCCTGAATATTATCGGTTTTTCTTGGTCACCTTTTGTTAAGGAAATCCGGCGTATTTTCAGCGAAAGCATGTTACGATTCTGAAATGGAGATCAGAGATGAGATAGAAGGCGATTGTGCAGAGGTGCGCGCGTTGCATGTGCGGGCATTTCCAAGCGTTGCGGAAGCCGAATTGGTTGATCGGCTTCGAACCGATGGGGATGCGGTTACTTCTTTTGTGGCAGTCGAAGATGAAGTGATAGGGCACGTTATGTTTTCCTGCATGCAGGCTCCGTTCAAGGCGTTGGGATTGGCTCCGGTTGCAGTGGAGAGTGCGTTTCGGCGCAAGGGTGTTGCCAATGCGCTGATCCGTGAAGGCTTGCGGCGGGCGGAGCGTGATGGTTGGCAGGCCGTTTTCGTGTCGGGTTCGCCGTCCTATTACCGACGTTTCGGGTTTGATGTTCCACTGGCAGCGGGGTTTCAATCACCGTACGCGGGGGAATATTTTATGGCCCTTGCGTTACAGGAAGGCGGCTTGCCGTGTAAGAGCGGCGCTGTTTCTTATGCAACGGCATTTGACGGGTTGGACTAGGGCTGGGCGGATATCGGGAGTTTGCGATTTTCGACGCTTGCCCCTCTGAACCCTAATGCGTTAAAAAGACCGCAGATTTGATAAGGAGAGGTGTCAATATGCGGCGCGTGGTTGTTACTGGTTTAGGTATGGTTACCCCTTTGGCGTGTGGAGTCGAGGAAACGTGGAAGCGTATTCTGAACGGGGAATCCGGTGCGGGAACGATCACGAAGTTTGATGCATCGCATCTGGCGACTGATTATGCCTGTGAAATACCTCTGGGTGATGGCAGCGATGGCACCTTCAATCCCGACGACTGGATGGCCCCGAAAGAGGTGCGGAAGGTAGATCCGTTCATATTGTACGCAATGGCCGCCGCCGATCAGGCGATTAAGGACGCGGACTGGACACCGGAAGGTGAAGAGGATCGTGAACGCACCGGCGTGATGATCGGCTCCGGTATTGGCGGGCTGACCACGATTGCGGACACGGCGGTCTTGCTGAAAGAGCGCGGACCGCGGCGGGTTTCACCGTTCTTTATTCCGTCGACTTTGATCAACCTTTGTTCGGGGCAGGTGTCCATTCGCTATGGCTTCAAGGGGCCAAACCATGCGGTTGTTACGGCGTGTTCGACCGGTGCGCACGCGATTGGAGACGCGGCGCGGCTAATTATGCTGGACGATGCTGACGTTATGATCGCAGGAGGGGCGGAGGCACCGATTTGTGAGCTCGGCATCGCAGGGTTCAATTCTTGCAAGGCGCTGTCGACCAAACGCTCGGACGACCCGCAGTCAGCTTCCCGGCCTTATGACGACGACCGTGACGGTTTTGTCATGGGCGAGGGCGCTGGCGTTGTGGTGTTGGAGGAATACGAACACGCCAAAGCGCGCGGGGCGACGATTTATGCCGAGATTTTGGGATATGGTCTGTCAGGAGATGCGTATCATATTACCGCACCAGCGCCTGATGGCGAAGGTGGTTTCCGGTCTATGCGGGCTGCATTGAAACGCGCGGGGATCGAGCCTTCGGCGATCGATTATATCAACGCACACGGGACGTCGACGATGGCGGATACGATTGAGTTGGGCGCGGTTGGGCGTCTGATGGGCGAGGCTGCGAAGGGCGCAACTATGTCGTCAACCAAATCGTCAATCGGGCATTTGCTGGGCGCGGCTGGAGCGGTTGAGGCGATCTTCTGTATTCTGGCGATACGCGACCAGATCGCGCCGCCGACGATCAATCTGGATAATCCGATGGTTGAAACCGATCTGGATCTGGCGCCGAACAAGGCCGTGAAGCGGAAAATCGACGTTGTTTTATCAAACTCCTTTGGATTTGGCGGCACCAACGCCTCGCTTGTTATGGGGAAAGTTTCCTAGATGGGTCGCAGCATTGCCGCGAACGCATTTACGTTCCTTATTCTCGTTATTGTAGGACTGGGTGGCTTTGTCGCTTGGGCGCAGGGGCAGTTCCGTGACACTGGACCTTTGGCCGAGGAAACGGTTTTTGAAGTCGCGAAAGGGGCGACTTTGGGGGCGATATCGGATAATTTACTGTATGTTGGCGCGATTTCGAACGAGCAGATTTTTCGGATCGGGGCACGGTATACGGGCCGCGATAGCAGGCTGAAGTTCGGGGAGTATGTGCTACCGGCCGGGGCTTCGATGGATGAAATTCTCGAAATTCTGGTTGAAGGCAAGAGCATCCAGTATTTCGTGACCATCCCTGAAGGTATGTATACGTCGGAAATTGCCGCGCGGATAAATGCGAACGAGGACCTGACAGGCGAGATTGAAAGTCTGCCCGGTGAAGGGATGCTGGCGCCCAATACCTACAGTTTTCAGCGCGGGGATACGCGTCAATCGGTTGTTGACCGGATGGCGCAAGCGCAAGTGGATATTCTGGAGGAAGCCTGGGCAGGACGTGCGCCGGACTTGCCGTTGGAGAGCAAGGAAGAACTGTTGATCCTTGCCTCGATCGTGGAATCTGAGGCGGGCGGTGCCGGTGAATGGGGGCTTGTCGCCTCGGTTTTCTATAACCGGTTGGCCGCGAACATGCGTCTGCAGGCCGACGCGACGTTGCGATACGGGCTGACGGATGGCGAGGAGCGGATTCGGCGCGGGTTGCGTGAGTCGGAACTGGCGAAGGAAACAGCGTATAATACCTACCAGATCGCGGGTTTGACGCCGGCGCCGATATCGAATCCCGGTCGCGAAGCGATATTGGCAACGGCCAATCCGGAGACATCGAAGTTTTATTATTTCGTGCTGGACGGCTCAGGCGGTCATGCATTTGCTGTTAATTTACAAGAGCATAACAAAAATGTTGCAGCTTGGCGCAAGATCGAAGCGGAGCGTTCTTCGAATTAAAGTTACACAACCTAAGATTTAGTGATTGACAGTGAGAACGCTTTAGGGTATACCTTATGGCAAGCTGGAAGAAGTGGGCAAGCGGCACGGTCGAAAGATCGGGGCCGCTTTTCTGTTTCTGCTCATGCGGAGCAGAGAAAGCTTGAATATATGAAAAATCAATCTCCCGAGGATCGGGATGCGGACGCACGGCTGTTGAAATCAGCGCGGGCGAATTTGGAGTCGTTGAGGGTCGCGTTAGAGGCGACTGTGGCGCGGCTGCAGGTGGATGAAGATATGGTGAGTAAGGATGTAAATTCCCCGCTCACCGATTTTCGTCGGTCTTTGCAGGCGGTAATTGGCATTGAGGCAGATCTTGCAAAACGAAGCTATGAACAGCGTAGCGGCGGGGAGGGGGCGTGTCCCCTCGACCTTGCTGCAGCGCGTAGAGAAGTCATTGAGCGACTTATTGCGCTCTCTCAAGCCCGAGGAAGTTGAGGCACTGCTTGACGGGCTAAGCCCTAACGCGGTGCTGGGTTTACCGTGGCTGTTTGATATCTGGGCACTTCAGGGGCATCAGCTTGCCCCTGAAGGCGACTGGAAAACATGGGTAATTCTGGGGGGTCGCGGGGCGGGCAAGACGCGTGCCGGGGCCGAATGGGTGCGCAGTCAGGTCGAGGGCGCGATGCCGTGGGACGTGGGGCGCTGTCGGCGTGTGGCGCTGATCGGCGAGACGATCGAGCAGGCGCGGGAGGTCATGGTGTTCGGGGATTCCGGCATTCTGGCATCTTCGCCACCGGACCGGCGACCTAAGTGGGAGGCCTCACGCAAACGGTTGGTGTGGCCGAACGGGGCGGTGGCGGAAATATATTCGGCGTCAAATCCGGAGAGTTTACGCGGCCCTCAGTTTGACGCCGCGTGGTCGGATGAGTTGGCGAAGTGGAAACAGGGGCAGGATGCGTGGGACATGTTGCAGTTCGGTTTGCGATTGGGGGAGGAACCCCGGCAGGTGGTCACGACCACGCCGCGGCCATCGCGTTTGTTGGCAGATTTGTTAGCGGATGCGCGGACGGTTCGAACTTCGGCACCCACCGACGCAAATGCGGCCAATCTGGCGGATAGTTTTCTGGATTATGTTTCGGCGAAATATGGCGGGACGCGTTTGGGACGGCAGGAGCTACAGGGGGAGATTTTGACGGATGTCGATGGGGCGCTCTGGTCATTCGAAGGATTGGACAAGGCGCGCGCCGAGGTGCCGCAACCGGACCGGATTGTCGTGGCGGTTGATCCGCCGGTGACGGGTGGCCCCAAGGCCGACGAATGCGGGATCATTGTGGCGGGCGTCCAGACGCAGGGGGCGCCGCAGGATTGGCGGGCCTTTGTTCTGGAGGATGCTTCGGTTTCAGGTTCGCCGCAGGTTTGGGCGCAGCGTGCGGTGGATAAGGTTCGCGAATACGGTGCGGACCGGCTGGTCGCCGAGGTCAATCAAGGTGGCGAGCTGGTTGAATCACTGGTGCGCTCGATCGATCCGCTGGTGCCCTATCGGGCGGTGCGTGCGTCTCGTGGCAAGGCGGCGCGGGCAGAACCGGTGGCGGCGCTTTACGAACAGGGGCGCGTCAAGCACTGCGGCAGTTTTGCGGAGCTGGAGGATCAGCTGTGCACGATGACTGTTTCCGGGTTTACGGGCAAAGGTAGTCCGGATCGGCTGGACGCACTGGTCTGGGCGATTACGGATCTGATGATTGTGCCGGCGCTGATGTTTCAGCGGCCGCGAGTGCGAAGGCTTTAACTTTAATAAGGGAGCATAACTTAATGGTTTTGCAGCTTTTCAAGACTAATAAAGGTGCGGAGGAGGTTAAGGCTTCGGCGGCGGCTCCGATGATTGCATTTCACGGCTCCGGGCGCGTGGCATGGTCGGCGCGTGACACCGGCAGCCTAACGCGCACGGGGTTTGTCGGTAATCCGGTGGGGTTTCGATGTGTGAAGATGATCGCCGAAGCAGCGGCGGCTGTGCCTTTTCTGTTGCAAGATGCCGAGCGCAGATACGAAACCCACCCAATGCTGGCCTTAATGGTGCAGCCAAATCAGGCGCAGGGGGCTGCGGCGTTGCTAGAATCTTTCTACGGTCAGTTCTTGTTGTCCGGGGACGGGTACTTCGAGGCGGCAGGCGAGGATGGACCGCGCGAGTTGCATGTTCTGCGCTCGGACCGGATGTCGGTGGTTCCGGGGGCGGACGGTTGGCCGGTGGCGTATGAGTACAAGGTCGGTTCGCGAAAGCACCAGTTTGACATGCGGCAGGATTTCGCGCCGGTGCTGCATGTGAAGGCATTTCATCCGCAAGACGACCATTATGGTTTGTCGCCAATGCAGGCGGCGGCTTCGGCACTGGATGTGCATAATTCGGCGTCGAAATGGTCGAAAGCATTGCTCGATAACGCCGCGCGACCCTCCGGTGCTATTGTTTATAAGGGCGCTGACGGGATGGGGGCACTGGCGACGGACCAGTATAACCGCCTAGTTGAAGAGATGGAGAGCCATCATCAGGGGGCGCTAAATGCAGGCCGTCCGATGTTGCTGGAGGGCGGGTTGGATTGGAAGCCGATGGGGTTCTCGCCGTCGGATATGGAGTTCCAGAAGACCAAGGAAAGCGCTGCGCGCGAGGTAGCGTTGGCGTTTGGTGTGCCGCCGATGTTGTTGGGGTTGCCGGGGGATAACTCGTTTTCGAACTATCAGGAGGCAAACCGGGCGTTTTATCGTCTTACGGTTTTGCCACTGGTTTCCAAGACTTTAGCGGCGTTGACAGGGTGGCTTGCACCGATGTTTGGCGAGGAGCTGGTTTTGAAGGCTGATCTTGACGGTGTGCCGGCTCTAGCGACAGAGCGGGAAGCGCAATGGCGTCGTGTGTCCGGTGCAGAGTTCCTGACGGCGAGCGAAAAGCGCCAGATGTTGGGGCTGCCAAAGCTGGCGGAAGATGAATGAATCGCCGGAGCGGGGGGTCAAAATACCTCTACGAACCGTTCGATGCAGCGAGTGCGCGGATGGAAGTGCACGAGCGGGTTTTTGACGAGCGCTGGCATGCGTTAGAGCGTCGGTTGCTCGTGATAGAAGGGATGCTGGAGAGGTTGGAAAAACGGCTTTGGTTGGCAGTTTACGGCGCTGCGGCGATGTTTTCGGCGGATGTGGTTTACGGTTTGGTTTCAGGGCCGTGAAAAACCTAATTATTCGAAAAGTATATGTAATCAAGAGATACTGACGGGAAATAGTATGAATTATCATAGTTATGCATCTTCCTTCGAGACGAAGTTTTGCCGTTTCGAGGGGGATGTAGGCCTTAAGGATGGCTCGGAAATTGTTGGATATGCTTCTTTGTTTGATGCGACCGACAAGGGCGGGGATGTGGTGCAAAAGGGGGCTTATGCGGCGTCTCTGGCACGGCTTCAAAAGGCGGGCGGCAAGGTAAAAATGCTTTGGCAGCACGATCCGATGCAACCGATCGGTGTTTGGGACGAAATTGGCGAGGATGACAAGGGATTGTTCGTCAAAGGTCGGCTTCTAACCGAGGTGCAAGCCGGCCGCGAGGCGTTGGCTTTGCTGCAAGCAGGAGCGATCGACGGGTTGTCGATCGGCTATCGCACGGTGCGTGCAGAAAAATCGTTGAAGGGTAGACTACTTCACGAAATTGAACTTTGGGAAGTCTCGATGGTGACTTTCCCGATGCTTCCAGAGGCGCGAGTAGCGCCTTCGGATGACGAGGCGGCGCTGGCACAAAGTCTGGCGGAGACCTTTCGGCAGGCTCGGGATTTGCTGAGCTAAACGTAATTACCTAAGGATACTTTAAATGGGTGACAAAGAAATGAAGTCCCGTGGCGGTGCTGCCACGGGGGTGGCTCCGGCTGTCGAGGTCAAGGCTGCAATGAATGAGTTTTTGAGTGAATTCAGTGGCTTTCAGAGTGATATTAAATTTAAACTTAAAGAACAGGAAGATCGTCTAAACATGTTTGATCGTAAATCAATTTCCGCCTCGCGCCCTGCGCTTTCGACAAAAACCGAAGTTGGCATTCCGCATAAAAAAGCGTTTTCTGCCTACCTTCGTAGCGGCGACGATGATGCGTTGCGTGGCCTTCCGGTTGAAGAGAAGTCGCTTTCGACGGCGGTGTCGGCGGACGGCGGATATTTGGTTGACCCTCAAACGGCCGATCAGATTACGGGTGTTTTGCGTGGGGCATCGTCCATTCGCAGCATTGCGAACGTGGTTCAGGTCGAGTCCACTGCGTTTGACGTTCTGGTTGATCACACCGATATCGGCACCGGTTGGGCAACGGAAACCGCATCTGCGACAGAGACCGGAACGCCACTGGTTGAGCGCATTTCTATTCCATTGCACGAACTGTCGGCACTGCCGAAAGCTTCGCAGCGTTTGCTGGATGACACAGCGTTTGATGTCGAGGGTTGGCTCGCGACACGTATTGCGGACAAGTTCAGCCGTGCCGAGGGCGTCGCGTTCATCAACGGCGATGGTCTTGATAAACCTAAAGGGTTCCTGACCTACGCTGCGGTTGATAATTCGGCNTGGACNTGGGGTAACCTTGGGTATGTTGCAACAGGCGCGGCGGGAGATTTTGACGGTATTGATCCGGCGGATGCGATTGTGGATCTGGTATATTCATTGGGTGCCCGGTACCGCGCCAATGCAGCGTTTGTGATGAATTCCAAGACGGCGGGTGCGGTTCGCAAGATGAAGGACGCGGATGGTCGTTTCCTTTGGTCTGATGGTCTGGCGGCCGGTGAACCTGCGCGCCTGATGGGGTATCCGGTGCTGATTGCCGAGGATATGCCGGATATTGCGGCGGATACGACGGCGATTGCTTTCGGGGATTTTTCGGCGGGTTACACCGTTGCTGAGCGCCCTGATCTTCGTATTCTGCGTGATCCGTTCAGCGCCAAGCCGCATGTTCTATTCTATGCAACCAAACGTATTGGTGGCGATGTGAGCGACTTTGCCGCGATTAAACTTCTGAAATTCTCGCTGACCTAGGTCGGCTTGAATACCCGTCTTATTGGGCGGGTCCAGCACCCCTGCATCCTCCGGTTTTTTGCTNCTCCCTCCGCGTGAGGGGTGCAGGGGTGTGTCTGNTTTTCCAAACGAGAGGCTGCGCATGAGTGGATATTTCCTGAAAGACCCTGACTCCGAACTGGAGTTGTCNATTGACTGGCGTGCTGGATATTTGCAGCGCGAAGAACGGGTTCTGGATGATTTGGGATGGTCGATCAGACCGGTCGAAGAAGTCGAAGGTGAACTGCGGGTAGTGCAGCAGGAGTGTTCTGCAGCCTGTTCTCGCGCCACGTTTGAAGGCGGCGTTCCGGGACGGATCTATATGGTTTCGAGCCGGATTGAGACGACGCTTGGACGGGAGTTGGAGCGCTCGATTGTGTTTCGGGTGACAGAAAGGAAATTGCCATGATGTTGGAAGAAGTAACAGCGGTTGCGACCGCAGATTTGCCCGTTCGTGCGTTTGCCGAGCATTTGAAGCTTGGCAGCGGGTTTGCCGATGACGGGTCCGAAGATGCGGTGCTGGAGGTTTGCTTGCGATCCGCAATGGCGGCGATCGAGGTGCGGATTGGCAAAGCGTTGATGACGCGGAGTTTTCGGTGGGAGTTGACCCGCTGGATTACGCTTGGCGAGCAAGCGTTGCCTGTCGCACCGGTCGTTGTGATGAACACTATGACGGTGGTGGACCGGAGTGGTGCCGAGACGGTCGTCGATGCGGCGCTTTACGTGCTTGAGAGGGACAGCCAGCGGCCGAAGATCATCGGGTCGTTGCCGTCTATTCCGGATGGCGGGCGCGTAATTCTGGCGTTCGATGCGGGGTTTGGTGACTGGATGTCTGTGCCAGCGGACTTGCGTCAGGCGGTGCTTTTGCAGGCGGCGAGTTTTTACGAAAACCGTGCCGGCGAGGGGCGTGTGAACGGGATGCCGTTTGGCGTGTCAGCGTTGATCGAGGGGTATCGCCCGATCCGGATTGGAGCTGTGCGATGAAACTGACGCGAAAGCTGGTGTTGGAGGAACGCGCCAATACACCGGACGGCAAGGGTGGTTTCTCGGTTGGCTGGCAGGTTTTGGGCGTTGTCTGGGCCGATGTTGATGCACGAACCGCGCGCGAGGCGTTGGTCGGGGCGCGAGACCATTCGCGCGTCCGGTACCGCATTGTTGTGCGCGGAGCGCCTGTCGGAGCGCCTTCGCGGCTACGACCGGATCAGCGATTTCGGGAGGGGGATCGGGTTTTCTCGATACTGGCGGTCTCGGAATATGATCCAAACGGGCGTTGGCTGGAGTGTTGGGCCGAGGAGGGCAAGGGATGAGCGTGGCTTTATCAGGTGAATTGCAGGGCGCGATTTATGCGGCATTAACTGCGGACGCGGTATTGGTCGCCTTGGTCGGAAGCGAGATTTACGATGCACCTTTACCGTCTGGCGGAGCATTGCCTTTGGGCGAACACGTGACCTTGGGTGAGGAAGAGGTGAAGCCGTTTGACACGATCACTTCGAGCGGCGGAATCCATAATTTTGACGTTGTTGTGCATTCGACCGCAAACGGTTTTGGAGCGGCAAAGGATGTGGCGGCGGCGGTTGGTGCGGTGCTGATCGGGGCAAACCTTGCGCTGGTTAGTGGGCATTTGGTTTCGCTGCGATTTTTGAAGGCCAAGGCGAAACGTGGTGTGGCGCCCGAGTTGCGGCGGATTGAAATGCGGTTTCGAGCCGTTGTCGAAGATATATAACTAAAGGAATTTCAGATGGTTGCGCAAAAAGGTAAGGATCTTTTAATCAAGATCGATATGGATGGGTCTGGCACGTTTTTGACAGTGGCAGGTCTTCGGGCTAGTCGAATTTCATTTAACGCGGAAACGGTGGATGTGACGAATTTGGACAGCGCAGGCGGTTGGCGCGAATTGCTTGGCGGGGCGGGTGTACGCTTGGCGGCGATTAGCGGGTCGGGGGTGTTTCGCGATGAAAACACCGACGAGCGCGCGCGCCAGATCTTTTTTGATGGCCAGATTTTGCCTTTTCAGGTGATTATCCCCGATTTCGGCGTGGTCGAAGGGCCGTTTCAGCTGACGTCGCTGGAGTACTCGGGCCAGCATGACGGCGAAGCGGCGTATGAGCTGTCTTTAGCCTCGGCCGGTGCGTTGGCGTTTACGGCAATTTGATGGCCAATCCTTATCGTGGCGAGGTTGAACTGGTGGTCGGTGGGCGGGCGTATGCGATGCGCCTGACGCTCGCGGTTTTGGCGGAACTGGAAGGCGAGCTTAAAAGCGACAGCTTGATGGAGTTGGTAGAACGGTTCGAGAGCGGCATATTTTCCGCACGGGACTTGTTGGCGCTGCTGCGGGCAGGATTGCGCGGCGCAGGGCACGAGATCGAACCCGAAGTTGACGGTGGTCCGGTAGTCGCGGCGCAAGCGGCGGCGCGGTTGTTGGCGGTAACGTTTGCGGTGCCCGAGTGAGCAAGGTCGACTGGGGGGCGCTGATGCGGCTCGGATTGGTGAACCTTCGTTTGTCACCGGAGGTGTTCTGGTCTTTGACCCCGGCTGAACTGATGTTGATGGCGGGATTGGATTTGGAGGGCGCCTCGCTGTCGCGAGGTGGTTTCGCGAACCTGTCGGCGCAGTTCCCCGATAAAACTTAAGGAGTGAGCATGGCGATTGAGACGGATTTGGAGAATCTGGACGGTCTTTTGGACAATCTGGAAGGCAGTCTGAACGGAACTCAGACAGCGACGGTGGCGTTTCAGCACGAGCTGGAGGGGATGAAGTTTGCTGTGGCGAGTGCTGGAGCGGAGGCGCGGGGGCTTAGTCGGAACCTGAGCTCGGGGCTGAAGTCGGCAATTGGTGATCTGGTGATTGACGGGGATCGATTGTCCGATGTGCTCGGCAATTTGGGTAGTAGTATGGCGAATGCCGCGTTTAACCGCGCAATTACGCCGGTGACGGATGCACTAGGCGGGGCGCTCGGCGGGTTGGTCTCGGGCGTTTTGCCGTTTGAAAATGGCGGGGCGTTTAGTGGCGGTCGTGTGGCGGCTTTTGCGCGCGGCGGTGTGGTGGACGGGCCGACACATTTTCCTATGCGTGGTGGTGTTGGCCTTATGGGCGAGGCGGGGCCGGAGGCGATCATGCCGTTGGCGCGCGGTGCTGATGGCAAGCTTGGTGTGCGCGGTGGCGGTGGTGCGGTTGTGAACGTGACCATGAATATTTCGACGCCGGATGTGGCCGGGTTTCAACGATCGCGAACGCAGATTTCGGCGGGGATTTCCCGTGCGATCCAGCGCGGCCAGCGGAATTTATAAGACGAGGAGAGCAGCATGAATTTTCACGAAATCAGATTTCCGACGGATTTGTCTATGGGTTCGGTCGGGGGGCCGGAGCGGCGGACAGAAATTGTTTCGTTGACGAACGGCTTCGAGGAACGGAACAGCCCATGGGCGCAGTCCCGACGCCGGTATGACGCGGGTTTCGGTATGCGCTCGCTGGATGATCTCTCGGTTTTGATCGGGTTCTTCGAGGCGCGTTCTGGTCAATTATTCGGGTTTCGTTGGAAGGACTGGGCGGATTATAAATCCTGTTTGCCCTCAGCGGACATTGACGCGACGGATCAGATTATCGGTGTTGGGGATGATATTTCTTCGGTTTTTCAGTTGATTAAGAATTATCGGTCTGGTGAGGCGGTACAGGTGCGGGAAATTACGAAGCCTGTTCTGAATTTCGTGAAGGTTGCGATTTCCGGAGATTTGCAATTAGCAGGTGCCGACTATGCCGTGGATTTCGAGACTGGCTTGGTGACGTTTACCTCGCCACCTGCGGATGGGGCGCTGGTTACAGCGGGTTTCGAATTTGACGTGCCGGTGCGGTTTGATACGGACCGGATTGAAAGTTCCGTTGGCGGATTTTCGGCAGGGGAAATCCCTTCGGTGCCGGTGATCGAGGTGCGGGTCTGATGCGCGCTATTAGCGAGGCGCTGCAGGCGCGGTTGGATACTGGCGCCACGACCATGTGCCGTTGCTGGCTGGTTGAGCGGCGCGACGGGGTTCGGTTCGGGTTTACCGATCATGACCGTGATCTGACGATTGAGGGCGACGTTTTTCGGGCCGGTAGCGGATTGGATGCGTCAGTACTTGAGGCTTCAAGTGGGCTGAGTGTTGATAACGGACAAGCCGTTGGGGCGTTGACGGACGTCGGGTTGACCGAAGCCGATATTATGGCGGG
>JGI24025J20009_10002739_pt1 | contig 12402 bp, 9 predicted proteins | sample Cruoilmetagenom3_FD_20009 | JGI IMG/M metagenome (IMG submission 20009)
AATATAGAAGATGCAATCTCAGCTGAGGAAACATTCTCAACCTTGATGGGAAGCCAGGTAGAACCTCGTAAAGAGTTTATACAAAAAAGAGCAAAAGATGTAAGATTTTTAGATATTTAATATTAAGCAAAGAAGGAGAGATATTATTGGTGCAACAATTAGTTGGCAGGGTAAAACCCATTGACATAGAAGATGAGATGAAGAAATCGTATCTCGATTACTCGATGAGTGTAATTGTAGGTAGAGCTCTTCCTGATGTTAGAGATGGTTTAAAACCTGTTCACCGCAGGATCCTTTATGCTATGTATGACATGGGTCTAACAAATAATAAACCTCATAAAAAAAGTGCAAGAATCACAGGTGAAACATTAGGAAAATATCATCCTCATGGTGATATGGCAGTTTATGATGCTTTGGCAAGGATGGCTCAAGATTTTTCACTAAGGTATTTATTAATTGATGGTCAAGGTAATTTTGGTTCAGTGGACGGAGATAACCCGGCTGCCATGAGATATACTGAAGCTAGATTATCATCTCTTAGTATGGAAATGTTAAGAGATATTGACAAAGATACTGTTGAATTTGTTGACAATTTTGATGGTAGTTTAAAGGAACCAGAGGTACTACCCTGCAGATTTCCAAACCTTCTCATAAATGGCTCATCAGGTATTGCTGTAGGCATGGCAACAAATATGCCACCACATAATTTGAATGAAATTATAGACGGAATTATTGCATATATAGATAATCCAAAGGTATCTTTAAAGAAGCTAATGAAGAAAATAAAGGGACCCGATTTTCCGACGGGTGGGTTGATTTTAGGAACAGGGGGTATAAAGGAGGCATATAAAACAGGAAAAGGTAAAATAACTGTGAGAGCAAAAACTCATATCGAAACCATGAAGAGTAAGAAAAAAAGGATTGTTATAACTGAAATTCCATATCAAGTCAACAAAGCAAATCTAATTAGAAAGATAGCAGAATTAGTTAGAGAGAAAAGAATAGAAGGAATATATGATTTAAGAGATGAATCTGATAGAAGTGGAATGAGGGTAGTTATTGAGTTAAAAAAACAATCTCAACCTTATGTAATTCTAAATAATCTATATAAACATACTCAACTCCAGGATACTTTTGGAATAATAAATATTGCATTGGTGGATGGTGTTCCCAAACTTGTAACAATACATGAACTAATCGATAACTATGTAAAACATCAATTCAATGTTGTAATAAGATTAACAAAATATGAACTTAAAAAAGCTAAAAATAGAGCCCACATATTAGATGGCATACTCATAGCTTTGGCTAATCTGGATAAGGTGATTAAGCTTATAAAAACGAGTAAGACAGTTACTCAGGCAAGACAGAGGTTAATAAAAAACTTCAAGCTAACAACAATCCAGGCACAAGCAATTTTAGACATGAAACTTCAGAGATTAACAGGACTTGAGAGAGACAAAGTTCTAAAGGAACACAAAAAGTTATTGGAGAAGATTAAATACTGTGAAAGAGTTCTTAATGATGAGAAATTAGTATATAAAATCATTAAAAAAGACCTGAGAGATATTGTTAAAAGATTCGGTGACGAGAGAAGAACTACTATAACTCCAACAGAAGAAGAAATAGATATTGAAGACCTGATTGCTGAGGAAGACATGATAGTGACAATAACCCATTCTGGATATATAAAGAGAATACCAGTTACTACTTATAGAAAGCAGAGGAGAGGTGGAATAGGGGTTATGGGAATGAATCTGAAAGAGGATGATTTTGTTGAACACCTCTTTATAAGCTCTACCCACCAATTTATGCTGTTTTTCACAAACAGGGGCAAGGTTTATAAAATTAAGACTTACCAACTTCCAACCGGAGGTAGAACTTCAAAGGGAAAGTCTATCAGGAATTTTTTTAACTTCAGATATAATGAGAGAATTGAGATGGTTATCGCAACTGATAATTTTAAATTCAAAGAATTCATTATAATGGTCACCAAGAACGGTTTAATAAAAAAGACAGAACTTTCTCAATATAAAAATGCAAGTAGAGGCGGTCTAATTGCTATAAATCTGAAAAAGAAAGATGAAATAGTTGGTGTTTCGAGAATAAAGCCAAAGGAAGAAGTAATTTTAATATCAGCAAATGGAAAAGGAATTAGATTCGGGGAAAACCAGATACGTGCAACATCAAGAAATACTATGGGTGTAAGAGCAATGAGATTTAATAAGGGCGATAGAATACTTGGTATGGGAATTGCTATTGATGACACAGACCTATTATTGATAACTGAAAATGGCTACGGAAAGAGAACCGCTATTTCTGAATATAAGCTGCAGCGAAGAGGAGGAAAAGGAGTTATTGCAATTAAAACTGATTCAAAAACCGGGAAACTCATTGGGTGCAAGGTAGTTAGAAAAAATAATGAACTTGTCTTAATATCAAATGACGGTACTCTTATAAGAGTATCTGTTGATAGTATAAGAAAAGTTGGCAGGCAAGCAAGAGGAGTAAGAGTAATGAAGCTGAGAAAAGGAGACAAAGTAAGTTCTTTAGCAAAAGTTATAGGGGGATAAATTGAGAATAAAATTTTGATCTTTCAATATCTTATTATTGAATTGGTCACCCAAGGCTCCTTCCTTCAGGTTAGAATAGTTAATATTTTTAGATATTTTTAATCGATTTAGACTTTTTTGGAGAGATAAATTTGAGGAAGTTTGAACTGCTAAATCATACCGCCGACATAGGAATAAAAGCTTATGGAAGCACAATAGAGAATTTATTTTGTAATACTGCTATGGCGATGTTTTCCCTTATGGCAGACTTAGATAAGGTAAAACCATCTAAAAAATTTGATATTCAAATAAAAGGAGAAAATGAAGAAAATCTCCTGATTAAATGGCTAAATGAACTGCTATACCTTTATGAAACTGAATTATGTTTATTTAATAAATTTGGCCTCAAGATAGAAGACATATATTGTGATGAAATAGATAACTTAACAGAAAATAATAAATTATTATTAAAAGCTTCTGTATGGGGTGAGGACATAGATTTAAAAAAACACAAAATAAAAACACATATAAAAGGTGCTACATATCACAAACTAGAAATCAGAAAAAATAAAATATATTCAGCCTCAATTTTCTTCGATGTCTAACGACTATAATTAAAAGAAAAAATTTTTAATTTTAAATTCCCAAATAAAAAAATCACAGAGATGAAAACTTATATAAAAAGACAAATTTTATTGAAAGTTATCATGAAATTACTATTAATTACTATAGTTGTATTAACTATTGTTTTTACAAATATAGGATGTGATATTTTAGTCACCAGATATGAAGAAGAACAGAAAGAAGAAGAGGAATTAGCAGATATTGACTTTCAAGAGATAATTGATCTTCCAGTACCAAAAATAAAGAGTGAAATGAGTTTAGAGGAAGCAATTATAACAAGAAGGTCTATAAGAAGTTTTGATGGAAAAGAGCTTAATTTAGAACAGATATCCCAAATTCTCTGGGCAGCACAGGGAATAACTGATGAAAGGGGCCATAGAGCTGCTCCATCTGCAGGAGCTCTTTATCCTCTTGAAATCTATGTTGTTAAAAAAGATGGTATTTATCATTACATACCAGAAGGTCACAAAATAGAGATGATATTAAAGGGAGATGCAAGGAAGAAATTAAGTGATGTATGTTTGGGACAAAAATGGGTTGAGGATGCACCCATTGATATAATAATCACAGGTATATATAAAAGAACAACAATTAAATATGGTGATAGAGGAATCAGGTATGTTTATTTGGAAGCAGGAACAGCTTGTCAAAATATTCTACTTCAAGCAGTATCTTTAGGACTGGGAGCTGTTCCAGTAGGAGCTTTCCATGATAATCAAATTCAGGAAGTATTAAATTTAGAGAAAGAAGAAATTCCCCTATTTGTAATTCCAATAGGTTATGAGAAACAACAATAGCTTAATTTAATAAAATGTTAAAATTAATAAAAAGGATATTAAATGGAAAATATTTATATTTCAAATATAAAGTCAGATCTTGGTGAGATATTTGTAGCATCATCGGTTAGAGGACTTGTCAGGGTTGGTATAGATTGCAACAAGGAAGATTTTATAAAATCTTTAGAAAATCAATACAGGTCAAATTTATATAAATTGAAAATTGTATTTAATTATGATAAGAATAACTCAAAGAATTACTTTAGTGATGACAAAAACAAAAAAATATTAGATCAAATAAAGAGTTATTTAATAGGAAATTTGAAAAAATTTAATATTGATATTGATAGAATAACTATTGATACAAAACTAACTGATTTTCAAAAAGAAGTTCTCGAAGTGGTTAAAAAAATTGAGTATGGTAAGGTTAAATCTTATGGTCAGATAGCAAAAGAGATAGGAAAACCAGGAGCAAGTCGAGCTGTTGGAAACGCCATTAGAAATAACCCAATTCCAATAGTTATTTCGTGTCATAGAGTAATTAAAAGCGATGGTTCAATTGGGGGATTTGGAGGAAAAGCAAAGATAGTAGATTTGAAAAGAAAGTTATTGGAAATAGAAGGTATAAGAATAAAGTGAAATATATTTAGGTAAAATTATAGTAAAGAGAAGTATAATAAATATAAGGGAAAAATTATAAGGTGATAAGAATGAAAAAACTTAGATATAAAGTAAACAAGATTTCAGATTATAAGTGGGAAATTCCTAAGGGACAGAAAGAGGGAATGAAAGTTCCTTGCATAGTCTTTGCCAACGAAGACCTTCTTATAAAAGCTGACCAGGATAATGCTTTAGAACAGGTTGTAAATGTAGCCACACTTCCTGGTGTTGTGAAAGCATCATTTGCCATGCCAGATCTTCATTGGGGATACGGTTTTCCAATTGGTGGCGTTGCTGCTATGGACATGGAAACTGGCGTTATTTCACCTGGTGGTGTAGGTTTTGATATCTCTTGTGGAGTTAGGCTAATTAAAACTAATTTAACAAAAAGCGATATAGAACCTAAAATGGAACAACTTGTATATGAATTAAACAGAAACATACCAAAAGGAGTAGGAGTTGGGGGAAAATTGAGATTGAGTAAGGATGAACTTACCAAATTAGTAACTCAGGGAGTAGAATGGGCTATTAAGAAAGGTTATGGTTGGGCTGAGGATAAAATATATGTAGAAGATAGAGGAAGGATGCAAGAAGCAAATCCCGATAAAGTTAGTTACAAAGCTTTTAAGAGAGGGCAAGGTCAGGTAGGAACATTGGGAGCAGGAAATCATTATTTAGAAATACAATTTGTAGACCAGATTTATGATGAAAAAATGGCAAAAGTTTTTGGTTTAGAAAAAGGTCAAATAGCAGTTATGATACACTGTGGTTCAAGAGGATTTGGCCATCAGGTATGCTCTGACTATATTGAAGTTATGAGAGGAGTGGTTGCAAGAGAAGGATATAGGCTTCCAGATAGACAATTAGGGTGTGCTCCAATAAACAGTAAGGAGGGAAAAGATTATTACCAAGCAATGTCCTGTGCAACAAATTATGCTGTTACCAACAGGCATGTATTAGGTCATTGGACGAGGCAGTGCTTTGAACGTATATTTAAGAAAAGTGCTGAAAAATTAGGTATGAATCTAATATATGATGTCTCTCACAACATAGCAAAATTTGAGGAACACAAAGTTGATGGTAAGGGAAAAATGTTATGTGTACACAGGAAAGGAGCTACCAGGGCATTTGGACCAGGACATCCTGATCTTCCAGAAAAATATAGTCCTTATGGACAACCAGTACTAATTGGAGGAACCATGGGAACTGCATCTTATCTACTTATTGGAACTGAAAAANGTATGGAGGAAAGTTTTNGTTCAACNTGTCATGGTGCTGGAAGAGTGATGAGNAGAANAAGAGCAAAAAAGATTGTAAGAGGAGATGCCTTAAAAAGAGAACTTGAATCNAGGGGAATAAGAATTATGGCTGACTCAATGCCNGGTTTNGCAGAAGAAGCACCNAAAGCATANAANGATGTAAATGAAATAGTTGATGTAACTCANAATGCTGGAATATCAAAAAAGGTAGTAAAACTAAAACCACTAGCTGTTTTAAAGGGATAATCACAGTTAATACGACAAACATTATATTAGTGTAAAAAAAATTGTAGCTATCAATTAATCAGTTTAAAAATATTAGTTAATAAGGTTGAAAATATTAATTAATCACAATAAACAGTATTTCTTGTATAATGAAGTAGGTTTTATTATTTATTATCTTAATATTTTAAGGATTTTAGAAAGGAGGGATAATTTGAATCAGGAAGAGATTAAAAAGGAAGAGGAAATAATTGAAGAAGTAAAAGAAACAAAGGAAGCTGTAGAAGAAAAAGCTGAGGAGATGAAAAAGGAAGAAGAAAAAATTGAAGAGGAAGTAAAAGAAAAGTTTGAGGAGATGGAGAAAGAAGCAGAGAAGGAGGAAGAGAAAATCGAAGAAATGAAAGAAGGAACTGAGGAAGCCAAAAAAGTAGAAGAAGAAGTTAAAGAGGAAGCAGTGGTAGGATATAAAAAAGCAGATGTATTTAAAAGGCTTGTTGCTTATTTAATTGATGCTATTTTGGTAGGTGTTGTAGCAAGTATAATACCGTTTATTGGTGGATTGATAGCTTGTGCATATATGCTACTACGCGATGGTCTTGATTTTACACAGAACAGAAGTATTGGAAAGATGGCTTTTAATTTGAAACCGATTGTAGTAGAAAATGGTGCCAATTGTGATTTAATAACATCAGCAAAGAGGAATTGGATACTTGCAATTGGATATATACCATCTATATTTTTTAAGAGGTTTTTAACCGGGATTCCTTTTGTAGGCCATATAAGTAGTGTTATATATTTGATCATATCATTTTTATTTGGTATACCACTTCTTATTTATGTAATTATTGAAGTAGTATTGATTTTCACTGATAAGAAAGGATTAAGGCTTGGCGATAAGATGGCAGGAACACAGGTTATAGAACTATAAAATCAATAATTACTTTGAATTAACTTTTAAAATATATAAACAAGAAAACAAAGATATCTCAGTACTTGTATGAATTGTATTATTTCATGAAATGGGAGAGTACTTACTGAATAAAACTACTCCCCCACTTATTTTTAGCGATTTTTTACTTATTTCTGAATTAGTCGAATAAGACCCCTTTATTCGAGTAGGCGGTTGTTCACATTATTAGTTTCATATCTTTACAAATTCTTGAAAAGATAAGATAATAGCATTAAAGATGGGCTTATAGCTCAGTAGGTTAGAGCGCATCCCTGATAAGGATGAGGTCCCTGGTTCGACTCCAGGTAAGCCCACCATATTATTTTGTTATGTGGGGGTGTAGCTCAGATTGGAAGAGCGCCTGCTTTGCACGCAGGAGGTCACCGGTTCAAATCCGGTCATCTCCACCAAATATTTTTATAAGAATATAATGTGGGGACATAGCTCAGTTGGTTAGAGTGCCTGGATCACAACCAGGAGGTCTACGGTTCAAATCCGTATGTCCCCACCATCTTAACTTTAACACTCTTCAAGGAAATAAATTGTGATTGCTTAACTTTGTTTTCAACTTTCTATTCCATTTCCTTAGAGTAAATTGGTTTTAAGAAATTTTTATCATAACAGCTGTAAAAACAGAGTGACTGAAAGAATTGTCAGATTAGGAACAGATTTCATAGAAATTAATTTTAATCTAATGACAAATACTTCATGGATTATCGCTAAATTAATTTTAATTTGAATTTAAATTAGTTAAAATATTAAAAAAAGTGTTTAATATTATAGGGGATGTAGCTCAGTGGAAGAGCGCCTGGATCGCAATCAGGAGGTCGTGGGTTCAAATCCCATCATCTCCACCAATTTTTATCATAGGGTTTTTTATTTTTTAGATCTAATGGTGGGAATTCATGTCATGATTGTGAGCTAATTAAACTATTGATAATTAAATAAAACATTAGGTATAATAATTGAGTTTATAATTACAAAAAAAATATTTAAAATACTGAGAGCTATTAAAACTACTAAAAACTATCAAAACTGATTAATAAATTGTAAATTTAGTATTTATATAAGAAAGATATATAAAGATTGGAGAAGTGATGAATATAAGAAATTATGGGAAAACTTTTATGTTAATGGCTATCTTAACCATTATTTTTGTAATTATTGGTAATTCGGTTGGGGGGAAAAGTGGTGCTATAATAGGTCTCATATTAGCTGCGGTGATGAACCTGGGATCCTATTTCTTTTCCGATAAAATTGTGTTGGGAATGTATAAAGCTAAACCTCTTTCATATGATGAGGCTCCACAGCTACATAAGATGGTGGACAAATTAAGAAAAAATGCTGGACTTCCAATGCCTAAAGTTGCTGTTATTCCAACTAATACGCCTAATGCGTTTGCTACAGGAAGAAATCCGCAAAATGCGGTGGTTGCTGTTACTCAGGGGATAACACAGATTTTAAACAGGGACGAACTTGAGGGAGTCTTAGGTCATGAGCTTGGTCATGTAAGGAATAGAGATATTTTAACAATGACAATAGCAGCAACAATGGCAGGTGCAATAAGTATGATTAGTAGAATTGGGATGTTTGGTTCCTTTTCTGACAGAGACAAAGGAGGAGGTAGAGCAGGAAACCCATTAATAGCTATATTTGGTCCAATAGCTGCAATGTTGATTCAATTGGCAATATCAAGATCAAGAGAATATGAAGCAGATAGAGCATCTGCGGAGATTTCAGGAAAACCTGAGGCCTTAGCATCAGCATTAAACAAATTAGTACAATTTGCTAAAAGAGTTCCCATGAGAATAAATCCATCTACTGCACATCTTTTTATAGTGAATCCATTAAGTGGTGGTAGTCTGATGAATATGTTTTCAACTCACCCCCCAGCAGCAGAAAGAATAAAAAGACTTTTTAAAATGGCAAAACAGATGGGAAGAATCCAATAGAAGAATATTTAAAAAAGTTTTAATCAAGAGAGGTAATTATGGACTATGGTGAGATAATAAGAAGGGCCTGGAATATAACTAAAAAATATAAATATCTATGGGTTTTTGGTTTTATATTGGCTTTATTTGGAGGTAGAGGTGGTTATAGTGGTGGTAATTTGAGTAATTCATTCCAGTATAGATTTAGAAAAGGTGAGATAGCACTACCATTAATGCTACAACATTTTTTATTCAGACTTCAAAATTTCATAGTAAAAAATATAGGTCTGATAATTTCATTTTTAATACTTTTGATAATTTTAGTAATAGTTGGTTTTATTCTTTATATAATTGCTGATGGTGGATTAATAGGATGTGTAAAAAATATAGAATCAAACGAAGAAAATAGTTTAAAAAAAGGTTTTAAAATAGGGATTCATTATTTCTGGAGGATGTTAGGAAAAAGTTTATTAATATCTTTAATAGCGTTTGTTATTATTTTATTCTTCATACTTCTCTTTATGATTCCGTTTTTTACATTATCCTCTTCATCAAGTTACAGGTTTTTATGGTTTATAATACCGCTCTTGCTTATCTTTATTATACTTATGATACCATTTGTGGTTTTTATTATTATCTTAAATGATTACTCATCAAGGTTCATAGTTATAAAAAACAATGGAATTATAAGATCAATTAAGAATGCATTTAGATTAATTTTTAGAAACCTTAAACACACTATAATGATAGCCCTTATACTATTCGCAATAGGCATATTAATCAGTATAATTCTACTCATTATGTTTTTAATTATTGGTGGTCCTGCTGCTTTATTAGGTTTTTCCTTATATAGAACTGGTGCTATAATTTCTTTATTAATTCTTGTTGTGATAGCTGTACTTCTTCTAATAGTATTATCTGTCATCATAAATGGAATTAGGATGACCTTTGCATCATCTGTCTGGACATTAACTTTCTTAAAACTTACAGAAGATTTCCAGGAAATGCCTGTTCTTTAACCTGGGCCACTTCCTACATAAATTATAATAACTGTGTTTGGTGGAGCACCTGTTCCTCCTTGAGGATCTTGATTTAGCACGAGATTTTTAGTAGCTAAACTTGATGAAACCCAGTATTTTTCAACATCAAATCCAGCTTCCTCTAGAGTTGATATTGCATCTTCAAAATTATCTCTTATTACTTTAGGTATGGAAATCATTTCACTCCCGGAACTCAATGTTATTATTACAGGATCGTTTTTAAAAACCTTTGTATTTGCAAATGGTTCCTGAGAAATGACAGTTCCCGTCTCAGCAGTTTCAGATATTTTATATATTCTTGCAACAGATAGTTGCTTACTTTCCAGGATATCTCGAGCAGTTTGATAGTCCATTCCTAAAACAGAAGGAACTACAATTTTCTCAATCCCTAAACTTATAACCATATTAACAGGTGTGTTGTAACCAACCGTCTCTCCTGGTTCTGGAGATTGACTTATTATTTTACCCTTGGAAACCTCACTGTATTTCTCATCTTTTATTCCGACCTTTAAATTGGATTCTTTCAGTGCTTTTTCAGCTTCTTCTAACCTTAAACTAACAATATTTGGAACTTCTGTAACTCGTGGGCCCAAACTTATTACCAAATAAACAATCTCCCCCTCCGTAATTTTTGATCCTGCTTCAGGATTCTGATTTACTACACAACCCTTTTCAACAGAATCATTGTGAACCTGTCTGGAAATAGCCATTTTTAGTTCAAGCTTTTCTAACTCCTCTTTTGCTTTTGATAATTCAGTCTGTTCAAGTTGAGGAACAACAACTTTAGGGATAGGTTTTTGCACTATTCTTAGAAGAAGAGGATATAAGGTAATTGAAATAGCTGCTATAAGAAATATTATAATTGTGGCATATAAAAATCTAACCCATTTAATATTTTTTATGGTTTCAAAACCCTTCGCAAAAACTCTTTTAGTTTCAGGATGTAATTTATCTCTTATGGTTTTATGTAATTCAGAGACAGGAAGACCCTTTGAATATCTTATTAAATCTTCTTTTAATTGAGTAGCGGAGTTATATCTATCCTCAGGATTTTTTAACAAGCATTTCATTATTACAGTTTCTAAATTTTTAGAAAGATTTTTTATTATATTTGAGGGTAAAGTAGGTTTTTCCCTGATGTGTCTAAGTGCTACACTTAAACTGTCATCTCCTCTGAATGGTGGATCACCTGTAAGCATTTCATACATAACAACACCCAGGGAGTATATATCAGACCTTTTGCTAATTTTTACTCCTTTTGCTTGCTCTGGTGAGATATATTGAGCTGTACCCAGTATGGAACCAGTTTGAGTGAGACTGGGGGTACTATCCTTAACAATTCCAAAATCTGTGATTTTTATATCTTTTTCTTTAGTAACCAGGATATTTGATGGTTTTATATCTCGATGAACAATTCCCTGCTTATGAATAACTTCCAATGCTTCACAGATTTTTATAGAAATATCAACAACTTCATTTGGTGAAAGTATGCCCTTTTTATTTATTATTTGACTCAGGTTCTCTCCTGAAAGGTATTCCATCGCTATATAATATATTTCTTCTTCTTTCCCCCAATCATATACAGTAGCTATATATGGATGTGATAGATTAGCCATGGATTTTGCTTCGCGTTTAAAACGCTCAACAAAATGTGAATCGGATGCAAATTGAGGAAACATTATTTTCAAAGCAACATTTCGGGAAAGTTTTTTGTCTCTGGCAAGATAAATATTTGCCATTCCCCCAGAATCAATCTTTTCTAAAACCTCATATCTATTTGCAAAAATTTTACCTTTAAACATTTCAACTCATATTATACCAAGTTAAATATTAAGACCCTAAATTTTAAGAGATGTAATGGAATATATTATTATTTTAAGTAGCTATCATTTTGAAGAGGTCCTGGTTGTCATTNCGAGCTACTGAAAGTGGCGTGGCAATCTCACTCAGAGTTTACACTGAAATGAGATCCTTCGCTGACGCTCAGGACAAGTTTAGTGAAGTGAAGAATCTCTTTTAAATTTATCATTATTAAAATTTTGTTTTATTAACAAAATAAATTTTAAAATTAATTTTCTCAATGCTTTAAGAATAAATTATTAATAAAGAATTTGTTATATTTTTGTATATTTTAAACAAAAACAATTGTAAGGTTTCTGGAATTTTTTATTTTTTTATAAAAATAAAAGATGCTATAATAATTTCTAAATGGGTGAGTGGTGAAATTGGTAAACACGCTAGGTTCAGGGTCTAGTGCTTTAAAAGGCTTGTGGGTTCAAATCCCTCCTCACCCACCAGATTGTGAGGCAGTGAAATGGTAAGAAGAGTTAAAAGAAGATCATCAATTTTAAATTTGGTGATAGTGATTGCTATAATAGCACTTCTATCA
>JGI24025J20009_10002740_pt1 | contig 12399 bp, 8 predicted proteins | sample Cruoilmetagenom3_FD_20009 | JGI IMG/M metagenome (IMG submission 20009)
CCCTGCCGGTGACACTTGCGCCGATGCAGCCGGCGGTTGGGCTGACGCATGGCCGGTTCCTGCTGCCCTCCGGCAGGCTGGCGGCAGCGTCGGGCAAACAAGAGACCGATAGCGACCGGTTCACCGTGGCGATTGGTGCCCTTGAACTGTCCGAACGGTTGCGCGGTGGCGGCACCTCCGCTGTCTACAACATCTCGGGTCATCAGGTGTCGGCATATGCGACGTCAGGCTTTGTATTTGACCAGCGCATGAGCGTTGCCGCCGATCGGGGCAGGGCGATGATCCTGACACCTTTGGGACTGATCCCGGCGCAAAGCCTGGGCGACGGTGTGGCGGTGCCCGCGCGCACGCAGGGGATCGACACCGAGGCCGGGCAGGTGCTTGCAAAGCGGCAATCCGGCTGGCTTCGTCAGGACGCGACCGGCTGGACAGTCACCGACGCGCCGCGTGCAAACCGGACCCTTGCCGAAGAAAGCGGGCGGCGTTGGCAGCGGGTGAAGGGGCGCGCCGGGATCGTCGCCATTGATCCCGGGCAATCCTGGCGTATCGCCGCGCGCGGGTTGGATTTCGAGGCTGACCGGCTTATCGCCCTGGCGGTAGGGGCGGACGGGCCGGTCATCGTTACCGGCATCGGCACCGGGACAGCGCGCGGTTTTGCCGGTCTGGAGGTGATGGCGGCCCCCGTCGCCGCCGATCCGGGGGCTCGTCGGCTGGGAAGCCAGACAGTTACACCGGGCCGGACTGTCTTGTGGGCAGAGACCAAACGCGGGCACCTTGTCTGGGATGCCCCGGCGGCGGCCTGGCGTGCGCCAGTGACGGAGGAAACACCCTGGCAAAAGAGGCTGGCAGTGCAGACCAGCAATATCCGGATCGGGTTTGACAAGGCCCGGGCCTGGGCGGATATTACCGTCACCGATCTGAACGGCGGGACCGGGCGGGTCGGATTCGCGTGGCGGCGCGGCGATCAGATGCCGTTCGACCGGGTGCGCGCGTTTTACGCCGAAGGCGACAAGATACTGCTGGCCTCGCTATTCGGTCTGCGTCGGCTTGGCGGGCCGGTGGCCCAACTTGTCGGCGAAGCCCTGTTCAGCGGGCTGAGCACGGGCGGGCCACCGCTTGGCTTTGGCCGGGTCGGCCGCCCCGACAGTGCTCCGACCCGGCTGTTGGCCGAAGCCGGATCGCACTGTTTCGAACTTGCCGGCATCAATGCACCACCGCAGCCCTGCACTACCCGGCCGGATACCCTTGATACGCGGTTCGTGACCCGGGATTCCCTGTGGCACTGGCGCAAGAGCGATGCCGGCGTTTCGGCGGACTATCTGCGCCGGGATGGCAGCGTATTGCGATCCGTGCCGGATCGAGCGGGCAGCGGCTGGCCCCATGACCTGGTACGCGCGTTGGCAGTATGTAGCGGGACAAAGGCCGAGGTCTGGGCCAATGCGCCAATTGTATCAGAGCTGCGCGGTGGGCGGCCTGTTGCCTTGGACCCGCTGGAGGGCGTCACCGGGCTGCACTGCCAGCCGGTGCCCGCCGAATTGGGCGGCGGGGCGCATCTGGCCGCTGGCCTTTATGCGTTCGGCCCATTGGGGGCGTGGCGCAGTGACTCACAGGGCTGGACGGCAACGCCACATGCGCAGGCCGTCCTTCGGCGCGCCGAAGGGTCTGTTCCGTGGGAGTCCGCGCGGTTGCGGGTGACGCTGGAAAACCGGCGAACCGGGGCAGAGTATCGGTGGGCGGATGATACCTGGCGCACCCTGAACTGGGCCGGGGGTCGCATGCTGCCGGATCGTGTGATCGGCCTAAGCGCTGTCAAGAACGGAGTTCAGGTGATGACTCCGGCGGGGTTTCACGCCTGGCGCGTTGCGGTGGGCGGCGGCTTTGACCCCAGCAGCCTGAAACTGCGCACGCCCGATGATCCGCGCGGTTTCGAATCCTGTAATCCGGCCACGCTCGAACAAAGAGACGGCAGTGTTCAGGGCGTGCCGTCAATGCCCGGCGCGCCGGTTGCGCTTGTTTGTTCGGACGGGGCCGCCTATCTTGGGCGACCCGATGCTGCTGTCGACAAGGGTGCCTTCAAGCCGATGGACGAAGACATTTTTGCGGATCGTGTCCTGATCGAAAACGGTATCTGGCGCTGGACCCGCAAGGCGGCCGGGCCGGACAGTTCCTTTAGCCTGGATATCAGTTTCAAGGGCGAAGCGATCGGACTGACAGGGGGACGCTTGTCACCCGATGCCTATGCCGGGCTGGCCGCACCGTTTGACAATCGAATCGAGATCGTGACCCGGGAAGCAGGCTGGTGGCGGTCCCCGGCGCGGGATCTGGGGCTGGCGGCGATCGTGCGGGGGCCGGAGGTTGCGAAACCCGGCGAGGCCGTGGCGCTCTGGTCTGATTATGTCGAAGGCGAACGGCGGCTTTGCGTTCAGGGCAAGGATCGCCTGCACCTTGATGTAGACGACAAGGCGGTGCGGGCGGGTATATGCCGGGACCGGGCCGGACAGGACACCACCTGGTCTTGGTATACCGGTGAAAACGGCCCGTCGGCCGAGGGCGAGTCCCTGAACGGCATCTTGATGCAGCGGTCGCTGGAAGACGGGCGGTTTGCCGATCTGATCGTGTCCGGTGCGCCGATGATCGACACTAACGGCGACGCGATGCCAATCCTGGTTCCGACGCGGGCCGGTGTCCTGAAACTGGGCGCGCTTGGACCCGAGGGTTATTATTCAGCCCCGGAAAACGGCTGGCTTGCCAAAGGCTTGGACGGTCACGTCGTACTGATTACCCAAACCGGGGTGGTGCCGCTGATCGGCTCGGATCGCCCGGCTTGTCCGGCACTGGCCAATCTGTCCCCCCGCCTGCCCGAAGACATGGCCATCCTTCGCGCCAAAACCCTGAACGGGCTGTTCGCACATGTCACCCTGGCCAACGCGGGCCAGCGCGTGCAGTTTCTGGTTCCCTGCAAGGTGCTGGGCGAAACCCTGGCCTGGACGGTTCCGGTGAATGTCTCGGGGCGCGGACGGCTGAATGCGGTCCGGCGTGAAATTGGCGGCAATCTGCTTTTCATGTCGGTATCAGAGGCGGGTTTTTCGGTCAGCGATGGCCGTCGCGGCATTCAGACTGTGAAAACCGCCGGTCAGGAAATTATTGCCCAACTGACCGCGCCGGATGGCCGCGCCGGGCTGATCGTGACCAGCGACACGCTTTACCGGATGGACGCAGACCGCGCGCTTGGGCGTCTGGCGCGCGTCGATTCCCCGGCATTCCGTCCCGACGGCCCGTTTGTCACACCGGTTGGTCCCGGACCGGTGCCCGAAACGACCGGCAAGGCCAATCCAGGAACGCAACCCCCCTATGCGCCAATCAGTCCGGAATCCGCACCCGTGCCGGGACTGGACCCGAAAACTCTGCCACGGCCGCAAAACACGCCACCCCCCGAAACCGCTGAACCAGCACCCAATCCTGCACCAGCCCCTGCGCCGCCCCTTCTCGACAACACCAAGCCCCTGAACCTGAGCGCGGCCCAGGCAAGGATTGTTCAGAAAGCGTTGCGCGTGCAACAGCTTTATCGCGGGAAGATCGACGGAATTCTCGGTCGCCAAAGCCGCGCCGGAATCCGCGAATGGCAAACACGCAACAACTTCAAGGCGACGGGAAAGCTGACGGAAAAGCAGGTTGCCGTACTGTTGGAGCAAGGAACATGATTAGCCTGAACACGCTGCGCGTCATCCCGCATTTCGCGTTTGAATTGCCCGCAAATACCGAGGCCAATGCCGTTCGCCCGGATACCAATAATTCCGACGCCAATTGGATGTCGATAAACAAAAAAATCTGGATTCGGAAAAACTTTAATGTTGAAAATAAAATTTACTCAGATTCAGGGAAAACTGTAGCGAGAGTAATCTTTTCGCCAGGGAAGCTGAAATTTGGCCATGTAGGTAAAGAGACGGAAAAAGACTGGAAACAATCAACCGAAGCCAAGGCACTGATGGCCGAAGTTCTGGAGGCAATCCTCGGCCAGCTACAGAGCGCCGCTCCGTCACCAGAGGCGATGATCTATGCCGAGGCCAGCCTTATTCCAGCCCTCGACTGGGCGGTCGGGTCCGTGATCGCGGGCGGTGACGAGGCCGGAGCAGTAAACCGCGCTCGGCTGACTGCGCTGCAGGCACACGCAACGCAGGCGGATATACGCCCCGCCTCTGTCGAAACCGATCTCAGCAATGAGCCCGTCGCCGATTTCGTGTCCCGGCGATTGTGCACCGCATTTTCCCAGATCCCTCGACCCGCACCAGCGCAGGTCGAGATCAATTTTCGCGCCGAGGCGGACACCGCGCAAATTGTGTGGCGCATGGATGGGGAATTTGATCTTTTGTGGGGTTGCTCATTCATAGGCATCGAGGATGATCTTGTCGTGATCAGGCAACGACCGGCGGCCGAAGAGCGCAGACTGCGCAAACTTGGCGCGCTGCGTTTCCTGCTTACTCAAGCTTGTGCGCTGGAACGCACCTTGGGAGCCTTTGACGAACCTATTAAGCTCGAGCTGAAAATAAACTCCCCCAGCATCAAGCTGGACGCGGTGCTTCGTATCGCTCCTTCAGGCTGGGGATTTGATATTGTCCGTGCAGGGATGGTCACTGGTGCCGAAAACCTTCCGTCCAGCTTCCGTTTCACTTGTCAGATTGGAAATAAATCCGGACAGGTAAAATACCCCATTTGAATGACACCTCACAGGGACTTATAAGCGCCACTATGTTGAGCACCCAACTACGACCGATTGGCATCGTGATCGAGCGGATTTGCAATGTATCTTGCGAATCTGCAGCTAATATGATCTACATATAGTATGGGATGATCCCGCAGGGGCAAGATAACTGCGATGATCCGCTGGATGGCACCCTGCTTGTCTTGCAAAAGTCCATTGCCTGGATGGGTCAATGGCGGACTGCCTTGGATGAGGCGCACGGAAGCCTTTGGATGAAGGCTCCGTAGACTAAAAAACCCGCAAATTGACTCGCTGGCGCGAGCCGTTCCCGCTGTGGGAGCGTGTAGTGCCTGCACTTAAAGTAAGGAGCTGGCTATGGACGCCATATTTGAACAGATTGCTCTGTGCGATCTAAAACCGTCACCTCGGAATGCTCGGACGCATGATGGCAGGCAGATCAGGCAAATTGCGGACAGCATCAAAAGGTTTGGTTTTACCAACCCTGTATTGATTGATGAGAATTCGACACTCATCGCCGGGCATGGCCGCCTTGAGGCCGCGAACATGTTGGGGCTGAAACAGATTCCAGCGATCCGGATCGCCCACCTGTCAGAGGCGGAAAAACGCGCGCTGATGCTTGCGGATAACAAGATTGCACTCAATGCCGGGTGGGATCAGGACAAGCTCGCTGCCGAACTAGTCGATTTGTCATCGATGGAGTTGGATTTCGATCTGGATATTACCGGTTTCGAAGTCGCCGAGATTGATCTGATTATCGAAGGCGCTAGTCCTGAATCGTCGGGTGAACCTGAAGAGGCACCATTGCCAGATCACTCAACGCCGCCTGTCAGCAAGCGCGGCGATCTCTGGCTTTTGGGTCCACATCGAGTGCTTTGCGGGAATGCACGAAACCCTGATGATTATGAGCGACTGATGGCAGGCAAAACCGCGGATGCCGGTTTTACGGACCCGCCTTATAATGTCCCGATTGCCGGACATGTCAGTGGCAAGGGGCAGGTCAAGCATCGAGAATTCATGGAGGGCTCCGGCGAGATGACCCCGGAGGTATTCGAAGGATTTCTGGCAGAGGCTTTATCTCTTGGTGCCAGCAACAGTCGTGTTGGTGCCGTATGGTTCGCCTGTATGGACTGGCGCCACATTGCTGAGATACAAAATGCGGGCAATGCGGCATTCGACGCGATGCTCAACCTTTGTGTCTGGGCCAAAACCAATGGCGGAATGGGGTCACTTTATCGATCACAGCACGAGTTGGTCTTTGTGTTCAGAAAGGGCCGACAGGGTCACCGCAATAATGTCCAGCTTGGCAGGTTCGGGCGCAACCGGACAAACCTCTGGACCTATCCCGGTGTCAACACATTCCGCAAAGGCCGTATGGAGGAATTGACAGCCCATCCAACCGCAAAGCCGGTAGCGATGGTTCAGGATGCCATCCTTGATGTCACTGCACGCGGCGACATTGTTCTTGATCCATTTCTGGGAGCCGGATCGACGCTGATTGCGGCGCAACGCTGTGGTCGCACGGCATATGGCCTGGAAATCGATCCGGCCTATGTTGACGTGATCCTGCGACGATGGCGCACCGAAACAGGCTTGGAGCCGGTACGATCCGCCGACCAGAGCAAGCTTTCTGGGCTTGAGGCAGAGATGCAGCCGGAGGTGGTCCAATGACCACTAGCAATGACGATGACAAGGTTGGCTATGGTAACCCTCCCAAGCATTCGCAGTTTCGCAAAGGCCAGTCCGGCAATGCACGCGGGCGTCCGAAGAATTCCAGGAATTTCGGGACCGATCTGCAAGAAGTGCTAGGCGGCGAGATGACGATTACCGAGAATGGTCGCCCTAAGAAAATCAGCACTCAGTTGGCGGCCCTGCTGCGGCTCCGGGAAAAGGCATTAAAGGGAGATCCCCGCGCGTTGGACAGGTTTCTCGGACTTGCCCAGCAAAATTCGGAAGTCGTGGCCGCGCGAGCGGCGGAACGTGAACTCACATCTGGCGAGGATGAAATTCTGCAACGATACAATCGTCATATTTTGGTATTGGATAAGATCTCTACGGCGCTGGATGAAGAGCAGGGGCAAGCCGATGGTGAGTGATATTGACCATGTCGCGGTTTTGAATGCCATCCTGCGCAAAGATCTCTCAAGCTTCATTCAGCGCAGCTTTCCCACTGTTGATCCCGGTACGACCTACCTGCACAATTGGCATATCGATGCGATTGCGTATCAGCTGGAACGGGTCGCGCGTGGCGAGATCACGCGCCTTATCATTACCATGCCGCCGCGCTCCCTGAAATCGATTGCGGCGTCCATTGCCTTTCCGGCCTGGCTTCTGGGCAAGACCCCACGCAAGAAGATAGTCGCGGTGTCCTATGCCGAAGGGCTTTCCGAGAAGCTGGCGCTTGATTGCATGAAGGTTCTCAACGCCCCCTGGTACCAGGCCTGTTTCCCTCAGACCAGGATTGCGAAGGGCAGGGGAGCCCGCAGCGATTTTGAAACGACGCTGGGCGGTGGTCGGTTTTCGACATCGGTGGGCGGGACCATCACGGGGCGGGGCGGCGACATCATCATTATCGACGATCCGCACAAACCTGAAGACATGGGATCGCAGGTTCGTCGAGTTGCCGTGTTGGACTGGTACCGCTCCACGCTTCTGAGCCGTCTCAATGATCCTCAGACTTCTCCCATTATAGTGATACAACAACGGGTCCACGAAGAAGATCTGGCAGGAATGCTGATAGAGCAGGGGGGCTGGACACATCTGAACCTTCCGGCAATTGCAGAAGAAAGAGCTGTATACCGTCTCACTCGAGAAAGCGCGATAGTTTGTCACGAGGGAGATTTATTGCATCAAGAGCGATTGCCGCGAGAATTGCTGGGCCGTCGGCGGGAAGAGCTCGGGACCTACGTGTTTGCGGCGCAATATCAGCAACGACCAGCGCCCCAGGGCGGTGGGATCGTGAAATGGGACTGGTTCCAGACCTATGATGTCGCGCCACAGCGACAGGACGGCGATCGTCTGGTGCAAAGTTGGGATACGGCGTCAAAGGCTGATGAGGCCAATGATTACTCCGTCTGCACGACATGGCTCGTCCGTGGAGCGTCGGCCTGGTTGCTCGATGTCCTGCGGGTGAAGCTGGAGTTTCCGGAATTGCGCCGACGAATCGAAGAAGAGGCGCAACAGCATCATGCGAGTCTGGTGTTGATAGAAGAGGCCGGATCAGGTGTTCAGCTGATCCAGGATCTCAGGGCCAACAGCACTCTCAACGTTACCGGCATGATACCAAAGGGTGACAAGGCTACCCGTCTGCTCGGCGTAACCCCCTTGATAGAAGGCAGGCGCATCGCAATCCCAAAGGAAGCAACCTGGTTGGCGGATTTCCAGCACGAGGTCGTGCTCTTTCCCAAAGGAAAGCACGACGATCAAGTCGACAGTCTCTCACAGTTCCTGAAATGGCTCGACGAGCCTGACGGCACGACTGTGGTCGGTACAATTTGCTTCTGAGGCGACGGTGGAAACAAGAAACGATCATGCTCATTAAATCAGAAGGTGACATCAGCCCTTAATGGCCTTGCTGTCGATATCACGGTCATGGAGAAGAGCATTACGCACCTAACGGATGCTAGGTTGTATGAGTCGGCACCGCGCAAACTGATCAAGTTGGCCCCAGAGACCGGGATCGGCTTGCGCCAGAATTACGTCCGTTTCGCTCCCCGGTTGGTTCGCCAGGTCGGCCGTTAAGCCCATGCCCGCCAGTTCAAACGGATGCGCTAGACACTGAAAAATCTCAAGGGCTACAAACATGAACGACCTTGATAAAGTCGCCTGACATTTGAACAAAATGCTCTCCGGTAAACCCGGGGCCGTGTGTGGATGCCTCCGATTCTGCAAGCTGATTTTCGACGTTTAGGCAGGGCTTCAATCGGTCGTGTGTCAGGCCTCATGATGTGGCTTGTCTGACGCCACGGGCCGGTATGCTGTTCGGAAGGCAGGGCCCACATCGGTTCAGAGAGCTATAACGCTCGCGCTCCGGGACTGGGTGTCCCCACCTTGAACTTTGAAGTCCGTGTCGCTTACTCCGTCTGTCGATCACCTCGCCCCGGCCTTGCGGCCATGCCGTTTCCCCAATCATTCCCGACCGGGATCACGCCATTCTGTAATTCTCTCCCTTCGTTGTCATTGCCCAGATCATGCGCGCCATCTTGTTGGCCAGTGCGACCGCCGCCACCATGCGCGGCTTGCGCGCAACCAGGCTGGCCAGCCAGCGATTTGTGCTACCGCCTTTGCGCACGACCCATCGAATGACACTCATTGCCCCGATGATCAGCAGCCTGCGAATGTCGCATTGGCCCATCTTGCTGACTGCCCCAAGGCGCGTTTTGCCTCCGGTCGAGTGTTGTCGTGGAACAAGACCCAGCCAAGCTGCAAAGTTTCGCCCGCTCTCGAATGTCTCGAGGTCCGGCGCAAAGGCGGCAATTGCGCCCGCCGTCACGGGCCCGATGCCCGGCACGGTGCAAAGACGCCGCAGTTCCTCGTCCGTCTTAGTCGCGCTTTCGAGGTCATCGGCCAGCTGTTCGATGATTTCCGTCAACTGGTCAATCTGTTGCAGGTAGAGCCCGCCCATCTCGCGCACTGGACCGGGAAGATCGACATCGGGCTTTGCCAGAGCTGCTTCCAAAAGCTTCAGGCTCGCCGGACCCTTGGGGGCCACCAAGCCAAATTCGGCCAAGTGCCCCCTGAGCGCATTGATCAACTGTGTCCTCTGCCGGACAAAACATTGATGTGTCCGGAAGGCTACGGCCCGCGCTTGCTTCTCAGCACTCTTCACCGCGACAAAGCGAATGCTGGGACGGGACGCAGCTTCAGCAATTGCCTCGGCGTCAGCATGATCGTTCTTCTGACGCTTTACGAACGGCTTCACATAGGCAGCAGGAATCAACCGCGTCTCATGCCCATGCGACCGGGCAACCCGTCCCCAGTGATGGGACGTGGCGCACGCTTCCATCGCCACGATGCAAGGTGCCTGTGCAGAAAGCAGCCGAAGCAGTCGCGTTCGTGATACCGATCTGTTGAAAACAACGACGCCATTGGCTTTGACGCCGCAAACCTGAAAACTGTTCTTGGCAAGATCAATCGCCAGTATGCTAACTTCGGACATGGATGCCTCCCTCGCTTTGGTCCTATAAAACCACTCTGGCACATTCGATGCCGTTGGGTGGAGGCATCCACCGCATCAGTTCAGGTTGGACAAATGACCGCCATCCGCAACGATCTCAATCACTTGAAATTTATCCCAGAAAATCGGTGGTGTCTTGAAAGTGGTGGAAATTGATATTGCGCATCTCCGAGCGGTTTGAGTTTTGCGCGGCTCAGGCAGCGCGGTCAAGAGTTTCGTTATCAATTGTCTGACCGAGAGTTTCCCAGCCATCCACCTTTCGCATTTGGATTTGCCCTGAAGCCATCAATGCCCAGAGCAGCATCGGCACGGTTTCGGGGCATGGAAGAACTGTTTGGGTTTTAATCCGCCGTTTGAACTCTTCGTTGAGCCGTTCGATTGCGTTGGTTGTCCGGGCCGATTTCCACTGGCTTTGCGGCAAGCGAGTAAAGCTGAAGAGCTTGTCACCCGCTTCTTCCAGGCTGTCAGCAACGGCCTTACATTTCAGCCGCCATTTGCGCAGAAACGCTTTGCAGCGGGTTTCCACTTCGCCAGCCGTGTCAGCATAAACCATGTCACGGTAGTCTTCGCTCAGCTCGTCATGCAGACGTTTGGGGGCGTGGCTGAGAAGGTTGCGGTGTTTGTGAACTGTGCACCGCTGGATTGGCAGATCATTGCCCCAGAGTGCGATCAGCGCCGCCTCAAGACCGGGGGCGCCGTCCACGATGACAAATCCCGGCTTTTGCAGCCCGCGCGCATCCAGATCATCTAGAAATTGTCGCCACGCCGCTTGGCTCTCACCGCCCATGTTCATTATTGAAAGCAGTACCTTCTGGCCATCCCTGCGCACACCGATGGCGGCCAGTACCGAGATGTTCGTGGCCTTTTTGTCCATCCGCGTCTTGATGACGGTACCGTCCAAAATCAGACGGACGATGTCTTCCCCGGCCAGGCTGCGGACGCACCACGCATCCCAGTCAACCTTCACTTTACGCCAGGCTCGGCTGACCACATCCTTGCTCACGGCCCCCTGAAACAGCCCGAAAAGCGCGCGCTTCACACGGCGAGTATTTGTGCCTGACAGATAGACCGAAGCGATCAGGGCCTCCGCCTTTTTCGTCAATCTCTGGTAGCGAGGCAACGCCTTTGAGCGCCATTCGGAGGTCTTGCCGTCCGCTTCGGTGATCCGGGCGCGCGGCACGTTTATAGTCTCGGTTCCGAATGTTCCGATCAACTGTCGTTCGCGATGTCCATGGCGGTAACCCGCCTTTGCATCACCGTCTCGCCCATAACGGCAGCGGCCCAGAAACTGGCCCAACTCCTCCTCAAAAACGGCCTCTATCGTAGTGCGAATGTTTTCGCGCAAGCGATCCTCAATCGGATCGTAGCCAACTTCATTGGCAAGTAGTGTGGATGTCGAACTTGCGGTATCGTGTTTCATAGCGTGATCTCCTGTGGCGGTGCCAGCCGCCAGTTCGGTGGTTTCTGTTCACCCGGAGATTACGCAACTCCAAAATTTCTACCAACTTCGCGACACCACCAGAAAATCAGGGACCATCCACAAATGATGAGCGCCTTGTTCAGTCTTAAAATGGCCCAAGTAAGGAAATATACCAAAGTGATGGTTACAAACGAATAGAAGGTCCCATGCGCTACATCATACATTTGCTTTCGGCCGCAGGGATTGCCCTGCTCCTTGCCACCTCCACCCAAGCTGAGATCATCTCACCGCAGGAAGCCTCTCATTATGTCGGTGGCGCGATGACTGTCGAAGGCGTCGTCAGTCAGGTCTCGACGAGCGGTGGTGGAACGACATTCATCAACTTTGGAGGACGTTATCCCAACCATGTCTTCTATGCTGTCATCTTCGGGAAGAACCTGGGTCAATTTGCCAGAGTCCGCGCACTAGAAGGCAGAGCCGTCGCAATCAGTGGAACAGTCGAGCTCTACAAAGGTAAACCGCAGATCATCCTTCGTTCGCCTGACCAGATCGAGCTGCGTTAAAAACTCCGTCCCTCAACATGGACTGCTGAGAGACGCATGAGTTCAGTTCAAATAAGATTCTAATCCGAGTGGTAATCCGGTCACGCTCGAAAAATAAGAAGGTGAACCCAGTCCGCCAGTTCGATGCCCCCGGGGGGCTTCCACCCCATCGCTTACGAACCAGATAGTTCAAGGTTGGGTGCGAGTAAAAATTACCTCTAAGGACTCTCAATAAGGTTGAGGAAACTTGGGGCTCAGGTCCGAACTAACAAAAAGGGCAGCAACAAAACGACTACCTATTTTTCTGAAAATACAAACCAACAATAAAGCCAATTACTGTCACTGAAGTGCCAATTGCCGCTAGAAACCGATCAAGGTTTTGCAAATACACACTTTCCGGAAAGAAAAGATAAATAACCGCCATGCCAGTTAAGAAAATTATCAACCGACATTCCCCAAGTAAAACGCCGTCCCTGTAAATTTGACGTCCGATTGCGTAAAAATCAAGCCTCCTGGGCGCACCGTACCATTGTCTGGGTATCTG
>JGI24025J20009_10002741_pt1 | contig 12394 bp, 13 predicted proteins | sample Cruoilmetagenom3_FD_20009 | JGI IMG/M metagenome (IMG submission 20009)
GCCCCGGATCATCCGCGGCGTAGTCCTTTCACAGTGCGTAGCGATAGGGGGTGACAAAATCGCAAAACAATTAGGGTGATATTTTCGCTTGACAGCAACACAGCAATGCAGAACAGGTTGCTGACGATAGCTTGGCAGAGGCTCCCATCGTACTTAACATTGAGCAGGGTAACACTATTTATTAAACCGCCCTGCCAGTTACATCAACACAACGCCGGCTATGAATGAACAGCGACAATTCTCGAAGGGCACTCAAGCCAGCTTTCCAGGATTTCATGGTGGAGATAGGGGGATTCGAACCCCCGACCTCTGCGATGCGAGCGCAGCGCTCTCCCAACTGAGCTATATCCCCACAACTGGAATTCTAGCAAGGGCCAAGCTCCCTGGTCAAACTCGTAAGGCCGAACAGGCAGTAGTTTCAGAGTTCAGTTAGCGCCATCTGTTTTGCATCAAAGCCGCAAGTATGTTGACAACCCTCACCACAGTTACACCGCAGCTACCATCGTATCTCCCCCACCATCTGGTACTTTGACAAGATGAGCTGTCTCACTTCTGTCTTGCTGGTGACCTCCCCCTCGATATCCCCGAGTTTAATGAAAACGCTTCTTAAAATTTATTTTAGCACTATGTCGTACAACCAAGAGAGGAGCAAAATCGCTCCTCTCTACTTATCCCTTTGCTATGACTTTCGCGCCAGTCTTAAGACTTGATAGCTATGATTGAAGTCACAGCCTCCCAGTCTTTTTTGCCTCGTAGAGAGCATTGCTGGCGGCGCCGGTAAACTGATATGCCAGCGGTGATGCGGTTAGCCAGGGGTGAGTGCCCATTGGAAACATAGCTATTTCTTCCATGGTCATTCCATTCACAATAGCAGCCGCAATCATATTAACCACTTCGCCAACTGCGTGGGTACAGCAGGCACAACCACCGATTATTTTCCCGGACCTACGGTCGAAGATCAACCTCACCCTCATGGGATGCGCGTCCGGCAGCGTTCCTGGATGCTTAGAAACAGCTTCAGCTTCCCCTGTGACCGTCTCGTAGCCAATTTCCTGAGCTTTAGCATCCGTTAAGCCTGCCATAGCAATAGCGACNTCTCCCACTACTGTGGAAAAAGCGCCAATAGTCCCTATGTTACGCCATTGGGGCTGAAAGATATTAGCCGCAGCAATCTTCCCCTCTCGCGTTGCTACTGAAGCCAGCCGTACCGGCACGGGCAATCCATTGAAGAAAGAGTATTTCTCAGCGCAGTCTCCCACAGCAAAGATGTCGGGGTCAACAGTCCTCTGGAACTCGTCCACCTTGATGCCACCAGTAGAGCCAATTTCTAACCCGGCATCCTTCGCTAGTTTTACATTAGGAGCCACGCCGATTCCCACAAGCACCATACTACACTTTATGCGCTCGCCACTTTGCAGGAGCACTGATTCAGCTTTTTCAGTACCATCTATGGCCTTCACCCCATTACTGGTAATTACATTTACTCCATTCCTCCTCAGGGCTTCCTCAGCCTTGACGCAAAGGTCTGTGGTGCAGACGAGTTGGAGGCAGTGCTCAAGCATTTCCACGACGGTGACCTTATGACCCCGCTTACGACACTCGTCGGCAAATTCCAATCCAATGAAGCCACCACCAATAACCACAATATCACCTTTGCCATCAATAGCCTTAGCCAGTTCCCCAAGATAATCAGTCTTCTTCCAGGCAAACCAGACATTCTTTTTGTCCAGTCCTGGAATTGGTGGTTGCAGGGGGGTGGATCCGGTACCAAGAATCAACTTGTTGTAGCCAACTTCCTGCCCATCGTTCAGCTTTACAGTCTTGTTTTTCCGGTCGATGCTGGTGGCTTCAGCAATCTTTAGTTTAGCTGCCCCAATGAGCTTATCTGGCATAATGTTTTTCTCCACCGCTCCCAGCGTGCCATAAATGTAGGGAATACCACAGGGAACCATGACTTTCTCCTCCATACGTATAACGAGGATGTCATTCAGACCATGGTGCTTCTGAGCGCAGATCGCGGATTGTATTCCGCCCACACTGCCTCCTATGATAACTAATTCATACTTTTCCATCGTTGCAGACTCCTTGATTATTTGTTGAAATTGAAACAGGTGATTGCTAGCAATTATATCGGGTATGTATTTTATAAGTCAAACGATTGTTGTGTGGTGTGCTGCCCATCACAATGCCTTGCCCCCACCCGATAAGACTGATATACTGAGTCAGAAGATATGCCATATGAAATTGTCGTCGACCTGGAGGTTCATGGTCAGCTATTAACCAAGAGTAAGATGTTCTGTAGCTGCAGCGCTGATTATGCCGGTGCTCCTCCTAATGTTCATGTCTGCCTCGGCTGTCTGGGCATGCTTGGCACCCTCCCCGTCATCAATGAAAAGACAGTAAAATATACGGTGATGACTGCCCTGGCTTTAAATTGCACTATTCCTGAATATACAAAATTCGACCGCAAGAACTACTNTTACCCTGACGTGATGAAAGGTTACCAGATCACTCAGTGTGACATTCCCATTGGGAGAGGAGGTTGGCTGACCATTGATAGCAACGGCACTAAGAAAAAATCAATATCACCAAGGTGCATCTAGAGGAAGATGTGGCTAAATTGTGGCACCGGGGAGCTTACAGTCTGATAGACGTCAATCGCTCTGGGTTACCGTTAATAGAAATTGTCAGAGAGACGAGAGGTTGGGTAGAGCAACAAGGCATGGCGGTGTCTATGAGAACTAAAGAATACGCTGAGGATTATCGCTATTTACCCGAACCTGATTTACACCCCATGGTTTCGGACAGAGCCTGGATAGAAGAAATCAGAGCCAGACTCCCCGAATTACCCGAAGCACGCAGAGACCGATTTATGACACAATACGGCTTATCTTTATACGACACTAATATTCTAACTAGCTCCAGAACCATGGCAGATTATTTTGAAAACTGCGTCAAGCTAATGGATTCTGGCAGGACCAAGATTGCGAGTAACTGGCTTTCAGGAGATTTTAGCCGACTGCTTAACGCTACCAACACCGAGATTGAAAATGTTAAAATAAGTCCGAAACATCTAACCGAAATGCTTGACCTGGTAGATAATGGTACTATAAGCAGACCGACTGCCAAGATGGTGTTAGAGGATATGTTTCACACTGGCAAAAGAGCCAGCGAGATTATAACAGAAAAGAGACTCAGCCAGATTAGCGATGCTGATGAAATAAGAGAGGCGGTAAAACAAGTAATGGTCAAGAATAGCGAGGCAGTGGCAGATTATAGCTCTGGCAAACAGCGAGCTTTGACATTCATGATAGGACAGGTCATGAGAGCTAGCAAAGGGAGGACTAACCCGGGCATGGTGAGAGAAATTACCATACAAGAACTGGGAGGGAAATAAATTGCCTACTTATCTTTTCGTCGCCCAGATATTAATAGCAATAGCTTTAATTGCTACTATACTATTTCAGTTACGCGGTGGAGGCATAGGGGGTATTTTTGGTCAGGCTGATTCAGTATATCGGACACGGCGAGGCATAGAAAGTACCCTTTTCAAGCTGACCATTGTCTTATGTATCCTGCTTGTCGTTTTTGCTGTTTTAATCGTTACTCAGACTTAGTATCTATAGATGAGTACCATAATAACTCTGACCACAGATTTTGGCTATGATGATGCTTATGTTGCTGCTGTGAAAGGCGCTATATTAAGCATTAACCCTGAAGCTAATATTATAGACGTCAGCCATTCTATCGAGCCACAAAATATCCTGCAGGCCGCTTTCATACTTAACGCTGCTTACCGCTACTTTCCTAAGCAAACAGTTCACATGGCTATTGTTGACCCTGGCGTAGGTAGCGAGTGCGAGGGGATAATACTGAAAACCCCTTCAGCTCTCTTCGTTGCTCCCGATAATGGCATGCTCAGCTATGTAGTTAATGATTTATTTCCCGTTGAAACTCCCTCAACTCAATATGGCAGTGACCTTAACGAGATAATACTTAAGACAGGCCTTGAAGCTGTAATCATTACCGACCCTCGTTTTTGGCGACATCCAGTCAGTCCTACCTTCCACGGGAGAGATATTTTTGCCCCGGTGGCTGCCGGCCTCTCTTTAGATATTTCAATTTATGAATTTGGGGGGAAAATTAACTCACTGCATGTCCTCCCTATACCAAAGCTGTCCCTTGATCCAGAGGGTAATTTAGTTGGCCAGGTCTTACACATTGACCGCTTCGGCAACTTGATTACAAATATTGGAAGCGCCGACTTACCTGGGAAAGATGTTATGATTGAGGCAGCTGGACACTGTATTCAAGGCATCAGTAGTTACTACGCGCAAAACAAAGGAGCAATGGCTATCGTAGGCAGCACCGGTTATCTTGAAATATCACTAAGAAACGGGAGCGCTTGCGACTTCCTGGGCATGGTGATGGGAGACGAAATAAAGGTGATTCCAGTTATAAAGTGAGGAAATATCAAACATGTCAATCCAAATTACCACGCTAAGTGAAAATACCGCCAGTGACGAGGACCTTATTGCTGAATGGGGACTGAGTATCTTCGTGGAGGCAGATGACCACAAAATCCTCTTCGACACGGGGCTAAGTTTCTCAGCAGCTTATAATGCCCCTATTTTAGGAATAGAGCTATCACAAATCGAGAAAATTGTCTTCAGCCATGGCCACTCAGACCACACAGGCGGACTATTACACATCCTTAAAATGGTGAAGGGCAACGTCGAGGTAATCGCCCACCCCGATATCTGGGCAGCCAAATACAGCCGTTACCCTGGAGAAAAAGAGGAATATGCCGGCGTGCCTTTCCCTAAAGAAGCTGCGGAAACATCTGGAGCTCTCTTCAATTTAACCAGGAAACCAGTGTGGATTAGCGAAAATATCGTTACCAGCGGCGAAATACCCATGATTACAGAATATGAAATGATTGACCCTGTTCTTTATGTCAAGGAGAAGGGTGAACTTAAACCTGACCCACTGTGGGATGACCAGGCACTTTTTCTCAAGTCTGAGAAGGGCTTAATCATCTTACTGGGTTGTGCCCATCGAGGGGTAATCAATACCATAAGGCATGCCCAAAAGTTGACCGGGTTAGAGCCAGTCTATGCAGTTATTGGTGGCACTCACCTCGTTAGTGCTTCACCACAACGACTGGATTTAACGATTGCCGAATTATTAAGTTTGGGCATCCAGAGGCTGGGAGTATCTCACTGCACTGGCTTACCAGCATCTGCTGTCCTGGCTCAGACATTCGGCGAGGCTTTCTTCTTCAATAATGCCGGCACACGCATCAACCTGTGATCCTAGCTTTTAAAGAATTACAGCGTTCATATCTTCAGTTGCCTTGACAACGGAGATATGTCTTGATATAGTTATATGCGTGTGTTTGAATATAAGCACATGATGAGAGACTTGGTTAAGGTGTTTAAGGCTCTGTCTGACGAGACCAGGATCAGAATCCTGAAAATCCTCATGGAAAGAGAATGCTGCGTCTCTGAGGTGATGCAGACCCTGGGGATATCCCACACCAGTGCTTCCCGTAACCTCAGCATACTGGAGGATGCCGGGCTGGTGCGCTCCAGAAGAGACAGCATCTGGGTAACCCATTACCTCGATGAGGCCGGTATGAAAAAATACGCCGCCGAGTTGGTTGGATTAGTAAACAAAGCGCTTGAGGACAATAAGCTGGCGGCTTCGGACCGGGAGCAGCTACGAAAGGTCGGCAGGATTGGACCACAAGCAATGTGGAGATTGGAGCGAAGAGCAAAATATCAGCAAGTTTACGGAGGTGAGCAGATGAGAATAGCAGTAGCCTCGGACGATAGTCGGGGACTGGATGCTGTGATAAGTCAGCACTTTGGCCGCTGTCCTTACTACACCCTAGTGGAAGTAGAGGCAGGAAAGGTAAAAGAGGTAAAAGCAGTACATAACCCCTTCTATGGCTCTCACGGCCAGCCTGGGCAAGTGCCCGACTTCATCCATAATCAGGGAGCGCAGGTAATTATTGCTGGAGGAATGGGACCCAGGGCTATAGGTTTTTTCAACCAGTTTGGAATAGAAGCGGTTACTGGTGCCTCTGGCCAGCTTAGAGATGCCTTAAACAGCTACCTGGGAGGCAAGCTCTCCGGAAGTCAGCCCTGTCGGGAGACTGATAGACATTTGCGAGGAACGGAGTCGGGTAGCGATGAACTGCTCGGACTCAAGAGGGAGATAGCGTCTCTGCAGCAACAGCTTAGCGAGACACAAAGCAAAATAGCAGAGCTGGAGCAAAGACGCCAGTGACAGTTACTGAAGCATGCAGCTCAACCTATCCTCGAGAGTATGTGGGTGAGGTAGTGGCTCTTGATCGAGAGCGGTTAAGAACAGTGGCACGAGTTGGCTTTCATCGTGTGAACCAGGAATGAGGATAGTTGTTTCTTTCCCGAAGGGATGGCAAGGTGCGAGTGGTCATGGTTTCAAAAGGGTATTGCAATAGTTTAAAGAGGATAAAAAGAGATGGATGCTTTAACAATACTATGGATATTCCTGACCGGGGCGATACCTGGCTTTTTCGCTACATGGCTGGGAATAGGAGGATGCTTTCTGAGGATTCCTATGATGATGGGGCTTTTAGGATTGCCAATAAAGAGCGCCTATGCCGTGAATATGATGGTCATTGCGCTTACTACCATACCAGGTGTGGTCACACATTATAGGATGAGACATGTGTATACCAAAGGATTTATCATTGCAGCAATAGGTGCTGCTATAGGTGTTGTGTTAGGAACACAGTCAGCAATGATGGTACCCAGTGCCACCCTGAAGAAGATATTCGCGGTTGCTTGTATTGGCGTTGGCATATACATGCTTTATACCGCGCTAAAGACTAGGGGCAAGCTACCTCCTCGGGTAACCGTAGACCAAATAACAATGCTGGAGCATGGACCAAAGCTCGGAGGACTGATGTTTCTCGCTGGCATTGCCACGGGGCTCTGTGGTTTTGGTGGAGGGATTTATTACATGCCTGTTCTAACTGCTCTGGGCTACCCCACGCATATCGCCATCGGCACATCCTCCGCACAAATGATACCGGTAGCTCTCATTGGAGCCACCAACCTCACCGTTCATGGTTATCAGAATTGGTTTTTTATGGGGACAATAGGAGCAGTTACCTTGCTCTTCTCCTGGATAGGTGCTCGAACTACAGCAATGATGAAGGCATGGCTGTTAAGAAGCATATTTGGTGTGCTTATTGGAATTATAGGAATCTGTGTCGCTGTCGGACTTATTTAGCTTGGGCATGCAAAGGCTGGGAGTATCTCACTGCACTGGCTTACCAGCATCTGTTGTCCTGGCTCACAGATTCGGCGAGGCTTTCTTCTTCAATAATGCCGGCACACGCATCAACCTCTACAGGCTCCCCCACTTGCCATTCTAACCGCCTTCCTACCGTCATGCTGAACCCTGTTGTCACTCGGAGCAAAGAGAGGAATCTTTCCCCTGGTGAGAGTCTTCCCATTCGCTTCATTCAAGGCCAGAGCATCAATTGAGATACAACAACCATTCTTTAACCGTCTCCACAAGCAAGATTTTCGTGATTAGGATATATGCAGATATTCAAATACAATGATAAATATATTTAGTGGACGGCGATCCGAGATTTTGTAAAGTGTTTAAGGCACTTTCTGATGAGATCAGAATCAGAATACTGAAAGTCCTCCTGGAAAGAGAGTGCTTTGTTTGTGAGGTTATGCAGACACTGAACATCTCTCAGTCCCCTGCCTCACGCAATCTGGGCATACTTAAGGACGCTGGCTTTATCAAATCCAAGAGAGGTGGCCCCTGGATAGTTTACTCCGTTGACCGAAAAGAGTTGAACAACCATGCGACCTCACTCATTGAACTGCTGCGCGGCTCCCTCGTCGACGAGGAGATTACATCGCAGGATAAACAGCGATTAAGTCGTGCCGTGCGGGTCAGGCTAAGAGCAATAAAGAAATAACTTTTTGCGACTGATATGCGGTTATGTGCATAANAGCTTCTACTAAGCTACAATTGGATGGCTGAAAAGGAACGGAAACTCCGTATCTGGGGAAAGTTTCTAACTTTGTGGGTTGCATTATGCATCGGTGCTGTGGTCGGATTAGGACATCTCTTCCCGCAACTTTCCGATATGCTGGCTAGACTCGAGGTGGCAGATTGTTTCCATACCGATCGCCATCCTGCTCTTTGCCGTGATTTATCCCATTATGGTTCAGATAAGCTGGGGGGGAGATTNTAAAAGTAGCTCGCTCCCCTAAGCCGATCGGGCTNACCCTGATTGCCAACTGGGCGATAAAACCTTTCACATAGCTTTCTTCGCCTGGCTATTCTTGAGCGTTATTTTCGGCAGGTTCCTTGACCCTGCGGAAATTGAACAATACCGCGCCGGAACGATACTGCTTGGTGTTGCCCCCTGCACTGCCATGGTACTGGTCCGGAGCTACCTAGCCAGAGGCAATATGGGACATACCCAGGTGATGAGCGCAATCAACTCGCTCACTATGGTCGTGTTGTTATGCTCCTCTGGCCGTTTTACTACTCGGCATTGCCGGTATCAGCGTGCCCTGGGACACTATTACCCTTTCCGTAACAATTTACATCGTAACGCCCCTGATACCCGGCTATTCTACCCGCCGGTGGGCGATACGGAGAAAGGAGGGTGGAATGGTTCGAAGCCAAGCTGGAGCCCAAATTGGGTAAGGTCTCCATAATCGCCCTGCTCATCACGCTGGTCGTCCTCTTCATCTACCAGGGTCATATTATCGTTGCATTGCCGGCCATAGTCGGCATGGTAACCCTGGCCATCCTGGTCAATATCTTAGTGGTCTTCGGCATCACTTATCTGGCTGCCCGCATTATGAAACTCAGATATGCCGACGCTCTACCGGCTGCCCTCATCGCTGGCAGCAATCATTTCGAGGTTGCCATAGCCATCGCCACCACCCTCTTCGGAGTGACGTCGGGTGCGGCTCTGGCTACAGTAGTGGGTGTATTAACCGAAGTGCCCATAATGCTGTTCCTGCTATGGATTTCGCTTTTGACCAGAAAGACGTTTCCCAGGCATTTACAATAGCATTGTACATCTGAACATGGTGGGAAAAGACGCCTATAAAGAAATGCTACACATAGTTTCCATCATCTTTACAAGAGTGGTAATATATGTGGTACCCTGGATACAGGCTTGAACGAAAGAGGCTTCATAGAAAGGTAAATTGATGAACAGAAAAAGATATCTGGTAATCACGGTAATTGTGGTGGCAGCAGTGCTGCTTGCCATCCTGCTTGACGCGATGCTAGCCAACCATCTGCCAGCTATCGCCAGCCTGCAAGCCGAGCCGGAGAGAGTTATTCCTTCGGGAAGCTGCCAGATTGCGTGTAATGCTACAGACCGCGATGGCGACGAGCTAAGCTATAATTGGTCGGCTAACGGAGGCGAAATGAATGGGGAAGCAGCTACGGTTATCTGGACTGCCCCCAACTCTGTAGGCTCATACGATGTTACAGTCACGGTGACCGACGGCCGCGGTGGCGAAGTCACGGAACAGGTAATCATCGAAGTGAGAGCGAATAGGCCGCCAACCATTAACAGCCTAATAGCCGATGCAGCCTGGACTCTTCGTTCAGGTAGTCTCCAGGTAATATGTACTGCCTCAGACCCTGACGATGACGAGCTGAGCTATGAGTGGTCAACCACCGGAGGTGATATTTCTGGCACAGGTGAGGTTGTAAACTGGATTGCTCCTCAAGAAGTTGGCACATATAACATTACAGTTGTGGTTACCGATGGTCACGGTCGCTCGGATACGAGAAAGCTGTGCACCAGCGTGGTGACAGGGGAACCACCGAATATCGAAGCCTTGCGTGTAACGGCGGAACATTGCTACCTGAAGACATACTCCTGGGGATACAAGGTCGGGAGAGAACAAGAGTATTATATTGAGTGCGACGTTACAGACGTGGGCATCGAACTGTCTTACGATTGGTCATGCGAGGATGGTACGATTTCCGGGGGCGGCTCAGCGATTACCTGGACTGCCCCGGATGAATACCTTGAAAGAACAGAAGTCACAGTAGTAGTGTCTGATATCGCCGGTAACATGGCCTGTAAGAGCGTAGCACTCAATGTGGTATCTTGCTCAAAATGCACGTTTGGGTGTTAGGAGATAAACAACGATTCTAGCTAAGGGCATAGCCTTCCAGGTGGCGACCCTCACACCATGTGCCTTTCATACAGAATATGCCTGAAAAGTCATTCAAGCGATAGTTTCCATCACCCCTATAAGAGTGGTAATATATGTGATGCCCTGGATACAGGCTTGAACGAAGGAAGCTCCGGGGAGAGAAACTGATGAACAAAAAAAGATGTCTGGCAATTATGTTAATTGTGGCGGCAGCAGTGCTACTCTTGGCCTCATCTTGCACGGCGGTAGATAACTATCCGCCAGTCATCACCAGCCTGGAAGCTGGGGCAGACTGGACCGCTCCTTCGAGTAATCTCCAGGTGACGTGTAATGCTTCAGACCGTGATGGCGACGAGCTAAGCTATAACTGGTCGGCTAGCGGAGGTAATATTACTGATACAGGACCTGAAGTTACCTGGACTGCTCCTGGAGAAGTTGGTGTTTGCGACATCACAGTTGTGGTCGACGATGGTCAGGGTAGTAACGACACAGGATCGTTAACTCTCATTGTGGCAAATGGTACTCTGCCAATTATTGAAAACCTGATTGTTACTGCCAAAGAGCCCAAATATTTGAAAGAAACCAGTTATGGGTACAAGGTCGGGAAAGGAAAAGAATACGATGTTGAGTGCATTGCTTCAAACACAAGCGGCGAACTGGTTTACGAATGGTTATGCGATGGTGGTGAGATTTTTGGGGAGGGCTCTATGATTACCTGGACTGCCCCGAATACGGCCGGTGACGTTACAGTCACGGTAATAGTGTTTGATGGCGCAGGTTATATGGACAATGAGAGTATAGTTTTCACCGTGGTGTCTTGTTCATCGTGTGTGTTTGGGTGATGTCAGGAGATAAATAGCGATTTTAGCTAAGGGCATAGCTTTCCAGTGGCGACCTGCACACCATGTGCCTTTCATATGAAAAATCCTGAACAGGGGAGGCTATTTTGAGGTGGCATCTGTCAATGTACAACAGGGTGACCAATTTTTTAAAAACCACTTTCCAGGACCGCTTCAAAAGATACTTGATTATATCCCTGATAATCTTAGGAATAGTTATCGGATTCACGAGTCAGGGAACGTCAAGTACCGGTGAAGGTTTTGAGGTTCATTTCTTTAATCTTCCCGGCTGTTCAGGTTGTGAGAAACAAGAGCCATTTAATGAAAAGTTAGCCAATACATACCCTTCAATTTCAATTGTTGAACGCGACGCCACCACACCTGCAGGAAGCGCCCTATTGTCTGAGAAGCTTGAAGCGCTAGGGATAGAAGACGAGCCAGACTTTCCCATAACAATCTTCGGAAATCAAGTATTTGGTGGTTGGGAATCCGAGGAAACAACGGGCAGAGCGATTGAGGAAGCATTGCAACAATGTCTGGCGGGGGAGTGCCCACCACCGGCAGGCGAAGAACCACGGGACACGATTGTGCTACCGTGGATAGGGGAAATTGTACTTGCCGATTATTCGCTTCCAGCTTTGGCCGTAATTTTGGGTCTTGTAGACGGCTTCAACCCCTGTGCTATGTGGGTGCTTGTTTACCTTATATCCCTGATAGCGACCTTGAGAGATAGAAAAAGAATATGGCTGATTGTCGGCTCTTTTGTTTTAGCTTCAGGAATCCTGTATTTTCTGTTCATGACAGCGTGGCTCAATGCTTTCCTATTCATCGGCTATGTCAAGCCAGTGACAGTTGTGATTGGATTGGTAGCCCTGGGTGGAGGGACATGGCAAATAAAGGAATTCATAGAGACAAAAGGCGCCATCGTCTGTGAAGTTACAGACGAGGAGTCCCGAAAAAAGACGATGACCAGAATACAGAAGATTGTGTCTTCCCCCATAACCTTGGGAACGATAGCGGGAATTATAGCTCTGGCCTTTGCGGTAAATTCTGTCGAATTCGTCTGTTCAGCGGCAGTTCCGGCAGTTTTCACTCACGTTCTATCCCTGGCCAGTCTCACCACCTTCCAATACTATGGCTACATCCTGCTGTATGTTATTTTTTATGCTTGATGACCTTATTATCTTCGGCACAGCCGCTTTTGCTCTGACTTCAAACCTGGGAGACCGATATGCGAAGTATTCCAGGCCAGTAGGTGCCACAATACTGATAATTCTGGGGGTACTGCTCCTCGGCTGCCTTTACTCTGCCCAGTTCGAGCTTCTAAAACCCATATGTAGC
>JGI24025J20009_10002748_pt1 | contig 12367 bp, 9 predicted proteins | sample Cruoilmetagenom3_FD_20009 | JGI IMG/M metagenome (IMG submission 20009)
CGTGTATCATCTCAACCAGGGCGGAGGCCAACTCGTCACGGAAGTGTCCGGAATGCTTGTCTTCGGCTACGAGTTGCCCCCAGCCGGCATCACCCCAGCGGGAAAGAACCCGGCCGGTTTCCGCCCGGAGGTTCTCAGGAAGATTGCCTTGGAATCCATATTCCCGGAACGCATCGGCCGCTACCTGTCTCCGGCAGGTCAAAGGCAATTCGGACTGCTTGAGGAATCGAACGGCTTCGACTGCGCTGGCCTGCGAGTAGGCCTCGGCGACCACCGGATGGCCGATGCACCGCGCACACCTACCGCACGGGCGAGAGTTTTCGTCGTCCAGGGCCCGCGCCAGGAACACCATCAGGCACTCGCGGCTGTCTATGTAATCCTGCACCTCTTGCCATTCCGCCTCTCGCTGCCGGGTTAACCGCTGGATATGTGCGTGGTCCATACTGTATTCCACTGGAGTCCGTTTCCAGTGTCTTGAGTCCTTGATGACCGGCGCCGGGCTGTCAACCGACAGGAACTTCAGCACCTTTTCGATCTGGCCCTTGCGCAGGTTGACCGACTCCTCGATCTGCCGTTCGGTAAGCCCGTCGCTTCCTGCCAGCGATTTCAGAATGGCGTTGACGTGGCCTTCATTCGGGAAAGCGCCGCGACGGAAGAACTCGTGAATCTCCTTGTCCTCTCGACCTGACAGCAGCACCCCGAAAGCGCGGTCAATCGCCCGTCCGGCCCGGCCTACCTGCTGGTAGTAGGTAATGATCGAACTCGGGGCCTGGTAGTGAACGACGAATCCGAGGTCGGGTTTGTCGTACCCCATCCCGAGCGCCGTTGTTGCCACCAGGGCCTTGATTCGGTTGTCTCGCAGCATGTCTTCGAGATGCCGGCGACACGCGTTGGAATCGGGAAACTCCGGCGACTTCACATCACTGTAGTAGGCTTTGGCCTCGATGCCGTTATATTCCAACCAATCCGCAACCTGGTCGGCATCGCGTCTGGTGAGCGTGTAGACAATGCCGGTCCCGGGCAGTTCCGGGATATGCTCGGCGAGCCAGGCCAGGCGCGCTGACTGGTCCGGCAGGCGCAGGGTTTGCAGGACGAGGCTTTCCCGCATCAGGGGTCCGCGCTGCACCTGGATGCCGCCCAACTGACTACAGACATCGTCAAGCACACGGTTGTTCGCGGTCGCCGTAGTGCCCAGCACGGGCATGTTCGGCGGCATGTACTTCAGCACGTTCACCAGACGGCGGTAATCAGGACGGAAGTCGTGCCCCCAGTCGGAAATGCAGTGGGCCTCATCCACCACCAGGAGGCCGATTCGATTGGCGACCGGCAGCAGCACGCTCTGGACGAACTCGTCGTTGGCCAGACGCTCCGGGGAGATAAGTAAGGCGTCGGCCTCGTTATTGAGAATCGCTTGCGTGAGCTCCGGCCAGTCCTCCCGGTTAGTCGAGTTGACGGTCAGCGCCTTGATGCGAAGACGATCTGCGGCTTCGATCTGGTTTCGCATCAGCGCCAGCAGGGGTGAGACGATCAACGTCGGCCCGGACCCGCGGTCGCGCAGAATCCGAGTGGCGATGAAGTACACCGAACTCTTGCCCCAGCCCGTTCGCTGCACGACCAGGAGTCTCTTCCGTTGATTCACCAAAGCGTCAATTGCCTCCCATTGGCCGGGCCGGAAGTCGGCATCGGCTGTGCCCAGAGCCTTCCGTAGCAGGCCGCAAGCCTGGCCGCGGTCGCTCATCATCTTGGGGGCATCATGGACAACCACCGTTTTCCTAGCGGGCCGGTTTCATTCGCCACGGTCAACTTCTACCCGAAAACCGCCCGCGTGTCAAGGAAAACGCAGCACGCACTACGCCGAACGCAAGTCTCGAATCAGATGAATAGCTCTGGCAATGAGCCGCTGATTCGAGGCAGCATTGGTCCATGCCGAAGCGCCGGACGGGTGTGGCAGCGGGATGACTACTGTTTCCCGGCCCTGGATATTCTCCACAAACCTGCGGCCAATGACATCTATCAGCTTCTGTTTGCCTAGAAACCGTTCGATTGCTAATTTACCCACAGGAATCAATACTCCAGGCCTCACAATCTCCAGTTCCTGCTCAAGAAACCGCACACAATTCTCAAGCTGTTTTCGGCTTGGCCGCAAATCACCCCTGGTTCCACTGCCCGGAAAGCATTTCATCACTGCGGTCAGATAGCAGAACGAACGGAATTTCTCTTCATTAAATCCGGCTTGGCCAAGCCATCGGAACAATCGCTTGCCAGCCGGCCCGGCAAAAGGCTTGTCCAGCGCCATTTCCTGCTTGCCCGGTGCCTGACCGATTAGCATCCATTTCGGTGAGTCAAACCGTCCGAAGATTGCGTGGATTCCCGGACCCAATCCGCATTTATGGCAACTTCGCATTCGGGCTGCCAGCCTATTAAATCTCGCCTTTTGCATTTTGCCTTGGACTACCGTTTCTTCAGCTTTCTGCGCCTGGCCCGCTTCAGCGCCTCATCGTCCAGGCTCTGCCTGATTTCCTTTATCCGGTCACGGCACCTGGCCGCCTTTTCAAACTGAAGCATCTGAGCCGCCTGTTCCATCTCCTTCTGCAATCTCTTGAGCAATGTCAGTTTATCTTCTTCGGTTTCAGGCTCTGGTTCTTTGGTAATTTCCACCTGCTTGGCATCGGCCACCGATGTCGTGGTCAAAACCTGGTCAATCGACTTGCTGATACTTCTCGGCACAATCCCATGTTTCTCATTATAAGCAATCTGTTTCTGTCTCCGCCTTTCGGTTTCCTTCAGTGAACCGCGAATCGACCTGGTAATATTATCCGCATAAAGAATTACTTCGCCTCTGACATTGCGCGCTGCCCGGCCCGCAGTCTGAATCAAGGACCGCTCATCCCGCAAAAAGCCCTCCTTATCTGCATCCAGAATCGCAACCAGCGAAACCTCGGGCAAGTCCAGACCTTCGCGCAACAGGTTTATCCCGACCAGCACATCAAATTCACCCAGTCTAAGCCCACGCAATATCTCAACCCGCTCGATTGCGCCAATCTCAGAATGCAGATATTTCACCCTTAGGCCCATTTCGGTGAGATATTCGGCCAAATCCTCAGACATCCGCTTTGTCAAAGTAGTCACCAGCACCCTTTCCTTTCGCTCCACTCGCTTGCGGATTTCCCCAATCAAATCATCCACTTGTCCTTTTGTCGGCCTGATAATCATCTTCGGGTCAACCAGACCGGTCGGCCTGACAACAAGCTCAGCAACCCTCCCCTGACTTCGTTCCAGCTCAAACTGTCCAGGTGTAGCCGAAGTGAAAATCGCCTGGTGAATAAGCGCCTCAAACTCATCAAACTTCAAAGGCCGGTTATCAAGACAAGACGGCAGTCTGAAACCGTAATCAACCAGGGTCTGTTTCCGTGCCCGGTCACCATTGAACATCCCGTTAATCTGAGGGATGGCCACATGGGATTCATCGATTATCACTAGGTAATCATCAGGGAAATAATCAAGCAGGCAATAAGGCCTTTCGCCCGGCGCTTTGCTCAGAAGATGGCGCGAATAATTCTCAATACCCGGACAGTATCCGAACTCCTGCATCATCTCAATGTCGAACTTTGTCCTTGTGGAGAGCCGCTGCGCTTCAAGCAATTTGTTCTGTCCTTTCAGTTCGGTAACGCGGTATTCGAGCTCGGCCTTGATAGACTCGATTGCCGATTCAATCTGGCGGTCGGTTGTGACAAAATACTTGGCCGGATAAATCACAATCCGCGGCTTACGCTCAATTACATCACCGGAAACAATATCAAATACGCTTAAACGTCCCACCCTGTCGCTGTCAAACTCAACCCTGATGCCATAATCCCGGTGCGAAGGATGAATCTCAACCACATCACCCCTGACCCGGAATGTTGACCGCTTCAACTCCATATCGTTCCTGGTGTAACGCAATCTTACCAACTGTTCAATCAATCCGTCACGACAAAGTTCCTTGTCAAGCTCAATCGGGAACAAAGACTCCTTGAACTCCCAGGGCTCGCCAAGATTGTAGATGCAGGAAACCGAAGCCACAACCACAACATCCCGCCGCTCAATCAGGCTTGAAGTCGCCCTTAACCTGAGCCGCTCAATCTCCTCATTGATTGAAGCATCCTTCTCAATATACAAATCATGCTCTGGCACATATGCCTCGGGCTGATAATAATCATAATAAGATATGAAATACTCAACCGCATTCTCAGGAAAGAATTGCCTGAACTCACCGAACAACTGAGCAGCCAGGGTCTTATTATGTGACATGATAATCGTCGGCCGGTTCAAACGCTCAATCACATTCGCCATCGCAAAAGTCTTGCCCGAACCGGTCACCCCGAGCAGAGTGCCATATTTCTTACCCGACTTCAGGAATTCCACCAGTTTCTCTATCGTTTCTGGCTGGTCTCCGGTCGGCTTATAAGGTGCAACCAGCTTGAATCGGTTGCTCATATGAATCAATTCTAAGCTTCACAGCCAACCGGTCAAGCCAACGCCTTGACTTACTACGCTGATGGTTTACAATCAATTACTAAGGCTTGCGTCGAGCGCAGCCGTCACCCTCGAATCCTGGAACCCTTTCCGACGGCGGCGAATTCCTGATTGACACCTAACCGCTTTCCGCTCAGAAGTCATCCGAACCCGTTCCGCCACACAACAACGATACAGTTTGCCGCAGGCACAGGACAAGCGCGGCCCCTAAAACAGGCTGCCGGCCGGAGTGTCCATCTGCCGGCTGGAAACAGGGAATGCCAGCGAGTCTGACAAGTTAATAATCCAGAGATAAAATAGCGAGGTCAAACCGTAAGACACAAAGAATCAAAGCTATATCATCCGCCTTCTGATTGACTTGAGGCCGAGTCCGGCTATCATCCTCTGATTTGCCAATATCAATCCCGCTCTACGACCTGAGAAAGGAAAATCAGGGCTTGGCTGATGAATTCTGCCAAAACTTGAGCCGTGTTATGGACTCTGGCCGTTTTCTGCTTGGGCCAGAACTTGCCGGATTCGAGTCTGAATTGGAAAAATACCTGGGTATCGACTATGTTCTCGGTGTAAACAGCGGGACCGATGCCCTGATTCTCAGTCTCAAAGCCTTAGGGCTGGGTCCAAATGATGAGGTTATCACCACACCTTTCACATTCTTTGCCACGGTTGAAGCAATCGTTCAGGCCGGTGCAAAACCGATTCTTGCGGACATCGAACCGGATACACTTTGTCTGTCCTTATCAGCTTGTGAAACCGCAATTACTGAACACACTAAAGCAATCCTGCTGGTTCATGTTTTCGGCAATTGCACTGATATTGAGCGGTTTGTCAAACTCTGCCAAAAGCACAATCTTTTTTTGATTGAAGACACTTGTCAGGCAATCGGCTCAACCTGGAAAGGGAAAAAACTCGGCACATTTGGTCATATCTCGACCTTTAGTTTCTACCCGACCAAGAATCTGGCAGCGCTTGGTGATGCCGGCGCTATCGCTACTACTGACCCTGATATTGCCGACAGGATAAAACTGCTCCGCAATCACGGCATCAATCCCCAAGGCCGTCATACTTTGTGGGGGTATAAGTCCCTGCTTGACGAAATCCAGGCCGCATTCCTGAAAACCAAATTGAAGCGGCTTGATATTGAAAATGCCCGACGCCGCAAACTTGCTGGCCGGTACGACAATGCATTTGAGAACATTGTCCAGATTGTCCAAGGGCAAAAAGGTTGCAAATCGACCTATCACCAGTATGCGATTCTTACCCCGAAAAGGAATGAGCTGTGTAGCTTCCTGGCTGAAAACGGTGTTGAAACCGGTCGCTACTATGAAAACCCGATTCACCGGGAACCGGTATTCGCCGGAACGAATCTCAGGTTGCCGGTTGCAGAAAAAGCCAGCCAGGCGATCCTCACGCTGCCGATTCGACCGAGCCTGACCGATTCCGAACAGGAACGGGTTATTTCACTTATCCGCGGTTTCTTCGAACATCATGATTAAACTGACCAAGTTCCTTCACCCCGAGCTCGCATTCGACTGCCCGGTCATCACAAACCAAAAGGCGGTTTTCCAGTTTGTGGCTCGACGACTCGCCGAGCAGCGGCTCATCAACAATCAAGAAGTCCTGGTCGAAGAATTCATGAAACGGGAACAACAGGGCTCGACCGGTGTCGGCCATGGCATTGCCCTGCCCCATGTCGCTACTGAAGCGGTAAACCAGATTGTGGTTGCAGTCGTCCGGCTGAATCAGCCGATGGAATGGGATGCGGTAGACGGCAAACCGGTCCATCTGCTGGTAATGATTATTGCGCCGCCTGACCAGCGCAAACTCTATCTTCAGGTCCTGGCCGAGGTCGCCCGCTCTTTGAACCAGCCGACAATCCGCGATAAGGTGCTCAAGGCAAGACATCCGGCCCAAGCCGTAAGAATCATCGCCCGGCCACCGCACGAAGGTTTTATCAAACGCAACCGCCGTCTCTTCATTTTTCTATTGGTGGTTGCGGTAATATTTGTCCTTGCCCGCATCGTCCTACCCACAATCCAGCTTCCAGCATCCGATATATACAAAGACTACACCAAGTTCAACTTTGCGCCCTGGCTTTTCCGCCAGGAGCTCACTATCACCCTTTTCCTGGCGATGATTCTCGGCACCTTGCTTTTCTGGCGCTTCCGGGTGGCAATCGCCGGCGCGGGTCTTGGCATACTCCTGGCAGCAGGGGTGATGGATTTGGAAACCACGGTCAGGTTCATGTCTATCCCGACAATTCTCTTCATAATGTCAATGATGATAATTGTCCGTTGGCTTCAGAACATCGGTGTTTTCAGATTTATCGTAATTAAAGCGATGGAAAAGGTACACGGTGTCCCCTGGCAGCTTTTACTCATTTTGATGGGTTCTTCTGTAATTCTCGGCGGGTTTGCGGATGAGGTATCGGCGATCCTTGTCACTTTCGGCCTGGCACTGGAAGTTACCCGGCGCACCAAGGCTCCGCTTGTGCCATATCTCTTGTGTTTGGTTTTCGCCACCAATGTCGGCAGCGCGCTCACACTGATCGGCAACCCGGTCGGCATCTACATCGCCTTTGCCGGCAAACTCAGCTTCGAACACTTCCTGCGCTGGGCAACACCGGTTTCAGCAATTGCGGCCCTGATAATTATGGGACTTTGTTTGCTCATCTATCGCCGGCACTTCTTCGGGTTCCGTTACAAGCTGGATTTCGCCGAACTGCGGAAAACCACCGAAACGGTTGACCCAACCCGGCTGCGCACCGGCATCATTACCTTCGTGACAGTAATCTGCCTGATTGCGCTCCACCGTCGGATTGAGGTATGGCTCAATCTGGGGGAAAGTACCGCACTGGTGGCCGTGGCGCTGTTGACTTTGGGATTCATCGTGTTCCACGAACAGGAACGCGGCCGGCTCTTGGTTGCGCGCGGGGTTGACTGGTGGACCCTGCTCTTTTTCATGTTCCTGTTCGCCAATGCCGCCTGCCTGGAATACACCGGTGTCACCACCAAGCTCGGCTACATCATCCACCACGTCGCCAACGCCTTCACCCATGCCCGCGCCGGTGCGGTCGGTGTCACCAGCACGACCGCGGTCCTGGTTCTCTGGTTCACCGGCATCACATCCGGGTTTGTGGATAATCTACCGATTGTTGCGGCAACGGTTCCGATTGTCAAAGACCTAATTCGCATTGGTCTGCCCCACGCTTCAATTCTCTGGTGGGCACTCTTGTTCGGCGGCTGCTTCGGTGGCAACATGACTGTTATTGGCTCTACTGCTAACCTGGTTGCGGTCGGCGCATTTGAACGGGCGACCGGCCAATCGATAAGGTTTACCGAATGGATAAAGGTTGGTATAATCATCACCGTGGTATCGTTATCCATCGCTACGGTCGCGCTGTTGCTTCAGGTCAGAATGGCACCTTAAGGGAACAGAATGTTTGAGAAAATTCTCTACCTGGTGAGCGAAAAGCAGGAAGACAAAGAGTTTGTAATGAAGCTGGCCAGGCAGCACAACAGCACCGTTCTGCTCAGCGGAATCCTTCACCCCGAGCACCGTCAGGTAAAAACCAGAAGTTCCACCCGCGATAAGATGCTACACGAAGACCAGGAGCGCAAGGAGTGGCACGATATCTACCGGCTCGAAGAAAAGCTGAAATCAGCCGGTGTTCGCTCTTCGGTAATAGCCCAGGAAGGTAGTATTGACAACATCCAGATGCTCGCAACTACTACCCAGTGCGACTTGATTATACTTGCGGCCAGTAACCTTGAGGATGACGACTACAAACTGCCTGAAGACCTGCTTCCGAATCTTCCCTGCCCGTTGATTATCACCAATTCTCCATAAACCACCTTAACCCCTTGCATTCTTGCGTCTCCTGACCTTTTCCCGCTTCTCGTCCACCGCCCTTGCCATCTGTTCCAGAATTCGCAGATTCTCTTTTGCTTCCTCCTGGTCAACAATCTGGATGGCAAAACCCGCATGGACTATGACATAATCTCCGACCTTGGCATCGGGCGTCATCATCACCGAGATTTCCCGCTGGACACCGCCGACCTCGCCGATTGCGGTATCACGGTTCAATTCGACGATTCTAACCGGTATCCCCAGACACATATCAGAAAGAAGGGTTCAAGGGTTCGGCACTTGAACCCTCCGAGTAAAAACATGCTGATTCGCCCAGTTTCACACCCAAAGGTTCGGCAACCAGCTCGCACTTTGCCGTAAGCACAAAGAAACCGTCTCGTCCCCTTCCAACCAGAGACTCGAAATTGGCATGGCCCTTGGCAATAACCACATCGGCATTTTCATATACCTTTCTAAACTCATCTGATACCGTTGCCAAATCAACCCCGAGAAACTGCGAACCCGTGCCGATAACGCGGCCGAATTCCTCAAGCCCGAGTTCTTTTGCCTCATTGACCGTAACATCATTCAGAATCGGACCGGGCCGGGCTACAATAACCAGGTCTGCCTTGGGCAATCGCTTGAGCACGAGTATATCAAACATCACTTCGCCCGAATTGTCCAGAATGTACATTATCCGTTTTGAATGATCGAGTCGCTCAATAAGCATATCCGAATCGTCATGTGCGAATTGCAACTCTTTCAGGGCATCATCAATACTGAAGCTGTGCCTCGGGCCAGGGTCAATCACATTGCCGGCCGCAGCCAGCATCAAAGCCGTTTTCAAAGGCTCGGGACTCTCAGCGATTTCTCTATCCGCCTTTTCGGCCACCGGCCTGGCTGCACGATTCTGCTCCGCTTTCATCTGCTTGAATGGGTCCGAGCTGTCCAGCAAACTCATCACCGCCAGTAGAATCCTTGAAGTGTATGTGCTCGGTGGTTCATCCAGACTCAGACCTTTCGCTACCGCCCCTGCCCGCTCAACCGCCTTGCGCTCAAGTTCCTCATTACCCCCGACCATCTTAACAATCTGCCGGCACTGCCTGATTGCGCAAGGCAAACACTCGATTCCAGAATGCATCGCTATGTCTTCAGCTTTTTCTTCTCTGCGGCCGGGAAAAGCACATTATTCAATATCAGTCGGTATCCGGGTGAATTCTTGTGCAAAGACAAATCCGTTGGCGGGTCACCGATGCGATGGGCATAATCCTCAGGGTCATGCCCGCCCAGAAATGTCCAGGTCCCTTTGCCAAAATTGCCATGAATATACTTTACCTCTTCGGTATTCTTCACTTCGCCCATAATCAAATCGCTTTTCTTCAGCCGGCCCCGCCTGAAACCGCAATTCTGTCCCAGATACTCCTTGACCAATCCCACATGGTCCTGAACCAGCATGCACGGCACCGGGTCGAACTTCGCCGAGAAATCAAACAAAGAAAAATAAACATCAGGCCCACGCGCAACCGATTCACGGTAGGTATCGATATCCGAATGCTCATAAATCATCGGGTTAGTCACCAGATTGAAATTCTCAAATGCGAGACAACCCGAATAATCCAGCTTTGCCCGGTAATTCGGGTCAATCGGGTCACCGTCAAAAACCACATCGCAGATATCGGTATTGCGGCCGGCCCAGGCGATATCCGGGGTATCGGTTGCCGAGCACATCGCAAACAGCATCCCGCCGTCCTCAACATACTTCCGAATCATCTCGACTACTGCCAGTTTCAACTTGCTCACCTTTGAAAAACCCAGCTTTGCCGCCATCTTTTGGTTCAACGCCACTTCGGTCTGATACCAACCCGCATTCCGGTAAGAAGCGTAAAACTTCCCATACTGACCGGTGAAATCCTCATGGTGCAAATGCAGCCAGTCATACTGAGAAAGCTTGCCTCCAAGCACTTCCTCATCCCAGACAACATCATAACTAATCCCGGCATACTCCAATGCCAGTCTAACTGCATCATCCCAAGGCTCGGCAGTCGGCGGTGCATAAACCGCCAATTTGGTCGGCCTCTCGAGCATAACCGACTCCATATTATTCTGCTCAATCGTTGACCTCATCCTAACCAGTTCAGATGAAGACACCGGCTGGAATACAACCCCGTTCAGCCGGCACTCTTTCAATGCCTGGGCTTCTGTTGGCAAGAGAAACGAACCGCCACGATAATTCAGCAGCCATTCTGCTTTCTGTCCCCGTTTCAGCAACCGATAAACTATCCCGTAAGCCTTCAGGTGGTCGGACTGGGTCAAATCCATCGGAATCAGCATCTTCACCGGCTCGGCAAGGACGCCAGACGCCAGAAACACGACGCCCAACACCAGATGCGATACGCTCAACGCTCTACGCTTCATGCTAATCGCTCACCGCCAAACACTAAGTCGCCGTAATATCTACAAACCATCCTAATAGGAAAATATCCGGCTGTCGCCAACTGTCAACTTATATCGTCCATCTCACTTGAACCCTTCAATCCTACTTCTCACGGCCCAATCCTGGTTCCGGTTTTACCTTCAAGCGCTTCAGTAATGTGCTCCGGGTCGGTAATCAGAACCTCTTTACCACCGTTTTCCAGAAACTCAAGTGCCGCTTCTATTTTCGGCCCCATACTGCCTGGAGCAAACTGTCCGGCTTCAAGATAATCATGCATCTCTTCAGCAGTCGCCTGGCTTATCGGCCGCTGCTCGGGTTTTCCGAAATCGAGATAAACCTGCTCAACCGCGGTTGACATGACCAGCCGCTCGGCACCGACCCCCTTGGCCAGCAGGCTTGAAGCCAGGTCTTTATCAATCACGGCGGCAACCCCGTGCAAAAAACCGTCCTGTTTCACAACCGGAATCCCGCCGCCACCGCAGGCGATAACCACAAAACCGGCCCCAAGCAATTGCTCAATCTGCTTGCGCTCCACAATCTCGACCGGTTTTGGTGACGGCACCAATCTGCGGAAACCGCGTCCGGCGTCTTCGCGCATGGTCCAGCCCAACTCCTTCTCAAGATTTGCCGCCTCCTTCTTGGTATAAAACGGCCCGACCGGCTTTGAAGGATATTCAAACGCCTTATCATGCTTATCAACAACAACCTGGGTCACAACTGTAACAACACCTTTCTTAACACCCCGACGGCCGAACTCATTACCAAGCGACTGCTGAATCATATACCCGATTTCTGCCTGGGTCTGGGCATTGCACGCATCAAGCGGAACCTCGGGCAGCCGGTTACGGGAAAGATGGGAACGAATCAAGAGAAAACCAACCTGGGGCCCGTTGCCATGGGTTATGACAACACTATTGCCGGCCTCAATCAAATCCGCAATATAACCGCAGGTTTGCCCAACCGTTGCCAACTGGTCCTCAAAAGAGCTTCGCTTCTTGGACCGGACAAGCGAATTACCGCCGATTGCAAGAACAGTAATACCAATCACGAAGTTTAGCATAACATATCCCTTTCAACCGTCAAGTTCACTTGCAAACTCGGTTTCGCAGAGTAAACTGATTTGGAGGCGGGTCGGACGGTCGCTGCGGCGCTCGCGTCGCCGAGGAAAGTCCGGGCACCAAAGGGCAAGGCACTCGCTAACAGCGAGGCTGCAAGCTGGAAACAGCCTGCGGACGGAAAGTGCCACAGAAACTACACCGCTTGCGCTCTGCGCAAGTAAGGGTGAAAAAGTGCGGTAAGAGCGCACTGACCCGAATGGTGACATTCGGGTCGGACAAACCCTGCCCGGTGCAAGACCAACATGAGAACAGGACCGGCCCGGTCCGCGATGATTCTCGGGTAGGTCGCTTGAGGCACGCGGGTAACTGCGTGTCCAGATAAATGACCGTCACGCGCCCCGGCGCGCACAGAACCCGGCTTACAGACCCGCCTCCGCTCGGTTCTGACCCCATCTGGCGAATCTCCTGGCCGGAAAACTGGCAGGCGGGGTTTATTTCTATGCGCTTGATACCG